>Ga0105049_10009908_pt1 | contig 10945 bp, 13 predicted proteins | sample MAT06_FD_78087 | JGI IMG/M metagenome (GOLD analysis project Ga0105049, IMG submission 78087) | Freshwater microbial communities from Lake Fryxell liftoff mats and glacier meltwater in Antarctica - MAT-06 | ecosystem: Environmental > Aquatic > Freshwater > Ice > Liftoff microbial mat | place... | reverse complement strand
GTCCCCGTGGGCCTCGCGCTCGTCGGCGTGCTGCTCCTCGCCCTGCTCTTCCACCCACCCAAGGAAATCTCCCCCGCCGGCAACGCCGCGCCGCCGCACTAACAGCCTGTTGAAAACGGTTTTAGTACCGTAGGCGCGACAGGTTGATAGATTCTCCCTGGAAACAAAGCGCAAGCTCCGGAGGAGCGACAGGTGCCGGGCAGCAAGCGTCTATGCCGCTCCTCCGGAGCTTTGGTCGTTTTGCCGATGGATTCTATAGACACGTCGCGCCTCCGGCGCTGAGGCTCGGATCACGCATTCGGCAGGTATTTCAATAGCCTGCTGAGCGAACTGCCCGCCTTGCGTGCGACTTATCCCTTACTCCACGGGGACAAAGAACCCTCCGGCCCAGCCTTGGAGCCAATGCACGACCGCGGCCCCGCCGAGGTAAATGCCGCCAAAGAAGAAGAGCGTGAAGGCAAAGCAAAGGATCCCGGCCACGATGCAGTACCCATCGCGCTCGACCAGCGCGGCGGCGAGGAGGATGACGGTGAGCGCCGGCAGGAGATTGCTGAAGGGGACGGGCAGCGGGAGCATCAGGAGCAGCCCGCTGGCGAGGATCATCGCGCCATAGAGGTGGTGCAGGAGCACCCAATCCACGAGGAAACTCCAGCGTGGCTTGAGCAGCACCTCGAGCCCCGCGGCCACGCGGCGCGAGGCTCTCAGCAGGCCCGCCACTTTGGCCGTCGCGACCCGGGCGTCGAGTACCGCGTCTGGCAGCCACGGAGCGAGGCGGAGCGAGAGCCGCAGACCGATGAGGGCCACGATCGCGCCCAGCGCGGTGGAGAGGCCAGGCAGCGGGACCGGCAGGCAGAAGGGCAGCGAGAGGAGAATCAGGAGCAGCGTATAGGCGCGACCGTGGATCACCGCGATGATCTCCCGGAGCGTCACCGACCCTTCGCGAAACTGGGCCAGCAGCCCATCGATCTCCTGCGAGAGCCGGCGCGGTTCGGGCACGGGCGCTTCTTCGGCACAGGGTGGAATCGGAGCGAGCATCATTGGGGCATACGTCACGCGCGGGGCGCAGACTACGCAGGCATAGCATGAGCCGTTCATTCCCGCGAACGAAGTGGACCGCATCGCCGCACGCGGGTCGCCCGCCGCAGCGCGACCGATTTAATGATGACGATGGGAACGAAGATGAAGATGATGACGCTCCCGCTTCCTCATGCCTGCCCGTCCCGCTCCGCTTTCCATCGGCTCCGTCGTTCTCGGCGGGCCGCGTCCGCTTTTCATCCTCGGGCCGTGTGTGATCGAGAGTGAGGAGTTCCTCTGGGAGATGGGGCGGGCGCTGAAAAGCTTGTGCGTGGAGCAGGGGGCGCAGTTCGTTTTCAAAGCGAGCTACGACAAGGCGAACCGGACGTCGGTGAAGTCCTTCCGCGGGCTGGGGGTGCGGGAGGGTTGCGCGCTGCTCGCGGCGGTGGGGAAGGAACTCGGGGTGCCGGTGACGACGGATGTGCATTCGCCGGAGGAGGCGGAGGTGGCGGCGGAGTGGATCGACATCCTGCAGATCCCGGCCTTTCTCTGCCGGCAGACGGATCTCATCCGCGCCGCGGCGGAGACGGGGCGGGTGGTGAATGTGAAGAAGGGGCAATTCCTCGCGCCGTGGGATGTGCGCAATATCGGAGAGAAGCTGCTGGCCTTCGGCAACGAGCGCTTTTTCTTCACGGAGCGCGGGGTGAGCTTTGGCTACAACAATCTCGTGGCCGACATGCGTTCGCTCTACTGGATGCGCGAACTCGGCTTTCGCGTGGTCTTCGACGCGACGCACTCGGTGCAGCGGCCGGGCGGCGGCGGGGACACGACGAGCGGCGACGGGGTGCTCGCGCCGGTGCTGGCCCGGGCGGCGGTGGCGGCGGGCTGCGACGGGGTCTTCATCGAGACGCACGAAGATCCGGCGCGCGCGCTCTCCGATGGGCCAAACCAGATTCCGCTCGCGCAACTGCCCCACCTGCTCCAACAGTTAGCCGCCATCCATGCTCTCGTTTCGTAAATTTTGCGTCGTTTTTGCATGCGTCGCGGCTGCGACCTCGGCGCGGGCGCAGGAGTCCGCCAGCCGGTCGGGCGAACCGGTGAAGGAAAAACGCGAAGAATCCGGCGCGAAGAGCGCGAAGAAGGCGAAGGCCGGCGACAAAAAGAAGAAGACTGCCGAGCCGATGCCTTTTCCGCTGCCCGTGGGCCACGGCGGCAAGGGCCTGCGCATCCCGTACCTCGACGGTGCGGCGGTGAAGACGATGCAGTTTGTGGTCGGCACGGCCCAGCGCACCGAGGAGGATGTGGTGGTGATGTCGAAGCTGAAGATCGAGATGCTGGCGGAGGACGATGCGCCGGCGATGACGATCGATCTTCCAAATGCCTCGTTGAACCTGGTGACGCGCGTGATCGAGGGCGACCGGGCGGTGAAGATCAAGCGCGAGGACTTTGAACTTTCCGGGGATAAACTGGAGTTCGACACCATCGCCAAGCACGGGAAACTCAAGGGCCACGTCCGCATGCTCATCTACAATCTCGCCAATGAACTCGCCACAGACGCCACGCCGAAACCCGAGCCGGAACCCAAGCCCCGTGAGTAGGCCGCTGCTCGTCACCACGATGCTCGTGGCGCTGGCGGCAGTGCGGGCGCTGGCGCAGGCCCCGGCCGGGGACGTGCTGAAGCGGCCGATCGCGGAGGCTGGGCTCGACGCCCTGGTGCCGCGGGCGGTGGCGGTGGCGCCGGGCGAGCCAGCGGCGCCGATCCCCAAGGCCAAGGGCGCCACGGAGATCACTGCCCTGGAGGCGACCTTCGACAACCGGAAGCACGAGGCCATTTTCGTGCGCGATGTGACGGTGACCGACCCGGAATTTTCGCTCACCTGCGAGCGGCTGGTGGCGATGCTGAAGCACAAGGCCGACCCCGATCCTGCCGCGCCGAAGGAGCGCAGCCCCGCCGCGGCACCGAAGGCGCCGGGCAAAGAGAAGGGCGGTCTGCAGCGCGCGATCGCGGAAGGGAATGTCGTGATCAAACAAACCAAGACCGAGGCCGACGGCTCCACCTCGCAGAGCTTTGGCCGCGCGCAAAGAGCGGACTACAATGCCCTGACCGGGGACATCATCCTGACCGGCAACCCTTTTGTGCAGCAGGGCTTCAACCAGTGCATCGCCACGGCTCCCGAGACCGTGATGACGCTGAATCGCGACCGCCACATGAAGGTGGTGGGCCCGCATCGCACGATCATTTCGGACAAGGTGGACACCGAGAAATAGCGGCATGATCCTCAACGATTTGCCTCCACCCGACAAAGGTCCGCCGGTCATGCGGACGGAGGGGCTGGTGAAACAGTACGGAGGCCGCACCGTGGTGAAGGGCGTCGATATCGACGTGCGGCGCGGGGAAGTGGTGGGCTTGCTCGGACCGAATGGCGCGGGCAAGACGACGAGCTTTTACATGATCGTGGGTCTGGTCCGGCCGAATGGCGGGCGGGTGATTTTTCAGGATCGTGACGTGACCCAGTTTCCCATGCACCAGCGGGCGCGCATGGGCATGGGCTATCTGCCGCAGGAGGAGTCGATCTTCCGCAAGATGACGGTGGAGGAAAATCTCATGGCCATCCTCGAGACCACCGCGCTGAAGCGGAAGGAGCGCCAGCACCGGTGCGCGGAGCTACTCACGCAGTTTGGCATCGAGCACGTCGCCGCGCAGCAGGCGCTCACTCTTTCCGGCGGAGAAAAGCGGCGGCTGACGATCGCGCGCTCGCTGGTCACCAAGCCGAGCATGCTCATGCTCGACGAGCCGTTCAGCGGGGTGGACCCGATCGCCGTGGCCGACGTGCAGCAGATCATCGCCAATCTGCGCGACGCCGGCCTGGCGATCGTGATCACCGACCACAATGTGCAGGAGACGCTGGCCATCGTGGACCGCGCCTACCTGCTCTACGAAGGTCGCGTCGTGGTCCAGGGGACGTGCGAATTTCTCGCGAATGACCCCTTTGCCCGCGAGGTCTATCTCGGGAAGAATTTCCAGCTCAACAAAGCGGCCACCGCGGAAGCCGCTCCTCCTCCACCCTGAACTCCGCACGCACCCGACTCCTATGCAAACCGCCAACGTCAACGTACCCATCAAAGTCACCGGCCGCCACGTCAGCATCACCGAGGCGATCAAGAACTACGCGATCAGCAAGATCGAGCATCTCCACCTCGACTACCCGCGGATCATCGAGGCGCATGTGATCCTCGATGTGGAAAAGCACCGCCACTTCGCGGAAGTGATCCTGCACTGCAACAATCACATCACCATCGAAGCCAGCGAGGAGACCGACGACATGTATGCGTCGATCGATGGCTCAACGTCGAAAGTGGCGCGGCAGATGCGGAAGTACAAGACGAAGATCCTGCGCAATCATCGCCCGCGGAAAAACGAGAAGATTCACCACCTCGACGAGACCGTGCTCGCGCTGGATGAATCCTTTGAACGGCTCGAGGAAGGCCAGCCACAGGTCGTGCAGACGGAGCGCTACCCGGTGAAGCCGATGTTCACCGATGAAGCCGTGCTCCAGCTCGAGATGAGCGCCCGGCAGTTCGTCGTCTTCATGAATGCGAAGACGGAGAAGATCAACATCCTCTACCGCCGCAAAGGAAGTGGCTTCGGCCTCATCGAACCGACCTTCTAGGTCCGGCGCGTGCCGCTGGGGCGTGCCGATCCCATGAGTGTGGAAGCCCGGCTCCTCGCGCTGCTGCGCTGCCCGCTCACGCAGCAGACGCTGACGCTCGCGTCGGCGGACTTGCTCACGCGTCTCGCGGCTGGCCGCCCGCTCGAAGGGGCGCTGGTCCGCGCCGATGGCGCGGTCTGGTATCCGATCTGCGACGGCATCCCCGTGCTGCTCGCGGAAGCGGCGCAAGGAGTAGGGGCGCCCTCGCCCCAAGTCTGAACCACGGGGCGAGGGCGCCCCTACTCCTTGGTCTGGTCAAAGAGTGCGCGCCAGTAGTCGAGCCGCTCCTTCACGCGCTTTTCGTAGCCCTGCTCGCTCGGCTCGTAGTAGCGGCGGCCTTCGGGCAGGTAGGCTTGCGGGACGTAGGCGCCGTCGTAGTCGTGGCTGTATTTGTAGCCCTCGTGGCCCAGGGCCTTCTTTGCTCGCTTGCTGCCGCCGTCGCGCAGGTGCCGGGGCACGGCGAGCGTGACTCCCTCGGCGACCTCCTTCTTTGCCGCCAGCACGCCGGCATAGGCGCGGTTCGATTTCAAGGCCGTGGCCAGATAGACCGTCGCGTGGGCGAGCGGGATCTGCGCTTCGGGCAGGCCGACGAATTCCACGGCCTGCTGGGCGGCGACCGCGATTACGAGGCCCTGCGGATCGGCCATGCCGATGTCTTCGCTCGCCGAGATGACCAGCCGGCGGGCGATGAAGCGGATGTCTTCGCCGGCGTGGAGCATCTTCGCCAGCCAGTAGAGCGCGGCGTCGGGATCGCTGCCGCGGATGCTTTTGATGAAAGCGCTGATGGTGTCGTAGTGCTGATCGCCATCGCCGTCGTACACCACGGCCTTTTGCTGGATCGACTCCTCGGCGATCGTGCGATCGATGTGCGTCGTGCCGTCGGCGCCCGCCGGAGTCGTCACGACGGCGATCTCGAGCGCATTCAGGCAGCGGCGGGCATCGCCATCGGCGGTCACGGCGAGATGCTGCAAGGCTTCGTCGGTGATCTCGATCGGGCGGCCGCCGAAGCCGCGCCGCGGATCGGCCAGAGCGCGGCGTTGCAAGGCCACGAGATGCACGGGCGCGAGCGGTTCGAGCTGAAAGACCTGCGAACGCGAGACGAGCGGGCTGTTGATGTAAAAGAAGGGATTGTGAGTGGTCGCGCCGATGAGCCGCACGGTGCCGCGCTCCACGTCGGGCAGGAGCACGTCCTGCTGCGCTTTGTTCCAGCGATGGATCTCGTCGATGAAGAGGATCGTTTTCACCCCGCTCGCCGCGCGATGGGCCGCGGTGGCGATGACGCGGCGCAGATCGGCGACGTTGCTTTCCACGCCGCTCAACCGCTCAAAGCGCGAACTCGTCGCCTGCGCGATGATCTCGGCGAGGGTCGTCTTGCCCGTGCCCGGCGGGCCAAAGAGGATGATCGACGAAATGCGGTCCGCCTCGATCGCGCGGCGCAGGAGCTTGCCGGGCCCGAGGATGTGCTCCTGGCCGGCGTATTCCGCGAGCGACTGCGGGCGCATCCGCTGGGCGAGCGGGGCATCCGCCGAGGGTGCGGGCTCGCCGGAGGGCTCGTGGGCAAAGAGGTCCGACATGGGGCCGGCAATGTAGGAGGTGCGGCGCGGCTTGACGAATGGCGATTGGCGGCGCGGCCACGGCAATCGGTGGGGCTGGTGGGCCAAGGGAAGGGATGCATCGGTGGGCCGGAGGGTCTAGCGTGGGGACGTTTCAGACTCCCTCTTCCCTTATGAACACGATCCTCGTCCCAGTCGATTTTTCCGATGCCACACCCGGTGTAATCGAGCAGGCGGTGCAACTGGCCACGGCTTTCTCCGCGCGGGTGGTGCTGCTGCACGTCATCGAACCCGAGCCGGATCTCGTCGGCCTGGATGGCGGACCGCCGCCTTTGGAATTGGTGCCGCTCCGCAGTTTCGAACCCGAGCGGCTGCAGTTGGAGCGGCTCCGCCTGACGATCGCCGACCAGGGGCGCGAGGTGCTCGCGGTGCAGACGCGCGGTTCGACGGCGCGGCGGATCGTCGAGGAGGCCACCGCCCAAAACGCGGGCTGGATCGTCATGGGGTCGCACGGTCACGGCGCGCTCTACGAGATCCTCGTCGGGAGCGTCACCACCGGGGTGCTGAAGGACACGCCCTGTCCGGTGGTCGTGGTGCCGGTGCGTGGGAAGTAGGCGGGCGCGTGGCGCTCGCAGGGCTCCGGGCCGCTACTCCTCCTTCAGGTAGCGGATGCGCTTGTTGATGTCGGTATTGATGGAGTGGTAGGGCTGCGAGAGGTTGCTCGCGGCAAAGAGGGTCTGCCGGGTGTGCTCCATGTCGTCTTCGCCGATCGCATTGGTGAAGATCGGCGAGAGATATTCGATGCCCATGCGCGAAGGCTTCATCAGCTTTTCGTCGTAGAGCGCCGGGTGCATCTGCCGCGCGTGGATCAGCCCCCAGCGATCGCGGAAGCGATTCGCGTCGTAGCCTTCGACGTGGAAGCCGCGGGCCTCGTCGTATTGCAGGATCGCGACGGAGTTGTTGCGGCCTTCGTAAAGCAGCTCGACCGCTTTTGCCCCGAGCTGCGCGGCGTAAAAACGATCGAAGAGAATCGGGCGTCCGCCCCGCTGGGTGTGCCCGACTTTGCGCGTGAAGATGGCCTCGCGCGCCGATTCGCTCCGCCGGTAGAGCTGAAAGTAGCGGTCGCCGATCATCTTGATGAGCCGCGAACGGAGCGCCTCCGAGGCCCCGCTGAGCACGATATTCCCCGCCGGATCGGTGGACTTCGTCTCCGCGCCCAGCTCCGCGCCCTGATCATCGACGATGCCCTCGCCACAGACGATGACGACGTTTTTCTGCAAGTCGTAGATGTGCTTCACGCGCTCCGCGAGATGCTCGAGGTCGAGCGGCACCTCGGGCACGAGCACGATGTCCGGCCGACCATAGGCCGACCCGAGGGCGATGTAGCCCGAGTGCCGGCCCATCACCTCGATGATGGCGATGCGCCGGTGACTCTCCGCGGTGGTGCGGATGCGCTCCACACCGCTCGCCGAGACAAAGACCGCCGTGGCGTAACCGGGGGTGACGTAGTTCACGATGTGGTCGAGATCGAAGACCGCCTGCGACTCCGTCTGCTTGTAGTGGAAGCCGGCCTTGGTCTCGCCATCGGCCACACGCGCCCATTCATCGGGCTCGCTCGGGTAGTTGAGTCCGAGATCGTTGTCGATCGTCTTGGGGGCGAGCACCGTGGGCAGCCGCTCCGCGAGCGGCTGGAGGCCATTGAGCGTGCCATCGCCGCCCACGCAGATGAGGCCCTCGATGCCGATCTGGCCGAGCCGCGAGACGATGAGGTCGAGATCTTCCTTTTTCTCCGGGTCCACAAAATCGCGGGACGAACCGATGAGCGTGCCGCCCATGGTCGGATCCATCTCCGGGATTTCCTGGAAGAGCGGGTTCAGATGCACATGCGGCACGCGGGGATTGAAGAGACTGTTGAAGCCCTTGATCAAGCCGACGACTTCGATGCGGAGTTGATTGGCCCGCACGAGAGCGCCGTGGATGGTCGCGTTCAGGGCCGGCGTGTCGCCGCCCGCAGTGAGGATGCCGATGCGTTTCATGGATGAGAGAAAAGGACGAACGGCGCCGCACGGAGGCGAGCGCCGCGAATGAGGTAGTCGCCGGCTCCCGCGCCTTCGAGCACTTTTTCTGTCTCAGGCGCGGCGCTGATTTCCGATGGCTGCCGGCGCCTGGATCCGGGGGTGGGGGTGTCGGGAAAAACCATTTGACGCTCCCCGGGGGTCGCTCCTAGTTTCGCGGCTCTTTCATCCAGAGTGACTGAGGGTTCTGGCCCGATGAAGTCACGGCAACCGCCCGGTGCGCAAGCACCGGGGTCCAGGTGCCAAATCCAGCCCGAAGCGCGTGAGCGCCGAGGGGAAGATGATTGCAGAGCGTTCCGTGCGACCCGTCCCGGCCCCGTCTCCGCACTCATCGGCAGTCCCGATCCTTGGTGAGAGTGCCAGACCCTTATGGACAAACCGTCGCCCTACTTCTCGAATCTCAAGTGCCGCGAATGCGGACGCCTCTATCCCAAGCAGGCCATCCACGTCTGCGATTTCGACTTCGGCCCGCTCGAGGCGGCCTACGACTACGACGCCATCGGGCGGGCGCTGAGCCGGGCGGTGATCGAGTCGCGCCCGCAGACCATGTGGCGCTACCGCGAGCTGCTGCCGATCGACACCGAGCCCACGGTCGGCACGCAGGTCGGCTTCACCCCGCTGGTGAAGGCGGACCGGCTGGCCCGGGTGCTGGGCATCCGCGAGTTGTACATCAAGAACGACACGGTGAACTACCCGACCCTGAGCTTTAAGGATCGCGTCGTCTCCGTCGCCCTGAGCCGGGCGCGGGAGCTGGGCTTTCAGGTCGTGGCCTGCGCCTCGACCGGCAATCTCGCCAACTCCGTGGCCGCGAACGCCGCAAGCGCCGGGCTGAAGAGCTACGTGCTCATCCCCGCGGACCTCGAGCAGGGCAAGGTGCTCGGCTCGCTCGTCTATGGCACGAATGTCATCGCCATCCACGGCGCCTACGACCAGGTGAACCGCCTCTGCTCGGAGATCGCCGGGAAGTACGGCTGGGGCTTTGTAAATGTGAACCTGCGTCCCTATTACGCCGAGGGCTCGAAGACCATGGGCTTTGAGATCGCCGAACAGCTCGGCTGGCGGCTCCCGCAGCACACCGTGATCCCGATGGCGTCGGGTTCGCTGCTGACCAAGATCCACAAGGCCTACAAGGAATTCATCCAGCTCGGGCTGGTGGAAAAGACGCCCTTCAGCGTGCATGGCGCGCAGGCCACCGGCTGCGGCCCGATCTCCGAAGCGCGGAAGAAAGGCACCGACATCATCAAGCCCGTGCCGAAGCCAAACACGATCGCGAAGTCGCTGGCCATCGGCACCCCCGCCGACGGTTATTACGCGATCCATTCCATGAAGGAGACCGGCGGGACCGCGGAGGACGCGACCGACGAGGAGATCGTCGAGGGCATCCGCCTGCTCGCGGAGAATGAGGGCATCTTTGCCGAGACCGCAGGAGGGGTGACCGTCGCTTGTGCGAGAAAGCTCATCGCCAACGGCTCGATCCCGCGCACCGATAGCGCCGTGCTCTGCATCACCGGCCACGGGCTCAAGACGCAGGAAGCGATCGCCGGCAAGTGCGGCGAGCCGCGCACGATCAACCCGAGCCTGCGGGAGTTTGAGGAAAAGATCTACAACGCCGATGCTGCGGCCGCCCTCTGACCGCGATCCTTGCTGTTTCCGCATTCCCTATTCTTCATTTCACCTATGCCCTCCGTCCTCATCCCCACACCCCTGCGCAAGCTGACCAACGAACTCGAAACCGTAAGCGCCGCAGGCGCCACAGTCGGTGAACTGATCGACAATCTCGAACAGGCCTTCCCGGGCTTGAAAGACCGCATCTGCGACGAAGCCGGCAACGTCCGCCGCTTCGTGAACATCTTTGTGAACGGCGAAGACATCCGCTTTCTCGAAGAAAAGGCGACGCCGGTGAAGGACTCGGACGAGATCAGCATCGTCCCGGCGATCGCCGGCGGATAGCGCTGCGGTGGAAGGTGAAATGGCCACTCTCCCCGATCACCCGCCAGGACGCTTTCCACCTTCACTCACCACCTCACCACTCATGGAAGAAAAACAACGCCTCTGGCTCATGTTTCCCACGCGGCTGGTCACGCAGCCGGTCCTCTGGGAACTCGCGCAGAAATTCAAGGTCGTGACCAATGTGCGGCAATGCAGTGTGACCGAAGAGATCGGCATCGTCTCGCTCTCGCTCGACGGCGAGCGCGACGAGATCAAGCGCGCCATCGCCTGGCTGGAAGAGATCGGCGTGAAGGTCGAGCCGGTCGAGATGAATACCATCGAAGGCTGAGCGGCGGGAGGCCTGGGCGTGGGGCTCAGGCGAGACACTGCTCCAGCCGCGCGCGGATGGCGTCGGCCTTCAAGCCTTTGCCAATGAAGACGAGCTGGCTGGTGCGCTTCTCCCCTTTTTCCCAGAGCCGGTCCCACATGATCGTGAAGCGATTGTTCACGCCGTGGAAGATGGCGCGGCGGGGATTGCCGGAGATCGAGATGAAGCCTTTCGAGCGATAGACCTTTTCCTTTTCCGAAAGCTCCCCGACGAAGATCTCAAACTTCTCGACGACGAAAGGCCGGTCGAACTCGAAGGAGACCGACTCGATGTCGT
>Ga0105049_10009907_pt1 | contig 10946 bp, 11 predicted proteins | sample MAT06_FD_78087 | JGI IMG/M metagenome (GOLD analysis project Ga0105049, IMG submission 78087) | Freshwater microbial communities from Lake Fryxell liftoff mats and glacier meltwater in Antarctica - MAT-06 | ecosystem: Environmental > Aquatic > Freshwater > Ice > Liftoff microbial mat | place... | reverse complement strand
CCGATCATCTGAAGGCATTGGCGCGGATCAGCCGGTCGCTGCGTGATCCGGCAACGCTTGCGGCAATGCGCGGTGCCGGCAACATCGCCGAATTGCGCGCTGCCATCGGGGCGCTCGTGCACAGCGGGAAGTGCGCCGCCTGACATGAACGTACGCCTCGCCAGCAGCGTCAAGGTTTCGGCGCTGTTGCGGCAGGTTTCGGCGCTGGGTGGTTTCGGCGTGATCGTGGCGCGAGGGGACGCCACAGCCGGCAGCATCGCCATCGTGACGCGTGAAGCCGGCATTGAAACGCTCTTGTCACCGATGTTTGCCATGGCCGGCGGCTATGAATGGGTCGCTATTGCCAACGGGCCGGCCATTGCCGATGCGATCACCCGGGCGCGGCAGCATGACCCAGATCTGTGGGTTGTCGAACTGGATGTCGCGGACGCGGCACGGCTCGTCGCCGAAATGCTGGGCGATGGTTGACCGCCGTCGCTGCGCTGGCTCTGGTGCTGGGCGTGGGGTTCAAATCTTTCATTGTCGTTGCGGGCCGCGTTATCGCGCTGGCGCTGTGCCTTTCCGGCACGGCAGCGTTGGCGGCTGACGACAGCAGTTCAGCGCCTTTGACCGCCACTGCGGCCATTGCCTTCATCCTGCCCGATGATGACGTGATTGCAGCCGCGCCGCCGGTTGATCTGGTGCAGCTCGCTGCCAGTGTTGATACCAGCATGGTGGCCGCCGATGATGAACTGGCGTGCCTCGCCACTGCTGTTTATTTCGAATCGCGCGGTGAACCTGCCGAAGGCCAGCTCGCTGTTGCTCAAACTATTTTGAACCGCGTTGAATCCGGACGATTTGCCAGCAGTATCTGCGGTGTCATCAATCAGCCACACCAGTTCAGTTTTGACAAATCCCGTGTGCCTCGTCCCGGAATTGATTGGCAGCGCGCCCAGGCGATTGCCCGTATCGCCAGCGGCGATTTGTGGCGCGATGTCGTGCCGCGCGCCATCGCCTTTCATGCTGTGCGGGTATCCCCCAATTGGGCCGGCAAGACCCGCGTCGCGACGATTGGCAATCACGTTTTCTACCGCTGAATTACGCAGGCTTGCTGTTCACAGTCTGTTCCGCATAATGGCCACATGTCCGAATCCAGCGTAACCGCGATAGCCAGCGTAACCGAACGAATTATAGCCGCGGATGTGCTGCGCGGCACTTGTCGATTACTGGTTCGCGCCGGTGTCGCGCCACTCGCTGAAGTGGCGCTGGGCGGTGGCCGTCGCGCCGACATCATGGGCATCGACAGCCAGGGTCGGCTGACAGTCGTGGAGATCAAGGTTTCGCTGGCCGACCTGCGCGGTGATCGCAAATGGCCGGAATATCTTGATTATTGCGATCGTTTTTTCTGGGCGGTGCCGGCGGGTTTTCCGCTCGATCTGTTTGTGACGGCAGATTTCAGGCCCGATCGGTGCGGGCTGATCATCGCCGATCGCTATGATGCCGAAGAACTGCGAGCGGCCCCTTGGGTGCCGCTCAACGCGGCGCGGCGCAAGGCTGAAACGCTGCGCTTTGCACGGCGCGCGGCCGGCCGATTGCTGGGGGTGCTTGATCCCGATGGTGGCGGACTTGCCCCCGATTGAGCAGTGGTCAGCGGTGTGGTGATGAGTCGTACCGATTTAAAAACGGCTTTGCCCCGGTAAAATGGCTGTGGCGGGGCGCGTTTTTCGCTGCCTCCGCCACATCCTCCCCCGTGATCACGCCCGCCGCTGCGTCGCTTGACCAATTGTCTTTGCTTTGCCGCTGCGCTAGGCCGACGTCAACGCGTTTCAGTCAAAGAATCGTGTCGAAATGTCGCCTTTTCGCCAATATTGTTTGTTCAGTTGTAAATATTTTGACAAAAAATGCCTCCTCTTTTGACTCCGGCGGTCGCAAATTATTCGCTGGTGCGCGGGTCCGGCGGATCCGGTCGGCGCGCGGCCTGACTCAAACCCGCATGGCCAGCGACCTTGGCGTATCGGTCAGTTATCTCAACCTGATCGAACGCGACCAGCGACCCCTGTCAGCCACCTTTCTGCTCAAGCTCGCCAGCAGCTATGATCTCGATCTCAAAAGCCTGACCGGCGATGATGGCAGTGAAGTCACCGAGGAACTGGTGCGGATCTTTACTGATCCGCGGCTGACGGGCATCGATGTGCCGCGTGCTGAGCTGCGCGAGCTGGCGCTGCGATCCCCCGGCATTGCCCAAGCGCTATTGCGCCTGCACGCTACCGCGCCAAACGGCCCGGCGCTGGCAGCCCCTGCCAGCCCGCTCGACGCCGTCATTGCCATGATCAACGCTGCCGGCAATCATTTCGCTGCGCTAGACAACGCTGCCGAAGCGCTTTCCGATGATCTGCGCCTGTCCGGCGCCGATCTTAACGCGGCGGTGGTTGACCGGTTGCGTAGGCGTCACGCGATCACTGTGCGCACCATGCCTGCCGAAATGCTGCCCAACACGCTGCGCCGGCTTGACCTGCACGCCCGGCAATTGCAGCTGTCCGAGGCGCTTGATGCGGCGTCGCGAGGTTTTGCTGCGGCGGTCCAGGTCGCGCTGATCGAACTTGCCGGCGAGATTGCCGATACAATAGCGCAATTTGGTATTTCCGATCCGGTCGATCAACGTGCCTGCACTATTTCGCTGGGCAAATATGCAGCCGGCGCCATCCTGATGCCCTACAGCCGCTTTCTCGCGGCTTGCGAGGCGACGGGTTACGATGTCGAATTGTTGCAGGCGCGCTTTGGCCGCGGGCTGGAACAGATAGCGCACCGCCTGGTCACTTTGGGGCGACCGGGCGCACGCGGCATACCGTTCTTCATCCTGCGCGTCGATCGCGCCGGCACAATCTCCAAATCCTTTGCGCCCGGCCTGTCGCCGATTCCGGCCAGTCCGATTGGCGGCGGCGGTTGCGCATTATGGTCACTCCACGCAGCCTTTGACCGGCGCGGCGAATTGCGCCGGCAGCTGGTCGAAATGGAGGATGGCCAGCGCTACCTCACTCTTTCTCGCACAGTGCGCGGCACGGCGGCCCCCTGGGGGGCGGGACGTGCCGAATTCGTCATCGGGCTTGGCTGTGACGCCCGCCATGCCGCCGCCCTGGCCTGGGCGGTGGGAATTGACCTGGGGGGGCCGGCGGTACCCATCGGCCCCGGTTGCGCTGCTTGCCATCGTGCCTCTTGCCGTCAGCGCAGTTTGCCGCCAGCAGGGGCGCGTCTTGCTTTCGATGAACGTCAGCGCGGGCTGACGCCGTTTCGCTTCACCGACGAATGAAAGGTTTTTCTCCTGTGTCTCAGTTCCCGTCGACCGGTATCCAGATTACCGGCGCCATGCAGCCCGGCTACGAAACCATCCTCACCGATGCTGCGCTGGCCTTTGTTGCCCAGTTGCACCACATGTATGAACCGACCCGGCGATCATTGCTCGAAGCGCGGCAGCAGCATCAGACGTGGTGGAATGCCGGCAACGGCATCGATTTCGCCGGCGAAGCCAGTTCGGTCCGTGATGACCCCTATTGGCAGGTGCGCCCCGCGCCGCATGATCTGACCGATCGTCGTGTTGAAATCACCGGGCCGTGCGACCGCAAGATGGTCATCAATGCGCTCAACAGCGGCGCACAATGTTTCATGGCATGCCTTGAAGACGCCAGTGCCCCGACCTGGGATGTGATGGTGCAGGGCCAGGTCAATCTGCGCGATGCGGCCGCCGGCTCGATATCGATGCAGGACAAGGGCAAGTCGTACAGCCTCAATGAAAAGACCGCGACGCTGATCGCCCGGCCGCGTGGTTGGCACCTTGATGAAGCCCATATGCTTGTCGACGGGGTTCGCGTCGCCGGCGCCATCTTCGATTTCGGTCTGTATTTCTTCCATAATGCCAAGGCATTGCTGGCGCGCGACAGTGGCCCTTATTTCTATCTGCCCAAGCTGGAACATTATCTCGAAGCGCGGCTGTGGAACAATATCTTCACCACGGCGCAATCGCTGATGGGCCTGCCGCTCGGCACCATCCGCGCCACGGTGCTCATCGAAACCCTGCCTGGCGCCTTCATGGCCGAAGAAATATTATATGAATTGCGCGATCATATCACCGCGCTCAATTGCGGCCGCTGGGATTATATCTTCAGCTATATCAAGACGTTTCAGGCCGATCCCGAAAAGGTGCTGCCCGATCGCGCCGCAGTTTCGATGACCGTGCCGTTCATGGCCAAATATGCCGCCCATGTCGTGCGCACCTGCCACAAGCGCGGCGCCCATGCGATGGGCGGGATGAGTGCCTTCATCCCGGTAAAGGATGACGAAGCCGCCAATACCAAGGCTTTTGCCGCGGTAAGCGCCGACAAGGAACGCGAAGCGACGCTGGGACATGATGGCACCTGGGTCGCCCACCCGGGGCTTGTTGGCATCGCGCGCGAGGTATTCGACCGGATCATGCCGACGCCAAACCAGTTGCATGTCATACCGCCAGGCGTGGTGACCGCCGACGACCTGACCACCCCGCCCAAGGGGCCCAAGACGCTTGCCGGGCTGACCAACAACGTCAATGTCGGCATCGGCTATATCGCCGCCTGGCTGCGCGGCCAGGGCGCCGTGCCGCTGCACAATCTGATGGAAGACGCCGCCACCGCCGAAATCAGCCGCACCCAGATCTGGCAATGGCGTGTTTCGGATGTCGTGCTGGATGGCGGCGAAGCCGTTGACGAGGCGCTGATCAACCGGGTGACCGATGAACAGCTCGCGGTGTGGAAGGCCGTGGTAGGGGACAATTTCTTCGCCGCTGGCAAATATGTTGAAGCGGCAGTGGTGTTCCGTACTCTGACGCTCGCCGACCGTCTCGAACCGTTTCTTACAGTGCCGGCCTATGAGCATTATTTCGCTCGGTAGCGGCTGCTGATGGCGCCTCTGGCGGGCAGTGCTTTTGTTGCCCGCCCGTCAGCGTTCAATCGGTGCGAACTCGCGGGCGGCTTCGGCAAGCAGAATCGGCACGCCGTTGCGGATCGGATAGGCGAGCCCGGCGCGATCGGCGACCAGTTCCTGCGCCGCTTCGTCCAGGCGAAGCGGCGTGCGGGTCAGCGGGCAGACGAGAATAGCCAGCAGTTTGGGGTCAATCGCGGTCATTGCAGCGTCGGTCGCTCGTCCATTCCGCCCATCCCTTGCGCAAAAGTCATCAGCGCGGTCAGCGTCGCGGCGCGGTCAGCCAGATCCTCGGCTTCGAGCAAAGCCTGTTTTTCGGCTGGATCAAAGGGGCAGACGCTGGCCAGCGTTGTTACCAATGCTTCGTCATCGGCATCGGTAACCGCCTGCCAGTCCGCCGACAGCCCCTTGGCATCAAGATAGGTCTGAAGCACTTCCTCGAGCCCGGCGCGTGCTGCCGCTGCCAGTGCATCGGGGTCGTCGCGATCATCCCCAAAGCCGAGATAATCGGTCATGACCTGACGATACAAGGTGGTGCGATCAAGTTCGGCCTGGATGCGAAAACGCGATACACCGGTCAAGGCAATCAGCATGCGGCCGTCTTCAGTTTCGCGAAAATCGCTGATTCGGCCAAGGCAGCCGACATCATAAAGCGGTGGCGGCTCGCCCGGGTGGCGCGGCTGAACAATGCCGATAATGCGATGGGCGGCACCGGTGGCGGCCATCGCATCGCGCACCATGGCAAGATAGCGCGGTTCAAAAATGTTGAGCGGCAACACACCGCGCGGCAGCAACAGCGCGCCGGTAAGCGGGAACACCGGCACGGCGGCTGGCAGTGGCTCGTCGCTGCTCATGAAAACAACACCGTTCGCAGCCGGGCGCGGGTCTTGATGCTCCATGGATCATCAAGGCCGGTGGCTTCGAACATCTTGAGCAATGTCGTGCGTGCCGCCGCCTCGTTCCAGTTACGATCGGCAGCGATGATTGTCAGCAGCGCGTCCGCCGCACCGTCGCGGTCGCTGCTGGCGAGCAGGGCGCCGGCGAGGTCGAAACGTAATTGATGGTTGTCGGGGCTGGCAGCGACATCGGCCTTCAGCGCCGCCAGATCATCAACGGGCACAGCTTTGGCGGCAAGAGCGATGGCGGCGCGAGCGCGGGTAACATCACCATCCTTCGAATCGGTCGGCACAGCGGCCAGCGCCTCTGCAGCGGCATCGGTCTGGCCCAGCGCCAACAACGCCAGTGCGAATTTGCCAGCGATCGATTCGCGCTCGGGCAGTTCTCGGGCGAGTGCGCCCAGCATGGCGGCGGCTTCGTCATGCGCCCCGGCCGCGCTGGCTTGCGCCGCCGATTCCAGCAACGCTGCGATCTCGGCTTCGGCATCGGCTTCACCGGCGGGCAGCGGCGCGCCGGCAAGCAGGCGATCGATAAACGCCTTTAGTTCGCGTTCGCCGAGCGCGCCCTGGAAACCATCAATCGGTTGCCCGCCCAGAAAGGCATAGACGGTGGGAAGCGACTGTATGCGAAACTGGCTGGCGAGCGTCTGGTTCTTGTCGACATCGATTTTGACGAGTTTAACCCGGTCGGCCTGGGTGGCGACGACACGTTCGAGCAGCGGCGTCAGGGTCTTGCAGGGGCCGCACCAATCGGCCCAGAAATCGACTAGCACGAGCATCGTTTTCGATGCGTCGATGACATCGCTGCGAAACGCTTCGATGTTGGCTTTTTCGCTGGCGGCGGTCGCAAGGCTGGCCACGGTGATGCCCTTTAATTGTGAAACGAATTTTGAACGTTCTCCTATATGGGGCCCAAGCCGGCATTTTGCCAAGGCCGCCGATGCCACACGCAAGGATATCAAGCAGATTTAGCTCGAATCCGCTTGCATTGCGAAAGTGCTGCGTGTACCCGCGCCGCTCGCCTCGATGGCATTCGTTGGTCGAGCGGGCGTAGCTCAGGGGTAGAGCGCAACCTTGCCAAGGTTGAAGTCGAGGGTTCGAATCCCTTCGCCCGCTCCAGCGTGCTGGAGCGCTTCGCTGTTATCGAACGGTTGGTTGCTGAAGAGCACGCCATTTTTTCAGTGATTGGCCGAATCGCGACGGTGGCACAGGATCAACCGAGCACCGCAGCAAAGTGTTACGCAACCATGGCGTTTCAATGGCAGGCGCGTTTGCGAAGTGCCCGCAGCTCAACGATGTTCAACAGCCCGCAGCCAGGCACAATCAGGCCCCGGTTTGAAAAGTCGGCAATCACGCGCGCGATGTAGCTGCGGCCCACGCCGATAATGTCGGCAAGCCGCTGTTGCATAATTGGAATTGTCCTGTCGCCAGTTCGGTCATGAACATGAACCACCGATCGGGAAGTACGCGCCGCATTGCTGAGGGTGGCAGCGCAGGCACTTGCCTGAAAGATCTGCGCCAACAGGCAATCGGCGTAACGGGCGAACAGGCCGTCGATCGCGGGGTTGGCGCGTTTAAGGGCTTCCAGTCGTTTCAGCGGCAGCACTGCGACCATGCCGGCATATTCGACAATTGCGCGGCTGAACGCGAGGAGCAGCCCATGGCTGAGGATGCCGCCGCCGGCACCTTCGCTGCCGACCATGGCCAATTCCACACAATGGCCGTCTGCCATGTCGACCAGGAAGAAAGCGATGACCGGCCCGATGGGAAGATGTGCGTGGACAATTGTCTGGCCCGGCGCGAACACGATGTCACCGGGGACAATCTTGCGCCAAGCGCACGCTTTCAGCAGGCGGGCGCGGCGTTTCGGCCAGCGACATGATCAACGTTTTGCCCAGCATTGCGGTCGTGTCCGACTTTCGCTGCACCTGTCCCGTTCCATGACTGCCGAAAATATGCAAGTGTGTCACGGTGTGCAGACTCGCCAAGCATGGACCGGTACAGGCGTATTATATTTTCGAACAAAGGATCGCGTAGTTTTGCCGCACAGCGTGAGACACATTGGTGCAATCGACCCGCGGCTGGAGCCATCAACTTGACGGGATTTAACCCGTTGGGAGGCGGCGATGAAGCAGCCTTGCGCTCGAATGTCTTTCACACAGAATTCGATCAACAAATCCTGGATGTGCTTCCCCAGATAATATGGTCGACCGATGCGCGCGGAAAAACCGATTTTTTCAATCGCCGCTGGTATGAATTTACCGGTGTCGCCATTGGCTCGACCGACGGCGAGGGCTGGAGCCGTGTGCTGCATCCCGATGATGCCGCCAGGGCAAACCGGCATTGGCAGCAATGTGTCGACAGCGGATCCGATTATGAAATCGAGTATCGGATTCGCGGATCGCAGGGGGATTTTCGCTGGATGCTGGCGCGCGGCGTTCCGGCCCATGGGGAGGACGGGTCGATCACCCGCTGGTTCGGCACCTGCACCGACATCGATGACCGTAAGCGCGCCGAGTCGCAAAGGGAGCTTATTTCCGAAGAACTTGGCCATCGTATCAAAAATATCTTCGCTGTGATCAAAAGCCTGGTGACGATGTCGGGGACACAAACGTCCGCTGCCGAGCTTGGCGGGCGGATCGATGCGTTGGGCAAGGCCAATCAAATTGTTCTGCCAGGCGCGAAAGACGCTGATCAGCGCGGTGGTGCGACATTGCTTGGGCTGATGGCAGACCTGTTCGATCCCTATGGCGTCAACGGCGCGCAGCGGATCATATTGCGCGGTGATGACGTGGAGATTGGGCGCCAAGCCGCGACGTCGCTGGCGCTGTTGCTGCATGAGCTTGCCACGAACGCCATCAAATACGGATCATTGCAGGAACGTGATGGCACGGTGACGGTGACCATCACCCTGGCCGGGGAAATGGTAAAGTTTGAATGGCGTGAATCGGGAGCCGTTGGCGCGAAACCGCCAGGTGAAGCCACCGGGTTCGGCACCGGCCTCATAGACCGCGTCGTCCGCTATCAATTGGGCACAGCGCTGGACAGGGAATGGCATCCACAGGGTCTGGTCGCCTGTATGACGATGTCCCGGGATCGATTGCGGCACTGATATTGCGGCTAACTTTCATGGCCGGGCGCCTTGGATGGTAATGTTCTTGCCGACGGTACAAAATGACAAGGCAAGCAGGGCCACCATCATGCCCATCTGGAACTTTATCCGGTATCGGCGGTTTTTGTGTCAGACAATCAAAAAAGGATTCTGACATGGCGTATGAACCCAATCCGAACCACGATACCACGGACCGGGCGCGCCCGATCGTCCATGACAGATCGACAGGTGGCGGCATGAGCCCCCTGCTGATAGGCGTGCTCGCCATTGCCGTCGTGATCGCGCTGGCGGTCGCTTTCAACTTCGTGAATTTCGACACCAGCGGCAAGGTTCAGGCACCGACAGTATCGGTGAGCGGCGGTGAAATGCCTTCGGTCCAGATGGAGACGGCGGACATCGAGGTCGGTACCGAGAAGAAGACGGTTGAACTTCCGACGCTTGACGTGAGGAAGCCGGGGGACGACGGCAGCACCAGGAAGCAATAACCAGACTTGCATGAATGTCGGTGCCGGGCGGTAATTTACCGCCCGGCATTTTTTTGTCTTGTTTCCGAATTTGTCATTGACCGGCCGCTACTCCGGGGCTGGAGGCCTTGACCGCCGGGCGCGCGGGCCGCTGCCGACTCGAATTTAAGTGTCTGACCTAAAAGTCCACCGGGCCGATCTGATGGCGCTTTTTGCGCCTGCCAGCGTGGCCGATCTTGCCGATACCAAAGGGTATCGGCTGCAACCGACGCGTCGGCAGCCACAAAAATTGCTCGCCATCCTGGCCCTGCCGACTTGTGAGTCAGACACCAAGAAACGGCAGTTAAATGATCGCCGGTTTGACCACAGGCTTGAATGTGCGAACGCGGGGAAACAGCAAAGTGATCGTGCGCGGCCCGCGCACCTCCACGCTTCCCGACAGCTGGCCGGCAAAGCCTTTCATCAGGGGAGAATCGCAGATCGCCTCTGCTGTCGGGCCATCCGACCATGTGATGCTGGTTTCCACTCGATCATTTTCATTGCTGACGGTAATCATTGCATGATCAGCCTCGCAAAGGGCGGAAAAGGCCTCGACCAGATACAGGGCCAATGTGGACGCCGTGTCGATATCGAATGCCAGGTCGCCATCCGACGATGGCACAGTGATGTTTGTTGCAAGCCGAAAGTGGCGAGATACCTGCGCTGCCAGCGCTCGCAGCAGTGGCTCTGCCGGCACCAACACCATTTCTCCTCGATCATATAGCAAACGCTGGACCAGCGCCAAAGCGGCAACACGCAGCCTTGTATCTTCCAACCTGTCGTTCTGCCCGTTCGCGGCTCCGTCCAACGCCAGGTAGCTGCCGATGACTTGCAGATTGTTCCGCACGCGGTGGTTCAATTCAAGCGACAGGGCGCGCTGCTTATCAAGCGTCACCCGCAACGTTTCGTCGCGCTTGGTAACGGTTCGCGCCATTTGCTGCATGGAGGCAGCAAGCGCCCGGAACTCCTCGGGGGCATCGTCGAACTGACCGGCGTGCATTCCGTAACCGCCGTCACCGATCTTTCGGGCCGCATTCCGCAAATTGTCGATCCAGCGCAGCAGCACCCAATCGCCTGCCCACCACAGGGCCAGCGATGCCAGGACAACCGCCAGCAGCGGCAACAAGAATGAGGTGATGAGGATCCACTGGTCGCGGCCTGTCCAGCCGGGGTCGAGCTGTGCCGCCACAAGCAAAAGGGCGGCATCTTGATTGTTTACCGGGATCAGCGGTGCGGTACCGATCAGCCATGGGTCGCCCGCCTTGTCCTTGACGTTGACAATTTGTTCACTCGGCCGAACCGGCAGCGAAGCTTGCGGCAGATTGCGACTACGCGCCAGGACGTCGCCAGTGGGCGACAGGATGGCAATCGTCGCCGCACTGGTCATGTACCGCCGCGCGAGGCGGGTTTGATACAGGTCGAGGTCAATCATTGCCAGCAAACGGCCGGATTTGTCGGCATGGCGCCACATCGCTTGCATGGTGATCGAATGGTTTTTGGACGGTTCGG
>Ga0105049_10009905_pt1 | contig 10947 bp, 8 predicted proteins | sample MAT06_FD_78087 | JGI IMG/M metagenome (GOLD analysis project Ga0105049, IMG submission 78087) | Freshwater microbial communities from Lake Fryxell liftoff mats and glacier meltwater in Antarctica - MAT-06 | ecosystem: Environmental > Aquatic > Freshwater > Ice > Liftoff microbial mat | place... | reverse complement strand
GTACAGATGATCCACGCTCGCGGCATTGAAGCGGATGACATGCGGCAGCATCACCCCGATGGCGACGCCATGCGTGACGCCGTAGTGAGCCGTGAGCGGGTTCGCACAACTGTGGCAGACGCCGAGCATCGCGTTCTCAATTGCCATGCCCGCGAGGTGTGAACCGATTTGCATGGCGGAGCGGGCCGCGAGGTCGCCGGGCGTGCGAAGAACCGTGCCGAAGTTCGCCTCCAGATGGCGGAACGCGGTCAGCGCACACATCGAAGAAATCGGCGTCCGTTTCGTGCAAACGTATGACTCGATGGCGTGAGCGACAGCGTCGATGCCGGTCACGGCCGTCACCCCACGCGGCTGCGAGAGGGTGACTTCGGGGTCGAGGATGGCGACGTGGAACGCCGCCTTCTTGTCGCCGCACGCCATCTTCAGGTGCGACTTCTCGTCGGTAATCAGGGCGTAACTTTGGGCTTCGCTGCCGGTGCCCGCCGTGGTTGGCACACCCACGCTCGGGAGCATCGGCTTGGTGGCTTTGCCGTGGCCTTTGTAGTCGGCCATGCGGCCGCCGTTGGTCAGGATGAAGTTGATGCCTTTGGCGCAGTCCATCGAACTGCCGCCTCCAACGGCGACGATGCAATCCACGCCGTGCGTGCGGGCGCAGACGACGCCGGCATCGACTTCGCGTTCGGTCGGGTTCTCCTTCACGCCGTCAAAGGTGAACACGGCCAGCCCCGCATCAAGCATCGACTTGGCCGCCCGCTGCGGGTGCCCGGCCGTTTCAAGGCCGGGATCGGTGACGAGCAACACGCGCGTGCCCCCGACCGAGCGCACCGCTTCGCCGAGTTTCGCCAACGCGCCCGGCGCGGAGATCACGCGGCCGAGCGGTTGGAAGTCAAACGACGGTAGCAGGCTGACGGGCGTGCTGGAGTGCCCGTTGTTTGTAGAGGTGAGTGAAGAGGTTGCCTTCATGCGGCTGATCCCAGGTCAAGCGGTTGGTCGGTAGCGGCCCGATGTTCAGCCGTTCGATGTTCGGACAAGCCATGCAGTCCGCGATGAAAGCCGCATCGTCGGTCAAGGCCGTGGCTGCGAGTGTGTATCCGATGCGCTTCAGCACATCGACCTGAGAGCATTCTACGACAGCCGCATAGGGGAACAGGAACTCCTTGTTCGCCAGCGGGTGTTCGGCTGTTTCGCACCGAATGATCGTCGGGAGAAGATACGCGATGCGGCCCTCCTTCACCAGTCGAGGTGTCCCGCGGACTTCTAAGGTCACATCTCTCGCACCGGGAATCTTCAGCGCCTCGTCGATCATGGCGTTGATTGCCTCGGCAACTTCGGGCTTGGCGAAGGCGCTAATCTCACACGCGGGGTCGTCCCACGCTCGGGGCTTCATCGTGGCGAACCGCTTGGCGATGCCGAGAGCGATTGCATCGCCGTTGTGGGGCGTCCACACGGCGCTGGCGTTCACACAGGCCCGACCGCCGTTGGCCGCGATGGCTTCGACCATCAGATCGAGGTGCGAGTCCCAGTTGTCCGCCTCATCTTCACCGAAGATGATTTTCGAGTAACCCGTGCCGTGAATCTCGACGCGGTGATCGTTTTTGTACGGGGCCATGCTCCGGTCGTCGCCGAAAGCCATGCTTCGGCCACACAATCGCATGATGTCGGCGGAACCGGCGTGGTCCGTGGGCATGAAGCCGAGGAACTGAGCGGGCATTCCAGCTTTGAGGAACGCTTGCAACACGCGGTACGGCGTCCACGGTTCCTCGCGGCCGGGCTTCAAGAGTAACGGAATCTTGAAGGCGAGCGTGGGCACCCACAGCGAGTGAACGCCGGGCGAGTTTGACGGCAGCACGGCCCCGAACACATCGGTTGTGGGGTAGAACGCCTGCATTCTGCCACTGGCGGTCGAGTAGCCGGTGTCGAGCGCATCCAGGGGCAACCCGCGAGTCAGCCCGCCAATGACTTCCTCAATGTTCGATAGGACGTACTGTACTTTGCGGGCGTTGCGGTCGCAGAACACGACGGGGCTGCCCGTGGTGGCCGACAGGTTGCGTACATACTGATCAAACGTAAGTTCGGCGTCGCCGCAAGGCAGCGTGGCGTTCAGGAAGTAGTCGGCGGCCTTCTTGTACATGCCGAGGATCGTGCGAATCGGAATCGCGGCGAGTTGCTTGTGGGCACGCTCCATCTGGCCGATGTCGCGCGCGATCATCGAGCCGGTCACCTGGCTCACTTCGGCGAGCGGTTCGCCGGTGACGTGGTGAACGAGCGTGGCTTTCTCGCTGCTGGTGTAGTTCTTGCCAAACCGCAGCGCGGGAATCTGGATCATGGCGGGTAAGGCTCCTTATTTCTTGGCTTTCTTGGTGTGCGTCTTCAGAAGTTCGGCGGCCCACTCGGCGTCGGCGGTGCGGAGCGCGACTGTGGGCGGCTTGGTGTAGTCGATGCGGTCGTCGTAGTCAGCGTCGTCGTAAGCGTGATCGAGGCTTGGTCTTAAGTCGAGCGGCACGGCTCCATTTTCTGGTTTCAACGGGATCGGCAACACCGGTAATGGGTCGCGGACCGTGAATGCCCAGACGGAGGCTCTGGGGAATTGGTCTGCTCGGCTCACGAGGCAGTAGTAGTCAGCCGGGGTTGGCTTTGGGCGACCAAACGGGATGCGGTCACCGTCCCGGAGCAGGTCGATCTCAACCAAATTTGTCCCCGTGAGAAGGTAATCATTCCGCTTTGACAGGTAGGCTTCACGGTCGGACCCCGCACCCTTATTCGAGGGACTGAGGAGTTCAATGACGGTAATCACGCGGTTACCGGGTTGATCCACGATGCGAATGAACTTATTGCCTTTCTTGCGGACCGGCTTGGGGAGCGTGACTTCAGTATTCGGAGTCGTTGCGCTAAGTGTTGCGACTCCACCCGTCTTGGGCTTTGCACCCGGCCGAATTGCGAGGTGAGCGTCGGGCACCGCGAACGGCTCGCGGTCGTCGGGGTCGTCTCCCTGCAACCACACATGCTGCTCGACATCGGCGTAGTACCCTTTCGGCAGGCCGCGTTTGAGCGAACCTCGCAGGAATACCATGAACGCCGTGTGCAGCCCCGACCAATACGCGGGGTCTTCGAGGTACGGGTCCATTCCGGGAAACGGCGATGGCATGGGCTTCTCCAATACGTAACGCCGGGTGAACCGGAACAGTGCCCTCACGGGCACCGCTCGCCATGACCGCTAGCCATGTCAGTACACACCCACGACGGTGCCGCCAGCGAGTTCCGCGAATGGGCGGACGCCACTGACGCCATCCCACGGGTACTTATCGAACGGCTTCTCGCGCTCGCCTTCGTCGCGCTCCGGGAAACGCGGCACGAAGAACTCTTTTGTGAACGTGCTGAGCAGCACGCGGCCCGTGCCGCCGTAAGGAACAACCTCGTCGAAGTTCTTGGGGTTCACCACTTCGATGACGGCGCGGGGTTGCGGTGCGTAGTACGAGATTTTGTAGCCGTCTTCGGGGCCGACGGGCTTGCTGCACGCGAGGCCCATCAGCGTATTGCCGTAGGTGGGCGTCATGTACACTTCGCCGTTGTCGAGCATTTCCTCCACGGCTTCACGCGTAAAGTCCGGGGTGAACTCGGTGCCACCCGAGAATATCCCGGTGAGGCCCGCGCTCTTAATCGAACGCAATCCACCAGTGGGGACGGACTTGCCGAGCGTGCGGAACTTATCCTCGAGTTTGCCGTTGCGGATGGCTTCATCAAGCGCGGCGAGCAACTTCGGCGTGGTGAACATGCACTTGATGTCGTGCCCGCCAGCCAGCACGGTCAACGCTTGGTCGATGCAGTGGTCCTTGTACGCTTGGGCCTCGGCGATCTTCCGCTCTTTGAGGCATTTCACCACATAACGCGGGTCGAGATCGATGGCGAAGCAAATGCCGCCCCGATACTGGGCGAGGTGTTCGATGGCGAGTCGCAGCCGACGCGGACCGCTCGGCCCGAGCATCAGCCAGTTCGACCCACGCGGAAAGAACTTATCGGGCAGCGTGTCCGACATCATTTCGTAATCGATCTTGAAGTCGTCAATCACGATGCGGCTCTTGGGCAACCCCGTCGTTCCGCCAGTCTCGAAGACGTACACGGCGCGATCCGCCAGCCCCTTCGGAACCCACTTCCGCACGGGACCGCCGCGCAGCCAGTCGTCTTCAAAGATGGGGAACTTCTTCACGTCGTCCCAGCCGTTCACGTCGGTCAGCGGGTTGAACGTGAACGACTTGGCCTTGTCGAGCCAAAACGGCGTGCCGGTTTCCGGGTTGAAGTGCCAGCGGACGGTTTCGCGGATGTTGGCGTCCAACTGCGTGCGTGCATTGCGAATCTTCTCGTCCAGCGTCGCGCCGGTGACGGGAGTTGGCTTGCCGGGGGTGTCTTTCACGGCGAATCTCGATTGGTAAGGTTGGTCATTCGCGAGCCGCTTGCGGCTTCGCCAGCAACATTAGGATAGGCACGCCGGTCACGTCGTCACGCGAATGACTCGCTTGGCCTTCATCTCGAACCGTGGCAGGCTGCCGCACACAACCGCATTCACATCGACGCGGAACAGCAGTTCATCGCGCACGGCCCGGCCCACGGCGTCGGCCAAGGCAACGCCATCGCCGGTGGCAGGTTCGACTTCAATTCGCAAGTCGGCGAGCGAGCCGCGGTAATCCACGAGGATGCGGTACTCCGCGACTTCAGGGAACCGTCGTATGATGGCTTCAATCGCGCCGGGGTACAAGTTGTTGCCGCGAACATGGATCATATCATCGGCACGGCCCAGAATGCCACCATCGAGCCGTCGCCAAGTGCGCCCCGTGGTGTCGGGGGTGGTGGCGATTCGCACGAGATCGCCCGTGCGGTAGCGAATGAGTGGGCTTCCCGTGCGGCCGAGATTCGTGATAACGAGTTCGCCACTTTCGCCGGGCGGCGCGGGTGTGTCCGAATCTGGTAGCAGCACTTCCACAATGTATTCGGATTCGAGCAGGTACATTTGCCCCGGTTGATCAACAGATTCGACGGCGACGGGGCCAACTTCCGTCATCCCGTAGTGGTCGAATACCCTGGCACCCCACACGGCTTCGATGCGTGCTCGGGTTGAGGCGATGTTCCCGCCCGGTTCCCCGGCTACCACGAGCGCCCGAACGGAACTACCGGCGAGGTCGATCCCCTCTTTCACCGCGAGTTCGGCCAAGTGCAGCGCATACGTGGGCGTGGCGAAGACGACTGTGCAACCGTGGTCGATGAGGAACCGTAACCGGGCCGTGCTGGTCATGCCGCCGCCAGGGATACAGAGGAACCCGTCGCGGGTGGCAGCCTCGAACGCGGTCCAGAAGCCCAGGAACGGCCCGAACGAGAACGGGAAGTAGAGGATATCCCGCGTGGTCAGGCCCATGAACGGGAAGCTAATGCGCCAGCAACCGAGCAGCCATTCCCACGACTCCGGTGTGTCGAGCCAGCACAGCGGCCGGCCCGTGCTGGTCCCCGAGGTCTGATGCAGGCGCGAGTACCGCTCGCGGGGGAAACTCAGCCCGGAACCGTAAAGCGGATACTCAGCCTGATCGGCGGCGAGTTCTGCCTTCGTGGTGAACGGCAGTTCGATGAAGTCATCTGTGGTGCGAATGTCGTTAGGGGTGAAGCCGTGCAGCTTACGATCATAGAAACGGTTCCCAGGAAGCGCCGCGTTCAGCAAGTCCCGAACGCGAGCGAGTTGTGCATCGGGGGTGGGTGGAAGCATGAGGGTTTTGCTTGGAATAAGCCCGGCAAGCGGGGGTTTTTCTCACATTGGGCGCAGTTGTCGCACAGTTTCGGGCACGATCACCTGAAGCCCAGCAACGGTATCCACTTCCAGTGCGTCGAAGCCCATCTCCAAGAGTCGGCCGCTTGTCGTGGTGCCGTCGGTGCGTTCGACCGCGACTTGCCGGCCGAGCAACCCCACCCGCCATTTCCAGTCGGCCTCGACCGCGACTCGCTCCCCGGCGAGCAGCCGCGCATACTCGGCATCCAAGTGAGTGAGAACCGTGGTCGCAGCGATTCGCACGCTCACTTGCTCGTAACCCATGATAGCTAAGGAAGTCGCGGCTAACTCAACTTCGGCGAACTCCTCAGCGGTTTGCGTGAGGTTCAACCCAATTCCCATGATGGTGGTGGCCGCGCTCTCAATCAGAATGCCGCACACTTTTTTGCCGCGAATCAGCAGGTCGTTCGGCCACTTGATGCGAGCTTGGACGCCGGTGAGCGAGAACACGGCCTCCGCAACGGAGACAGCAGCGAGCGCCGTGAGGATCACGGGCCGGCGCAGTTCCGGTGGCGGCTTCAGCACGACGGACAGCAGCAGCGAGCTTCCCGGCCGCGCTTGCCACACGCGGCCAAACTGCCCTCGGCCCGCTGTCTGGAAGTCCGCGACGACCGCAAAACCTTGGCTAAGTTCCGTCGCCGTGGTGTTGGTGCTTTCGAGTTCGTCAAACACCAAAACTTCCCGCCCAAGGTGGGCGGTGTCGAGGCTCCAGGTCTCGCGGGGTTGGGGCATGCGTGCGGCGGGGTTTCTCCAACCGTCATCTTACGGCGCAAGTTTGGGACTGCCACGCAACGCGGAATCAGGAATCTCAATCCGGGTATTCGCTCTGGACGCGAAGCCCGCGAATCCGGATTCTTAGCCTCACCAACAACCCACCCACAACCCACAACCCGCCGCATGTCTCGCAGTTCAAACGTTTCAAGCCCGCATCTTCCCGTCGCGCCGTTCCGGCGGTTGATTCGCCCGCTTGAGCGCTTCCTGCGGATCGAATCTGCCAGCGGCGTCGTACTCCTCGCTTGCACGGCGCTTGCATTGACGCTGGCGAACTCATCAGTTGCCGAAGCAATTCACAAGTTGTGGCATACGCAGGTCAGCATCCAGATCGGTGGCGTTCACATCGGCGGTGAACTGGGCCATTTCATCATTAATGATGTGCTGATGACGGTGTTTTTCTTCGTCGTCGGCCTGGAAATCAAGCGGGAAATCGTGGCTGGCGAACTCCGCGACCCACGCAAGGCGGCGCTGCCCGTGGTCGCGGCGCTGGGCGGCATGCTCGTGCCGGCCGGCATCTACTACGCGCTGCAAGCGGGGCAACCCGGCGAACGCGGCTGGGGCATACCGATGGCCACCGACATCGCCTTCGTGGTGGGTATTATGGCACTTCTTGGCCCGCGTGTGCCGCTCGGGCTGAAGATCATGCTCCTGTCGCTGGCCATCGCGGACGACATCGGGGCGGTCGTCGTGATCGCGGTGTTCTACGCCGGCGACTTGCATTACTTCATGCTTCTGCTCGCGGCTGGCGGGTTACTCTTCACCGCGATGTTAAACCAAGTTGGTGTACGTTCCGTGTGGGTTTACTTGATAGTTGGGTTGGGCTTTTGGCTGGCGGTCCACAAGTCGGGGGTTCACCCGACCATCGCGGGCGTGCTGCTGGGGCTGATGACGCCCGCGGAAGCGTGGGTGTCACGCACGGCTCTGCGACTCTCAATCGCGGACTTACAGGCGAAGTTGGTGGGCGAGGCTGGGGAAGATGTCGCCGTGGAAGACCTGGAATTGCTGGCGTTCGCGGCGCGGGAGAGCGTGTCGCCTCTTGAAAGGCTCGAACACGCGCTGCACCCGTGGGCGGGCTTCCTCATCATGCCGCTGTTCGCGTTGGCGAACGCCGGGGTGCATGTCGAGGCGGCGGAAATCACGCACCCCGTGGCCGTGGCGGCGGCTCTCGGGTTGTGTGTGGGAAAGCCGTTGGGAGTCATGCTCTTTAGCGCGCTCGCGGTGTGGCTGGGGCTAGCGAAACTGCCACACGGCGTGAACTGGTGGCTGATGCTCGGCGGCGGCTGCCTGGCCGGGATCGGCTTCACGATGTCGTTATTCGTCGCGGGCCTCGCATTGGCCGGTGACCCGCACTTGCTCGCTGCTGGGAAGATCGGCACCCTGGCGGGTTCGGTGTGCAGCGCGGTCATCGGCACGACCGTGCTGCTGGTCGTGTTGCGGAAACCGCGCGTATCGCGTCCCAGGGCTTCCGCCCGTGGGCTACAAATGCCGGCCCCGTCCGGGGCGGAAAACACTGAGATTTGAAGGTGAGGCGCGGCTCGTCTTCGCCCCGGATGGGGCCGTCTTTCTTAGCACAGTGCGGAAGCCCTGTGCGGCCGGTCGCTACGGGTTCACTTCTTCGTGTACTTGTCGAACCATGCCAAGTCCCATTCCATCTTCGCTTTGCGGTTCGACATCTTCGTGAGGCGGCGCGGCTTGATGTTTCCTTTGCCCTCGGTTGCGACGATCCACAAGTCGGTCTTGCGGGTGTCGTCAGCCTTGTCCCACCGGCCCTCGGTGTAGGCGACGGTCTTGCCGTCGTGGGAGATGGCGAATTCGGTTATTGTGGCGAGCGTGAAGTAGTCTTTCGGCGTGATGTCGTGGGTGCGGGCCGGCTGGCTGACCGCCGGGCCGGCGAGTACGGCGAGAATGACGGGTGCGAACGCGAGACGCATGGGGTGAACCTCCTGTTGGGAAACAACCGACCGGTTGAAAGCTCACAGCCGTCAGCTCACAGCCATCAGCCAGAAAGGGCGGCGAATCCAGGTGCCGAAATGTCTTGCGTCCCCGGTTTGGCTGATAGCTGTGAGCTGATGGCTGTGAGCTTTTCGCGGCTTCCTACACATCATCGTGATCGGCGTCGCTTGCGTCCGGGTGGAATTTGCGAATCATCTTGCGGACCGTGGCGCGGGCCAGGCCCATCCAGCGGGCGGCGACCAGGCGGTTGCCGTCGAGTTGCCTCAACACTTCGTCGAGGAGCGCGGGTTCAACCGTGTCGAGCAGTTGTTGGTGCAAATCACTCGGTTCCACATCGCGCTTTCCCGTGCGCTCGCGGACCCACTCCGTCACAAGGGAACGCACACGGTCCGCGGTGCCGGCGGGGCCGTTGATGCTCGGCGCGGGGAAGTGTTCGGGTCGCAAGGGGCCGCCACGCGCTTCGATCGCGGCGTGTTCGAGGGCGTTCCGCAGTTCGCGCACGTTCCCCGGCCAGGGCCGCGCTTTCAGGAACACGAGCGTTTCAGCCGGGAGCAGCGCGACCGGGTTCGCCATGCCGAACGTGCGTAGGAAGTGTTCGGCCAGTGGCGCGATGTCATCCACGCGGTCCCGCAGCGGCGGCAGGTGAATTGGGTAGACGTTCAGGCGGTAAAACAGGTCGTTCCGGAACGTGCCTGCCTGAATCGCCGAGGAGAGATCGGCGTGCGTGGCCGAGACGATTCGCACATCGAGTGTCTTCCCCTCACCTCCGCCCACGGGAATCACTTCTTGGCGTTCCAGAACACGCAGTAACTTCGCCTGCACGGGAAGCGGGATATCCGCGAGTTCATCAAGGAACACGGTACCAGTGTCGGCCAAGGCGAGCATGCCTTCGCGCGCTTTATCCGCGCCGGTGAACGCCCCTTTCGCGTGGCCGAAGAGTTCGCTTTCGACCAGATTCGGGTTGAGTGCGGCGACGTGAACGGGGGCGAACGGCTTCGCCCGCCGTGGGCTGTTCGCGTGAATCGCCCGCGCGACGAGTTCCTTACCGGTGCCGGATTCGCCGGTGATAAGCACGCACGCCATCGTCGGCGCGACCAGCGCGATTCGCTTGAACACCGATTGAATCGCCGCGCTGCGGCCGATAATCGCATCGGGCGACGCATCGAAGTCGCCTTCCTGACCTAATGTGGGTCGTGCGGCGGTAGCCGTCTCCGCGTTGCGATTGAGCGCACGTTTGGCGGTGTCGAGCGCCTGTGCGAGATCGAAGGGCTTGGCGAGGTAGTCGAACGCGCCGCCTTCGACGGCCCGCACCGCCGTGTTCAGGTTGCCGTGCGCCGTGATGATGACGACGGCCACGCTCGGCGACGACTTCCGCAACTCGGCGAGGGCGGTCAGGCCGTCCATCCCAGGCAACCGCACGTCGAGGAACACCACGTCGGGCGGCGTCTTGCGGGCCTGGGCCAGGCCGTCCTCGGCCGTGGCCGCCACGCCAACGCGATACTTCTCGCGCTCGAACGCCCGCCGCAAGCCCCACGCGATCGGCTCCTCGTCGTCGATAATCAAGATGTCTGGCATGGGCCTTATTGTACCTGATTCAGAAGTGGGTTGATCGGTATGAGTCCGCCGCGATGCCGCAAGCGGCGGGGAATTGGGCCGCTTGCGGCATTGCGGCAAAAGACTGATTATGGCTCCTCCCACACGCTGTGCGTCGCGTCGGTGATCTCGAAGTGTGTCAGCAAGCGTTGGTAGAACGGGTGGCTGGCGAGGGTCGCGCTGTCGCCGATCACGAGGAGCATGCGGCGGGCGCGGGTGAGCGCGACGTTCGTGCGGCGCACATCGCTCAGAAAGCCGATTTCGCCCTCGGGATTCGAGCGAACCAGCGAGACGATGATCGCTTCCTTCTCGCGGCCCTGGAAGCCGTCCACGCTGTCGATTTCCAGCCCGGGAATGTCCGCAAGCAGGGTGCGAATTTGCCGAACTTGCGCTCGATACGGAGTGATGACGCCGATGGCGGTGGCCGCAACCCCCGCGTCCAGAAGCAAGCGAACCTTGCGGGCGGCGAGCGAGGCTTCCTGCACGTTCCGCCGACTGCCCGTGTCCTCTTCGAGTTCCTCGTCGTAACTCGCGCCGGCCGTGTCGATGAACTGCACCGGCGTTTCGGTGATCGCGCACGCCATCACGCCGGGAAGTTCGCAGAGACGATGCCCAATAACCGATTCGTGGGCGACCAATTCGCCATCGTAGAACTCGGTGTTCGAGAACGCCATGATGTCCGCGTGCATGCGGTGTTGCACGGTGAGCAAGCGGGCGATGCCGGTGCCGTGGAGCGTGATGAGCCGTTCCATGAGGCTGACACTCAAGCCCGCTTCGGCGGCTTCGTTCGAGATCACAGTGGGCGGCAACTGGCAGTGGTC
>Ga0105049_10009898_pt1 | contig 10952 bp, 9 predicted proteins | sample MAT06_FD_78087 | JGI IMG/M metagenome (GOLD analysis project Ga0105049, IMG submission 78087) | Freshwater microbial communities from Lake Fryxell liftoff mats and glacier meltwater in Antarctica - MAT-06 | ecosystem: Environmental > Aquatic > Freshwater > Ice > Liftoff microbial mat | place... | reverse complement strand
TTCGGCTTCCAGAGGCAGGATATCGGGCCGGATGGTGGGTAAAGGGGGCAGGGGTTTGTACTTGTAAAAATATTTGGTGAAGTTGACCTCGTAGCCCACTTTGGTTTTGCTGTGGTCAATCCAGCACGTTCCGGCGTCCCGGTCGGGTGCGTGGGGCAGCACCTCCCGCTCAAAATACGCCTGAATGTCTTCCAGCAAGGGTACGTTTTCGGCATCGCGCAGGCTGGTATCGGCTTCGTAGGCGGGCGTGTTTTTGTCGGCAAAGAGGGGCGTGGCTTTTTTGCCTTTTTTCGGCACGGGTTTGCCATTGGCATCGCGCAGGGCGTGTTCAATGGTGATGCGGCTATAGCCAAAGAAAGTGTTGGGGTAAATCTTAACGAATTCGCCTTCCTGAAACCCCCCGTACAGCCGGGTAATTTCCTTTATCTGTGTCGGCGAAATCTCATTCCGCTTATTGCCCAGACTACGGGTCATTTTCTGGAAAAAGCCGGTCCCATTGATGAGCTGCACCTTACCGCGTCGCGGCTTCGTTTTGTGGTTCGTAACAATCCAGATATAGGTGCTGATGCCGGTGTTGTAAAACAACTGGTCGGGCAGGGCCACAATGGCTTCGAGCATATCGTTTTCAATAATCCACTGGCGTATATCACTTTCGCCACTACCGGCACCACCCGTAAACAGGGGCGACCCATTCAGCACAATGCCGATGCGCGTGCCGCCATCCTGTGGCGACTTCATCTTGGCAATCATGTGCATCAGAAACAGCAACGAGCCGTCGTTGATGCGCGGAAGTCCCGGCCCAAAGCGACCCGCAAAGCCTTTCTTCTCGTGTTCGGCCTTTACGAGTTTCTCCGACTTCTTCCAATCGACCCCAAACGGCGGGTTCGACAGCATGTAGTTAAACGTCTCGTTGGCGTGATGGTCGTCTTTGAGCGTGTCTCCCTCCCGAATGTTTCCCGGCTCCTGCCCTTTAATGAGCATATCGGATTTACAGATGGCGTAGGATTCGGGGTTTATCTCCTGCCCAAACAGCAGCAGGGTAGCGTCGGGATTCTGGTTCTTGATGAAGGCATCCGCTACGGAGAGCATCCCGCCGGTGCCTGCCGTAGGGTCGTACAGCGTACGGATGGCTCCTTTCTTGTAAATATCCGTCTCGTCGATGAACATCAGGTTTACCATCAGCTCAATTACCTCGCGGGGCGTAAAGTGTTCCCCGGCGGTTTCGTTCGAGATTTCGGCAAACTTCCTAATCAGTTCCTCGAAAATATAGCCCATGCCAAGGCTATCAGCGCTGACCAGATCAATTTCCGAGAAGCGTTTGATAACCAAATAGAGCAGGTCGGCGCGGTCGAGTCGTTCAATCTGTTCATCGAAGCGAAACTGTTCCATGATGTCGCGCACGCTAGTCGAGAAACCGTTGAGGTAGGCCCGCAGGTTAGCGGCCACATTGTCGGGGTCGGCCACTAATTTCTGGAACGTATAGTTGCTTCGGTTATGAAATTTGTAGGCTGCCGTGCGGTTCAGCATCCGGTCGATCACCTCTTCGGGCTGATCCTGAAACTTGGTGTATTGGGCCAGCACGGCCTCTTTGGTGGGTTCGAGCAGGCCATCGAGCCGCCGGAGCACCGTTAGCGGCAAAATGATTTTGCCATACTCAGCCTGTTTGTAATCGCCCCGCAGCAAATCGGCCACGGACCAGATAAAATTGGCTTTCTCCCGGAAATTAATCATGTATTCGGTGTTGGGTAAAGGTTCTTCGCAGCCATCTCGGACAGAACATCACGTTATGCACCGTGCTAAGTTTGCAATATACAGAGTCAGGGCGAAGGGAGGCATAGGTTATTTAACGGAAAATGGCTTGTACTTTTGGTTGACACAACATTACAGACAACCCACTTCAGCTCAGAAAACAAACCACTGAACGCAAATCAGCCATCTCATGTACAAACATTTTCTGCTTACTATCTTCTTGTTCAGCAGTTTCGCAGTCACTGCCCAAACTACCGACCCGTTCATCGCCGATGTGTTGAGCAAGTGGAAAGGCATGAAATCCTACACGTTGGCCGTAGCCGAGTTGATGCCGGAAAGCAACTATGCCTACAAACCCGTGCCGGAAGAATTCAGCTTTGCCGAACAGCAAATGCACATCGCAGGCAATTTGTATGCTTTGTCGGCCAAGCTGATTCGTGGGGTGGAGCCGCCTTTTAGCGGCAAGCAATTGATGGAAAAAGTCAAGCAGGGTGCCTCCAAGAAAGAATTGATCGAGACACTTGGCAAAGCCTTTGATTACGCCGAAGAAACCTTTGCCCAGATGACCGCCAAAACGCTGGCCGAAGAAATAGATTATTGGGGTGGACATTCGGCCAAGCGAAAAATTGTGTTGCTTCTCAACGATCACCAAACCCACCACCGCGCCCAAATGATTGTTTATTTGCGACTGAACGGCATTAAGCCACCAGCGTATATTGGTTGGTGACACTCCCCGGCCTAAAGGCGCGGGGATTCTCGGACTACCACCCCAACGGGTTTGTATGCCTTCCGAGCTAACACGGTATGCCCTACCGCTTTATTCTTGATATTGACTGCCGCGTTTATGTCCCGGTCATGCAACGTGCCACAACCTGTACACGTCCACTCACGGACAGACAAGGTTAGGGACGTGTTACGCTCACCACAAACTGAACAATCCTGCGAAGTGTGCCGGGCAGAAACTTTCACAAATTCCCGACCGTACCACCGCGCTTTGTAGTCTAACATCTGCACAAGTTGATGCCAACCGGCATCGCTGATGGACTTTGCCAGATGGTGATTGGCAAGCATATTTCTGATTGTCAAGTCCTCTACACTAATCGCTTGGTTTTCACGAATTAGCGTAGTGGTTACTTTGTGCTGAAAATCTTTTCTCGTATTGGCTACGGTCTGGTGTTGCAGTGCCAGTTTTTTAATCGCTTTTTTACGGTTGTTGCTTCCTTTCTTTTTACGGGATACAGCCCGTTGCAGACGCTTTAGTTTGCGTTCCGCTTTGTAGAGATGCCTCGGATTGTCAACCGTTTCGCCGTTCGATGTGACTATCAAACTTTTGATGCCAACGTCAATACCTATACTGTTAGCATTGACGGGCAGGTGTGCAATATCCGTTTCTACGCACAAACACACGTACCACCCATCGGCACACTCCCTAACCGTTACCCGTTTTATTTGACCTACGCAATCTTGCGAGTTACGGTACTTAACCTTGCCCAACTTGGGGAGTTGAACGTGGGTGGGGCTAATCTTAACGCCCTGTTTGAAGGAAAAGGATTGGTAGTGACCTTTCTGGGCGAATTTGGGGAAGCCCTTGCCCAGATTAAAGAAACCATCATATGCATTAAAAACCCGGTCGGTTATGTCCTGCAACGTCTGGCTATGGACGTTGCCAATCCAGTCCGTTTCTTTGGCAATGCCAGATAGCTCTTTCTGAATCTGGTTCTTGGTGATGCTAACCTTATTATGTTCCCAAAGCGTTTTTTTGTAGGAGAGTGACAAGTTGTAGACGTACCGACACGCGCCTAACCATTGCCCCAGTGCCTGTTGTTGGCTGGGGGTCGGGTTGAGTTTGTAGCGGTATGTACGGGTCTGAATCACCCGTCAAATATCAGAAATAATGTAGATATTTGCAAGACATCTATAAAATAATGCGATGAACGAACGATGGAAATCTACCCGCCATGCGGTTTATAATTGCGCTTATCACCTGATTTGGTGTCCCAAAAAACGCAAGAAACTACTTGTTGATGGCGTTGATGTTCGGCTGAAAGAATTGCTTTTGGAAAAAGCCGAACAACATGGCTGGCAAATCGAGAAAATGGAAATTATGCCTGACCATGTACACGTTTTTATTAAGGTCACACCTAACGATAGCCCTGTATTTGTCGTGAGCCAATTAAAAGGCTATTCATCGTTTGTGCTTAGAAATGAGTTTGATTGGCTAAAATCTAAGCTATCAACCCTTTGGACACGTTCGTATTATGTTGAAACGATTGGGCATATCTCCGAAGAAACCATTAAACGCTACATTGAGGAGCAGAAATTAAAATAGTAGTCAAGCGCACAAAACCAACCGCACAAGGCCTTGGCGACCCGCCTGTTCGCTTATATCCCCGGCCTAAAGGCGCGGGGCTTTACGCGATACGTCGTAAGTTTTTGTCCGAAATAATCTCGCCAACGCCTTCCAACCTATTCGCTAAACCGCACCAGCGTTTGCCGTTCCCGATTGACCGACAATGAAAACACGTCGGGACGGGCGTAATGCCCCGACGGATCAAAGTTTTGCCGTTCTTTTCGCACGTCGTTCAGGTCAATCGTGGCCGAAACAACGGCTTCCCGGTTCACAATTGGCTCAATCAGCCAGCTTCCGTCGGGTGCGGCCAAGCACGAGCCACCATCGGCCAGCACATCGGGCGCGTTTTGCCGGATCAAGTCATGGTGCGGCACCGTGTCGGGAATATCGCTTTTCCGCATCAGGCCCGATACCGACAGCACATACATCCGGTTTTCGAGGGCAATGTGCCGGGTCAGGTCAATGGTGTTGCGAACATTGCCCGGCCAAACGGCCACGTGCAGGTTCTCGCCCTGCGCGTAAAGTGCGGTACGGGCCAATGGCATCCAGTTTTCCCAGCAGTTCAGCCCGCCCACCGTAAACGGCCCCAGTTCATGCACCCGCAGCCCGTTACCATCGCCAATGCTCCAGGCTAATCGTTCTTCGTAGGTTGGCATGAGTTTCCGATGCACCGACTGCACAATGCCGGTTTGGGCGATATACACCAAACTGCAATAAATGCTGTGCCCGGCACGGTCGGCGGCTCGTTCGGCACAGCCTAAATAAACCGCTATTTGGTGTTCGCGGGCAAGGGTACAAATCGGGGCCAAATCACCCGCGTCGCTGCTGACGGCTTCGGCTAAGTAGTGGGCAAAAATAGACTTTTGCACCGGCGAGTTGAACCGTGCGCCATCGGTGAGGTCGAGCCAGAACGGATAGCCGGGTAAGAGGGTTTCGCCAAAGCAGACTAATTGAGCGCGTTGGGTAGCGGCTTCGCGTATCGCACCGGCTATTTTTTTTAGGGTTGCCTGCTTATCGAGCCAAACAGGGGCAATTTGAGCGAGGGCAACGGTAAGTGTGTCGGGCATGGGATGGGGTAACTGGTTTCAGTAATGTTCCACAAAGGAGGTTATGGCAATCATAGGTTAGGTTGGAGCGGCTGGCGTTGCGTTCGATGCCGGTATTACCCGACTTTAACACGGCAGTTCGCGATGTTTTTGGCCGGTAAACTGTCCCTAGAATCCTACTGATTTCAACCGCAACCCTGCGTCCTCGGGCAAGCCAAATACCAGGTTCATGTTCTGCACAGCCTGTCCTGAAGCTCCTTTAGTCAGGTTATCAATAACGCTCGAAATGAGCAGCTGATCACCATGTTTTTCGAGATGAATCAGCGCTTTGTTGGTGTTCACAACCTGTTTTATATCGATGGGAGCATTGCTTAGGTGCGTAAACGGATGTGTAGCATAATAGCTGGTATACAGCATTTTAGCATCGCTGATACTACCCCGGTAGCGCGTATAAACATTGGCCATGATACCCCGCGTGAAGTTGCCCCGGTAGGGTATAAAATTGATAGGATGCGCTAAGTCAGCTTGTAACATCGTCAGGCTTTGTCCAATTTCGGCCAGATGCTGATGCTCGAACGCCTTGTAAATAGATACATTGTTGTTGCGCCAGGTAAAGCCCGTTGTCGGCACAAGAGCCTGACCCGCGCCAGTGCTACCAGTGATTGCGCTCACATGAATAGCGTCCTGAATCAACCCGGCATTAGCCAGCGGCAACAGAGCCAACTGAATGGCGGTAGCAAAACAACCGGGGTTGGCAATCCGCTCTGATTGTTGGATACGATCGCGCTGGAGTTCGGGCAGACCATAAACAAAATCATCGGATTCGTCACGGAAATCGGCACTCAGGTCAATGATCGCGACATTATCGGGGACTTCATTTTCGGCCAAAAATGCGCGCGAGGCCCCGTGACCCGCACACAGAAAAATCACATCTAAACCGGCCTGTTGCAGCAAATCGGCCACATTTTCGCCCGAAAAAGTCAGATCGGTGTCACCAATCAGGTCGGTATGAGTGGCCCAAACGGGTTTCCCCGCCTGGCTTTGACTGTGGGCGAAGGCAACCGTTGCAAACGGATGGTTCAACAAAATTCGGAGTAACTCTCCACCTGTGTAGCCGGCTCCGCCGATAATGCCTGCGTTAATGGTCATCGTCATACACTCGTTAAAATCTCTCTCAGCACCGCCTGAGCCGACCATTCACGGTTGGCAGCCTGTTCAATAACAAGCGACTGAGGGCTGTCGAGAACTTCATCGGTTACTTTCACATTGCGCCGAACGGGCAGGCAGTGCATAAACTTCCCGTTATTGGTCAACCGCATTTTGTCCATGGTCATCATCCACGAGGGGTCCTGAGTCAGTACCTGCCCATAGTGCGAATACGACGACCAGTTTTTACCATACACAAAATCGGCTCCTTCCATTGCCTTGATCTGATCGTATTCTACTCTGGCATTACCCAGGTATTCAGGGGCTAGTTCGTATCCCGGCGGGTGCGTCACCACAAATTCAACCTCGCCTGCATTTGCCAATGGGTTCATCCACTCGCAAAACGAGTTGGCCACGGCCTGAGGTAACGCCTTGAAATGGGGCAACCACGACAGCACAACTTTAGGTTTAGGCGATGCCAAAGTTGTGTTCAATTTAGCCTCTGTGATTGTAATACAGTCGGCCAGCGATTGCAATGGGTGGCGCGTCGCCGACTCAAGGTTTACGATGGGTTTGTTGGCGTATTTCCGAAACTGCCCCATCACTAGTTCCCGGTAATCTTTGTCACGGTCTTTAAGTTCGGCAAACGCCCGAATACCAATGATATCGCAATAGCGACCAATCACAGCAGCTGCCTCTTTAACATGTTCAGCTTTATCGCCGTTCATAATTACGGGTCGCCCTTCTATATCTTCCTCCATTTCGAGGCCCCAGCTATCCTGCCCCACGTTCATGACCATTACGTTCATGCCAAGGTTCTGGGCAGCTTTCTGGGTACTCAACCGAGTCCGAAGGCTAGAGTTGAAAAAAATAAGGCCAATGGTTTTATTTTTGCCAAGGTGCTGGTCGGCAAATGGGGTGGCTTTGGCAGCAAGGCCCTGCTGGATAAGGGCATGAACGTCGGTGACGTCGGTGGGGGAAATGAAATGATGCATTAGTTATGAAAAAACCTTGATTTCGGTGGAAAGTGCTTCTAAGAATAAATCGGCTTCGGTTTGGCTCACAGCTAGTGAAGGCAGCAACCTAATTGTGTTTTTGCCAGCAACGCCCGTGAAAATGCGGTGATCAAAAAGCAGACTGTTCCGTAACGACTCCACCGGAAAATCGTATTCGATGCCAATCATCAGACCCCGTCCGCGTATTTCTTTGTAGCCCCCAATCTGACGCACGCCTTCCATTAAATAGTCCCCAATAAGGGTGGCGTTCTCAATCAGGTTTTCATCACGCATAATGTCGAGTACCGCAATACCCGCCGTACAGGCCAGATGGTTACCTCCGAAGGTGGTTCCCAACAGGCCATAACTGGCTTTGAATTTGGGCGAGATCAATATGCCGCCAATTGGGAATCCATTGCCCATACCTTTGGCCATTGAAATAATATCCGCTTCAATGCCACTGAACTGGTGCGAGAAAAATTTGCCCGAACGTCCGTACCCGCATTGTACTCCGTCGAGAATGAGAACCGCTCCAATTTGGTCGCAACGTTTGCGCAACGCCTGCAGAAACTCGTCGGTAGCCACGTGAATGCCGCCTACACCCTGAATTCCTTCCACGATTACGGCGCAAACCTCATCGGAAATACCCGACAGAGCTGATTCTACATCGTTAAAGGGTAAAAAGGTAACATGCTCGCTGTAATTGACCGGAGCTACAATGGCCTTATTGTCAGTAGCGGCAACTGCCCCAGCCGTACGCCCGTGAAACGACTTTGTAAAGGCCACTACTTTCCGACGACCGGTATGGAACGAAGCTAATTTGAGGGCGTTTTCGTTGGCTTCTGCCCCCGAATTGCACAAAAACAAGGCATAATCCGGATGCCCCGACAACTCACCAAGTTTGTCGGCTAATTCCTGCTGCAAGGGAATTCGGACAGAGTTGGAATAAAACGAAATTCGGTTCAACTGCTCGGTTAAAGCCTTTACGTAGCGCGGATGCGTATGGCCCACTGAAATCACAGCATGACCGCCGTAGAGGTCTAAATAGCGGTCTCCTTTGCTATCCCAAAGGTAGCTACCCAGGGCGCGAACGGGTTCAATATCATTAAGCGGGTAAACATTGAATAATTCAGCCATCAGCAGTTGCGGACGTCAACCATGCGGAGTTGAGCGACCATTACGTGTTTTTCAAAAAAAGAAGGGCGAAATTATGGATTTCTGAGGGAATTAGGGCCCAAAAAGGCAAAACTAAACCGCCGGAGAAAGCACGAAGAGTATCTTCATGCCTGCTCCGGCGGTTTTTGTACGCTGTGTTTACGAACAATCAGGCTCTATACAATTGCGAATGAATAGGCTGTTAACGTAACAAGTCGATCAGAATCAGTACTAAGCCCACTACCAGCGCAATGCCACCCAAAGCGGTCAAACCAGAAGATCCACCAATCAGGAGCAACAGAAGACCAACAACAGCAATGATGGCGCCCAGGGTAAGCAGGCTTTTGGCCATTGTCCGCTCGGGCGACATCTTGTTCTTGATTTTCTGATCAATTTTCTTGACCATCACCCGCTCCATCAAGTTCATTTTCTTGGTAGTAGCTGTTGGAGTCATGGTTGTTTTCTGAGTTGAGCTGGCCAAAACAGCATTGATCCTGGCCATTTGTTTTTGCACTCGCTTGTCGGCCATAACGGCTTTGTTGCTGGCAACAGCCTCATTGAGCTGGACTTGAGCCGCAGCTACCTCAGCGGCTGGCGTTGGCGTGGCAACAGGCGAAACAGCTACTGGAGCGTCAACTGTAACAGGTGCTTCAGCCTGAGCAGGAGCAATTGCTTGTACAGATTCAGTTATGGTAACAGTAGCGAATTTCTCGGTTGGAGTGCGCTGTACTGTTGCATATGGACGGCTGCAGGAAGTAATCAGTGCCGTTCCGGCCAATAGCAGTGTGATTTGTTGAGCGAGAGTTTTCATCAGATAACGTTGTGTTTTTGTAAAGGTGAATGAATTGTTTTCACCCTACTAACTTGGAGTTATCTGGTTTGTTGCAAACAAATGATGCTAGTCATTAAAAGGTAGCCAACGGCCCAAATCATCAATCATTAGGCAGCAGCCCGTAACATTCCCTTGAACTTCGACTCGCCAAATTTCTGCTGAGCGTAGTCTAACGAAAGGGTAAACTCTTTAATATCCGTTTGGGAGGGTAATTCGTACATGGCATCCAGTATAATCGACTCACAAATAGCTCGTAAGCCGCGCGCTCCTAAGTTATACGTGAGTGCCTGGTCAGCAATAAAGTCGAGTACCTCATTAGTCCAGTGCAATTTGATACCTTCCATTGCAAACAACTTGTCGTATTGTTTGGAAATGGCATTTTTGGGTTCGGTCAGAATTTGCAGCAGTGCATTCCGATCAAGCGGTTCAAGATGCGTCAGAATAGGCAGGCGACCAATCAATTCCGGAATCAGTCCGAACGACTTCAGGTCGAGGGCAGACACGAAGCGCATGAGATATGATTTTTCGGAGATCTCGTGCAGTCGGCGTTCTCCCGAAAACCCAATAGGCCGCGTATTCACGCGTTTGGCAATATGCCGCTCAATACCATCAAAAGCTCCTCCGCAAATAAACAGGATATTTTCGGTATTGATCGAGATCAACCGCTGATCGGGGTGTTTACGCCCACCCTGTGGCGGCACATTCACCACTGACCCTTCAAGCAGTTTCAGCAATGCCTGCTGAACGCCCTCGCCACTGACATCCCGAGTAATAGACGGGTTGTCGGCCTTGCGGGCAATCTTATCAATTTCGTCAATATACACAATACCGCGCTCGGCGGCATCTACGTCGTAATCAGCGGCTTGCAACAAACGAGTCAGAATTGTTTCGACGTCTTCGCCCACGTAACCTGCTTCGGTAATTACGGTGGCATCAGCAATACAGAAGGGTACTTCCAGTATTTTGGCGATAGTACGAGCCAGATACGTTTTACCCGTTCCGGTTTCGCCCACCATAATGATGTTCGATTTCTCAATCGTTACGCCATCTTCCGATTTACTCTGCATTAACCGTTTGTAGTGGTTGTAAACGGCAACAGTCAGCGATTTTTTGGCTTCGTCCTGCCCAATTACGTACCCATCCAGATGATGCTTCATCTCAATAGGCTTAATAAGCTTGATGTTGATCTCTTTTTGTTCTTTCCGCTGCGGTTTCATCTCCTGAAGCACCACCTGATGGCCCTCTTCGATGCAATAATTACAGATATGTGCGTCTAAACCCGAGAGCAGAAGCAGTACTTCATTTTTGCGACGACCGCAAAATGAGCAGTTAATAAGAGCCATTTGTATGGGAGATTTTCAGGTGTCTATACTATAGTTACGTTAACCGGCAGCAAACCTATTTGTTAGGTCAAAACGAAAACCCTATTTTAACGGCGTCATATGGAGTAAACAAAAGTACGAGTGCGGTGCCGTAAAGCCAAGCCTGTATTTAGGAAGCGGTACGTTGGGCGGTATAGTGGAAAACGTCATAAAGCATCCTGTTGTTGCCTGAGTTGTTCGCTCACCCGGTCTAACGATGCTTTAGCAATTGGCAGATTAGGGTTATTGAAAAGGCTCATGTTAGAAACAGCCTTTTCGCACCATTGCAACGCCGTTTCTAATTCCTGTTGTTCTTCG
>Ga0105049_10009897_pt1 | contig 10952 bp, 13 predicted proteins | sample MAT06_FD_78087 | JGI IMG/M metagenome (GOLD analysis project Ga0105049, IMG submission 78087) | Freshwater microbial communities from Lake Fryxell liftoff mats and glacier meltwater in Antarctica - MAT-06 | ecosystem: Environmental > Aquatic > Freshwater > Ice > Liftoff microbial mat | place... | reverse complement strand
TGCATCGCCCGCGCCGGGTGGGTTTCGTCCATGTTGAGCGCGGTGAAATTGTGCCAGTCGTCCTCGATCTCCGGCCCGGTCGCAACGGCAAAGCCCAGATCGGCGAAGATTTCGGCGAGCTCGTCCATCACCTGCGACACCGGGTGCACCGATCCCTTGGGCGCGGCGGCGGCAGGCAGGGTCAGGTCGACCGTCTCACGCGCCAGCCGCGCATCAAGCTCCGCCGTTTCCAGCGCGGCCTTCTTGGCATCGAGCGCATCGGCAAGCGCCGCGCGCGCAGACTGGATCGCGGGTGCGGCGGCGGTGCGTTCCTCCGGACTCATCGCGCCCAGCGTCTTGAGGGCAAGGCTGACCCAGCCCTTCTTGCCAAGGGTTTCGAGCCGCTGCGCCTCAAGCGCATCAAGGCTGTCAGCGGCGGCAATCGCGCCCAGCGCGGCCTCGGTTTGAGAAGTGATGTTGGTCATGGCCTATGGTGTTCTGAACGCGGGATTTGGAGCGCCGTCCGCTAGCGGTAAATCGTTCGATTTGCAAAGCACCAGTGCCGGTGTGCGTGCCCGGGCGGCAATCGCGCCCGCCTCAGCGCGGCGGCGGCGAGTCGAGCGTCTGCGCCGCGCTGCCCATCGCCCGCGCGCGGGCCTCCATGAAAGAATTGAGCACCGGGCGATCCAGCGCGGCATATTCGCTCGGATTCATGGTCATGAATTCGTGGAACTCACGCGTGAATTGCGCCTGATCGTGGTAATGCGCGTCCATCGCCTCGGTCCAGCGACTGCCGCGATGGAGCATGAAGGTCGCCAGAGAGCGCATGAACCGCTGGCGGCGCATCAGCAGCTTGGGCGAAAACCCGAAATAGCGACCGCACACACGTTCGAGCGTGCGGATGCTCATCGCGCAGGCATCGGCCAGATCATGCACCGAGGCAAAATCACCGTCGACCAACGCCGCGTGCACCCGCTGGATGCGCGGCTCATCCCGCGCCGGGCGCATCAGCCGCTCCATCGTGTCGACGAGGGCGTCATATTGCTCCTCAACGCCCATTCCGGGGTTGCACAATGTCTGCGTGAGTTCGGAAAAGCGCGTGAAAGCCGGGTGGGCCGCGCCGTCGAGCACAATATTGGCGCAAGAACTGGCGTCAGCATCGAAGAACCGCGCCCATCCCAGTGGCAGAAAGCCGACACCCCACATCCGTACCTGCCCAAGCACAAAGCGGCAGGGCAGCACGCTGGGACCGGTCGCCACAAATGGCGCGCCTTGGATCCGGGTGGCACCGATCGCGGCATCGGGCGTGCTGCCGCAGAAAAACCGGATGTTGGCCCATTCGGGCTGAAGATAGTCGATCAGCTGGCCGCCGGGCTCGTCGATATCGATCGTCAGGTTGTAGAAGGAGGAGAAGCACCCTTCGAACTGCGCGGGCGGTTCGCGGAATTCGGCCTTCAGCCGATAGCCTGTTGGCGGAATTAAACCCCGCCCGGCGCTGCTGTTCGTCGAATCCCCCATATGCCAAAGTTTACGCAACTGGCGCAAATTTACAAGACTATTGGCGCTTTCCTACAATTCGGGAAAAACGCGAGTGGCCCAACGAAAAAGGCGAGCCCGCGCGGGACTCGCCTTTTGTCGATTTGCCGAGGGTGAACCCGCTGACAGATTAGGCCGGAAGCGCAGCTTTCGCCTGAGCGATCACGGCCTTGAAGGCGCCGCCTTCGTTCATCGCCAGATCGGCCATCGCCTTGCGGTCGAGTTCGATCCCGGCCAGCTTGATCCCGTGCATGAACTGCGAATAGGTCAGACCTTCCATGCGGACGGCAGCGTTGATGCGCTGGATCCACAGCCCGCGGAACGTGCGCTTTTTGATCTTGCGGTCACGGTAGGCATATTGCCCGGCCTTTTCGACCGCCTGACGCGCGACGCGGATAGTGTTCTTACGGCGACCGCGAAAGCCCTTGGCTTGTTCGAGCAACCGCTTGTGTTTGGTGCGGGTGGTAACACCGCGTTTGATGCGTGGCATGGTAGTATATCCTTATCTGGAGGATGCGGGGCGCGTGGCCCGGTGCATCAATCGAGCCCGTACGGCGCCCACTTCTTGATCGTCGGCGTATCATGCGCCGACAGAACCGAAGTGCCGCGGTTGGTGCGGATATACTTCGCATTATGGCTCATCAAACGGTGACGCTTGCCAGCGACGCCGTGCTTGACCTTGCCGGTGGCGGTGATTTTGAAGCGTTTCTTCACACCGCTCTTGGTCTTCAGCTTGGGCATTTTCATCTCCTAATTGAGACACGTCGGAACCGGCCCTGGCAGCCCTTGTCGCCAGGCAGGCTGATTGATTCGTGTCAGTGAAGTGCGCGCGGATAGGCGCGAGGGGCGTGAAAGGCAAGCGGTTTGGGGCGTGTGCAGGTGCCGATTGTCCGCTTTCAGGCGATGCTTGCGTGCTGTCCGATGTCCGATCTTGGATGGGAAGCAGACGTTGCCAGTTGCGTGCAGAGGTTCTGAGCAAACGTGCTATCGAGAGCTGGGAGGACTGTCATGGAACATCTCGACACCGGTAGATTTAACCGCCGTGGATTCCTACAAGTCGCAGGGGTGGGCATTGCCTGCACGCTCGGTGGCCCGGTCGCTGGCCCGGTCGCGGGTGGCAATCCACGCCTCGCGGTCACAACCGTCGATGAGTTGATGCTGCAAATCGTCATCGACGCTGCCACATTCGGTCCATTCCTGCCCGATCAGACGCTCCCGGGCCTTCGTGTCAAGCGAACAGGCGGGGGAAGCGGGGCACGTATGTCGCGCAACACCCTTATGGCGGAGTTCGGACTGTCCATTCTCGCGCGGTCAAGGCGCGACAGCGATGTCCGGCAAGTGTTGGTGGACTTCGGCTATAGCCCCGAAGTGCTCGCCAACAACATAGCGTTGCTGGGGATCGAGCCAGCGAGCATCGATGCTTCGGTGCTGAGCCACGGCCACCTCGACCATTATGGTGGGTTCACGGGCCTCTTCGGAAGCGACGGCAGACAGGGTCGAAAGCTGCCTCTTTTCGTCGGAGGCGAAGAGACGTTCTGTGAAAGGGTGGCGATGATCGGAAATCCCCCGCCAATCATGGGAACACTCGACCGGGTGGAACTTGCGCAGGCTGGCTTCATGACACAAATCGCATTCGAGCCGGTGGCGATAGCAGACCACGCCTTCACCACCGGACTGATTCCACTGCAGAGCTCCGAGCGAGCGGCCATCCCCACTCGAATGCGTCCTGGCGTCGGCTGCGATGCGGCGGGGCTTTCGGCAGAAAAGCGCGCTATGACCGAACTTGCCGACGATGGTGAGCATGAAATTGCGACCTGCTACAACGTCAAAGACCTGGGGCTGGTCGTTATCGCATCATGCAGCCACCGCGGAGTTCTCAATTCGGTCCGCCAAGCGCAGGCAGTTTCAGGAGTTGAAAAGGTCCACGCTGTCGTCGGCGGGTTCCACCTTGTAAGACCGAGGACCGAGGACGAGGCACGCAGCACCGTGGCCGAGTTCTTGGAGATCAATCCCACATACGTCGTTCCGATGCATTGCACCGGTGAGGTATTCATCACCGAAGCGCTCCGGAGGATGCCAGAAAAAGTGGTTCGGCCCTACGTAGGCAACCAGCTTATCTTTGGCACAGGGTAGTCTGCGTGGGGGCAGGCCGAACGTCTGGTATGGGGTCGCTAACTGAACTGCCGCTTTCGGCGAGAAATAGCCGAAAGCAGACAGCCCCCGCTCCTACCCCATCGCCTCCAGCACATCTTCCAGCCGCGCCGGATCGCCCAGCGCGATCACCGTGCCGTCTGACCCCGCGTCCAATGGATTGCCCTGCCAGTCGGCCATTATCCCGCCTGCGCCTTCGACCACGGGCACCAGCGCGGCGTAATCGTACAGCTTCAGCCCGGCCTCGATCACCACATCGATATGGCCGCTGGCGACAAGGCCGTAATTGTAGCAGTCGCCGCCGTAGATGATCTTCTTTTCCGCCACCTGTTTGGCTACGCTCATGAAGGCGTCGGCCTGTTCATTGGTGAACAGGTGCGGGCTGGTGGTGGCGAGCACTGCGTCGCCCAATTCCTTGAGCGGGCGCGCTGCCGCCGGCTTGCCGTTGAACAAAGTCGGCTGGCCGATGCGGCCCACCCAGCGTTCGCCCGCAATCGGCTGATCGATGATGCCGAGCACTGGCCAGCCATCCTGAAGCAATGCGATCAGCGTGCCGAAAATCGGGCGACCTGCGATAAAGCTGGTGGTGCCGTCGATCGGATCGAGCACCCATTGGCGCCCCGCGCCTTCGTTACGGGTGCCGTATTCCTCACCAATGATGCCATCGCGCGAAAACTCGGCCTCGATCAACCGGCGCATCGCCGCTTCGGCAGCGCGGTCGGCTTCGGTGACGAAGCTGCGGTCGGCCTTGCGTTCGGAATCCCACGTGCCGCGAAACAGGGGGCGGATGGCGGCTCCGGCGACATCGGCAAGGCGTAGCGCGAGGGCGAGATCTTTATCGGTCATCCTGAGCCCGTTCCCCCAACCCGCGCGCGGGCGCAAGCCCCTATTACCGCGCAAAGCTCACGTATCGCATTAAGCGCAAACTTGCTTTAGAGCGACCGGCAGAAACACAAGAGTTGCGGGGGCGCACCACCGATGGGGTTTGAAAAGAGCGGGGAGGAGTTCGCAGCGGCGAGCCCGGAATTGCGCTCGGCCCTCGGTCACACGCGGGGCGGTGAACCCCTGTCGAACAATCGCGCGCCGGCTGACGATCTCGCCCCGTGGGTGGCGCGGGTCTACGCCACGCAGGTCGAAATGGACCCTGGCGGAACCATGCATTGCGGGCTGATTTCGGACACGCCCGTGATGCGCGTGCTGTTTTCGGGCGATTGGACCGCGCGGACCCGTGACGGTTTCGGGCGCTATGGCCCATCCGCGCTGCTGTTCGGCGCGCAGACCCGGCGGATGGCCGTGACCGTCAGCGGCAGCTTCGCCGCCATCGGCGTGGCGCTCAAACCCGGAGCGATGTCCGCGCTGCAAGGCCCGCGCGTGGAAGACACGCTCGACCGGATCATCCTTTACGATCACATCTATGGCGACAAGGATTGGGGCCGCAGCGAGCAGATGATCGAATGGTTCGACCCGGCTGGACCAGCCGAACGCTGGATCAAGGTCGCCGAAACCTTGGTGCGCCAGCTGGTTGAGCGGAGCGGAGCGAAACCGCCCGATCCGGTGATCGCGGCGTTCGACAAGGCGGTGTTTGCCGATCCCAATCTCAATCTAGGCGATTTTGCCGAAGAGCACGCGATCGAGCGGCGGTCGCTCGAACGGCAGATCAAGCGCGCCTATGGCCAGTCCGCCACGCAGGTGTTGCGCCGGGCGCGGGCGCTCGACATTGCCTCGCACCTGCTGGGCGTGGCGCATGATAGCGAGGCGGAGGAGGCGGCGCTCAAGTTCTTCGACCAGAGCCACATGATCCGCGAATTCCGTCATTTCTTCGGCACCACCCCGCGCCAGTTCGCGCGCACGCCGCAGCCGTTCATGACGCTAACGCTGGAAGCGCGCCAATCGCGGCGGCTGGAGGTACTGGGCCGCGCGCAGCCCAACTATCCGTGGCGGGCGTGACGCGCTCCGATCAGGCGGTGTGCCAATAATCGAAGGCTCCGGCCTGCCGCGCTTGCGTATAGGCGCGCGCCTCCGGGCCGTCCCATTCCAGCGGCAGATCGTCGTAAACGCCTGAGCGGGCGACGAACCACCCCTGCCCCGGCAACCCGTCCGACTGCCGCACCACCAGCACGGCAAGGCCGGGTTCACCCACCGCGCGCCCACCATGATCAATCGCATCGAGCACCTTGCAGAGCTGGCGCATCAAGGGGCGGGTGAAGGCATGGCCAAGCACGCCGAGCAGCGCGGAATAGGTGAAGGTCGAGCGTTGGCGGGCCGCTTCGATTAGCATGCCGCGCACCTCCACCGGGTCAAACATCAATCAAACAATGAGCTGACCGAGCTTTCATCCGCAATCCGCCGGATCGCTTCGCCCACCAGGGGCGCAATCGGCAACACCCGGATGCGGTCGGAGGCTTCGGAAGCTTCGGTCGGCCGAATCGAATCGGTGATCACCAGTTCTTTCAAGCTCGACCCGTTGATCCGCGCCACCGCGCCGCCCGACAGCACGCCGTGGGTGATATAGGCCGCGACCGATTTCGCCCCGCCTTCCAGCAGCGCTTCGGCCGCGTTGCACAGCGTGCCGCCCGAATCGATGATGTCGTCGATCAGAATGCAATGCCGCCCTTCGATATCGCCGATGATGTTCATCACTTCAGATTCGCCCGGACGATCGCGGCGTTTGTCGACGATCGCGAGCGGAGCGTTGTCGAGCCGTTTGGCCAGTGCGCGGGCGCGCACCACGCCGCCGACGTCGGGGCTGACCACCATCAGCGCCTGATCGCCGTACCGCGCCTGAATGTCCGCCGCCATCACCGGGGCGGCATAAAGGTTGTCGGTCGGGATATCGAAAAAGCCCTGAATCTGGCCCGCATGCAGATCCACCGCCAGCATCCGGTCTGCGCCTGCCTCGGTAATCAGGTTGGCGACCAGTTTGGCCGAAATCGGCGTGCGCGGGCCGGGTTTACGGTCTTGGCGGGCATAGCCGAAATAGGGCACCACCGCCGTGATCCGCTTGGCCGAGGCGCGCCGCAGCGCATCGATGCAAATCAGCAATTCCATCAGGTTGTCGTTCGCCGGAAAATTGGTCGGCTGGACCACGAACACATCCTCGCCGCGCACGTTTTCGTGGATTTCGACGAACACTTCTTCATCGGCAAAGCGGCGCACGCTGACATCGGTGAGCGGCATTTCGAGATAGGCCGCAATGGCCCGGGCGAGCGGCAGGTTCGAATTGCCGGACATGATCTTCATCGCTGCGAATCCCCGATAGGCGCGTGGTCTGCTCCGCCTAGCGAGGCGTCATGGAATTGCAACGGAGCGCAGGGTGGTTGCCCACGGGTTGGGATGCCCGACCCGGGCGGACAAGGTCGAGCGCCGTGAGGGCAAAGGCGCAAGCACCTTCGTCCCCGCCTACCGGCCTCAGTTCACGATCAATGCCCGGTGTTTGCGGTGCAAAGCGGGCCAATCCGTGGTATTAAGCACTCACAACATCGCAATAACGGAGCCACTGCATCGGCTGGACAGCGACCGCCTGTTGTCCATGCGCTGGTACGTTTGCCAAAGGAACCGCCAGTGCTGAGCGACCAATAGAAGAACATCTGCAACAACAGCCGCGATGAGTTTTCGGATCTCAAAGCGGTGATATTCAACGCAACGCTCAAACACCCCTCAGAGGCATCGCACACCGACGCATTGCTGGATGTCGTTTCCGAAATTTTCCAAACGCAGGGCGTCAACGTCACGCGCCACCGATTGACGGAATATGTCCTTCCCCCCGGCGTTTATCCCGACATGACCGATCATGGCTGGGGGCAAGACGACTGGCCGAAGCTTTCCCCCGATGTGTTTGCTGCCGACATCATCGTGTTGGGTACGCCCATCTGGCTCGGCGAGAAAAGCTCAATTGCGACGGCCTTCATCGAGAAACTTTACGCGCATTCGGGCGAGATGAACGACAAGGGCCAGTACCGTTTTTACGGCAAGGTTGGCGGGTGCGTGGTCACCGGCAACGAAGACGGCATCAAACACGTCGCCAGCGGCGTGCTTTACGCGATGCAGCATGTCGGGCTGACCATTCCGCCACAGGCCGATTGCGGATGGATTGGCGAGGCGGGGCCCGGCCCATCCTATGGCGACGAAGGTGAAGATGGCACCCGCGCAGGATTTGATAACACCTTCACCCAGCGCAACACCACCTTCATGGCGTTCAACCTGCTGCACGCCGCCCGCATGCTGAAAGATCGCGGTGGGTATCCGGCCATCGGCAATGTTCGGTCGGCATGGGACGATGGTTGCAAACCGGGCTGGCCCAATCCCGAACATCGTTGATGCAAGCCGGGACAGCCAGACGCGCGCTCTACCCCCACGCCGCGTAGATCAAGCCGGCACCTGCTATCATCGAAAACGGGGCTAGCAGCCGCACGCTAAGCGGCGGAATCCGCTTGGCCCACCATTTCGCGTATCCGCTGTGCCACGCCAAAGGGACAAGCAGCAGGACGATGGAAGATGCCGCAATAAACCAGCCGGCGACTTCAAACAGCGGCGGCAGTTTGGACGCATCAGCGCGCACCACCATTGCTGCCCCAGCGATCAGGCGCGGGATCTGTTCGCCCATGTTCACGCGGTGCGAGGAAGCGGTGAGGCTGAGGATAAACAGGGCATAACGCGGTTTCAGCGCCATCATTCCGCCGGCCGCGATGAGCCAGCCGCCCGCCGCAATCAGGATGGCAAGCGCAAGCAGTTGCACGCGCGGCTACGCGATCCGGTGCTCGCCCCGTATCCATCTGACAGTCCCCGACGACGCGCGCATCACCACGCTTTCGGTGGTCATGTAGACCTCGCCATTGGGACGCCGCCGCCGCTTGACCCCGTCGAGCAGCGAGCCGAGGTGACCCCGGTCGCCGCAAAAATGCAGTCGCCCTTGGCCAGATCTTCCAGCTTGTAGATGCGGTTGAGATCTTCGATCCCCCACTTGCGCGCGCGGGCTTTTTCATCGTCGTTGCGGAATATCAGCCGCCCGTTGAACTGCCCGCCGACGCAGCGCAGCGCGGCCGCGGCCAGCACGCCTTCGGGTGCGCCGCCCTGACCCATGTACATGTCGATCGTGGTGTCCTCATCGGTCACTGCGATCACGCCTGCCACATCGCCATCGCCGATCAGCACCACGCCGCAGCCCAGCCCGCGCAGTTCTGCGATCAATTCGGCATGGCGCGGCCGGTCGAGCACGCAGACATTGATGTCGCGCGGCTTCACACCCTTGGCTCCGGCGACCGCCATCACATTCTCGGTCGCGGTTTTGGCCAGATCGATGATGCCTTCGGGATAGCCGGGGCCAACCGCGAGCTTGTCCATATAAACGTCGGGCGCGTTCAACAGGCAGCCCTTTTCCGCCGCCGCCAGCACGGCGAGCGCATTCGGCCCCGCCTTGGCGGTGATGGTGGTGCCTTCCAGCGGGTCGAGCGCGATGTCGATCTGCGGGCCTTTGCCGATGCCGACCTTTTCGCCAATGAACAGCATAGGCGCTTCGTCGCGCTCACCTTCGCCGATCACTACGGTGCCATCCATATACAAGGTGTCGAACGCCTTGCGCATGGCCGCGACCGCCGCCGCGTCAGCCGCCTTTTCATCGCCGCGCCCGATCAGCTCTGCTGCCGCAATGGCGGCCGCTTCGGTGACGCGCACCATTTCCAGCACGAGCACGCGTTGGATGGCGTTATCGCTGGCGGCTTGCTCAGATGCTTGATCAGCAGGGGTGAGAGCAGTATCGGTGGGCAGGTTCATGCGCAATTCAGCCTCTTTTCGCTCTGGTGCCCACCATCTTGAGTGGGCCAGATTTCAAATCGCACCGGCGCATAGGCTGATGGAGACGGGTTTGTCGAGCAATGCCACGCGCCGCGTACCGGGTTTCCGTAACGTCCTGCCAGCGATTGCGCTGATCATCGCAGCTCCTGTGGCGGCGCAGGATGACACCTCTGCGACACCAGACCAGACGGCCGGGCCAGCAGCCGCGGCTGAAACACCCGAACAGCCTCTGCCGCCCCCGGCGCCGCCCGAGGACCCGGCGCGCGAGCGCATTAACGTGCTCGTCACCGTGCCGCGCGGTGAGGTGAATCAGGCGCAGGTGCAGGAATGCGAAGACAGCGCCGATGCCGGGTCGATCAGCGGCGAAATCGTCGTCTGCCGTCAGATCGCCGATGATGGCCGCAATTCGCTGAGCGGTGGCCGCAAGGCAGCGCAGAAGCGTTACGCGGAAGAAACCGCGTTCGCGAATTCTCCGCGCACGCCTGAGGCTTTCGGCATTCCCAATAATGGCAACTCTATCGGTTTTGGCAGCGTCCCGCCGCCCGCGCTGATCATCGACTTTGCCGCCTTGCCCAAGGCCCCCGCCGGTTCCGACGCCGACCGGATCGCACGCGGCCTGCCGCCCTTGAACGAGGAAGTCGAACTGACAGAGGAACAGGAAAAGGCGCGGCGGGAGGCGGCTGGGATCAAGACAGCTGTGCCAGCGAGGCCGAAAAAGAAGGGCAGTTAAGGCGGCGCGATGATTCGGGCCGCGCTCATCGCTGCGCTGCTGCTGGCGGGCCATGCGCCGCCGCCGCGCGGGCCGCTGAACCCATCCTTGCCCACCACACCGCCAGCGCCGGAACGCATTCCGATTGATCTCGGGCCGGAGGAACCGGCTTCTGACGATCCTAAAGTGATCGACATCCTCGCCCCGTTGCCGACGTCCGAGGCTGCCACCGAGGCGGTCTACAAGCAATGCGAGGAGCAGCGCGAGCGCGGTGTGGTCGCGGGCGAAATCGTGGTGTGCCGCGAACTCGATGTCGACACCTCGCAGCTTTACAGCGGCAGCCGCGAGGCGTGGTTGAAAGACTATGCCGAGCGCACCCAGAACGCCGGGATCATTGCCCCGCCCGATGTCGCCGGGCCGGGCATCTTTCGCGGGCCTGCCACGATCAGCGGCTTGTGCTTCATCCCGCCCTGCCCGGACGAGCCCGCGCTGATCATCGACGTCGAAGCCATCCCGCCACCGCCCGAAGGGTCTGATGCCGCGCGCGTCGCGCAGGGGCTGGTACCGATCGAAACGGATGATGCACCGCTATCGGAAGAAGATCGCGGGCGGATCGAAGCGGAACTTGGCCTGCCCGAGGCGCCGGTACCTGAAGAGTAGCGCGCTGAATGACTAACCGGCTGACGCCGGTAGGATCAAGCGGAGGGGCTGAAGCCGTCCTTGCGGGTATGTCGGTCGAGGTAGGCCATGACAACGTCTTCGGTGATGTTGCCTGCCGTGGTTGAGA
>Ga0105049_10009896_pt1 | contig 10952 bp, 3 predicted proteins | sample MAT06_FD_78087 | JGI IMG/M metagenome (GOLD analysis project Ga0105049, IMG submission 78087) | Freshwater microbial communities from Lake Fryxell liftoff mats and glacier meltwater in Antarctica - MAT-06 | ecosystem: Environmental > Aquatic > Freshwater > Ice > Liftoff microbial mat | place... | reverse complement strand
CAGAGGAAGTTTGCATCATAGAGAAAAGATTGGGTAATGTTGACTAAAAAGGAGAAGCGAGACATACACATATTTCTACACTTCTGTCTGTGCAAGATAAACATTCCGAATTTGGAATTGCTGCCTGAACAGGCCCTGTCATTAAGCCATTGGGTAACGACTTTCTTCAAAGCCAAGCGCAACGGGAAAAGATCTCAAATGGGTTCTATACGGCCCCGGATTCCCCTGCTTGAACTCAAGCAGGTCTGGCTAAAGGTGCGAATGACTTCGGCAAATTGTTGATTTCGCTCCATCAGTGCCATGTGACCTCCTGGAGATAAGACAGCCAACTCGGCTTGTGGCACTACGGCACTGATGTATCTGCTAGCAAAAGGTCGAGTTGCAAGATCGGACTTGCCAACGACAATCAGCGTTGGCACAGAGATAGTTGGCAACGTTGCGGTTTCATCGAATTTGAACATCGCCAGCATGCCTCGCGCGAGGACTCCTAGTGATGCTTTAATACCAACTAAACTGGAGAAATTAAGCTGTCCCCGAGTTTCTGTGCTCGTGAAGCCAGAAAGCTTAGTGGTTAACAGCACTGTACCGTTCAAATAGTTGAGCCAGCTTGTGAACCATATTAATGGAGAAAGAGCGATCGCGAGGTGAAGCACAGGTTCCAGCAACGGCTTCTGTAATGCCAGCAATAGTTTGCTAAAAATGGCAGTTTTTAGAGGATTGGTATACGTGCCATCGACCAGGATTAAGCCAGCCACTTTTTGCCCCAAGTGTTCTGGAAATAAGCGAGCAAAGGTCAGTAGCATCATGGCTCCCATGCTGTGCCCCACCAAAACAACTGGCTGATCGCCTGACAGCGACAAGACGGCTTCCAGATCACGGGCATATTTCTCCAGGGAATAATCGCGGTTCTCCGGCTTTTGAGACTTACCTAAACCAGGCAGATCCCAAACAATCACACGAAACCGATCGCTGAGTTGCTTTTTGGCGTAATACCAGGCAGTGCTATCAGGTCCCCAACCGTGAGTCAAAATGATGGTAGGAGCATGATCGTCTCCATAAAATTCGACTTGAATTTCGCTGCCATCTGGTCGGGGCAAACGCTCCACTCGCTGACTACGGTTTGGCTTCGGTTCATCCTTCCCAGGACGATGCAGCAATAAGATGGGCAGAAACCCTAGAGCCGACCACAGCAACATTACCGTACTCAAAATCAACCAACTGGTTGCAACGAGTGCGCCTGTAAACCATTGGTAGAAGATGTAACCACCACCACCCAGCAGGGCGATCGTGAGCAGGCTCGACAGCAACCGCAACAGAAAATCGAGGGGCATGAACATAGCATCGAGCGTCCAAGCAAAAGATGAAGGTGTGCCCTAAGTTTAAGGGAACACCCAAAGCTGGAGAACCCTCTCAAGTTAGAAGCAGCCGCGTTTAAGACAGATAAGGTCGAAGCTGTTGAGCCAAAGTTTGCACATGGGGCTGTTTCAACAAGGAAAGATGATTCCCTGGCACTTGGTGCAGTTGCACATCTTTCGCCAATGCACTCCAGCCCAGGGTTGGTTCTTGTCCAAGGACTGCCGCTGGTTCTGTGGCTTTAAACAGCGTGATGCGATCGCCGTAGGGCTGCGGGACATAGCGATAGGCTGCTTGAGCGTTTGCATAAACAATACGCAGCAGGGGTGCGACCGCTGATTCATCCAAAAGCTGTAACCGCGATGCCTCAGGCAGTTGGCGCACGAGCATAGACCACTGCCAGCGAGAAAACCAGGCGTTCCAGGGTTGCGACCGATTGATAGCAAGTGCACCATAATCCCATAGAAACGGCAGTGTAGACCAGAGGACAGTACCCAAGAGGTACTTAAGGCTTTGTCCCAAAGATGGTTGGCAGTTAGTGGGAGCCGAAGTATCGAGCATTGCCAGGAGTGCAACTTGCTGTCCTGCTTTGGTAAGCTGTTGCGCCATCTCAAAGGCAACTATCCCACCAAATGACCAGCCTCCCAAAAAATAAGGACCTTGAGGTTGGAGTATTTGCATTGCCTGAATGTAATAGGCCGCGATCGCTTCGATGCGGCTCAAAGGCGTCGCCTTTCCATCTAGCCCCAGCGGTTGAAACCCATAAAAGCTGCGATCGCCGCCCAGATGCTGTGCCAGCTCTAGGTAGGGAAATACCACGCCAAACATAGGATGGACGCAGAAGAATGGTTGTTTGCTGCCACCCAAGGTTAGAGGCACCAGCGGCGATCGAGAGTCTGTCGCTGATGCGTCAGGGCTAATAACTTGATCATCAGGTGATGGAAACTCATGAGTCTGTCGATCTTGAAGGATTTGAGTCTTGCCAGTTGGTAACGGCGATCGCGGACGACGGTGGGCAGCCCGATCTAACCGGACGAGTGGCGGCACGTTTGGAGTTGAAGGAGTTTCACGCAAGGTTTCTAGGATAGGAGCCAGTTGAGCGATCGTGGGTGTTTCAAATACGCTCTGCAACGCTAGCTCCAGCCCAAAGGCATCGCGCACACGGGAGGTCATTTGTGTTGCCAAGAGAGAATGCCCACCCAATTCAAAAAAGTTGTCCTGAATAGTCACTTGCTTGAGCCGCAAGAGTTCTTGCCAGATGCCAATTAAGGTTAATTCTGTTTGGCTTGAGGGCGCGAGCGTAGTGCTCGATAAGCTAACGGAGTCTTCACTGAGCCTGGGGAGAGCATGACGGTTTACTTTGCCATTAGTCGTTAGAGGCAGTACTTCCAACGGCGCAAAGGTGGAGGGCACCATATAATCCGGTAAGGTTTGCTTCAGAAACTGGCGAAGTTCAGGAATGAGTTGACGGGCAAAGTTCGATTGAAGGGGATTGTTGGTGTAGGGATGATCGGAGTGGCTAAGTGGCTGAGAAACGGGCAAAGCAACCGTTGCATCAATGCCATGCCGGAGCAACAGTACATCATAAGCCCCTGTATCAGTTGGCGTTGACCAGATGATCTCCACGTTGTAGGGCAGCACTGTTTCTAAATCCCACCACCGCTGCGGGTCGATCGCTAGTTCAGTACCATTCTGCAAGATGTCTCGCATTCGCCCAACCGTTTTAGGGGTATCTTGATTACCTAACCAAGTTGCCGTTCTGACCGCAGCCTGTACGCGACTATTTGCCACATTGGTAATCATCAGTCTCTCTGGTGCAATCTCACACAGTTGTTTTTGAATCGCTTCAACTGTAATGGGATGGCGTTTCCAATCATGCTGTTGCAACGGCGATCGCTCCTGAGCATCAGATCCCCGAAGTCTTAAAGATTCTGGGGATCTAAGCGGCTCTATTTGTAGCAAAACGTTGTAGCGAAACTGCGTCATTTCATTTTGACTGCGACCGCGTGAAAGGCGAATTTGCACCTGTTGGATTTGTGGGAATTGATCGCGCAGGGCATGAAAGAAGGCTGGATCGATCGCCAGTTCCGGTTCTTCAAAGCGCGATCGATTCACATATTGCTGAAGTTGAGTTCGTTCCAGTCCTGCATCTGCCTGACAAAATTGCACCCAGGCATGAAACGCCGTCAGCAACGGCAGGCTTCGCACATCGCCAAGAAATAGAACGCCTCTAGTTGCCACTGCTTGTATCGCTCTTTCCAATACCTGCATCAGATAATCCTGACTGGGGAAATATTGCGCGATCGAATTCAAAATCACTACATCAAATGATGATGCATCAATCCCTTCAAAATCAGTTGCCATACGGTGCAGCAACTCAACTTGAGGGAGGTTGAGAGGTCTTAATTGATGTTGAATCAACTCTAAGGCATCCTTTGAAAAATCTGTTCCCACATATTTTTCACAATGGGGCGCAAGTTGAAAGAGCAGTAAGCCAGTACCGCAACCAATTTCCAATATCCGTTGGGGTTTAAGAGCGAGAATTTGCTGGACGCGATCGCTTACCCACTCTTGCATTTGCTCAAGGGGAATGGGTTCTCCAGTGTAGCTACTGTTCCAACCTGTGATGTTGAAATGGGGCGTAGGGTGTGGGGTGTGAGGTGTGAGGGTTGGAGATTGATAGGTTTGGTTGTAGAGAGTTTGCCAGTGTTGAATATGTTGAGTTTGAAAGGTTTGTCGAATGGTTTGCTGAAGATGTTGATCATTGAGGCTGAAGTAAGCGAGCAGACGCATCTCATTGGATGAGTCGTCGGAAGGAATGACTACTGCCTCTCGAACAGCGGGATGGCGTTGGAGGGTTGCCTCAATTTCGCCCAATTCGACCCGGAACCCTCGGATTTTAATTTGGTGATCGACTCGTCCGAGGAATTCAATGGTTCCATCCGATCGGTAAAGAGCGCGATCGCCAGTTCTGTAGAGTAAGGGAGTGGGGGTTTCTTTCCCGCTCACACAAAATGGATTTGGAATAAATCGATCGGCTGTCAATTCTGGGCGATTAAGGTAACCCTGGGCTAATCCGACTCCGCCGATGTGTAACTCACCTGGAATACCTGCGGGAACAGAGTTTAAGTTGGCATCTAGAATGTACACCTGGGTATTGAGAATAGGACGACCGATCGTGAGTGGATTGTCGCCTGGATGAAGTTCGGCAACCGTTGCCCAGATAGTGATTTCAGTGGGTCCATAGGCGTTGAAGAAGTGACGATTCACTGCCCAGCGATCGACGACCTGACTAGAGCAGGTTTCTCCACCCGTAATTAATACCCGAAGGGCTGGGAGTTCCGCAGGTGGTAGAACAGCCAATACGGCGGGAGTCAGCAAGGCGTGGGTAATCGCGTTCTCGTTGAGAAATTGCACCAATGCCATTCCTGGTAGCTGAGCAGACTTGGGTGGAATGTATAGGGTGCCGCCAGAGCCAAACGCCAAGGCAAGCTCGAAAATGGAGGCATCAAAACTCAGTGAGCTGAATTGTAGAACACGGCTGTTGTGAGACAGGTGGAAGACGCGCTGTTGTGCTTCAACAACATTACACAAACCGCGATGAGAGAGGAGAACGCCTTTGGGAGTGCCTGTAGAACCAGATGTATAGATGACGTAGGCAAGATGATTGGACGTTAGAGGAATGACCTGGTGTGGCTCTAAGTTCGGTGATAAGGGTTGATCCAAACAAAGTATTTTTGCTGGCGATGTGGGTAGGGATTGAACCAACCAGGATTGCGTCAGCAGAATCGAAACCTGCGTATCGGTCAACATGAAGTGAAGCCGATCGCTCGGATACCTGGGGTCGAGCGGCACATAGGCTCCTCCAGCTTTAAGAATGCCCAGAATCCCAATCACCATGTCGGCAGAGCGATCGACGCATAATCCCACCAGATCATTGGGTCGAACGCCCATTTGTTGTAGGCTTTGCGCCAGATAATTAGCTCGCTGATTGAGTTCTCTGTAGGTCAACGCCCTGTGTTCTGATACCAGAGCGATCGCCTCTGGCGCAGATTGCACCTGTGCCTCAAAAATTTGATGGAAGCATACCGTTGATCCTCCTAAATCCTCCTCTTTGGGGGCAGTTAGAGGAAGATTCCATTCCACCAACTGCTGCTGTTCTACCTGGGTGAGCAGAGGTAAGTCTGACAGTCGAGCATCAGGATTAGCAACGATGCCTCCTAATAAGGTCTGAAAATGTCCAATGAGACGACCTATTCTGTCACGATCAAACAAGTCTGTACTGTAGGAAATAAAACCGCTCAAACCTTCCTGCGATTGCCACAGGCTCCGCAGCCCGTGAGCGGGTTCCCATAGGTGAACTTCCAGATCAAAGCGGGTGCTGCCTGATTCTAAGGGCGCAGGTTCTAGTTTCAATCCCGGTAGTTCTAATGGCTGCATGGGAGCATTTTGTAGCGCAAAGGCAACCTGAAAGAGAGGATTACGGCTGAGATCTCGATCGGGATCTAGTGCTTCGACTAGCTTTTCAAACGGCAAGTCCTGATGCTCATAGGCTTCCAGCGCGACATTCCGCACTCGCTCCAACAATTCACGAAAAGTTGGATTACCAGATAAATTTGCACGCAGCACCAAACTGTTCACAAAAAAGCCAATCAGCCCTTCCAATTCACTGCGATGACGGTTGGCAATAGGAGAGCCGATCGCCATATCTTCCTGCCCTGTATATCGATACAGCAACGTTTGAAAGGCTGCTAGCAGAGTCATAAAGAGAGATGCCTCAGACTGTTGACTGAGTGCTTCTAATGCCTGTGTCGTCGCAGGCGCAATTTGCAAGGGACAGGTTGCACCCCGGTAGGTCTGTACGGCAGGACGGGGACGATCGCTGGGCAGTTGCAGCACTGGTAGATTGTGTAATTGCTTGCACCAGTAAGCCAGTTGCGTTTCTAAAACCTCACCCTGTAGCTGGTTTCGCTGCCAGCTAGCAAAGTCTGTATATTGAATCGGTAAAGGTGGTAATCCGGGCGATCGTCCCTCAACAAAGGCGGTATAGCAACACGCTAGTTCTTTAATTAACACGCCCAATGACCATCCATCGGCAACAATATGATGCATTGTCAGCAATAGAACCGCTTCTGTTGGGTCAAATTGCAGCAACGTCACTCGCAGCAGCGGATCGGTCGTCAGGTTAAATGGATGTTGTGCCTCGGCTGTGGCTAGTTGTTGGCTGATGCGTTCGCGTTCGCGTCGTGTCTCAGTCGGAGAATCGCTCACAACAGCCGTTTGCAAATTCACAACCGCTAATTCAATATTGATATCGGATTTAATGATTTGAACAGGTTGTCCATCAACAGTTGTAAAAGTGGTGCGAATGGCAGCATGACGACGCACAATTTCCTGAAACGATCGCTCCAATGCCGTTCGATTCAGTGCCCCTGTTAAACGAATGGCAGCAGGTACATTGTAGAACGGGTTATCGGGCGTGAGTTGATAGAGAAACCACAAGCGCTGCTGGGCAAAGGAGAGGGGAAAGCATTGAGAGGGAGTAGGGAATGGGGCGTGGGGAATGGAGGCAGGGACAAGTGGTGTTTTTATGCCCTCTGCCTTCTGTCCTCTGCCTTCTGCCTTCTCTTGGGATAGATATGAGATCAGCTCAGCTTTGCGATCGGCTAATTCTTGACGCAGTTCAGTGGTTAACGTGCCTTCGGGTGCCGTACAGCGCAATCGCTTTTCGCTTGAGGACGTATCTCTATCGCCTTCGATAAATACCTGCACATCCAGGCTATTGAGCTGAGAGACAAATTCAGCGATCGTTCGGTTCGTCATCGTTCCACTTCCTCACGTTGTAGCGACCCTGATGTTTGCCAACGGTTCCTAAAATCCTCTGGCGATGCTCCTTGCAACGCTTCTATCTTTTCTGCTAGCGCTGCGATCGTGGGCGCTTCAAACACACTGCGTAAGGGCAATTCCACCTGAAAGCGATCACGCAAACGTGAGATTAATTGAGTCGCCAGTAAGGAATGCCCACCCAACTCAAAAAAATTGTCATAGATGCCGACTGTCCGCCCCAGGAGTTGCGTCCAAACTTCGACCAGAGATGCTTCTAGAGAGTTTGTCGGTGCAAGGGTGGGACTAAATTCTACCGCGTCAGCTAAGTTGGGGGGCGGCAGTGCCTTCCGATCCACCTTTCCATTAGCAGTGAGTGGGAGCCTGTCCAATACCACAAAAGCAGCAGGCAGCATATAAGTTGGCAATTTTGATTTGAGGAACGATCGCAGTTCCCGCTCACTTGGTATTGCCGCTCCTGTGGGGACAACATAAGCAATCAGTTGTTTATCGCTGTCAATTTCACGCACAATTACCGCTACCGCCTGTACCGTTGGATGTTGCGCGATCGCCGCCTCAATTTCACCTAACTCCACCCGAAAGCCCCGAATTTTGACTTGATGATCGGTTCGTCCTAGAAACTCAAAGTTTCCATCTGATCGGTAAAGGGCGCGATCGCCAGTTTTGTAAAGCAAGGAAGTCGGGGACTCTTCTCCGTCCCTAAACGGATTGTTAATAAACCGTTCTGCTGTCAGCTCCAGATGATGCAAATAGCCTCGTGCCAATCCATCACCACCTAAGTAGAGTTCACCAATCACACCTGCGGGAACTGGCTTCAAATGAGCGTCCAATAGATAGACATGAGTATTGGCGATCGCCTGTCCAATGGGAATCGTTGTAGCGTTTTCTGTAGCATCCTCTACCTCATACCAGGTAGAAAAGGTTGTGTTTTCAGTGGGTCCGTATACATGAATGAAATGCTGAGGTTTGCCCTGTTGCAGCACCGATCGCGCACAATCAACATTCACCATTTCACCGCCAAACAGCAGATATTTCAGGGATTGAAAGGCAGTAGGAATTTGAGTAGCAATTTGATTGAATAAGGCTGTAGTGAGAAAAAGAATGCTGATTTGCTGCTGTTGCAATGCAGCCACAAACGCAGTGGGTGAAAGCGTGGTTTCTCGCTCAATGCCAATAAGTTGAGCACCATTGAGTAAGGCACCCCATACTTCAAAGGTTGCGGCATCAAACGCGAGGTTTGCCACTTGTGCAATGCGATCGCCCGGTTCTATCTGCACATAGTTGGTCTCACAGACCAAGCGATTGATTGCCCGATGGGGCACCATCACATCTTTTGGCGTTCCGGTTGAACCAGAGGTATAGATGATATAGGCAAGCTGCTCTGCTGTACAGGAAGTCAACAGGTTCTCGTCGGACTCTTGAGCGATCGCGTCCCATGCCTGTTCCAAACAAATAACCTTAGTTTGATCAGTATGAAGTCCATCTGCCCAATCTGCTTGAGTGAGAACCACCGTAATGCCAGCATTTTTCAGCATGAATTGCAGTCTTTCTGAGGGATAACTGGGATCAAGCGGCACGTAAGCCCCACCCGCTTTGAGCACTGCCAGCATCGCCGCGATCGCTTCCACACCGCGTTCCAAACAAATTCCGACGGGCATTTCAGCACCAATTCCTAACCGCTGTAAATACCGCGCCAGTTGATTACTGCCTTGATTTAACTGCTGATAGGTGAACGATTGATCATTGAATTGAACCGCGATCGCTGTTGGTCGTTGCTGAACCTGGGCTTCAAACAGTTGATGAATACAAACATCTGCCGGATAACTGGAATGATGGCGATGCCAATCCTGTAATAGAGATCGTTGTGTTTCAACCGTTAGTAAAGGTAGTGCCGAGAGGGGCATCTCTGGCTTTGCCACAATCCCCTCTAACACAGTCTGAAAATGCTGCCGCAGCGATGTAATGGTAGAGGCATCAAACAAAGCAGTGTTGTAAACAATCACACCACGCAATCCATCAGACTGCTGCCAACCCTTCCCCCAGAGATTCCTGAAGTTGTCCCCACTTTTCCAAACATAGAATTCCAGGTCGAAACGCGATGTCTTAGTTTCCAACTCCACTGGACTGAGGACTAAGCCCGGTAGCGTCAGTTGCTCCATTGGTGTATTTTGTAGCGCAAATACTACCTGAAAAAGCGGATTCTGACCAAGACTCCGAACGGGTTGCAGCTCCTCTACCAGCTTTTCAAACGGCAAATCTTGGTGGGCATAGGCGGCTAAAGTGACATCCCGCACCCGGTCCAACAACTCACGAAAGGTTGGATCGCCTGCCAGATTGATTCGCAACACCAGGCTGTTCACCAGAAACCCGATCAACCCCTCCAATTCGCTGCGATGACGATTGGCGATGGGAGACCCGATCGCAATATCGGTCTGCCCGGAATAGCGACACAGTAAAGTTTGAAACGCTGCTAGCAGAGTCATAAACAGCGTTACGCCCGCCTGCTGGCTCAAATCTTCCAGGGCATCCAATAGGCACTGCGGCAATTCTAGGAGTTGGCTGGCACCTTGCTGCCCTTGCACCCGCGATCGAGACTTAGCACTGGGCAAATGAAGCACCGGGACATCCGTTAACTGCTGCTTCCAGTAGCGTAACTGGGCGTTGAGGACCTCTCCCTGCAACCACTCCCGCTGCCAATGGGCAAAATCAGCATATTGAATGGGTAATTCCGGTAACGAAATCGGTTTGTTTTCCACCAGCGCCGCATAGAGTTCGCCCAACTCACGAATTAGCACCCCGCTTGACCACTCATCAAAAATAATGTGGTGCAGTGCCAGCAGCAGCAGATGTTCCCTGTCCTGCAATTGCCATAGCTGGACGCGAAACAACGGTGCTTTGTTGAGGTGAAACGGCTGCTGAATTTGCTGCCAAATTTGCTCAAGCGCAACAGCTTCGCAGGTGTTAGCAGGTAAAGTCCGTAAATCAGTCAACCTCAGCGGCACTGGCAAAGCAGCGGCGATCGCCTGCACCAATTGCCCATCGACGACATCAAACGTCGTTCGGAGACTTTCGTGACGCTGTACGATCGCTTGCAAACTTTGGTGGAGGTGCGATCGCTGAAGTAAACCCGTAAGCCGAAAGACTAGCGGAATCACGTAGAGAGAGTCTCCAGGCAGTAGTTGTTCGACAAACCACAAGCGCTGTTGAGCAAACGAGGCTGGAAAGATAAAGACATCCTCCTCAGCAGGCTCCTGATTTGGTTTATCTGGCAACATTCACACCTGCACCTGTTTTACCTCCCTCCTTTTGTACGGGAAAAGGTCGCTTAGCGGTTATGCCTTAAGATAGATTTTGCCTTTACTAGGGGTATGGCAACGATTCGGGCGCAATGGTATCACGACAGGCTTATAACCTATATTTACCAGTACTTCCAGTAAAGCACTCGTTAAAGAGGCATGAACCGTTTTATTCCTCAAGCCGATAGAACCCTCACGGGGATTGAGCTGAGAGAGAAATAAAATAGCAACCCATTTTTCATAGGACTTATTTTGGGCGTTGCTGAATTGAGATATGATTCGCCGATCTCAATATCGATTGGAGGGCGAACGCCGTATCGCCCCTACAAGATTTCATATCTGCGATCAGCAACGCCTCATAAAATCTTAGTTGAACACACTTAAGTTGAATGTTTGAGCCAATTGTTTGAGCAAAAATAATCCTGCCACTGAGTTTCCTGCCTGATCCAGTGGAGGACT
>Ga0105049_10009893_pt1 | contig 10953 bp, 7 predicted proteins | sample MAT06_FD_78087 | JGI IMG/M metagenome (GOLD analysis project Ga0105049, IMG submission 78087) | Freshwater microbial communities from Lake Fryxell liftoff mats and glacier meltwater in Antarctica - MAT-06 | ecosystem: Environmental > Aquatic > Freshwater > Ice > Liftoff microbial mat | place... | reverse complement strand
TCGTCATGTCTTGAAGCCTCGGTCTTGGAGTGCCGAAAAGCCCGCGTGTACATCCAGACATTTCGGGCAAGACCCGATGCAAGATCCGTCTGGATTTTGGGAGGTGAGGGTTGGGCTCTGGGCCTGATCAATGCGTCATCAGGCACGGATCCGGTGGCCATGCGCCGGTGGCATCGCTTCGGAGAAGCGCGCCCGACTCGCCGAAGGATTTGGCTGCTACGGCCAGAAGGTTCGGATTCCGACTTGTCAATTGTCTCCACCTGGAGGCCGACTTACAAGGGAAACTTCCCAAGCGGCGGCACCGGCGATCCCGCTTGCCTTCGCCGGGTTGGTGGCGCATCACCGTTTGGTGTGGCAACTTCCACGAGGGCACAGGCCATTTCCGTGACGACGCCGGTTCCCCATCGCCTCAAGCTCGATGTGTTCGAGGGCCCCCTCGACCTGCTCCTCCACCTCGTCAAAATCAACGAGATGGAGATCGCCGACATCCAGATCGCCGAGATCGCCCGCCAGTACATGTCCTACCTGACGATGATGGAGGACTTGGATCTGGATGTGGCGGGCGACTACCTCGTGATGGCCGCAACACTGATGAACATCAAGAGCCGCTCGCTCCTGCCACGCGACCCTGCCGTCGAGGAAACCTCCGACGAGGAGGAAATCGACGAGATCCTGAGCACCCAGGACCTGATCCGTCGCCTGGTGGCCTACCGCCGCATCAAGGAGCTGGCCGAGGAACTGCGCCAGAAGGAGGAGGAGAACAGCCGACTCTTCTATCGCGCTACAGTGATCCCGCTGGTCCCGGGCGCCGAGTCGGAAATGCCCCGCCAGGACATCCTGAACCTCTTCGATGCCTTTGCCCGCGTCCTCAGCCGCGTTCGCATCGACACCGAGCACCATGTTCAGGCCGAGGCCTACTCGGTGGAGGACAAGGTTGTCGAGGTCCGGGAGAAGCTGCGGACAAACAAGCAACTCAACTTCAGCCGCATCTTCGAGACCTGCGTGTCCAAGGCGGAAGTGGTGTGCTACTTCCTCGCAATCCTGGAACTTGCGCGCATGCGGGAAATTACGCTGGCCCAGGCCGACGCCTTCGAGGATATCCTCGTTGAACCTTGGGATGACAAAGTGATCTACGTTGGCTGACGAGCAGACGGACCTCCTACATAACGTTGACGGGTTGGCCCCGGCAGAGCTGGAAGGCCTCGATCCTGAACTCCCCGTGCCCCGCGGAGAGGAAGTAACCGCCGTGCTGGAGGCCCTCCTCTTCGCCTCCAACACGCCGATGAGCGTCGAGAAGCTCTCGATCCTGATGAATGGCGTTCCGGAGGAGGAAGTCGTGACCGCGCTCGCCGAATTGCGCGCGCGCTACAACGACGCCACCTGCGGCCTGGTGATCATGGAAATCGCCGGTGGATGGCAGACCGCCACGCGGCCCGAGGTGGCCGATTGGGTCCTGCGCCTCCACAAGCATCGCCGCCGCGCGGTGCTGTCCCCCTCGCTCATGGAATCCCTCGCGATCGTGGCCTACAAGCAGCCGATCACGCGCGCGGAAATCGAGGCGATCCGCGGCGTCGATTGCGGCACGGCGCTGCGCTCGCTTCAGGACGCCGGCCTCGTGGAAATCGTAGGCCGCAAGGAGACCCTTGGCCGCCCGCCCATCTACGGCACCACGGAAGTCTTCCTCAAGTCCTTCGGCCTGAAGGGAATCGACGACCTTCCATCGGTCGGAGAACTTCAGTCCGTCCTCTCCGCCCCAATGAAGTCGCCCGATGCACCGCCCCCGGCGGAATCCCCTGTGGAAACAACTCCCGAATGATCACCCTGCGCCCGTCCCTCGAACGCGGCCACGCCATCAATAGCTGGCTCGATTCCTATCACACGTTTTCCTTCGCCAGCTATTACGACCCCGCCCACATGGGCTTTCGCAGCCTCCGCGTCATCAACGAGGACCGCGTGGCCGGCGGTGGCGGCTTTCCCGAGCACCCCCACAGCGACATGGAGATCCTCACTTGGGTGGTCGAGGGCGCGCTGGAGCACCGCGACAGCATGGGGAGCGGCTCCGTCATCCGCCCGCGCCAGATCCAGCACATGAGCGCCGCCAGCGGCGTCACCCACAGCGAGTTCAACCACTCCCAGAAGGACCCTGTCCACCTCCTGCAGATCTGGATCAAACCCGACCGCAAGGGGGGCGAGCCCGCCTATGGCGAGCGTGACTTCCGGGGCGATGCCATCGTGGGGCGGCTGCGGCTCCTCGCCTCGCCCGATGGCGCCGACGACTCGATCGCGATCCGCCAGGACGCCTCCCTCCACGCCGCCGAACTCGCCCCCGGCCAGAAGATTTCCCACCACCTCGGTCGAGAGCGACACGGTTGGCTTCAGGTCGTCCGCGGCAAGCTGACGCTCAACGGCACCGCACTCTCCGCCGGCGACGGCGCGGCCATCAGCAGCGAGGACGACCTGGAAATCTCGGCCGTGGATCAATGCGAGTTCCTCCTGTTTGACCTGGCGTAGCGTCCGTCCGTGGCTATCGACCTGCTCGCAGAGCTGAAGCGCATCGTCGCGGGGCTCGACGTGGCGGGACTGGACTACGCGGTTTGCGGAGGGCTGGCCGTCGCGATTTATGGATTCGTCCGTGCAACGGAGGACATCGATCTCGTCATACGGCGGCGGGATATTGCTGCCGTTAAGGGTCTCCTTCGATCTGAAGGGTACGTCTTCGACCTCGGCGCGATTCCACTCCCCCGTGTCGGTCTCGAATTCTGGCTACTGTCACGAAGTATGGAGGAAGTGGCGCTTCCGGTTGATTTGCTGCCGCTGGGGGACGATCATCCGTTCTGGAGCCACCGTGCCCTCGTTGAGCTGAGAGGCAGCAGTATCTGGGTGCTCGGCAAGTCCGCCCTGATTGAAATGAAGGAAGCTTCGCAGCGTGGAAAAGACAGAATCGACATCGAGGAACTCCGCGCTCAGTCCACCGTCTAAAGTGGACATGTCGCCAGAGGCCATCGAACGCAGGCTGATACTCCTCGGCGCAGTTTCCGAACTGGGCATTCACCTGCGCGATGGCGTTCGCGTGATCCCGCCGGAAGAGGTCGAAGCGAGGCTCGCTCGCGAAAAGGCCGACAAGTAGATCACAGCCTCACCGCTCCGCATTCCAATACCCGCCCAACACCAACTCCGCCCGCCGGATGTTCTTGAAGTCGCGCACCTCGCGGTCGAAATCCGCGCGACGACCTTCGCGGCGATAGATCTGCGCCGACTGGCCGAACTCGAAGGCGCGATAGCGCGAGCCGCGCGCCTGGTCGTCGATTTGCAGGAACAGGTGGCACGCCGCCCACACCGTCAGGAATACAAGGGGCATCGCGGGGTTCCGCGCGCGCTGGTCCCACGCAAGCACCAGCGCCCCCGCGATGGCGAGGCTCGCGCACAGGTGCAGTGGCGCGCGGTCGCCGCCGGCGGGGGAGAACAGCAGCGCGTGGAGCACCAGGATCGCCAGCGTCGCCGTCAGCGCGCCCGGCAGCCGCCTCCAGTAGAGCAGAAACAGCACCGCCGCCCACCCGAGCCCGGCGACCATGTCGGGGCCCAGCGTCGTCATCCTCAGCGTTTCCGCGCGGCGCGCCATGTAGTCGAAACTGAAGGACCACGATTGATCCCGCGCACCCAGCGTTTCGCGCAGCTTGCGGGAAAGAATTCGCGGCAGGGCCTCGCGGTGGGCAGACTGCGAAAGGCTCAGGCGAAGCGTCGTCAGGAAGTTTCCCTCCGCCGCGCGCAGCACCGTCAGGTCATCGGGAAGGTCCACCAGCGCATGGGCCCCCGGGTGCAGCGTCCGGGCGAAGTCCCACGCGGGCGCGCCCACCACCGGCATCGGAGACGCGCCAACGGCCACGTTCCGCGCGGAAAGCCCCGTCGCCGCCACCGCGATCGGCAACGCCCACGCGGCCAACGTCGCGGGCTTTAGCGGTACACGCCATGCCAGCGCCGCCACCGGAGCCAGCAGCACCCCCCACCAGAAGAACGGCCGCGTCCAGATCGCCAGCGCCGTCGCGAGGCCAAGGAGCAGCCACTCCGCCGGGTTCCCCGCCCCATCGCGGACCCGCAACAGGCACAGCACCACCAGACCCAGCGCCAGCGCCTCCCACATCCACGGACCCGGCACCACCGCCAGCACCACCAGGTTTTGGTTGGAGGCCGCCAGCAGCCCCGCAATCAGCCCCGCGCGCCGGTCGCGAAAGAGCCGCGCGCCCGCCTCCGCCGCCACAACCGCCAGCGCCGCCCCCGCAAGGAGCGAGAGCATCTGGTACAGCGCCATGCTCCCCGAAACCGCAAAGCTCGCCGCCATCAGGTACAGCGCCACAGCCCCCCGCGGCAGATTCCGCCCGCCCAGGCTGTCCCACTCCGCCTCCGCCGCCAACTCCTCCATCCCCGGCACCGGCAGCATATTGCCGCCCCGCGCGATCCAGTCCGCGTCCAGCACCATGCGCTCCGCCCGGGCCGCATAGAACCACGGGTCCGTCCCCACCCACTCCGCCAGCCGCCCCAGGGGGGCCCCCGCCACATTCAGGTACACCAGAAACCGACACAGCAACGCCAACCCGAACAACGCCACCAACGCCACGCGCCACCGCCGAGACTCATCGAGCCCCAGCGCGGGCAGGCGGAATGTGGCTGGCGAATCCATGACCGCTACTGGCGGGCATCGGCGGGGGAGAGGCAATGGCTATGGCCGGGATGCAAGAAACCTACGACGAAAAGAACCGCACCACCGGCCTCCCCGGCAGCTCCGCGATGCCCTTGAAGACCTCGTCGGAGAAGGTGACGCGCATGGTGCCGTTGGGGCGGAATTCGCAGTTGCCGGCGTCGGGGTGTTGGATGCGGATGCGCAGGCTGCGTTTGCCGCCGAAGCGGCGGCAGAGTTCCTTGAGCTCGCGGATGGAGTCCTGCGTCATCAGGTGGCTCTGGAATTCCACCTCCACGCCGGTGGCGTTCTCGCGAAGTTCCTCCGCCGGGCGCGCCTCCATGGCGTCGATGCTGGGGCGTCCGTTCCAGACTTTCACGCGGGCAGTGATCTGGACGACGCGGTCGGGCTCGATCAGCGGCTTGCACTTTTCGTAGGACTTGGCGAAGAACTTCACCTCGAAGCTCCCCTCCAGGTCCTCCATCCCCACGATGGCCCAGGTGCGGCCGGAGCGGTCCTGTCGCACCATCACGCTGGTGATGCAGCCCAGCATCCTCACCTCGCGGAAGTCCTCGCCCACCAGGCCCTCGGCCATCTCGTCGAGCTGGCTGCTGCGCGTGTGGTTGAAGCTCATCATCTCCATCAGGTACTTGTTCAGCGGATGCTCCGAGAGGAAGAAGCCAAGGAATTCCTTCTCGTAGTTGGCGCGCGACTTCTGGTCCCAGTCGGTGACGCTGGGAATCCGGATTTCGCCGAACTGGGATTCCGTCGCCTCGTCGCCCGCAAAGAGGTCCTCGGTGGAGTCCGACTGCTGCTTGACGTGGGCGGTTTCCATCAGCTCGGGCAGAATCTGCATCAGCGCGGCGCGGTTGGGATGGAGCGAGTCGAAGGCGCCCACCTTGATCAGGGCCTCGATCATGCGGCTGTTCATCGCCTGGACGGGCACGCGGAGAACGAAATCGGGAAACGACTTGAACGGGCCGTTGGCCTTTCGCTCGGCGATGATGGCGGAGACGAGATTCTCTCCCACCGTCTTCACCGCGCCCATCGCGTAGTAAATCTTCTCGCCGATGGGGTTGAAGAAGTCGATGGACTGGTTGATGTCCACGGGCATCACGCGCAGCCCCACCTCGCGCGCGTTCGTCACATACTTCGCGATGGCGTCGGTGGAACCGCCGATTTCGTTGGTCAGCAGCGCCGCCTGGAAATAGCCGGGGTAGTTCGCGCGCAGGAAGGCCGTCTGGAACGTGATCACCGCGTATGCGGCGGAATGGGACTTGTTGAAGCCGTAACCCGCGAAGGTGATGATCTGATCCCAGATGTGCTTGGCCAGCATGGCGTCGACATCGTGGGCCTTCTTGGCGCCGTCGATGAACTTGGCCTCCATCTTGGCCATGGTCTCGGCGTTCTTCTTCCCCATGGCCTTGCGGAGCACGTCGGCGTCGCCGCGCGTGAAGCCACACAGGTCCATCGCCACGCGCATCACCTGCTCCTGGTAGAGGAAGATGCCATAGCTCTCCTCCAGGATCGGTTCCAGCACCGGGTGGTCATAGGCCACCTTCTCCTCGCCGTGCTTTCGCTTCACATACATCGTGTGCATGCCGGCCTGCAGGGGGCCAGGACGATAGAGCGCCAGGAGCGCCGTCAAGTCGGCGAATTCCGTCGGCTTAAGCGCCTTCACCACGTTGGTCATGCCCGACGATTCGAGCTGGAACACCCCCGCTGTCTGGCCGCGGTGCAGGTTCGCGTAGGTGGGCGCGTCCTTGTAGTCGAGCGCGTCCCAGTCCACCACGATGTTCTCGCGCTCGCGGAGCCAGTTTTCCACGCGCTGGATGATCGAGAGGTTCTTGATGCCGAGGAAGTCCATCTTCAGCAGGCCGATTTCCTCGACCTGCGTCATGTTGAACTGCGTCAGCGGCATCGGCTCGCGGGGCGTCTTGTAGAGGGGGAGGTACTCGGTCAAATCCTTGTCGGCGATCACGACGCCGGCCGCATGGGTGGAGGCGTGGCGGGTCATGCCCTCAAGGCGGGAGGCGTAGTCCCAAACCTTGGCGAGTTCCGGGTCGCCCTTCAGCAGGTCGCGAATTTCCGCCGTGTCCGCGAGCGCCGACTTGAGCGTGGTCTTGAGACCCTCGGGGATCAGCTTGGCGAGGCGGTCCACTTTCTTCAGGTCCACGCCGTGCACGCGGCCCACATCGCGGAGGGCGCCCTTGGCCTTCATCGTTCCGAAGGTCACGATCTGGGCCACGCAGGCGTCGCCGTACTTCTTGCGGACGTATTCGATCACCTCCGCGCGGCGATCGTCGGAGAAGTCGATGTCGATGTCGGGCATCGAGATGCGGTCGGGGTTAAGGAAGCGCTCGAACAGCAGCCCATGCCGCAGTGGGCAGAGTTGAGTGATCCCCACGCAGTAGGCCACCACCGACCCCGCCGCCGACCCGCGACCGGGGCCCACGGGAATGCCGACGCTCCGCGCGTGGGCGATGAAGTCCGCCACGATCAGGAAGTACGCCGCGAAGCCCATGTTGCGAATGACCGACAGCTCGAAGTCGATGCGGTCCTTCAGCACCTGATCGGTTTCCACGCGGTCGCCATAGCGTTTGCGCGCCCCCTCGCGGACGTTCTGGTCCAGGAACTCGTCCGCGTTGAGGCCGTCGGGACATGGGAAGTTGGGAAGGTGGTATTTCTTCTCCGGCATCTGGAGGTCCACCATGTCGGCCACCAGCCGCGTGTTGGTGATGCTCTCCGGGTAGTCGCGAAAGACGTGGGCCATCTCCGCCGGGGACTTCACATAGAACTCGTTGAAGTCAAATTTGAAGCGTGACTGGTCGGCCATGATGCAACCTGTCTGGATGCACAGCATCACGTCGTGGGCGTCGGCATCTTCCTTCTTCAGGTAGTGGCAGTCATTGGTCGCGACGAGACGAAGCCCCTGCGCCGCGGCGATCTTGATCAGCTCGCGATTGGCCGTGTGCTGGTCGGCGATGCCGTGGTCCTGGATCTCGACGAAGAAGTGGTCCTTGCCGAACATGTCCACGAACTGGCCCGTGTACTGCGCGGCCATGCGCTCGTCGCGTGCGATGATCGCCTGGGGAATCAGCCCCGCGATGCAGGAGGACGTGGCGATAAGGCCCTCCTTGTGCTTCTCCAGAACCTCGAAATCGATGCGCGGCTTGTAGTAATACCCCTCCAGATGGCCGATGCTGGAGAGCTTCATCAGGTTGCGGTAGCCGGCATAATTCTCTGCCAGCAGCAGCAAGTGGTGCGTGTTCTTCTGCTCGCGCCCGCCGCGCGTGTGGCGGCTGGTGGGGGTTATATACACCTCGCATCCAACGATCGGCTTGATCCCCTCCTTGTTGCAGGCGGCCTGGAACTCGTGAACGCCAAACATCACGCCGTGATCGGTGATCGCGACGGCGGGCATGCCCAGCTCCTTCACATACTTCGCCAGTGCGCCGATGTGATTGGCGCCGTCGAGCAGCGAGTATTCGGAGTGAACGTGCAGGTGGACGAAATCGGCTGGACTAATGGTCATGGCAGCGGGGAACCGGGGTAGGGAAATGAGAGCGGGAGGGCGCGCGCGCGTGGGGTCGGAATAGGGGCGCCGGGTGGGATGGTCCACCCTTTTTTCCGCGAAGATTTCCCTTGGCGAAAACCGCCCGCAGTTTTACCGCTTGGCCACCGCGCCCCGGCGGTCCCACCATCCCAAAACCTGACGAATTCACGGAGCAAACCGAACAAATGCCAATCGCAGACAACCCGGGCGGAGCCCAGTACGGAAAGACCCTCGTGGGCGCCCACCTCATCGCCGGCAAGGCGAAGGGACAGAAGTCCAAGGAGCGTTTTCAGTCTCTCAATCCCGCGTGGGTCAATGACGTGGTTGGCGATTTCCCCGTCGGCACCGCGGCCGACGTGAAGTCCGCCTGCGAAGCCGCGCGCGAGGCCTTCGTCCAGTGGAAGCAGGTTCCCGCGCCCGTCCGCGGAGAGATCATCGGCCGCCTTGGCCAGCTCATCCGCGAGAACAAGGAGATGCTAAGCCGCCTCCTCACCCGCGAGATCGGCAAGCCCCTCCGCGAGGCTCGCGGAGAGGTGCAGGAGGCCATCGACACCGCCGCGTTTTTCCAGAGCGAGGGTCGTCGCCTCTATGGCCAGACGGTGCCAAGCGAGCTTCGCCGCAAGGAACTCGAAACCTTTCGCCGCCCACTTGGCGTCTGCGGCCTGATCACGGCGGGTAACTTTCCGTTCGCCGTGCCCTCGTGGAAGATTATCCCCGCCCTCATCTGCGGCAATACCGTGGTCTGGAAGCCCAGCGAGGACGCCCCCGCCACGGCCTATGCCTTTGCCAATCTGTTCCGCGCCGCTGGCATTCCCGATGGCGTGGTCAACGTGGTGTATGGTCACGGCGCCACCACCGGCGACGAGATCGTGAAGGCCATCGACAAGGGGCTGATTGACAAGATCAGCTTCACCGGCAGTACCGCCATCGGCCGCAAGATCGGAGAGGTCGCGGGCCGCAACCTTCAGGTTCCCAGCCTCGAACTCGGCGGCAAGAACCCGATGATCGTCATGGAGGACGGCAACATCGACCTTGCCGTAACGGGCGCCATTTGGGCGGCCTACGGAACCGGCGGCCAGCGCTGCACGTCGCTCGGCAACCTAATCCTCCACAAGAAGATCGCCAACGAATTCACCAAGAAGTTCGTCGCCCGCGCCAAGGAGCTCGTCATCGGCGACCCCAGCCTGCACGAGGACATCTCCTACGGCCCCATGATCGCCGAGCGTTTCCTGCTCCGCTATCTCGACCACCACAAGATCGCCGCCAAGTCGCGCACGGCCAAGGTCCTCCTGGAGGGCGACCGCATCACGCCGCGCCGCCAGCCCAAGAACTTCCTCGGCGATGCCGGAAAGGGCCTCTACGTCACGCCGACGCTTTACGACAACGTCGAGATCGGCGACGAGATCGCCCAGACGGAAGTCTTCGGCCCCACGATCAGCATCATCCGCGTCGCCGATTTCGACGAGGCCATGGCCGCCGCCAACGGCACCAAGTATGGTTTGTCCTCCGCCATCTATACCGACAATCCCGGGTATCGCACGCGCTTCAAGACGGAGATCACCGCCGGCATGAGCTCGATCAACAATTCCACCACCGGGGCAGAGGCCCACCTCCCCTTCGGCGGCAACGGCTGGTCCGGCAATGGCACGCGCGAGAGCGGCATCTGGGTCATCGACTCCTACACCAAGTGGCACGCCATCAACATCGACGACTCCGGCGGCCTCCAGCTCGCCCAAATGGACACCGAGGAAGCCCACGGCGACGCGTCCGAGGATCTGTCGGAGATGGTTTCGAAGTAGGGTACGGCAGGGAACGGCAGGAAAAACAGGGAGAGGCAGGGAGCGGCACGTCGCGTTCCCTGCCTTCTAATTCTCCCTGCCATTCCCCTTCTTCTTCTTCCTCTCTTCCTTCCAGTCGATCTTCCGCTTCCCGCGCGCTTCCTTCAGGATGCGTTTCTTGTCGGGATCCTCTTCCTCGCCGGGCTTGAGCCAGAGGTGGGGTGGGGGGGCGAAGGGGACTTCGTCCTGGTTGGGCAGCCCGGCCTTTTGAGTCGGCTTCTTGTCGGCCTTTCCGCGGGCAATATCGCGGGCCTCGGCCTTGCGGAGCGCCTCGCGAAGGGGATCGCGCATCGCTTCCTCGCGTTGTGTCCACGCGGCTTCGTCGGCCTGCCACGCGCTTGCGTCGATCCAGGGCGCGGAGGATTTCGCCAGCAGCCGCGCGCGCCATTCCTCCGGCAGGCACTCCGCCCCGTGGCGCGCCACCATGAGCCCCGCCACGATGGCGCCCACGGCGGATGACTCGCCGCCGCGCCTCTGGATGTCCTCCAGCGCATGCACCGCCGAGAGTGGGCCCAGCGCCCGGTAGATCGCCCACGGCAGCGACGCCGCCGCAAATCCGTGCTGCACATGCTTCACCGGCGTGGCGGGTCGGCATTCGGTCGCCGTGTTGACAATGGTCTTGATCGCGAGGTCGTCGTTCTCCTCGTGCAAGAGGCTCGCCACGGGAGAGAGCGCATCCGACAGCCGCGCTTCCGGCTGACTCCACCCGATGTCGCGCCAGGCGCGCGAGTGCTCCTTGCGGTAGGCGTCCTCGCGAAGCCGCAAGGACTCGCGCAGTTTCTCCATGATCTTCGCCGAATCGATCCGCTTGCCGCCTCCGCTGTCGAGAACGAGTCGCGTCAAGTCCGCCACCGCCACCGCCCCCATCACGGCCATTTCGCGGTAGT
>Ga0105049_10009892_pt1 | contig 10953 bp, 9 predicted proteins | sample MAT06_FD_78087 | JGI IMG/M metagenome (GOLD analysis project Ga0105049, IMG submission 78087) | Freshwater microbial communities from Lake Fryxell liftoff mats and glacier meltwater in Antarctica - MAT-06 | ecosystem: Environmental > Aquatic > Freshwater > Ice > Liftoff microbial mat | place... | reverse complement strand
CGTCATCGCCGAAGTGAAGAAAGCCTCGCCGTCGGCCGGCGTGATCCGCGCCGATTTCGACCCCGTCGCGATCGCCAAAATCTACGAAGCCCACGGCGCGTCGGCGCTCAGCGTGCTCACCGACGAGCACTATTTTCAGGGCCACCTCGACTACCTCCGCGCGGTCCGCGCGGCCGTGGGCATCCCGGTGCTGCGGAAAGAGTTTATCCTCGACCGCTACCAATTGCTCGAAGCCCGCGCCGCCGGGGCCGATGCGGTGCTCTTGATCGCGGAGATCCTCCCCGATCACGAACTCGCGACGTTATTTCGCGAAGCCCGAACCATCGGGTTGGATGTGCTGGTCGAACTCCACGATGCCGAGCAATTGCCGCGGGTGCTCGATTGCGGGGCGACGGTCGTCGGTATCAACAACCGCGACCTGCGAACCTTCGCGACGCGTCTGGAACAGACTCTGGAACTGCGGGCGAAGATCCCGGCCCGGGTCACCGTCGTCAGCGAGAGCGGCATCCGCACGCCGGCGGACATGGCGATTTTGAAGGCCGCCGGGGTTCACGCGGTGCTCGTGGGCGAATCGCTGATGCGCTCGCCGGACATCGGCGCGGCGCTCGACGCCTTGCGCGGATAATCCCCGTGGCGCAGCAACCGCCACCCGGCCCAACCCCAGATCAGAAGCGTCAAGATCGTGTCGATGGGGTGGAAATAATCCGTGGTGGCGCTCAACTGCGGGACGTGGAACGTCGCTTTCCCCTCCGGCGATTTTGTCGGAATCGCGAAGTAATCGGCCGCGACCGTCGCCTTCGGCATGATGTTCATCAAGCCGTTCTCGTTCCACAGCATCAAGCCGATCAGCAGCAGCGGAATCGAACTCACGTACAAGCGCGCCCGCCGCAGGAACGGGCCCATCTCTGGGCCGACGAGCCGGAATTGCCCCGTGCGGAACATCAAGCCGGGGTGGGCGAACATCACGAATAGGCCCACCGTCGCCAGCAGCACATCGTAGTACATGAAGCGGTAACAGCAGTGGTACGCCCCGAGGAACAAGAACCCGGCCCCGAGGCCGGTGGTCTCGCGGCGGTTGCCGCGCAGCCAGGAGATGGCGACCGTCGCGCTCAGCACGAACGCCCACAAAGCCCAGCCCCAGCGCTCGGCGTACGGATTCGCCCGGTCTTTCTCGGGCAGTTCGAAATCGAGCAAAAAACGTTTGGGGATGCCCGACAGGTCGCGACTGAGGCCGATCCAACTTTTGCTGACGTTGTACGTCTTGGTCGCTTCCGTGCCGTTCTCGAACCAGTGGAACCACGAGTCGAGACCGACGACGGGCAGGGTGGCCAGGGCCAGCCCGCAACCGACGCCCCCCATCGCCAGCACGACGCGCCAACGCAGCATGACCAAAGGCACCAGCACGAAGACCATTCCCCAGACCGGCTTGAACGCGAGCAAGCCCCACACGGCCCCGCCGGAGAATTCGCGATTGCGCACCACGAAACCCCAGCCGACGAGCACGATCGCCAGCGAGATGGCGTGGTTCTGGCCGAGGTCGAGGCCGGGCCGAAAGCCGGGGAACAGCAGAATCAACATCGTACACACGGGCCAAGCGAGGCGGCCGCGCGATAGCCACTGGGCCGCCCAACCGGACAGGAACGCGGCGAACATCGTGGCGATCTGCAAGCCGAAGTTCGCCGTTTGGGCGTCGGAAAAGAGGCCGAGCGGGGCGTAGAACAAAGCGTGAACCGGCGGGTACAACGGCCCGCCGATAGATGGCTTGTTCAACTCGTCGATCAACTCCGGCGATAAGGCCCGCTTCGAGACCGTCTGCGCCGCCGCCGCCGCGAACGGGTTACCATCGACGCCTCCGGCCAGCGCACAAGCGATTCCCTCGGCCGCTTCGCCCCAGCGCTTCGAGTCGTGGCGGGTGCCCATCGTCCACGTCATCAAGTTCTCGGCGTCGGTGCGGAACTTCTCGGCATCGCGGTTTTCGGCGCTCACATCGGACGGCCGCTCCGCTTCCGGGAAGGCGTGCTTCCGCACCAATTCCGGGTCTCCGCTTGCCGGGTAGCCTTCCCGCAGCGTATTCCAATGCCGATTGCGGTCGTAGAGGTGCTTCCCCTGCCCCGTGACGATCATCCGGCCCATCAGCCATTGGCCGCCGAAGTCGATCTGGGCGTGCCCATTGTTCCCGTACCCGAATAGAGTGCTCGGCGCCCGTTGCTCGGTATCGAACTCGTGGACGCCGTGATAGAACCGTTGCCATGCGACGATGGCGCACAGCAGCCATGCGAAGGCGAGCAACGCGCGGCGGAGCGTGATGGGAGGACACGCGGTGTGAATGGGCGCATCGAGCAGGCCGGGGTCGAACACGTCAGCCCTCTCCACGCGGTCGGGGCGGGGCGACCGATTCGTCGAACCGGTTGGTCGCGGCCCAATGCTCGGCAATCGTCGTCAGCCGTTCGAGTTCGGCCTGCACCATGACGCGGAAGCGTTCCAAGCCGTCGCTGCGGAGTTCGCGCGGGAGCTGGAAAGTTTCGCCCGAGACCATTTTGGCCCGCGTGCACGGCTTCGGAATCGCGAAGCGGTCCCAGCTGCGCAATCGCCACGGATTGCGGAAGCCGACGCCGACGGGGGCGATTTGCATGCCGGTGCGCGAGGCGAGGAAGAGCGCCCCGGTTTGGATCTCGCGGCGCGGCCCGCGCGGCCCATCGGGTGTGATGGCCAAGTGTTTGCAACCGGACACATCGCGGATGATTTCGCGGAGGGCTTGGACGCCGCCGCGGTTGGTGGAACCGAACACGACGCTGAGGCCGAGGTTCTTGATGAACGACGCCAGCAGCTGGCCGTCGGCATGCTTGCTGACGAGCGTGGACATCTGCGGATGGGCGAAACGCGTCAGTGGCATGAGCAGCGTTTCGTGCCAGACGAGATAGATGAAGCGCGGCGATGCCGGTTCGTACGGGGGCGGCACCGACACCGGCCACGCGCCGGCTTGGCGATGTTCGAAACGCAGGCTGCGGAACAGGCCGCGGATGGCGTGGGTGCCGAGCCAACTGGCCGCGCGGATCAATCGCGGGTTGCGGATCTTCATACGCCGGGCCACTCGCCGGTGAACACTTCCGTCGCAGGGCCGGTCATGTAGACGCAGTTGTCGGCTTCGTTCCATTCCAACTCGAGGTCGCCGCCGGGCAGGTGGGCGAGCAACTTCCGGCCCGTTCGGCCCGTGAGGACACCGGCGACACAGACGGCGCAGGCCCCGGTGCCGCACGCGAGGGTGATGCCGCTGCCACGCTCCCACGTCCGCATCGTGACTTCACCGGACGAATGCACTTTGACGAAGTGGGCGTTGATGCGGCGCGGGAAGACGGCGGCGGTTTCGACGAATGGCCCGAATTCGGCGACGAGATCGCGCGGCTGAACGCCGAAGTAGGAATCGTCGGGATAGAGCACGACGTGCGGGTTCCCCATCGATACGCAGGTGCCGACGAAGGTTTGCCCTCTCGCTAGGAAGCTCGCATTCACCGGCGGATCGCCCGGTAATGTCGTCGGGATCTTCGCCGATTCCAGAATCGGCTCGCCCATGTTCACGCGGACGCGCTCGGCCTTCCCGTTCGCGATTTCCAATTCGACGGTCAACACACCGCGACCGGTTTCGATGGCCAGCTTCGGTTTGGTGGCGATGCCGTGATCGTAGACGAACTTGGCCACGCAACGCAGGCCGTTGCCGCACATCTCCGACTCCGACCCGTCGGCGTTGAACATCCGCATGCGGGCATCGGCGACCTCGGACTTGCAAATCAGAATCAGCCCGTCGGAACCGATGCCGAAGTGCCGGTCGCTGACGGCGATCGCGAGCTTCGTCGGATCGGCGGGAACGGCATTCTGGACGCAGTCCAAGTAGACGTAGTCGTTGCCGATACCGTGCATCTTCGTGAAACGCATCGCTGGTTGTTCCGAATCGGGAGTTCACCGCAGAGTCACAGAGATCACAGAGAAGAATTAAGAGTTTCACCGCAGAGAAAGAAGAGATCGCGGAGAAGATGATGAAGAAAGATTGGGTGAAGTCCCGTTCCCATTCTTCCTATTTCTTATTTTGTCTCTCCGCGTTCTCTTCTTTCTCTGCGGTGACAATTCCGTATTCATCTCATCGCCCACTTCGGCAAGTCGTCTTCGAGGCGGTTCACGAATTGGCTGCGGGGCATCACCAAATCGCAGCCGGCCTCCCGCGCGGCCTTCAGCGTCTCGACATCGACGTGCGAACCGAAGCCGACGAACTTCGGGCGATGGTCGCCGAGGGCCGGAAATAGCTTGGCCCAGTTCAGCGTGGCGTTGTGCAGATCGACGACGACACAACCCACCGGCGCTGCGAGCAACTTGGCGATCAGTGAATCCTGCGTCCGAGCTACGGCGGCGTCGATCCCCTTGGCCCGGGCCGTGGCCATGATCTTGCTGCTGAAGATCAAATCGTCGCACAGGACGAGCACCGCGTTAGCCATCACTTCCCCTTGGGTTTGTTCTCGGCAATCAGTTTGATCGCGGCGCGCAAGCCTTCGTCAGGCTTGCCGTCCTTCAGGCCTTTGATCACGGCGTCGCGAATCTTCAATTCGAAATCCTTCGGGTACTGCTTGATCATGTCGCCGGAGATATCGACGTACATCGATTTCGGATCTTTGCAAATCAGGATGGCGAAGCCCGAGACATCGAGTTTGTCCATGCGGAAGTGCGTCCACTCGCGGAACAGGGATGTGCGCTTTTCGGGCGTGGCGTTCTTCAAAGCCTCTTGTTTGTCCTTCGGCCCCGTGGCGTAGGTTTCGATCATCACATCGACTTTGGCTTTGAACAACTCGGCGAGCGCCACATCGGCTTCCTGGATCGCGTCGGCGCCGAAAATCTTGGCTTCGTCCTTCACGCTCAACGCCTTGTCGCGGACTTCCTTCACCGCCGGCTTCTCGACTTTCAAATCGCGCACGGCCTTCGATTCCAGCAGTTTCTTGACCTCCGAGACTTCGACGAACGTGCTGATGAGCTGAGCATTGAGCGCCCCGCCTTCGGTGACGCCGATCAGTTGGCCCTTGTCGTTCAAGAGCGGTCCGCCGCTGTCGCCGGGGTTCGTGGGGGAGTCGGTTTCGACGACTTTCGCTTCGAAGGTGATCACCCGCTTCGGCGCGATCTCGGCCTTCCATTCTTTCTGGTAAACGGATCGCACCGTACCCTTGATGTAGCCGAAGAGCGCCCCGGACTTCCCAGCGTTGCCGATGGCGTGCGTATTGGATCCGTTTTCCGGAGTGCCGCTGGCCAGTGGTACCGCCTCGATTTTCTCCGGCAGCGAATCGAGTTGAATCAGGGCGAGGTCGGTCTTCTTATTGAAGAGGATGACCTTGCCGGGGATGGCCAAGCGGCGGGCCCGGTCGATGTAGTATTCTTTTTCCGATACCGGTTGCCCGTCCCGCAGCACCGCGAAAAATACCTTGGCATTCGGGTTCTCTTGGACGACGTGGTAATTCGTCAGCACCAGCCGGCGTTCCTTGTCGATGAGCGTGCCGCTGCCGGTGGCCAAGCCTTTGTCCCGCGTCGAGTGTATCCAGACGACCGACGGCACCGCACCTTTGTAAACCTTGGCCCCTTCGCCATCGGCGAATGCGGTTGCGGGCAGTACTGCGGCGATTAATAGCGGGAGCCAGAGAACGGTTCGCATAGTGTGCCTCTCCGGTGAGGAATGGATTTGTAGTATTGTAAGCAACCGAAGCGACGGCCGAAGGTCAGTTGCGACGATCCTCATTCCACGGGTGCCCCATGGCCGAATCCTTGCGCTGCGTACCGGATGATTCGCTGATCGTCGGCTGGGATTTCAGCACCGGTTCGGTGAAGGCCCTCGCCTTCGACCTCGACGGCAAAACCGTAGCGGAAGCGCGATTGCCAACCGACCTCTGGACCGAAGGCGGCGTCGCGGAACTGAGCCTGTTGCAATTGGAAGGCCAAGCCCGCAGTAGCACGCGGTCGCTGGCCGGGCAGTTGAAGGATCTCGGCCGATTGCGGCATTGGCTCGCCGGCGGAATTTCGGCGACCCACCACAGCGCCGGTCGGATCGACCGCTTCGGTGCTCCGGTCCGTCGGTTGATCTGTTGGAACGATCAAACCCTCGGTGAATTCCACGCCAAGGGACTGGCCCGGCTCGGCGGGCAACAGCGCGCCCGCGAACTCACCGGCGGGCCGTGGGCCGTGCGCTATTCCCTCAGCCACTTGGTGAAGGACGAATCCACACTGGGCGAAACCGATTGGGCGCGCACGACCCGCTTGGTGCAGCACGGCACCGCCGCGGCCGGATACCTCACGGGGAACTTCGACCGCATCAGCGCGTCCGCGGCCGCATCCACGGGGATGCTCGATCTCCGCACCAATCGCTGGCAGCCGGAAATGCTCGAAGCGCTGCAAGACGCCGACCACAAAATCCGGGCGTGGAATGCCCTGCCGAAATTGATCGAGATGGACGAACCGCTCGGGCCACTGACGGAATCGGTGGCGTGGGATGCCGGGCTTCCAGCCGATGTGCGTCCGCTGATCTTCCCGACTCTCGACGATCAAGCCGCGGGGTTGGTCGGCGGCGGGGCGACCGATCCGGGGCACGTCGCCGTGATCCTCGGCAACTCCGCCGTGGTGAATTCGTCGTCCCGGCAACTGCCCCAATCGGGAACGCTGGACGCGATGAAGCTGAACTGGGGCCCCTACCTCTGGATGCGCTGCTACAACAACGGGGCCCAGTTCCTGGACCGCGTCGTCGGGGCGAAGCCCGATTGGCCGGCGCTCGAAGCAGCCGCGCGACTTGTCCCACCGGGTTGCGCTGGCGTCGGCGTGTTGCCGTTCGCGCTCTCGGAGCCATCCCTCGGCATCACCGCCCCGCGCCCCGAGTGGTACCCGAGTGAACCGACCGACCCCGGTGTCCGGCTGCGAGCCTCGTTCGAAGCCATCGCCTACCTCATCGCCCTCGGCGTACACGAACACGAGGCGGCCGGGCAGTCCATCGCGCGGATCACCGTCTCCGGCGGCATCGCCCAGTCCGACTTGATGCTCGAAATCTTGGCGAGCGCGCTGAATCGACCGCTCGACCGACTCGTGTCGAGCGAAGGCCCCGCATTGGGCGCCGCCGTGGTGGCACTGGCCGGCTTGGAACAATCTCGGAGGAAGCAAGCGGGGATCGCCGAGCCGTACACGATTGCCGACGCGGTGAATCAGTTGGTGAAGTTCCGCGATCCGGTGCGACCGCGTGCGGAATGGGTGGATACTTACCGAAGCGGATTAGCGGAGTTCGCCGCGCGAATCCGAGCTTGAAAGTTGCTCGCCCTACGCTTGCAGCAATTCCGCGAGCGTCACCGTGCCTTCGTACAGTGCCCGCCCGACGATCGCGGCGTACGTCCCGGCTTCGGCCAAGCGCTTCGCTTGATCGAGCGTCGTCACACCGCCGGAGGCGATCACCGGCAATTTCGTGGCGGCTCGCATTTCCAAAAGCGCCTCGAAGTTCGGCCCGGCCATCATGCCGTCTTTGGCAATGTCGGTATAGACGACCGCGGCGAGCGGGGCATCCTCGACGAGCTTCGCCAAGTCGGTGGCCTTCGTCGTCGAGGTTTCGAGCCAGCCTTCGGTCGCGACGAACCCATTGCGGGCATCGAGACCGAGGACAATGCGGCCGGGGTATTCGTCGGCCATGCGCTTCAGCCACTCCGGGTCTTGCAATGCTTTCGACCCGAGCACCGCCCCACGCACACCCCACGCGCAGACGGTTCGCAAATGCACTTCGCTGCGGATGCCCCCGCCGAGTTGCACCGGTACGCCCGCGGCTTCGACGATCCGTTGGATCGTCGCGCCGTTCACAGGTTCGCGCTGTTTGGCCCCGTCGAGATCGACGACGTGCAGCCGGTCCGCCCCTTGGCGAACCCACTCCCGGGCCACGGCGGCGGGGTCATCGGAGAAGACCGTTTCTTGCGAGTAATCCCCTTGCCGGAGCCGGACGCAGCGACCACCGAGGAGATCGATAGCGGGATAGATCAACATGGCGAAACTCACTTCGGCAGTGTCAAAACGATGTCGGGCGTGTCGGCTGCGACGGTGATCGGGCGTTCGATTTGAAACGGGGCGTCGAATATCAACCGCATGATCTTCCCGGTTTCGGGATCGCGTTCGGAGCCGAGCAGTTTCCAATTCCGGTGCCAAGCGACGATGGTGTACTCGCCGGGCGGGATGCCCTCGAGCGCGAAGCGGCCAGTTTTATCGGTGGCGGTGTAATACGGGTGTTCGCACGTGAAAACTTCCGCGGACGTCCAGAAATACCCGGCGGCGCTCGTGAATTCGGTCGGCCCCAGCGCGTCGATGGAGCGCGTCTGCGGTTTGTTTTTCTCGGGCATTGGGATGGTGAAAAAGCCGGCCCCGCGGGCGCGGAGCATGTGGGGTACTCCGTCGAAGGATACCATCTCGAACGATTCGCCGACGCGGGCGAATCCGACACGACCGTTGCGACCGCCCTGAGCGACGGAGATCATGCGGTCTCGGACTTCGACGCGAAGAGGAGCGAACGGCCATGGCTTGGCGAGCGTGGGATCGCATCTCTTCAAATAGACGACCACGTCCTCCAGCCCTTGGGCCTCGGGGTCGATGCGCGGGGCCAAGTGGTTGGGCATCTCTCCCCAGGCGACGCCGCTCCCGGTATCGATGAGCCCCTTGACCTGCGGTGCCACCGGCGTCCCGCCGTTCCAAATGACACGGCCAGCAATGCGACCTATTGGGTGCGTTTCACCGAAGGTCGGGACCCGCGGCTTATCGACGGGCGGCGGCGTCAAGTCCTGCAGCGGCCGGGTGCAACCGATGAAAGACAATCCGACGAGAATCAACGGGGCGAATCTCATGACAGTCAAACTCACGGGGCCGGCTCGCCGAGTTGCGATGGTTCAACCTTTGCGGCCGCCGCGTTTGCGCTCGCCTTCGCTCAGGAAGATCTTGCGCATCCGGATTTGCAGCGGGGTGATTTCCACCAGTTCGTCGTCTTCGATGTATTCGAGGGCCATTTCCATGCTGAAGTCGCGCGGCGGCTTCGTCGACGCGGCTTTGTCCGACCCCGACGCCCGCATGTTCGTCAGCGGCTTCTTGCGGGTCACGTTCACCGTCAGGTCGTTCTCCCGGCAATGCTCGCCGACGATCTGCCCGCCGTAGACCGCCTCCTGCGGGGAGACGAAGAGCGTGCCGCGATCTTGCAGGCCGTCGATGGCGTAGGCCGTGGCCTTTTCGGTCTCGATGCTGATGAGCACGCCGAGGGCGCGGCCGGGGATGTTCGATTTCAGCGGGCGGTATTCGTGGAAGTTGTGGTGGAGGATGGCCGTGCCCTGCGTCGCCGTCATCATCCGCGTCCGCAGGCCGATGAGCGCCCGGGCCGGGATGAAGAACTCGACGTGGGTCGTCGTGCCGTGGTTCTCCATCTTCTCGCATTCCCCCTGACGCTCGAGCACCAAGCGCATCACCGAGTTCGAGTGCTCCGTCGGCACTTCGACGACGAGGTACTCGATCGGCTCGTGCGTCTTGCCGTCGACTTCCTTGTAGATGACCTTCGGCTTGCCGACGGCGATTTCCATGCCTTCGCGGCGCATCGATTCGAGCAACACACCCAAGTGGAGCAGACCGCGACCGCTGACGATGAACTCGCTTTCGCGCTCGCCGGGGCGAACCCGGAGGGCGACGTTGGCCTGCAGTTCCAAGGTCAGTCGATCCCGCAGTTCCCGGCTCGTGCAGGGTTTGCCGTCTTGCCCCGCGAACGGGGAATCGTTCACCTTGAAGAGCATGTCCAGCGTCGGCTCGTCGATGGTCAACGGGGCCATGGGCAGCGGATTTTCGAAATCGCAAATCGTGTCGCCGATGTCGGCTTCGTCGATGCCGACGATACTGCAGATGTCGCCGGCGCGGATTTCGTCGACCTCGCGGCGGGCGAGACGATCGAATTCCAACACTTGGACGATCACATCCGGGAATGTCGAGCCGTCCTTCTGCTTGACGACCGTGACGCGCTGGTTCTTGCGGATCTTGCCGCTGAAGACTTTGCCGATGGCGATCTTGCCAACGAACTCCGAGTACGACAAGGCCATGATCTGCACTTGCAGCGGGCCGGAGTCATCTCCTTCCGGCGGCGGGAAGGTGTCGAGAATGGCCGTGAACAGCGGCGTGAGATCTTTGGGTTCGACCTTCATATCGGTCGTCGCCACGCCGTTGCGGCCCGACGCGTAGATGACCGGGAAGTTAGCTTGGTCTTCGCTGGCGCCGAGTTCGATGAACAGGTCGAAGACCATCGAGTGGATTTCGTCGATGCGGGCGTCGGGCCGATCGATCTTGTTGATGACGACGATCGGTTTGAGCCCGCAGGCGAAGGCTTTGCGGAGGACGAAGCGGGTTTGCGGGAGCGGGCCTTCGGCCGCATCGACCAGGAGGAACACACCGTCGGCCATCTTCAAGATGCGCTCGACTTCGCCGCCGAAGTCGGCGTGCCCAGGCGTGTCGATGAGGTTGACCTTCACATCGCCCAAACGGATGGCGCAGTTCTTCGCCAGAATCGTGATGCCGCGCTCGCGTTCTTGGTCGTTGCTGTCCATAATGAGGCCGTGCTGGCCCCCGACGAGCTTGTCGAGTTCTTCGCTGCGGAAGAGGCCGGACTGCCGGAGCATCTGATCGACGAGGGTCGTTTTGCCGTGGTCGACGTGGGCGATGACGGCGACGTTGCGGATGTCGGTGCGCTTCATGGGGACGTCGATGGTTCTACAAAGGTCGTGGATGCAACAATGGACTATTCTAGGGAAACACCGCGTTGTTGGGAGGGGAGATTGCGAGAGGAATCCGTGAAGGGAAACCGGCGGGTCTGGCTAATTCCTACGGCGGTTGGTGGCCACCGCGCTCTTCGAGGTTGTAACAACTACTCTCGGAGGTTTTCGTAGGGCG
>Ga0105049_10009887_pt1 | contig 10957 bp, 6 predicted proteins | sample MAT06_FD_78087 | JGI IMG/M metagenome (GOLD analysis project Ga0105049, IMG submission 78087) | Freshwater microbial communities from Lake Fryxell liftoff mats and glacier meltwater in Antarctica - MAT-06 | ecosystem: Environmental > Aquatic > Freshwater > Ice > Liftoff microbial mat | place... | reverse complement strand
TGCAATTTGTTGTCTTTCCTCAACAGATAAATAATCGTAAATACAATCAAACGCAAGCCCGGCATAAACGAGCCAGTTTGCATCATTCAATGCCTGCCAGAATAGTTTACCCGGGTAAGCACTGGTGGCTTGGGGATGGTTTTTTAATGTTGGATTTAAAGCTGCATATTTAAGAAATAACCTTTTAACCAGCAGGGCATACTTAGCATCGCCGGTTAAATGATACATCATACCACTGTTAAACATCAAGGTATAGTTATCCTTATGTTTATCGTGTGTGTAACCACCTGCAGCATCTTTAGGAATCGGTACATCAATATCTTTTCCGATCCATTTATCAACCAAACCTTTTATTTCTGTGTATGATTTATTTATCAATGCATTCTTAGTGAGACTGCTTTTTACAGCCATCAAATCTGCCTTTGTTGCAAATGCTACGGGATGTTGCTGTGCAAATAATTGTGTACTTATAACAATCAATATTATTGTAACCAGTTTTCTCATAATATGATAATCAATCAATTTAATTTTTAAACAAAGCATCAGCATATGAATTGTAAATAAAAATGCAGAAAGAATAGCGGTAGAAAAGTGTGTTAAAGCAATTTTAAGGAACAAAATTCCGATAGTTAAATTTACATAGCCAAATCAATCGCAACATAATATTAGATACATTAATTTCCCCGGCAATTTAAATGGGCAAATATATTTTCTAAATATTCTTGATGTTCTTTAGACGTTATTTATACATATTGGCAATTCGTTAAATTATTTTATATTTTCAGTGCCGAGAACGTTCCCGGGAACGCAGCCGGTAATTTCCCGAAACAATTCAAAAACAACCCTTACTTTTAATTTTTCAAAATGGAAAAACAAACCACTATTAAAGACATTGCGCTTGCTCTTCACCTATCCACTTCAACGGTTAGCAGGGCACTGCGTGGTGCCTCTGATGTAAAGCCTGAGACAAAAAAAGCTGTTAAAGCCCTGGCTGAACAATTGGACTATCAGCCAAACAGGCTTGCGTTGAGTTTATTAAACAAGCAAACACATACCATTGGTGTAATTATTCCAAATTTAGATTTTGTAATGGCCACAATGGTAAAAGGAATTGATGAGGTGGCGCTGGAAGCAGGATATACCGTAATGGTTTGTCAGAGTGATGAAAGTTTTGGCCGGGAAATAGTGAATACAAAACGATTAATGGAAAGTTTAGTTGATGGTTTTATTGTCTCGGTTTCAAGTGAAACAAAAGTATATGAGCACATAAAAAAAATTCAGAACAAAAACATACCCCTTGTTTTATTTGACAGGGTCATCAACAGTTTAGAGGCACCAAAAATACGTCTCGACAATGTGGATGGCGGTATTCAGGCCACTCAGCATTTAATAGACCAAGGATATAAAAGGATTGCCATTCTTGCAGGGCCCGAAAATTTAAATATCAGTAATAAAAGAATGGAAGGTTATTTGCAAACACTCAAATTAAATGGCATCAGGGCAGATAGAAACTTAATGATTCATTGCGACTTTAATCAGCAGTATGCTTACGAGGCAACAAAAGAATTGCTTTCCATGAAAAATAAGCCAGATGCCATCTTCACCATAAGTGACCGTATGGCTATTGGTGCCATGCTTGCAATAAAAGAAAAGGGATTACGAATGCCACAAGATATAGGGCTGGTTGGTTTTAACAATGAACCTGTAACCAATTTGGTAACTCCAGCCATTTCAAGCGTGGAAATGTACGCTTTTGAAATAGGCAAAGCCACTGCCAAACTTTTTATAGAAATGTTGCACAGCGACGCTGACATGTCAGACAGAGAAATTGTGATTAAGCCCAAATTAGTTATACGGGAATCTTCTCTACGAAGTACTCTAAAGAAAGCCAGATGAAAAAAATAATTTTGTTATTGTTTTGTGCATGCGCTTTATTATTTACTGCTCAGTCTAAAGCAATATATGTAAAAAATGAGTTTGGGGTAAAGCGAGTTAATACAAATGCTTCACCGGGAGATATTTTCACTGTACAAAAAGAGGTACGGCGAAAGATGAAAATACAATTATCATGCTACTGACCTGCAACCCAACTCATTTTTTTAGTTCGTAAAAAGAGGCAAGCCTGGTAAATGGTAGATGTAGTTAACGTTTAATCGGCCATCACATTACTGTTCATGTATTATTCTTTCTGAAAGACACTTCCAAAGATTGCAGTGTATGAGTTTTACAGAAAGAGGAATAGTTACCAATAATTGTCGCATTTGTAACCAATTTAAAATAAAGTAAAAATGAAAATCATTCACCAGGTACACCCAGCAGATTTTGTAAAGTATAGTACAAAACAAATAAGGGAGAACTTTTTATTGGATAAACTGGTGGCACCGAATGCTATCAATTGTGTTTACACCCATTACGACCGCATGATTGTTGGCGCTGCCACACCAAGTATTGCTGCATTAACGTTAGGTACTTACGATGCACTAAAAAGTGATTATTTTTTAGAGAGAAGAGAAATGGGTATTGTAAATATTGGCAATGCCGGAAGTGTATCAGTAGATGGCGAAACATTTGTGCTTGATAAACTGGATTGCCTTTACATTGGTAAAGGGAAAAATGAAATTGTATTTGCAGGCACCGATGCAGGCGAAACAGCCACTAAATTTATTTTCTTCTCCTGCCCTGCGCACATGGAACACCCTACGCAGCTAATGAAATCTACGGCTGCCACGCCTGCCGAAATGGGTAGTGCTGAAACTGCCAACCACCGTACCATTAATAAGTACATACACCCAGATGGATTAAAGAGTTGCCAGTTAACGCTAGGCGTTACCAATTTTAAACCCGGCAGCATTTGGAACACCATGCCACCGCACTTGCACGACCGCAGAATGGAAGCTTATTTCTATTTTGACCTGCCGGAAACACAACGTGTTATTCACTTTATGGGTGAGCCGCACGAAACCAGGCATTTGTTTTTAAATAATGAAGAAGGCATTGTATCTCCGTCCTGGAGCATTCACAGCGGTGTTGCAACAGCAGCTTACTCTTTTATTTGGGCTATGGCCGGAGAGAATGCTTCTTTTGCTGATATGGATTTTATCAATATTAAAGAACTTCAATAAAAATTATCATGTTAAACTTCAGAGTAGAAAATAAAATTGCGCTGGTAACAGGATGCAGCAGGGGTATTGGAATGGCGATAGCCACAGAACTTGCCAACAGCGGTGCAGATATTATTGGTGTGAGCAAGGATATGTTTACAACGGGTAAAGATGTAGAGAAAGCCGTACTGGCTGCAGGTAAAAAATTCTATGGCTACGAAGCAGATTTTACAGATAGAGATTCGCTGTACCGCTTTTTAAATAAAGTAAAAGAGGCGCACCCACGCATTGATATACTCATCAACAATGCAGGCCACATTATGCGCAAACCGGCGGCAGAACATCCAGATGAATTTTGGGACACCATCATTAACATCAACCTAAATGCACAATTTATTATTACCAGAGAAATTGGTAAAATGATGATGGAACACAAGTATGGCAAAATTGTTTTTACCTGCTCATTGTTAAGTTTTCAGGGTGGTATAAATGTGCCGGGCTATGCTGCCAGCAAAGGCGCAGTTGCATCTTTATTAAAAGCTTTTGCCAACGAATGGGCACCGCATGGCATTACTGTAAATGGTATTGCACCGGGTTACATTGCTACAGATAATACGGTTGCATTAAGGGAAGATCCGGATCGCAGTGCTGCAATATTATCCAGAATACCGGCTAACCGTTGGGGAACACCGGATGATTTAACGGGGCCATTTTTATTTCTATCATCGCCCGCATCTGACTATGTAAATGGAACTATATTAACAGTTGATGGAGGATGGATGGGAAGATAATTTTTATCATTTTAGTTTTTTTACATTTTTATGTCTCCATAATAAGTTAAAACCAGGCATTGGCAAAAGATGTAAAAGATAACTGCTTTTGAAACTTTATTAAAGGAGGTTCAAATAAAAATAGCTTTGAAGCTTTCTTTTATTCCTAATCTAATACGCCTGTAGCCTGCGTTTCTTAAAAACACTACATTAAACTTTGTAGTAAGCGCTCCTCCCTTTTTTTGTATTATTGGCAAACTTTTCGGTAGTCATTAAAGGTGTTTCTTTTTTTGTTTCTTAAGAAGTTTTTATGCAAAAGTGAAATGGTATGAAGCCCAAACTGCTTTTTTACGCACAAAATATCTTTTAAGATTTACAGATATAACTGCGGTATATCTTGTAAATCTCGATGGTAGTAAAAAGCTTTTGTTTAAAGTATACCAACAAATCAATTTCTGTTAAGAATCACTTTTCATGATCTGGATTTACTTTGAATTTCATATATAAATCTTTACAAAAACTCACCATCTTGTTCGATAATAAACCGCTAGGGACCACAAAAATAAATCATCTTGCAATACAATAAATTATGGGTAATTTTTTATTTTAGGAGTGGGTAAAACATGGGGTAATGAATAATAGTTTTTAAATTCTTTTTAAAATTAAAAGAAGGTTTTTCGGCGAATTATTAACAAAAATAATTTTATTATCTATTTACTAAAATATTAAGCTTTAATGTCATTTTTTTTAAAATATGCATATTGCTAAAAAAATTTCTATTCGAATGTATTGTCAACAATCTTCTAATTTGGTATAGCGAAGAATATCCTGAAAAGGATACTAATGATTTTTCGAAATGAAAGGTCAATAAACTTTTATTCCTTATTTCAGCTGTGATTGCTAGTGAAAACGAAGAAGGCTTGTTGTGTACTTTTGATAAGTTTCATGCGCTGCCTTTTGGTCATGTCGAAAGTGATGTTTACGGAAATTCAATGATTCTATGGCTCAGTTGGTAGAGCAATTCACTTTTAATGTATGGGTCCTGGGTTCGAGTTCCATCGGGATCACAAAAAAGCCTTGGCTTCAAAAGCCGGGGCTTTTTTTATGTTATGACATCCGGTTAGTTTTTATATTGCGGGAAACTAAATTGATACTACGATGGCGCCTGCGTAGACATAAAGCGGTATAAAATGTAACAGGATTGCATAACCAGAATAAACACAGGGTGATGACCTGATTTCCCCGAAAAATTGTTTAAAGGCCACGAACGAACTGAATTGACTACTTTATCCTCACCACATAAGCCAAAGAACCCAGCGTTTCTGTATAGCTTTCAAACTGCAAAGATGTGGTACGAATCATATTAAAATTAAAGCTTAGTGCGTGCCTTTTTGCAAAAGCATATGCCAGGCTTGCGGAAGCGTTTATAACGGTTCCGTCAGATGCATCATCTATATAGCTCTTGTTATAATTAGCAGAAACATTGATATTAAGGGCATCCTTTAAAAAGTTTTGCGCGTATCCTAAAGTGGCGCCGATCTGCTTATTCTCTGAGAGAGCCATGTTTATAATATTATAATTAAGACCTGTGTTGATGCTGTTTCCCAATCGAGTAAACGACGATGTGTGGTTAACTGCAAACATCATGGCCTGCATATTTCCATAAACCCGTGTGATGATGTTACGGTCGTTCACATCATTATAATTTGCAGTGACCGAAAACATATGCGTAGCGCTTGTATCCTTAGCTATGCTAAAACGTGGTGTTAGCGTTATCGTTTGATTTACCTGGCGGATACGCACCGAATCATTGAGCAGTTCCGTTCCTGAAAACTGTTTTATGGCAAAATTATTATAGTTCATATCTACGCCCCAATTCGTTGCAGGATTTATAGAGATATTTGCATTGGCAATGAAACGATGGGTGGCTTCTGCCTTGTCCTTATCTAGGTTGTTGCGCTGGCGTCCTGCAGAGATTGCATAAACTACCTTGCCCGCTGCCAACGTTCCGCTGGGTGAAAGGGTGATGTTTTCAATATCTGTATCAAAGAAATAAGAGCCAAATGAAATATAATCAGGAGCTATTCTTTCATAATCAAGTCGCAGGTTCGTGTTCTTAAATACATACCCTAGGCCGCCTTTGCCAGCAATGAGCATCTTCTTTTTAAAACCGATTTTTACCTTTGAGCCTTTTAGGGTATCCGTGATATCCGAATTCAAAAAGCTCAGTCCGGCATCTGCATTCAACGTTAAATTTTTATGGATGGTAGCCTTTCCCGATAAGCCCATTACTTTATTTTCTCCCGGCAATATACTTTGCGCATCTCCAATCTTATCTATGATGCCTGGATTTTTCCAACTGGTAATAGATGCCGACTGGTCCTTGCCACTGAAATACATCAGATCTATGAAATTTAATGCTGTACCGTAACCAATCTTTGCCCCGTAACCTACTCTTTTAAAAGAAGGAATTTGGGCCGATTGAAACGTGGTATCTATTTCTACTGCCTTGCGAAGCCTGCCGTACATGGCTGCCAAACGCCATTTTTTTGGATTTAATTCCACACCGGCTCCCAGGAATGTATGGCCCGCAAGGGTATAGGGATTGAAAGTTATGTTCCCATTTCCTAAATGTAGCTTAGCCCATTTATAGGTAGGCGTTACACCAAATTGCAAAAATGGCTTTGTAAAACTGCTTTGATATTTACCAACAGTGAAACTGAAAGGCAGATCAAAAGTTTCGTATAGATTAAAATTTACATTCCCATGCAGGTTCCAGCTCAGCGGATTACTTCTTTTTTCGGCAGCCGTTGTGTGATAAAAATTTGTATTAGCTCCCACAGAACCGCTCCAGCCCAAACTTTTTGCTTTCGGTAACTTTTCTATATCTATTACCTGCGCATGTATCTTATTAAGTGTGGCGAGCATACAAATGGCCACGAATATCTTCTTCATGATGTCTATATTAAATATTTACTGTTTGTATTTATATGACTTCCACTACTGCTGATTCACTAAGTGCTGATTCAGATCCGGTGGCGTAAATAACTTTTAACGCATACTTGTATATTCCTTTGTTTAAATTTTCTTCAAAAGATTTACTTTCAGCACTCAGTTTTTTATATGCTTTAAATTCTCCGTTATCCACTGAGCGGAATACAACAATTTCATATTCTTCTTTCCTATTGAATTGCCATTGCAGTTTTGCTTTTTTATCATTCCTGTCCCATGTAACGGTAAATCTTTCCACACCGTTTTTTATATTTATTTCTGTAACCGTAATTGCAAGCGGATTTGAAGATGTTACATGACCCGCACCATCATAAGCCCTTATTTCATAAGTATAATTATTACCTGGTATAGCCAGGCTATCTGTGAACTGTTGTGTTGTGGTATCTGTGATTTCGGCCAATTGTTGGTTGTCTCCCGCTTCATTTATTCTTACTAAAGCATGTTTAAGTACATCTGTACTTGAACTGTTTGCCCACGTAATATTTACTTTTGCATTTTCTACTTTGTAACCTGTAATAACAGGTGCAGAAGGAGGTATAATATCAGGTCTTTTTATTACAAGTATTTCTGAATATTCTGATGCATTGTTATTATGATCAACAGCAGTTATTTTATAATAAACTTCTTTATTTAAAGCACGCATAGTAACCGTATCCACTATTACAGAGTCAACTAACGGGGAGCTTGTTATTTGTTTGTACACATTGTTTTTCCCGTTGGCCATATAAATCTGATAACCCAATAGATCATTGTCATTTCCAAATTTCCAAGCAAGCTTAATTACGCCGTTTGTATCAATTATCCCGGTTAGCAATTGTGGTTTTACTGGCGCAACAGAATCAAAAATATCTGCCATTACAGAGAAAGTGCTGCTTAAATTATTTGCCGTATCTACTGAGTATATCGCATAAAATGGTTCTTTTGGCGATGGCTTTGTATCAGTAAAACTTCTATCAGAAACATTAAGCAATTTCGGATTCACGGCAGCAAACGGCCCTTCCAAATTTTTAGATCTTCCTACAGTAAATCCTTTAAGATCTTTTGATTGTTTTGGAAGATCCCATGACAGTAAAATATTAGATCTGTCACCTTTTGCCTTAACATTGGTTGGCGGTGCAGCGCCGGTTCTGTCCTGTCCCATGCCGTAAACAGTTTGTGAGGGTGAACTAAGATCTACCCATGGCGTGTAACCAACTATTTGATATTGATACGGTATATAATTTTGTACAGAATCTGTATAATAAAGGGTATCTGCATTTTCTGCTAATGAAAGATAAGGAAGCGGGTTTAACCTTGTAAATGTTTTTCCTTTATCTGCGCTGCGCATAATATTATAAGCGCTGAAGAGTTCTTTGTTGGATGTGTTATTCCATGATAACTTTACAAAACCTTCTCCCTGTTCTGAAGTAACATCCTGTGGTGCCGGGGCATTATAGTTTGATGCGGTGCCGGTTACAATTACCAATGCTTCATCAGCCTTAATAACTTTTCCAATATTATCATTTATACTTACTGTATATGCATAGTCTTTTCCTTTTTCAATTTTATCATCATTAAAAAACAAGCCCGCAGCTTTTGCTGCTTCCGCAGATAAGCTTGTTGCCAGGGTAAATATTATAAAGTTTTCGTTCTCTTCATTATCCCTGTCCAATGTTGATTTTGCTGTTGATATATCATTGATAAGGTCCATGGTACCTTTCACCATTTTATCGTTCATGTTTAGCTTCTGCCTAAATTCTTCAGGGGTGAAGATTTTAACGGTAGTTAGAAGCACGGCCTCATTTGAAGTGCCTGGGTTCGCTAAGTCTATTCTTTTTACTGTGTAGCCAAAAGAATTTGCTTTGCGCCAGGCGGCATAGTTGGTAGGGTACCAACGGAGCTCTACGATACCATTCCTTATTCGGCTCATCACTTTCAGGTTTTGCTGCTCAGTTAAAGAATCCCGATTAACCTGTGCGGTAACTACTGCAGAACAGAAAAATAATAACGTAAGAATAAATAGATATTTCATTATTTAAATTTTGTACCTCAAAAATCAGTCAGAAATACGATTTATAAAACGCCCGATTAACGGATGAGGAATTTGGGTTAACAAAAAATAGATTTGGAAATAAAAAAACCGCCAGAAGTGGCGGTTTGCAATTGTTCATTTTAATTTCCGGGTGGGCTATACAGATACTTTAATTCAAGCTTAGCCGGCGCTCCTCCTTGCGTAGGATCTTTTGCATAGAAAGTAACCGTTTGATTACCTGAAGGAATTTTAGGAAAACCCATTTTGTTGATCAGCCCGTAAGTAATGGTAACATCACCACTGCTAATAGTTTTTGCCGCTTTCAACCAATTCCACGTTAGGTATGTATAGTCATAAGCCAAAGTAGCAGGTGTATAATCTATTAGAGCATAATATTTCGTTTTTGCCGGAGCATTATTGCCGAGTCCCATTCCTCCCATCATTCCGCCACCGCCACCCGATGACCCGTTTATCTCGTCTGATGTCAGCGGTCCTTCAGGCCCGGTAAGCATTTCATTATTTTTTAAATAGCCCTTTTGCAAAAGCACTGCTTCATGGTTTTTAATATTTGTTAACCAGGATATGCCCGGGTTGTTATCAAATATTGAAGATAAACCACCGACTGTAACCTCTGATGCATAATAGGGATAACCTTTCGGCCGGTTCCATTTCTTAGCAGCTTTGTCAGAAATATTTTTCATGTAAGAAAATTGCTGTTGTGTAAATTCTGGAATGACAACATTTTGTTCTGTCTTAAATTCCCTGAATTTGCGATAGGCAGACGAGATTTTAGTAGCTCCAAATACATCCATCACATCACCGAACAATTCTGTTTCATTGCCTACTTCTTTATAATATCCGAACATTTCATATTTATCAAATCCTTCACCGCTTGTAATCATGATGATGGGAGAAAAATAATTATTGTCCTTACTAAGTGTACCATATCCTGCGTTAAATTCCATGCGCGACTTTTGAGGTATGTAGCCCACCTTAGCAATTTTAAGTGAATTAAATTTGTCATTAAAGTTATTATACTTGCTGGTTTTAAAATGGAAGCCTTCAAAAATCACATCTCCCAGCCCACCATCTGTGGTAGAAGGAGCAAGCACTTTAATTTGATAAATGGCATTGTTCTTTAACTTTTCAGGTATTTTAAAAGTGATGTTTGAAGTGGCTGTGCCGTTATATTGGTTTGTGGTTCCTTTGACCTGCTCTGCAGATACAAGAAAGCCACTGTTATCAAGAATGAGTACATATACACCGCCCTTTTCAAAAAGATAAGTCATATCCTGCTTGAACTTTAAATTGCCGCGAGCCGCTGATCCGTCAGGTTTATGCTTCATAAAATATCTTTGATTTGGAAGCGGATAACTCTCGTACAAATCGTTCATGCCAAATGTAGCCGGTAAGACACCAGTCGTAAATTTTGCATAAACTTCTTCTGTCTTCTCTCCGTACATTTCAGATTTTGCCCACACGTAATAAACTGAATTTGCCTCAAGTGTTTTCGTGGTTTTTATGCGATTTGTAGTGGTATAATAATCCGTTATCTTAACATCGCTGACTTCTTTTTTATTCTTATCTAAAAGCTTAACCTGATTTTGTGAGTAAAAATATTCATACTCTTTGGTGTAAGGATTAAGAATTTTAATGGGCGTTATACCATCATAAGCAAATTTCACCTGCATCTCCGTTCCCATGGGGTTTACCTTTACTGAATTATTTCCCGGGGTTGTGCTTTTAATAAGCTTTATTCCTTCAAACGGATTAAGGTCAGTTTGCATATTCCCACATAATTTGCCTCTTTCAATTGTTTTTGTATAATCACCTTTAATACCTAAAACATTTAAACGCAAGTACACATCCCCTTTTACCCATGTTGGGTTAGGTAGCTTTACCTGCAGCACTGCACCGGCCATAAATGAGGCCATTTCTCCGCCAAATGCAATGATGTTCCCAGATATATATGCGTATGCCTGTCCTTGTGCATACCATCCTCCAATACCCATAGGTTTACCATTGCAGGAGGCATTTAGATCACTAAGCAAAACATCAAAGCC
>Ga0105049_10009886_pt1 | contig 10957 bp, 9 predicted proteins | sample MAT06_FD_78087 | JGI IMG/M metagenome (GOLD analysis project Ga0105049, IMG submission 78087) | Freshwater microbial communities from Lake Fryxell liftoff mats and glacier meltwater in Antarctica - MAT-06 | ecosystem: Environmental > Aquatic > Freshwater > Ice > Liftoff microbial mat | place... | reverse complement strand
CGGGGATACCAACATCTCCAACTGGTGGAACGACAACATCAAGCCGGCGTTTGAAGCCGCCAACCCGGGCTATACGTTCAACGTCACCATCACGCGCGGCGTGGGCGACGGCAACGGCACCATCGCAGCCCGCGCGCTGGCGGCGATGCAATCAAAGACCGATCCGCAGGTGGATTACTTTGAAGAATTTGAGGCTGACAGCATCGCCGGTTCGGTTGAAGCCGGTTTGTGGCTGACGGTTGACGAAAAGAACGTGCCGAACCTGAAGCTGATCAATCCGGCCGCAATTGATCTGCCCTATCAGCTGCCCTACCGTGGCAGCCAGGTTCTGATCGCCTATGACAGCGCTAAAACCACGGCCCCCAAGACGTTTGCCGACATCATGGCCTATGCCAAGGCAAATCCGGGCCGCTTTACCTATGGCCGTCCCGACAAGGGTGGCTCGGGTTCCAACTTCGTGATCCGCGCGATCCACGAGGCCAATGGGCGCAACCCGTCGCTGTTCACCAAGGAAAGCTTTGAACAAGCCAAGGCCGACGGGATGCTGGGCAAGGCGTGGGAACTGCTGCGCGAACTGCACCCCTATACGTTCGGCGAGGGCACCTACCCGGCGGGCAACACCCCGGCGCTGCAACTTCTGGCGCAGGGTGCAGTCGACATGATCCCGGCATGGTCGGATCAGGCGCTGCAGGCGATGAATCAGGGCGTGCTGCCGGAAACCGTGAAAGTGGCGCAGCTGCAGGATCTGGCGCTGTGCGGCGGTTTCGCCTATTCGGCGATCCCGACCAATGCGACCGATCTGGAAGGCGCGCTGAAACTGGCGAACTTCATGCTGTCGCCCGAGATGCAGACTTCGTGCGTGCGCGAAATCGGCGGCTTCCCGGGGATCGGCTGGGAGCATCTGCCGGCAGAACTGAAGGCCGAATATATCGACGTGATCCCGGTCTCGATCCCGACCTTCCCGTCGGGCGACTGGCAGACGGCGAAGAATGACGGCTGGTACAAGAACGTGGCGACGGACATCGTCCGCGATTGATGACGATAGCCAAGCCATTGGCGTCCGGGGCGAAAGCCCCGGGCGCTTTTCTGGAACAGGCTGCGGGGCTGGCGTTGATTGCCGCCCCGATGGCTTTGCTGATAACCCTGATCCTGCTTCCCACGGTGGCGATGATCTGGGGAACTTTGCAGGTTCCGTCCGACAGTGGGGCGCAGTTTGGACTTGGACGGTATCAGGCGTTCTTTGCCGATGCCTATTCGATGGCCAACCTGCGCTACACTCTGTTCCAGACGCTGGCCAGTTGCGCAACCGCGCTAACGCTTTCACTTGGCATAGCTCTTTACTTGCGGTTTTCCGAAGGCCGGATCGCTACGATGATCCATGCCTTGTCGTTGTTCCCGCTTTTCGTGCCGTCGGTGGTAATTTCCTATGCGCTGGTGCGGTTTCTGGGGCCGAACGGGCTGTTGCAACTGCTGCTGGAGCAGGTGGGATTCACACATTACCGCACGCCCTACCTGACGCCCGTTGGGCCTTACATCGCCTTTGTCTGGGAAAACCTGCCGCTGCCTGTGTTGGTGCTGGGGGCGGGGCTTTCGCAGGTGTCGGACCACGCAATCGAGGCGGCGCGGGATCTGGGGGCCAAGGCACCGCGTATTCTGGTAGAGATTTTATTGCCGCAGGTGCGCCGGTCGCTGCTGATCGCCTTTGCATTGATTTTCCTCGGTGTGATTGGCAGCTTTACCGTGCCCTATCTGCTCGGCCCGCCCGCGCCCGAAATGCTGGGGGTGTTCATGCAGCGCACGCTTGGCAACCTGCGCCGGCCAGAGGAGGCGCAGGTGCAGGCGGTGATGCTGATGCTGATGGCCTCGGTGGTCAGCGGGTTCTACATCGCCACAATGCTCCAGTCGGAACGGGGGCGGCGATGAGCTTTCTGCGCCGCGCGCCACTGGGGGGCATTTTGCTACTGTCGGTGATGGCGGTGCTGATGGTGGGGCCGATCCTGACGGTGGTGGTCTGGGCCTTTGCAGAAAAATGGCGCTATCCCAACCTGTTGCCCACAGTCTGGGGGCTGAAGTATTGGTACGTGATGCTGGGGCGGGATACGGTGATCAACCCGATCGTCACGTCAATTGCGCTGACCACGGTGGCCACTTCGCTGGCTGCACTGATCTGCTGGCCTGCCGCGTATGCCTTTGCCCGTTTGCGCTTTCCGGGTCGGCAGGTGTTCCTGTTTTCCTTTGTCGCCGCACAGGCGGTGCCGAAATTTGCGCTGTTCGTCTCGATTGCCGTGGTGTTTCTGCGGCTTGATCTGATCGGGACATTCTGGGGCGTGGTGTTCGTGCAGATGCTCAGCGCCATGCTGGTGATGATCTGGATCCCCGCAGCGGCGTTTCGCGGCATTCCGCCCGCGCTGGAAGAGGCGGGGTTCGACCTTGGGGCTTCTCGCCTGCGGGTTTTCTTGCTGATTACCCTGCCGCAGGCGATGCCAGCGCTGGCCGCAAGCTATGTGCTGGCCTATGTGGGCATTTTGTTCGAGGTGGACAGTGCGCTGCTGATTGGGGCACCACAGATTACCACGATGCCTCTGGTGCTGCTCAGTTCCGCTTCGCAAGTTATTGTGCAAGAGGCGGCGGTGCTGTGCGTGATGATCTGGGTTCCCTGTTTTGCCGTGCTGCTGCTGACCCGCCGGTTCATGAGTTCCAAGGGAATTGCACAAGGATTCGGGGCCTGATGCTGAACGTCACGCAACTGACCAAGATTTTCGGCCAGACCAAAGCCGTTTCGGACGCCACATTCGAGGTGGGTCTGGGCGAGTTGATCTGTTTGCTCGGCCCGTCTGGCTGCGGCAAATCCACCCTGCTGCGGATGATCGCAGGGCTGACCCCTGCGGATGGCGGGCAGATCGCGATTGACGGGCAGGACATGACGGCACGGCAGGCCAATCGTCGCCCCACCGCCATGGTGTTTCAGTCGCATGCGCTGTGGAACCACATGAGCGTGGCGCAGAACGTGTCCTTTGGCCTGCGCGTTCAGGGGCTGCCAAAGGCGGTGATCGCCGACAAGGTCGCGGCGGCGCTGACCCTTGTCGGTCTGGATGGCTTTGCCAAACGCCGCCCGACCGAACTGTCCGGCGGGCAGGCGCAGCGGGTCGCTTTGGCGCGCTGTCTGGTGGTTGAGCCCAAGGTTCTGCTGATGGACGAGCCGTTTTCGGCGCTCGACGCCCATCTGCGTGCCAATCTGCGCGAGGAGTTGAAATCGCTGCAACGCCGTTTGCAACTGACCACGATCTTTGTGACCCATGATCAGGAAGAGGCGATGGAACTCGCCGACCGGATTGTGGTGATGCATGCGGGCGTGATCGAACAGATCGGCCCGCCGGGTGAATTGTATCTGAACCCGCAGACCCTGACCGTGGCCCGATTCATCGGCCAGATGAATGAGGCGACGGTGACACTGTGCGGCGGACGGGCCGACTGGCTGGGACAACCGGTCAGCATTGCCGCCCCCGATGGGCTGGTGACGCTGCTGTGCCGCCCCGAGGATATGCACCCCGGTTCCGCCGGCATTCCCGGGCGCATCGCGCGGGTGATCGACCTGGGGCCGATGCTGCGGGTGAGTGTCGCCACCGCTGAAGGGGCCACGCTGACATGGCTGTGCAGCCGCGACGTGAACCCGCAGCCGGGTGCGGCGATCCGGCTGCGGGCGACAAGGCTTTTGGCATTTCACGACGGGCGGCGGATCGGGGGGCGGCGGATCGGGACGGCGCAGCCCCTGATGGAACTTCGGCAAATGGAAAGCGTGACCCCATGATACAGCATTTCAGCGGCGTTCTGACCGAGGCGGACCACAAGGGCCATGTGCCGATCACCTTTGACGTGCCGCAAGGCACGGCGCGGATCGCGGTGCGGTTTGACGCCACGCCGCAGCGATCGGCGGGGCAGATGTTTGACAACATGATTTCGCTCAGCCTGTTTGCTCCGGACGGCGCGCGCGGGCAGCGCCATAATAACCCGGTCTGGGATTTCTGGGTCGAAGGCGACCATGCCTCGCCGGGTTACCTGCCCGGCCCGATCACGCCGGGGCAATGGACGGTTTTCATGGATGTATTCCGGCTCCTCGGCCCCGATCCGGTGCAGTGGTCGCTGGACATCGCCTGCGATCCTGTCGCCCCCGAGCGGCCCGCCGCACCGCAACCCGGGCAGACGGCTTCACGCGGGCCGGGCTGGTACCGCGGCGATCTGCATGCCCATACGATCCATTCGGACGGGTCATGGGATATTCCCGATCTGGTGGGCTGGGCGCGCGGCCATGCGCTTGATTTCATGACGATCAGCGACCACAACACGCCGTCCAGCCATGCCGGGGCGATGGCGCTGGCCGATGATGCGCTGCTGGTGATGGGCGGGATCGAACTGACGACGCATGACGGCCATGCCCTGTCGCTGGGGCGGCGCGACTGGCAGGAATGGCGCAGCGGGCCGGTCAGCGGCAAGACCATGCCGATGATCGCGCGGGACGTGATGGCAAGCGGTGCGCTGTTCGTCATTGCCCACCCGATGGCCCCCGGCGACGATGCGGGGTGCACCGGATGCCGCTGGGACTATACCGACATGCGCCCCGGCCCGGCAGGGATCGTCGAGATCTGGAATGGCGGCGTCTGGTCGGACTATAACGAAGCGGGTCTGGCCCTGTACCGGTCCTGGCTTGCCGCAGGGCACCGGCTGGTGGCCACGGCGGGAACAGACATTCACGGGCCATTTGATGCCAACCTGCCGGTCGGTTTCAACAATGTGCAGGCCGACGACCTGACAGAGGCAGCGGTTTTAGCGGCCGTCAGGGCCGGGCGAAACTATCTGTCCTCGGGGCCACGGCTGGTGCTGACCGGGGCCGGTGACGTGCCGATGGGCGGTACAGTCGCAGCGGGGGCGGCCATATCGGCGGAATGGGATGTACAGGATACACCACTGACGCTCGGCTTTCACGGCGCGGCCGGTCTGCTGGCCAGCCATGATCCGCCGCCAAACACAAGCGGGCGCACAGCACTTGCCGCCGCGCCCGCAGGTTTTGTCATGGCAGAACTGCGGGATGGCAACGGTGTGCTTCACGCCGTCACCAACCCGATCTTTGTCAGCTAGGGCGAAGGGCGGACCGTCACCAGCAAAGCCTCATGATCCGACGATGGCTGCCCGTCAGGTCGCAGGGCCGCGATGATGCGGGGGTTTGATACCGCCAGACCACGGGTAAAGAACCAGTCGATCTTGGCCGGAAGCCGTGTGCTGCCCGCAGGATGGCGGGTCGTCGGCATATCCGCCACATTGCAGGCCCCCCAGTCATAGCCAAACTCCGCCGCGACCGCGAACAACGGCTCGTGGACATCGGGGCGCAACAGGCGCATCGGATCGGCGGCGACCTTGGCACGCCACGCGTCCGGCGCGCCCCGGCGCTCGTGATACGACCCCGTGGACGTGTTGAAATCGCCCCCCAGCAAGACCGGCCCGCCCTGCGCCAGCGGTTCCACCAGCCGCAACAAGCGCTCCATGTCGCCCGCCCGCGCCACAGGATCGTCATGGCTTTCCAGATGCACGTTGACCATCTGCACCGGCACCCCGTCGATGTTGACAGCACAGCCGATGGCGATGGTTCCACCCACCCTGGGTTCGTGACGGTCCAGCCCGAACCAGTCGCCCCGCCGGTCGATCCGGATCAGGAAAGGGGCGATCATCGCGGCGTTCGACAGAATCGCCGCCCCGTGCAGACCATCCTGATTGCTCTGGGCGGCGTGGTCCTGCTGTTCCTGCACATCGCCCCGGTCAAGTTCAACGAATTCCACTGCGTAGGCATAGCCTCGGTCAAGCGCCGCCGCGATCTGGACCACCCGGTCGCTGTTTCGGGATCGCGCCATGCCCCGGTCGATCTCGCACAGCAACAGCACATCGGGCGCAAGATCGGCGAGCGTGGCGGCAATCGCATCCAGATGCCGCAGCCGTTCGGTGTTCCAGAACAGCACCGACGCACCACCCGTCAGCGCCGCCCGCCGGGCAGGCGCGCCTCCACGCTCGATCTGTTGCAGGCAGGGCAGGCTGTCAAACCAATGGTCATGTCCAGCCTTGTCGAAGGCCCCCTCGCGCAATGCATCGCGCACCGGCAATGGCACCGGGGTCAGACGATCAACGATCCGGAAAACGGGGTGATCGGTCCAATCCGGCATCTCAGGCCCCTTTATCGACGCGGGCGCGCCAAGCGGCCTCGGTCGCGCGGGATTCATCGGTGGTGATCTGATCGGGGCAGAGCGCCATCAGCGCCTGAAACTCGACCCATTCGGCATCGGTAAAGCCTTGGTTGGGTGCGGACAGCGTATAGGTCCAGGCGTCGAGCTTGACCCCCTCGGACCGGCACAGCGCCACGAGGTCGGATCCGCGCTGTTTGGCGGCAAGCAACAGTTCCCAATTCAGATAGCAGGTGTCCGGATCGGTTCCGTCGCGCAATTCGGCGATCAGTGCTGCCTCTGCCGCCGCAATCCCACGGGTGCGGAAGGTCTCGACCAACCGGTCCGTCGGGTCGATCCCGCGCGGCACATGTGGCAAACGCTCGGCCAGACCACGAATAAGCGCCGTTGAGCCGCCCGAAAAGATGATCCTGCCGGAACTCTGGCCAAAGAGATCGGCCAGATGATCCACGCCGCGCGCACCGACAGCAGCCAGATCATCCTTCATGTCGAATTGCAAAAGGGCGTCGGGATGGGCGTTCGTCATCATCTGAGCCAGAGTTTCAGACAGGATCAAAGGCAGACCCGACTGGCGGTAGGTGATCGTGGCCAGTTCCGACCCCGTCATGCCAGAAACGGCACCCTGCCCCGTTGTTTCACGGTCGAGCGTCGCATCATGCAGCACGACAAATCCGCTGTCGCCCCGTACATTCAGATCCAGTTCCATGGACGCGCCCAACAGATAGCCCGCAGCCATCACGTCTGTTCCGAATTCCGGATCAGCCAGCGACCGACGCAATCGATGCCACTTGAGCCGCGTGACCTGCCTGTTGTTTTCTATCCCAAGACCATCGACCGTCATCGCAACACGCTCTTTCTCGATCAGGCCCGGAACATGCCAGTGTCCTGTGACAGGATTGCAAAGATGACACCCTACCGATCATCAGGCCGCTGTCAGACCAAAGCGCATGCTTCCCGGTTTTCCGAAACTCGCCTGGTGCCGGGCTGCGCAAAGTTCGCGCCACTCCGCAAGAGCGGGATGGTGGTTCAGCTTGAGTTTTCAATTCCCCCATTTCACTACTGCCCGTGATAGCGAGCCTTTCCGCCCAGAAATGGAACAGGACACCCACCCCCCCTTTGCATTGCTCTCAGTGCGAACGCAGGGCGCTGGCCGGTCGCGGCTCAACCGAGGACCGGAGAGTTGCCCCCCCCAGGCCCCGATGACAAGGCCGCGCATTGCTACGTTAGCGCAGCGTCCCCGAAGCAGGGCAGCGTCGCGAAAGCGGGATCAATAGGAGGATTGAAAAAAAGATATTCCAGGTAACCAGTTGAGATTATGTAATATTCTTCTGAATATTGGTGCGGATGAAAGGACTCGAACCTTCACGGGAGTTACCCCACAGCGACCTCAACGCTGCGCGTCTACCAATTCCGCCACATCCGCATGTGTTTGTATGGGCCTGTTAGCCGACCATTTCCGCGAAGAAAAGTGCAAAACGCGCGGCCTTTCGGCTTTTACCGCCCCTCGCCCATTTTCTGTTCAAAAACATTCGGGCGAACGGCGCGGCCTGGAGGCGCTGCGCCTCACTGGCCGCAGGGTTGCAATTCAGTGCGGCGTGGATCATCTGAACATCAAGGCTGCGGAGGATGGCATGCAGGTGGAACCGGAATGGCGGCATTGGCCGGGGCTTGTGCCTTATGAGCAGGCGCTTTTCGCGATGGAAGAACGCGCCACGGCCATCGCCGAGGGCCGCGCCCCCGAGGCGATTTGGCTTTTGGAACATCCGCCGCTCTATACCGCAGGCAGCAGCGCCAACCCACGCGATCTGACCGACCCCGACCGCTTCCCAGTGTATCAGGCCCGGCGCGGCGGGCAATATACCTATCATGGCCCGGGGCAGCGGGTGGCCTATGTGATGCTTGATCTGAACACGCGCGGGCGGGATGTCAAAAGGTTCGTCTGCGCGCTGGAAAACTGGGTGATCGCCACATTGGCCGAATTCGGGGTCCGGGGTGAACGGCGCAGCGGGCGGGTCGGGGTCTGGGTGGTGCGACCGGACCGGCCGCCCGCGCCAGACGGCAGCACCGCCGAGGACAAGATCGCGGCCATCGGGGTAAAGCTCCGCCGCTGGGTCAGTTTTCACGGGTTGTCGATCAATGTCGAACCCGACCTGTCGCATTTTTCCGGCATCGTGCCTTGCGGCATCACGGATCACGGCGTTACCAGTCTGGTAGATCTGGGGTTGCCGGTGACCATGGCCGACCTTGATCTGGCGCTGCGGCGCAGCTTCAGGGTGGGGTTCCCTGAAAGCCCGGTTGCAACACCGGCCAAAGCGGGCGGATCTCAGGCCCGCTGATCCTTGGGCGAATCCATCACGACACAGGTCGTGATCGCCTGGACCTGCGCCTGTGTGCCCAGAACCTCGCTGTGAAACAGCTTGCAGGCCGCCAGATCCGCCACCTCGACCCGCAACAGATATTCAACCGACCCGGTCACACTATGGCATTCGCGCACCTCCGGTGCACCGGCGATGGCCTGTTCGAAATCCTGCTGCGCCGCCTTGGTGTGGCGCGACAGGCCAACCGTGACATAGGCGACAAAGGCGGCCCCCAGCTTGCGGTGGTCGATCACGGCGCAGTAGCCGGCAATGATGCCCGCCCGTTCCAGATCCTGAACCCGCCGCAGGCAGGCCGACGGCGACAGGCCCGCACGTTCCGCCAACACCAGATTGCTCATTCGGCCATCGCGCGAACGTTTTTGCACTATCCGCCGGTATATTCCGCCCATCTTGGTCATTTGGTGCGAAACTTGCCCATTTTCACTCAAGAACGCAGTCCCGTTCCGGTGATTTCCGCATATCATTGCGCAATGACACTTGATCTTTTTATCGGGCTGGTCGGGTTTGCATTTGCCATGTCGATCACGCCGGGGCCGAACAACCTGATGCTGATGGCTTCCGGCGCGAATTTCGGCCTGCGCCGGACGGTGCCGCACCTGCTGGGCGTATCGGTCGGGTTTTCGGTCATGGCGGCGCTGATCGGGCTTGGTCTGGTCCGGGTGTTCGATGCGTTTCCGGCCAGCCATACCGCGCTGAAGCTGGCCAGCGTCGCCTACATGGGGTGGCTGGCGTGGAAGATCGCCCATGCTGCCGCACCCGAAGCCGGGGCGGGCACCGGATCACCGCTGAGCTTTCTGCAGGCCGCCGCGTTTCAGTGGGTCAACCCCAAAGCCTGGGCGATGGCGCTTGGGGCCATCACGATCTATGCGCCGGATCGCGGGGCTCACGCGATTGTGCTGGTGGCGCTGACTTTTGGTGCAGTCAACCTGCCGACAATCAGCACCTGGGCGCTGGCCGGTCAGGAAATGCGGCGGTTCCTGACCAGTCCGCGCCGGTTGCGGCTGTTCAATTTCACCATGGCGGTGCTGCTGATCGCCTCGCTCTACCCGGTTCTGGCCAGCCACGCCCCGACCCCCTGACCATCCGCTTGTCGCGTTGCGATAATTTTCCGCCGGTGCGGCATTGCGAAACATTGCTCCGCCTCAAAAGGCACATTAGAAGCAGGTTTGTAACGCTGCGCGGGAGGTGCCTCTTTCCGTGCTAATCACCTAGGGACAGGAGGCGAGCATGGCAGACGCAGCCATTCACGGCCATGATGCGCAAGGCCACGACGGCCATGATCATTACAAGAAAGGGTTCTTTACCCGTTGGTTCATGTCGACCAACCACAAGGACATCGGTCTGCTGTATATCTTCACCTCGGCGGCTGTCGGCTTTGTGGCCGTGCTGTTCACGGTCTACATGCGGATGGAACTGATGCATCCCGGCGTGCAGTTCATGTGCGACGAAGGGATGCGGCTGATCGCGGCAGGCTCAGCCGATGTCTGCACCCCGAATGGCCATCTGTGGAACGTGCTGATCACCGCTCACGGCATCCTGATGATGTTCTTCGTGGTGATCCCGGCGCTGTTCGGCGGCTTTGGCAACTATTTCATGCCGCTGATGATCGGCGCGCCCGACATGGCCTTTCCCCGCCTGAACAACCTGTCGTTCTGGCTCTTTTTCGCCGGAACCTCGCTGGCGGTCTGTTCGCTGTTTGCGCCTGGGGGTGATGGTTCGGTCGGCTCCGGCGTTGGCTGGGTGCTTTACCCGCCGCTGTCGGCGCTGGAGGCCGGATTTTCGATGGATCTGGCGATCTTTGCCGTGCACCTGTCGGGGGCATCGTCGATCCTTGGTGCCATCAACATGATCACCACGATCCTGAACATGCGCGCCCCGGGCATGACGATGCACAAGATGCCGCTGTTTGCCTGGTCGATCTTCATCACCGCCTGGCTGATCCTGCTGGCACTGCCGGTCTTGGCGGGTGCCATCACCATGCTGCTGACCGACCGCAATTTCGGCACCAGCTTCTTTGATCCGGCGGGTGGCGGCGACCCGGTGCTGTATCAGCACATCCTGTGGTTCTTCGGCCATCCCGAGGTTTACATCATCGTGGTGCCGGGTTTCGGCGTCATCAGCCACGTGATCTCGACCTTCTCGAAAAAGCCGATCTTCGGCTATCTGCCGATGGTCTATGCCATGGTGGCCATCGGGGTTCTGGGCTTTGTGGTCTGGGCGCACCACATGTATACTGCGGGCCTGTCGCTGACCCAGCAAAGCTATTTCATGCTGGCCACCATGGTCATCGCGGTGACGACCGGCATCAAGATCTTTTCGTGGATCGCCACCATGTGGGGCGGCTCGATCGAGATG
>Ga0105049_10009885_pt1 | contig 10957 bp, 10 predicted proteins | sample MAT06_FD_78087 | JGI IMG/M metagenome (GOLD analysis project Ga0105049, IMG submission 78087) | Freshwater microbial communities from Lake Fryxell liftoff mats and glacier meltwater in Antarctica - MAT-06 | ecosystem: Environmental > Aquatic > Freshwater > Ice > Liftoff microbial mat | place... | reverse complement strand
TACTTTGCAAGTCTCATAAAAAAAATTAAGGAAATTCGTCCTGAAATTCATGTAAAAGCATTTACAGCAGTTGAACTTGAATATATGTGTAGAAAAGCACATGTAAGTTTCGAAGAAGGCTTAGGTATATTAAAAGCTCATGGTCAAGATTCCTTGCCAGGTGGTGGAGCTGAAATTTTTGATGAACAATTAAGGTCAGAAATTGCAGGAGATAAATGCACCGCAGCACAATGGCTCGAGATTCACGAAACTGCGCATAAATTGGGTATGCCGAGCAACGCAACCATGCTTTATGGTCACAAAGAAACGTATGCCCATAGAGTCGATCACATGAATAGATTGAGAAATTTACAAGACAAAACGGGAGGTTTCAACACCTTCATTCCTTTAAAATTTAGGAATAAAGGAAATCAAATGAGCCACATTCCTGAAGTATCTGTAATTGAAGATTTAAGGAACTACGCTGTTGCGCGTATTTTTATGGATAATTTCCCACACCTCAAAGCCTATTGGCCAATGATAGGACGTTCCACTGCGCAGTTGTCGTTATCTTTTGGAGTGAATGACATTGATGGAACTATTGATGATTCTACTAAAATTTACTCTATGGCTGGTTCTGAAGAACAAACGCCAGTGCTAACAACGAGACAATTGGTAGATATGATAAATCAGGCAGGAAAGGAACCTGTAGAAAGAGATACCGTTTACAGCACCATCCGGAATTACAAAACTCAACCTATATTAGCAGACGAAAATTAAAATTCTTAAGCATGTTTCAATCTCAAGTTGGCGAAGAAAAGTACAGCATAACCTTTGAAAAAAATGGGGCAGAAGGAACTATAAATGGAGCTGATTTTAATTGGGATTTATTGTCCATAACAAAAGATAGGTTTCATATACTTCACAACAATGTTTCTTTCTTAGTAACAGTTGAAAAACGAGATGAAGAAGCCAAAACGGCCACATTAAAAATTAATGGGAAAAGAGTTGTTGTAAGCACCAAGAATAAAATGGATTTATTGCTCGAGTCGATGGGCTTGGATCAAGTAAAAAGCAAAAAAATAAATGAAATTAAAGCACCAATGCCAGGTTTGGTTTTAAGGTCTATCGTTTCAATTGGCGACACAGTAGCAAAAGGCGATAGCTTGTTGGTGTTAGAGGCAATGAAAATGGAGAATGTAATAAAATCTCCAGGAGAAGGTGTTATTGCTAAAATCTTAGTTGAGAAAGGTCAAGCAGTTGAGAAAAACCAAGTTTTATTGGTGTTTCAATAGTTACCAAGCTGATTTAAATTGCTGTATACATCTCAAATCATTTTGAGAAAATAAGCGTAAATCTTTTACTTGGTACTTTAAAATTGCAATTCTTTCAATTCCCATTCCGAAAGCAAATCCAGTATAAACTTCAGGGTCAATTCCGCAATTAGTTAGCACATTAGGATGCACCATACCACAACCTAAAATTTCTACCCAACCCGTGTATTTGCAAATATTGCAGCCTTTTCCTTTGCAAACCGAGCAGGATATATCTACTTCTGCAGAAGGTTCTGTGAATGGGAAATACGAAGGTCTCAAACGGATTTCGGTATCTTCTCCGAACATTTCTCGAGCAAAATGCAATAAGGTTTGTTTTAAATCTGCAAACGATACATTTTTATCTACATATAATCCTTCCACCTGATGAAAGAAACAATGCGCTCTCGCAGAAATTGCTTCATTTCTATAAACGCGACCGGGCATTAACATTCTCAAAGGAGGTTTGTTATTTTCCATCATTCTCACTTGTACAGAGGAAGTATGCGTGCGCAATGCAATTTCTGGTTCAGAAGAGATGAAAAAAGTGTCTTGCATATCTCTTGCTGGATGCTCCTGAGGGAAATTTAACGCAGAGAAATTATGCCAATCGTCTTCTATTTCGGGACCTTCTGCAACGGTAAAACCAATTTTCGAAAATATCTCCTGTATTTCGTTGGCAATAATCGAGAGAGGATGACGACTTCCAACCGGAAAATTCCAAGCTGGAGCAGAAGCGTCAAATTGTTGCGCAGATTTTTCTTTTGGCTGGTTTGCTGAATTTTCAGCAGCTTCTTTCCATTTTAATTCAGCACTTTGTTTGAGTTCATTTAGCGGTTTACCTAATTCTCTCCTTAATGCAGGTTCTACCTGCTTAAAATCTTCAAATAACTGAGATATTTTGCCTTTTTTACTTAAGAATTCTAATCTAAATTGTTCTGTTTTTTCAGAATTATCTAAATTAATTTGATTTATTTCTAATTTTATTTGCTCAATTAATGGTAAGCTAAGGCTCATCTTTGTTGTAATTACTTAATTCTCGGGCGAAGATAACCATAATAATTCCGATTGAAACAAGAAGGATTATTTTACGTTATATGATGAAAGTACTTTTACAATAAAAAAATACTATTTTTGCACTAAACACATTAAAACCTATGCATTTAGCAATTCGTTTTTCAATCATCACTTTTTGCACATTATTATTGGTAAACACTAACTATTCCTGCAAGAAAAAAGACACCACTTGTACTGCTGTTATTAAAGTGGTAAGGCAAAATGGAGCTATAGTTTCAGGTGCAAAAGTAAAAATGACCTCAAAAGAGGCGCTTTCTCAAAACAAACCACTTGCAGATTATTTGCCAGATACCAAATTAACTGATGCAACTGGTTTTGCTACTTTTGAATTTAAACTGCCTGCAATTTTAGATATAGAAGTAACGCACGTAGCTTACGGAACAGGCGCAGATTTAATTAAATTAGAAGAGGGCGAATCAATAGAAAAAACTATTGTAATTCAATAAGTTGATTGATTTGGAAGTAATCAATAATTGCTTCTTTCATTACGGCCATTTGATGTCCAGGTTTTAGCGTTGGTAACTCCTCCGTCAATTCCCAATGTGGATATCCATCTTCATCATTCCCAATAAAAGTGTAGTACCCAATTGGTTCCAAAAGTGTGCAAATTGCAATGTGCATCACTTCCAGTTTTTGGTCTTTGTTGAATTTTCGATTGCCTTTCCCTAATTCCTGAACGCCAATTAAAAACAGTATTGCTTGCAAATCAACATCTTCTCCAAATTGAGATGCAACTCTTTTAACAACAATGCTCCATTTTTGCTCGAGTTCTGTAAGGTAAGATTCTGATCTTTCCTGAATTTTCATGTTATTGATGGACTCTAATTACTACTCATTCACCCATAGTTGTCTGTAACTAGAGTTATTCGTCCACAAAGAAACAATATATGAGCCTCTCATTAACGTTACGTTGGAAATTTCACTTAACTGTATTTTACCATTCGTATTTTTAGAAGATAATTTTTTGGTTCCAACTAATCTACCAGAAATATCATGAATGGATACAGAAACCTCCATTGGTTGTAATAGTTGGTAAGATAGTGTAGCGTCCCCATTTCCCGGATTGGGGAATATAGTAGTTTGCTCTTGATCTATTTCACCGCTTGCAATAGAAAGCGGAACGGAAACAATATTGATATCTTCTATATATAAATTATTTCCATTGCCTTCTGTAACGCTGAATTTTACCAAACCATGACTTTGTAATGCTAGTTGCGAGATATTTACAGTAATAGTTTCCCATTGCGCGTCGGTAGGAACGAAATTGCTATTTACATATGAAGAATTAGTGGCCAAAGCGTCTCCAACTCTTGTGAATCTTTTAATCCAAGTTTTACCGCAATCTCGCGAAATGTAAACTTCTAATTTGGTAGTGTTTTCTGAAGCTCTCTGCGCGTAAGCCAATTTAAAGGTTAAGTTAGCAGGAGAAGTTACATTGGTAAATGAAATAGAAGGAGAAATTATAGAACTCTCAATTCCTAAATCTGAAATTCCCCTTGAATATCTAAGTGAAGCATTTCCTGTGACTTTAGCAGAAGTATTTCTCACAAACAAATTAGAGAAGGTAGTTTCATACTGCCAATGCGTAGTTACATCTGTTCCACTTGAAGGGAAGCTGGTGTTTTCAAAACTTTCCACAATTGGCGACACTAGAATTGGGTTAGTAGTATTGATTGTAATATAGGATTGTTTTGTTTTTAAAGAGTTACCTGAACTATTGGTTACAACTAAAGTTACATTATATGTTCCAGGAGAAGGGTACGTAATTGTAGGGTTTCTTATTGTTGAAGTTGCTGGAACACCGCCTTCAAAAGCCCATGCCCAAGACCAACTGTTATCTAGGTCTGCATTATAACTTAGATCTGAAAAATCAATTGTTGAATTTGCGCAACCACCCGTGTTATCGGCTGTGAAATCTGCCACTGGAGTACAAATTATACTTCCTAACAAAACACCAGTAGCATTTAAGTTAGCGGCAGCCCATAAATTTCTTCGTGTAGTTAGGGTTGAATTTAATGCAGCTTGCATCCTATTATTTTGGCCTGTTGTAAACATTCTTGGGCAAGAAGAATAATCCATGTAGTTTTCAACATTATCTCCCAATGTTGTGGCGCAAGTATTCGAGCTGCGGTCGCATTCACCGTTTCCTACTCCTATAGTATTGGGTGTGTCTGTAACTCCGTCATCGTTAGAGCAGTTAGTAGAAAGTCCTGGCGTGTTAGTAGTTCCCCAAGTATGTCTCAAATTAAACCAGTGCCCCACTTCATGTGTTAGTGTTCTAACTGAAAGTGCTCCTCCATTGGAAGTACCCACCGTTCCGAGTTGAGCATTTATAACTACAATGCCATCATAAGTTGCAGAAGGGGCATTGCCTGGTAAATAAGCATATCCTCCAGCACTAAATGCAATTGCATCCACCACCCAAACGTTTAAATATTTGTTAGAAGGCCATGAAATGAGGTCTTTAACATTGTCGAATGCTGAGAAAGAAAGTTGAGATGCCGTTCTTGTAATACCTTCGGTGCAATTACCTTGAGGGTCTAATTTTGCTAATCTAAATTCTAAGCCTATGTTAGCTATTCGACTTTGAAAATCAACATCAACAATAGATTGGTCTTGATTTAACAATTGGTAGTCCTGATTTAAGACTTCCATAGCACTTAAAATTTGTTCTTTGGATATATTTTCAGAGCCATAATTATGTATTATGTGAAAAACTATTGGTATAATTTTATTCACAGAACGGTCATTTTCATTCGCTTGGTAATTTGCTGAAAATGCATCTAATTGCTCAATGCCTTGCCTTAATTCTGGTTGCAATTGAAGTGCTCTTTCGTTCATTTCAGAAGTAAAACATCTTTTGATAGTTTTTTGTGCAGTAGCCGAAAGTAAAAGGAGAGATGCTATTGCTGTAATCGTAAAATTTAATCTCATTTTAAGGGTTTGTGAATTACAAATATAACATTAATATGATTAAATTGTTAAATCAATTAGAAATAGCTCTTAATAACATACGTTTTGCTATTGGAAAATAAGTAGATTCGAACGGAACTTCTAATTCTGTAGTAAAGAAAAATGTTGCAGGATGAGACATAGCTTGATTTTCTTTGATGAGTTCAATTTTAATTGATTCTGGGGTTGTGAAAAGTCCTCGTGTAAATGACTTGAAATATTTGGTATAAATGCCGCGGGTTAAGGTTTGTGCATTTTCAATCATGCTCAACTCGTAGGTATATACCTGTGTTTCTCGGGTTTTAAAATACTCAATTAATAAATAACCTGCATTTTTGTTAAGAGGTGTAAGACCAATTTCTTCCATCTTTAAATGTTGTTCCGTATATTCATAAATTTCTTTCCCATTTTGAAGATGTTTTTCGAATTGGGGCAGTGAAAAATCTATGATTTGCTCAATCTCTAACATGAGTGAATCGTTGCTTACCATTTTTTGGTAGAGAATCCGAAAATTTTCAAGGTCGAATGTATTTATTTCTTCTTTGAAAGATTTATAGAGTTGTTGCGCATTACTTTTAAAGGTCTTTAGATTTCTGTAATGCTCAATTAAGTCAGAAAGTACGGGATACAACCTTTTGCTGTTGAATTCTTTGTGTACCTCTTCCAAATAAGCGAGTAAAATAAATTGTTTGTACTCTAAATCTACGAGGTGCTCTGTGAGCCAATTTACACTTAAATTTTTCATAATGTATAGCGAATTAAGGCAATATTAATTTTAACGAAAACTACTGTTTTAAGTTGCTTTAAGTTCCATCTAATTTTGAACAGGTAGCCATGATATGTTCCCTAATTTTTAACTACAGAATGTTTATTTCTTATGCTATTTTATATTTCTACCTCCGTTTTTTAAACTAGGTTTGTTTCATATTTTATAACATGAATCGTTTTATCAAATTATTTATTCTCCTATTTGCGCTATCAATTTATTTTGAGTCTTGTATTCCAGCTCGTCAATTTGATGATATGAAAACTGCAAGAGTGCGCTGTGACTCTTCTCTTACTGAGCTAAAGGCACGCTATGAAACTTATACAGCAAGAGAAAAAGAGCTTAACGTAAAGATTGAAGATTTGAACAAGCAAGTAAAATCCCTAACAACAGATACGATGCAAATTGGTATTGCATTGCGTAGGCTTACTACTAATTACGATAAATTGAATCAAACATATGACTTGTTGTTAGACAAGAATGGTGAATTAATGAAAGGTAAAGACGACGACAATAAAAAATTGATGGGCCAATACCAGCTTACACAGGAGGAATTGCAGCGAAAAGAAGATAAATTAAGAATTTCTTTGGACGATTTAGAAAAGCGAAAAAGCGAAATGGATGTTTTGGCAGCAGAACTAAAGACCAACGAAGAAGCGCTTGCCAGAAAGGAAGCAAGGGTTGCCGAGTTAGAATCTGTGTTAGCAAAAAAGGACTCTGTTGTTAAAGCTTTGAAAGATAAGGTTTCTAATGCATTGTTAGGATTTCAAGGGAATGGCTTAAATGTTACACAGAAAAATGGAAAAGTGTATGTTTCTTTGGAGGAACGTTTATTATTCGAGTCGGGAAGCATTGCAGTAGATGCACGCGGGGCAGAGGCAATTAAAAATTTATCTAAATTGCTAGAAAAGGAACCAGACATTAATGTGTTGGTTGAAGGTCATACAGATAACGTTCCTATTAAAAGTGCAGCAATAAAAGACAATTGGGATTTGAGTGTATTGCGCGCTACTTCTATTGTTCGCATTATTATACAAAGTTCGAAAGTGGATGAAACGCGGCTTACTGCTGCCGGCAGAGGTGAATTTTTCCCAATAGATAAAGCCAATACAGCAGAAGCTCGCAAAAAAAATAGAAGAACTGAAATCATTCTCACTCCAAAATTGGATGAATTGTTTCAGATTTTAGAGGGGAATTAAAAATCATTGCCCAAGGTTTAAACTATCGCCCAAGGTTTAAACTATCGCCCAAGGTTTAAACCTTGGGCTTATGTTTTAACAATCTATTGGCAGGAAACCAAGCTGCAAATGCACCAATAGCTAGTACTGTGGCTGAAATGTAAAATAAATCCATGGACTTAATTACTACTGGATATGGATCTACATTGTTGATGAGCACGAATTGAAATGTATCTTGCGCTTGCACAATAAGCACACCTGCAATGAGCCCAATAACCAAGCCTAGTGCGGAAATGAGCAAGCCTTCGAGAAAGAAAATTTGCTTAATTGTTTTTACTGGAGCTCCTAAAGCTTTGAGCGTTGCAATGTCTGCAGATTTATCTACAATAAGCATGGTTAAAGAACCTGTAATATTGAAAATAGCGATGAGTAGAATGAAACTTAAAATGAGGTAAACGGCCCATTTTTCGGAATTGATGATTTTGTAAAGTAAAGCATGCTGTTCGAAACGATTTTTTACCACATAATTAGCTCCTAAAATTTGTTGAATGTCTTGTTGTAGTGCGTCTGTGTTTTTAGTATTCGGGGAAAATTGTAGTTCAACACTGTTAATGTTCTCAGGCAGATTGAAGAGTTCTTGCGCAAAATCTAAGGGAACGATGATGTATTTGGTATCGAACTCTGGCTGAATTTCGAAAATACCATTTATAAGAATGCTGCTGGTTTTGAATGCCTCTGCTGGATTTGTTGAAAAATCGGCATCAGGTTGAGGTACATACAAATCTACCGTGGTATTCATGTTTTTGAGGTTGAAGGAAAGCGCGTACGCGATGCCCCGACCAAGGAGAGCTGCAGGTTTATTATCGAGGTTTAAAGAAAAGTTTCCTGAGCTGAGCATAGAATCTATTCCGCTCATTCTTACAAATTGGGGAGATACACCTTTTATGGTGCAAATAAATTGAGCCTCCTTGTAGGTTAGCATTCCGTTTTCTTCGAGCACGGGCAGCACATAGGCAACGTTTTGTAGTTTTTTTAATTTTTCGAATGGAAATTCATTCGTGGTGAATCTTTTATGGTCAACGCGCTCAATTTTAATGTCTGGGTCGAATGAATTGTAAAGTTTTACCACCCAACTTTCGAGTCCGTTGAAAGCAGAAAGCAAAATAACCAAAGCTGCAGTGCCCACCAAAACTCCTGTAACTGAAATGCCAGAAATTACATTGATTACATTGGTAGATTTCTTAGAAAATAGGTACCTGCGGGCAATGAAAAAAGAAAAATTCACGGGGAATTAAGTTGATTTAAGCAAGCGGTCAATGTTATCGTAATAATCTAAAGAATCGTCGATGTAAAAATCGAAATCGGGAACGATGCGCAATTGTTTTCCAACTTTATCTCCTAAGCGACCTCTTATTTCTCGTTTAATTGAGACAATATGTTCGAGCAATTTTTGAGGTTTTTCGGCTTTAAAGAAGCTTAAATATACTTTTGCATGACTTAAATCGGGACTTATTCTTACGGTTGTTACTGTTATGAAAGCCCCTTCGAATAATGATTTGCTTTGTAAAAGAAATATTTCGGCAAGTTCTTTTTGAATTAATCGGGCTACTTTTTTCTGACGTGTACTATCCATGTCACAAAGGTAGTAAAGACCATTGTTTTAGATGTACATTTGCGGCATAAACATGAAAATCATTCCTTCGACCTTCAATTATGTGAAGCCTTACTGGAAATATGTAAGCCTCAACATAGTTTTTAATTTATTCGGGATAATTTTTGGGCTATTTTCTATAACCCTTGCTATTCCTTTTTTAGGACTACTTTTTGGTACCGAAAAACCAGTTTCCGAAATGGCTCCTTTTGCATTAAGTGCCGGTTGGATTCAGCAGTATTTTAATTATATCATTTCTTCCATCATTTCAGTTTCGGGCCGAGAAGCTGCTTTAATGTGGATGTGTTTCGCCATTTTAACCATGTTCTTTTTAAAGAATTTGTGCCGATACTTTGCGATGTACTTCTTAGCCCCGGTGCGCAACGGAATTATAATGGACATTAGAAACGCGTTGTACACTAAGATTTTAGTTTTACCACTTTCTTATTATTCTTCGCAACGCAAGGGCGACATAATGACGCGCATGACGAGTGATGTGCAGGAAATTGAATGGTCGGTGATGGGCGCCATAGAAATGATATTTCGCGATCCTCCAACTATCATCGTTTATTTGATTACGCTGTTTGTGATGAGTCCACAATTAACGTTGATTTCTCTGCTTTTGCTGCCACTTTCGGCTTTGTTAATAGGAAGAATTGGTAAAAGTTTAAAACGAACTTCCTCCAAAGGAATGCAAAAAACGGGCGACTTGCTTTCTATTATTGAAGAAACATTAGGCGGATTGCGCATCATAAAAGCATTTAACGCAGAACAAACGAGCACTAATAGATTCCAAGCCAACAACAATGAGCTGAAGCGTTTAATGAACCGCATTTACCGTAAAAAAGATTTGGCTTCACCGATAAGTGAAGTGATGGGTTCGGCAGTAATTGTTACCATAATGTGGTTAGGTGGGAAAGCTGTTTTGGATGGAACGGGCGACTTATCACCAGAAATTTTTATGACTTATATTCTGGTGTTTTCGCAAATTTTACCTCCAGCAAAAATGATATCGCAAGCTTGGTACAACATTCAAAAAGGAAAGGCTTCTTCGCAAAGAGTAAATGAAATCTTAGATGCACCTGTAAGTATCTTGGAACACGCTAATGCCATTGACATTGCTGAATTTAAGAAAGAAGTGATTTTTAAAGATGTGCAATTTACTTATGGAAATAGTTCTACATTGATTGACATTAATTTTACCTTGAGCAAAGGGAAAAGCATTGCGTTAGTTGGTCAATCTGGTTCTGGAAAATCTACCTTGGTTGATTTATTGCCTAGGTTTTACGATGTAACTGGTGGTGAAATTTTGATAGATGGTACTAATTTAAATTTGGCAACTTTGAAAAGTTTGAGAAACCAATTTGGAATTGTGAGCCAAGAGAATATTTTGTTTAACGATTCTGTTTTTAACAACATAGCCCAAGCCAAGCCAAATGCAACAGAAGAAGAGGTGATGCGGGCGGCGAAAATCGCTAATGCGCACGATTTTATCTTGCAGATGGAAAATGGTTATGCAACTATGATTGGTGATAGAGGACATAAATTATCGGGCGGACAGCGACAAAGAATTAGCATTGCACGTGCAGTTTTAAAAAATCCTCCTATTTTGATTTTAGATGAAGCTACTTCTGCATTAGATACCGAAAGTGAGCGCTTGGTGCAAGATGCATTGAATAAGTTGATGCAAGAACGCACCTCCTTAATAATTGCGCATAGATTGTCAACGATTCAGCATGTAGATGAGATTCTTGTGATGTTTGAGGGCCGAATTGTGGAACGAGGAACGCACAAAGAACTGTTAGAACGAGAGGGGCAGTACAAAAAGTTGTATAATTTGCAAGCTTTCAAGTAATTTATAGTGTTGAAAATCAATGCACTCTTAAATAAATTCAATTTTTAGAATTTTATACTTGCGGATAAATTACAAAACAAGTAATATTGCACCCGCTAAAAAAGATTCCTTGGTAGCTCAGCTGGTTAGAGCATCTGACTGTTAATCAGAGGGTCGTTGGTTCGAGCCCAACCCGAGGAGCAAAAC
>Ga0105049_10009884_pt1 | contig 10957 bp, 8 predicted proteins | sample MAT06_FD_78087 | JGI IMG/M metagenome (GOLD analysis project Ga0105049, IMG submission 78087) | Freshwater microbial communities from Lake Fryxell liftoff mats and glacier meltwater in Antarctica - MAT-06 | ecosystem: Environmental > Aquatic > Freshwater > Ice > Liftoff microbial mat | place... | reverse complement strand
TGCACGCCCCTTGCAGCATGAATTGAATTTTAAACCCTCGTTCGATTTGTACCAAGGCATGGAAAACACCATTTCCTGGTACAAAAAACAGGGTTGGTTATAAAAAACAGCTGGAAGAAAAGCCGGCAAAAACGATTTACACCTTGAATATGAATTGCCTTTTAGCGAGAACCAACCTTCGGAATAAGTTGGTTTTGCTTTACTTGACCTTTAGCACAGCGGTTTTTTCTTCAATAAAGTGCCCTTGCTGCGCTGCCTCAAATGGCGTGAAGTGCTTAGTTTTAAAGGACTTTATGGTGGATTGGATACAAAAAACCGCCCCAGCAATACCAATGGCCTGCTGCGTTTTCCGGTAGATAACGATGGCCGCACCGTCACCCATACCCTGGAAGGCAAACCGTATATTGAAGCCAGCGTTGGCATCGCCAATATTTTCAAACTGTTCCGGGTGGACTATGTTCGAAGGATAGCATACACCGACCTGCCTGGCATAAGCAAATGGGGCATTCGCGCCCGATTCAAACTGGATTTCTAAGCGACAATCGAATTAACACATGAAAAAACTGCCTTTATTGCTGCTATTTGGGCTTTTCAGCAATTTGCTGCTGGCCCAATTCAATTATCCCGTGCCGCCGGATAATGCACCCCGCCTGTTCTACATCCAGCGTACCAACAGCCCCAATACCGTGGTGTATGACGCCAATATTGGTGCCGATGGGCTGTTCAATAAGGACAAACCCATCAATATTTATTGGGTACGCTATTCAGAACATGGGCAAATACAGGATTTGAATTACCTTCAACGCACCCTGGCTTATGGCGTAAAAGCCAACCCGATAGGCAATATGAATGAGTATATCTTTCACCTTGTTTCCTATTCCAAGCGGAATTTCAGGTTGAAAAAGGATAACAATGGTCGACCTGTCGTATCCCTCACGCTCAATGGAAAAGAAGCTTACTTGAAAAGGATTTTTGTTGAGCTTGACCCTGGTTTTTTGGGCATCACACCCAATATTCATTATGTGGAAATTTATGGAGTGGATGCCAAAACGGGGGGGGGCGCGTATGAGAGGTTTGTGCCTTAAGAGCTTCAGACAATCAACCCTTACAACACATTAGCCAGTTGCTCTTTGATTTTCTCCAATTCATCTTTCATTTGCACCACTACCCGTTGAATATCCGAGTCGTAGGCCTTGGCCCCAAGCGTATTAATTTCGCGACCAATTTCTTGCGAGATAAAGTTGAGGGTTCGGCCAATGGCATCCTCTTTTTTGTCCATCTGTTCCACAAAGTACTTGCAGTGCTGCTCCAATCGACTTTTTTCTTCCGACATGTCCATTTTTTCCAGGTAAAACAGCACCTCTTGTTCAAACCGATTTTGGTCCAAATTGTCTTTGCCCATCAGTTCGTCAAAATTATTGCGCATGCGCTCCCGCATCCGCACGAAACGCTCAGCCTCAAAAGGCCCCACCTCAAGCAACAACGACTGAATATTGCCAATGCGCAACCGTAAATCGGCTTCCACAACTATACCTTCCTGGCGGCGAAATGCTTTGAGTAGCCCAAGGGAAGTGTTCAGTACCTGGCAAACTACTGTCCATTCGTCATCGTCCATTTCGCCGGAAGGCGTAGCCACCACGTTCGGAATGCGCAACAAAGCGGTGAGCATGTCAGCACTCGGAATGCCTAATTCCTGGGTAAGTCTGCTTAGCTCCCGATGGTAACCCCGAAACAGTGGTTCGTTTAAGCTCACGTTGGCCGCCCCATCGGAATTTTGCACCTCAATGAGCAGGTCAATTTTTCCCCGCTCCGCATGGTCTGTCACCTGCTTGCGCAGTTCCACTTCTTTTTCCCGGTAATCGCCCGGTAGCCGAAGTTTAACATCTGTAACTTTTGAATTCAGCGCCCTGACCTCCACGGTGATTGTTTTTTCACCGAAGCTACCCTGAGTCCGCCCATAACCTGTCATTGAAAGAAGCATACTAATTTTCTTTTATTACTTTGATTAACTCAAACCTGCTCTAAAGCGGCGACAAAGGTAGAAAAACCGGGTTGTCAAATACTATGTGTAATTTTTTTTGCAAGATTGTTTGTAAAGTGTTGAATAAGAGCGAGTTTGCAGCGCGAAATTGAAACTGATAAATTTAAGCCCTGTAGATTGATACTATTCGTGCTTTTTTTTAACTAAAGACTTGGTGGGGCCAAAAAATGTGCGAACTTTGCCCCTCGTTTTGAAGAAACACACCTATTTTTCTATAATTCATTCAAAATCAACGACATAAAACATGAGAAAGGCTGACCTTGTGAATGCTATTTCCGAAAAGACCGGCATTGCCAAAGTTGATGTACTGGTAGCGCTAGAAGAACTTTTCAAGGAAATCAAGTCTACGATGACAGGTGGCGAAAACGTTTACATCCGCGGATTCGGTTCCTTTGTGATTAAAAAACGCGCCACGAAAGTGGGACGTAACATCAAAAAGGGCAAGTCAATTGTTATACCGGAACACTACATTCCTTCGTTCAAGCCTGCAAAAGTGTTCAACGAACAGGTAAAAACGAGCGTGCATTCACTTCCTGACGACAAAGGGGACGATTAATCCCCGAACGAATTCCTGTCCAGCCTTCATATTTTTTTAATACCCCAATTGGCCAAAGATTGACCGACGATGAATAAAGCGCAAATTTGGGCTCTTTTTATAGCACTAGCCTTGTTTCTTGGCCTATATTTTGGATTTGATACACACCCAAGCAAGCATAAGACGATCGAACAGTCGCGTGCCATACAAGGTGAGCAAACCAGTTTCGAAACATTGCAGGAAAATGCTATCGCGGCCTTGCAGGGAGAACAAAAAAATATTTTGAGTGCACTGGAAGTAAAACTTGAAGCTGCAACAAATGATGCCGAAAAAGTGTTAGTGTTGAAGAAGTTGTCTGCTTTTTGGTATAATTCAAAGCAATTGCCCGTTTCTGGAGGCTTTGCAGAGCAGGTGGCCAACCTTGAAAACGCCGACTCTTCGTGGTCGGTTGCTGGTGGCACTTTCTTCACCGCATTGGTTGAAGCACAAGATCCCGCTATACGCGACTATTGCGCCAAACACGCAGTAGCAGCATTTGAAAATGCCGCCTCACTGGCACCGGAAAGAGTAGAACACCGGGTCAATTTGGCACTGGTTTGGGCAGAAAACCCAAAACCAGACAACCCCATGCAGGCAGTTATGATGCTGCGTGATTTAGAAAAACAACACCCGGAGAATCCATCCGTGTACAATGCCTTGGGTCGACTGGCCATCAAAACCGGTCAATGGCAAAAGGCAGTGGAACGACTGGAAAAGTCCTGGAGTCTTAATAAAAACAACCCGAATACCCCATGCCTGTTGGCGCGTGCTTACGATGGCTTGGGAAATAGTACTAAAGCAAACGAGTTTTCTGCCCTTTGTAAAGGTCAGTAAAGCTTATAACTCATAACTTTCATAACTTTCAGCGCGATATGCCTTGCGGAAAAAAACGTAAAAGACACAAAATAGCCACCCACAAACGCAAGAAGCGTTTGAGAAAGAACCGTCATAAGAAGAAGCGTTAATCATTGACCCACAGGCACTTGGCGTTCTGTCAATTAGGTGCCAGGGTTTGCGATTGGCGTAACCGTCGATAACTGCAAAACTTTCCGGAAGCCTCACTGCTACCGGAAAGTTTTTCGCTGTTATTTGTAATTTGACGATTGAAGCCTCCTCTCTGAGTGGTAGCAGTCAACATTTGGCAAGCAAAAAGATTCTTTTGCCCTTACAACCACCTCCTGCTGCGATTTTGTCTTCCCCAACAACTTCGAGCCAGCCCTCCTTGCCAAAACTCTCTGCTACACCTGATTGTCAGGAGACTCCCACAGTCCTCTTTCCAATGACGTCGACGGTGTGCAGCCTAGCTCTATCCTGACATTATATAGGTGATTGCGCCTCTTTTGGGCCTCTTTCAGCTATAACATTACCCTTTTTTGCCAACAGACGTCTGTGCTTGTTGCAAAACATCTATACCCACGTGGATAAAGAACTAATCATCAATGCCACCGAATCAGGCGTTGAACTTGCCCTGCTTGAAGCGGGCAAACTTGCAGAGTTGCACCACCAAAAAACCAATAACAACTTTACGGTAGGTGATATTTTTATCGGCAAAATCCGAAAAATGATGCCCGGCCTCAATGCCGCTTTTGTCGACATTGGCCATAGAAAAGACGCATTCCTGCACTATACAGACCTGGGCCCAAAACTGCGCTCCCTTATAAAATGGTCCAATGGCGTTATTAATGGCAGCATTAATACCCACAAACTCGACAATTTCAAGTACGAGGACGAAATTATAAAAACAGGCAAAGTGGACCAAGTGCTCAACAAGCGCTGGCCTATAATGGTACAAATCCTCAAAGAGCCAATCTCAACCAAAGGCCCTCGACTTACTTGCGAAGTGAACCTTCCCGGCCGCTACATGGTGATAACGCCATTTTCCGACAGTGTTTCCGTTTCCAAAAAAATTGGCAGCGGGGAAGAGCGGAAGCGACTCCATACCCTGGCTGAAAGCATAAAACCGAAAAACTTTGGCATTATCATTCGCACTGCCGCCGAGGGAAGAAAAGTGCAGGAGCTTCACGAAGAATTGATGCACTTGCTGGGCAAATGGGAAGAGGTTTTCAAACAATTGAAAGCTGAAACACCTCCTGCAAAACTCCTGAGCGAACTGGACAAAACAGGCAGCGTATTGCGCGACTTGCTCACGGACAGCTTCAGTAAAATCATCGTGAATGATAAAGAGATGTACACGGAAATCCGCACTTATTTGCAAAATATCAGCCCCGAGCAGGTAGGGATTGTACAATTTTACAGTGGCAGCAAGCATATTTTTGAAACACACGGCGTAACCCGGCAAGTAAAAGCCTCTTTTGGGAAAAATGCTACGATGAGCAGTGGCGCCTACCTTGTTATTGAAAAAACAGAGGCAATGCACGTTATTGACGTGAACAGTGGCCATAAAATGTCTTCCGCCGACGTAGATCAAACCATTTTCGGGGTAAATTTGGAAGCCGCAGAAGAGATTGCACGACAAATTAGGCTGCGCGACATTGGGGGCTTGATCGTGGTCGATTTTATCGACATGAAAAATCAGGAACATCGGCGGCAAATAGCCAAAGCCATGGAAGATTTCATGCGCAAAGACCGTTCGCAGCACACCATACTACCGCTGTCGAAATTCGGCCTGATGCAAATCACCCGCGAGCGTGCCCGACCTGAGATTATCGTGAATACCGCTGAAATGTGCCCGACCTGCAACGGATCAGGCCAGGTGAACCCCACTATTTTGATCACAGATGAAATTGAACGGGATTTAGAATCAATCCTGCAATCTCATCCAAAAACAAAACTGATCTTACACACGCACCCTTATTTAGAGGCGTTCCTGAAAAAAGGAATCCTCAGCCAACGCTGGGCCTGGTATCTTAAGTTTAACAAATGGATCAAAATCGTTCCAGAACCAGATTATCATTTGTCAAACTACCGATTCTTTGATGGGAATGACGACGAGATACGGTTAGATGCATAAAAAAGGGGTTTCATGGTTTCAGGTTTCATGGTTTACGCGATTTGTTATTGACTTTGGGAACTGTGCGAAGGGAATGATAAGAGAAACCATTCAATAAACAAGAGTCAACTCGAAATATCGGGTTGGCTCTTGTCTTTTTGCCTAAAATCAAAAACTGCCAACCGAAACAATTTCGATTGACAGTATTTAATCTTTTAAAGGAAATCGCTCCAGTCCATGTTTTCTCTGAAAAGAACTTCTAGGTCAACAACAAATCGCGTAAACCATGAAACCGTGAAACCATGAAACCTTCTATTTAATGATGACTTTAGAATTACTGCGGTACGCTGCGCTCTCCAATTGTACCATGTACAAGCCAGATGGCAGGTTCTGTACATCAAAGGTCGTCACTTGACCTGGCGTTAATCCTTTCATACTTTTCTGCATGACAACGCGGCCGTCTGGGCTGATGATAGACAATTGTACTTGTCCTTCAATACCTTGTGGCACGCTAACGTACACAAAATCATTCGCAGGATTTGGCTGAACCAACATCGGAAGTTGTACCGCTTTGGGTTCATGGGTGCTAACAGTGGCAGGTTCTACAATAACGCCCCGTTGCTCTGCACGGTCACAAGCCGATTCACCACCTGAAGTAACGCAGGCTTCCGTATCATAATTCACCATGTCCATAGCATCCACTTCATCCACCACCCAATAGCCAGCTGTAGGGCCTGTATTGTCGTCAGTACCAAAGCGGAAACGGAAGGCAATTTGCTTTCCAAGGTATGCGCTCATGTCGAAATAAGACTGCACCCAGCCATTTGAATTTCCTGAGAAACCGTAGTGGTTCGGAAAAGCAAAGGTGCCATAAGACACTTTTAATGGATAGCCATTTCTGAAGGTAACGGCATCCGTAACACGTCTCCATACTTGGTTGGGAGCTCCTATATCCATGAACTCCAGGAATCCTGCATCTGCACTTGGCTCGGTATCGTATTTGTGCCAAAAACGAAGGATTGGTTGCGTGCCTGTAACGGTGAATTGCTGGTTAGGATCAATTGGCTCCAGCACAAAATCGGTGTTAGCACTCGTAGATGCAGGTGCTGACCATGCCGCTACACCAGAGTGCACATCATCACTTTGCATGTAAAAGGTCGTAAAGTCAACTGGATCATTGGAATAGGAAACCCATTCCTGTTCTGTATCCATGATGTCGTTGAAGTAGCGCTGGGAGCCTACGTTAGGGTCAGATTTTGCCGAATAAGTAAGGGTGGTTACTTGCAAATTCGCCATCGTACCGAGATTCCAAACAACCATGTTTCCAGAGACCGTTCCTCCGTTGGAGGCAGTTACAAATGTAAGGCCAGCAGGAAGCTCATCCGTAACCACTACGTTTGGCGCAGCTACGCCTTTGTGGTTCGTAACGGTGATGACAAACTCAGCATTTTCCCCAGGCTGAATCAGCGGGGTGGTTGTAATCTTATTGATTTTCAATTCCTTTACACAGGTAGGAATTGGGTCAAAATTTTCAACACCATCCGTTGCTACATCGCTTACACCTTGATTGGCTAAATAACCAAGACCACGGCGTGCAAACACACTGGAAATCAGGCAAGTATCCGCGCCTGCATAATTTATTTTATCCGCCAGCACAATGGCATCACGTCCATCCTGGAAACCAGGGCCACAAGGTTGCATTTTCATGCCATCCGTAACCAGTTGCAAGGCGCGTGCATTGCCGCTGTTCGGATTGTTAATATTGGCATCGTAGCCATATTTTTCTACCATAGCCCAGTATAAATCCCAGGTCATAGCTGCCCAAACCTCCCCCAAAGCGTGCACCTGGGGATTTTCAGCTATTGCAGAGAATGTCAATGGATTAACACTCATATCGGTAGAGTATGGATAGCGGCGAATACCATTGCCATCAGCAGGTTGGCGGTACACAAAAGTGCCTACGCCCCGCTTGGTTGGGCCGCTATCGCCAGGACGCACGGTCGTAACCAGGGAGAAAAAGTCGCTCCAGCCTTCGCCCATCTGCTCTGCGTTGCCCAAACAACCGGTATTGTTTGGTCCACCAGTTAAACGGTTTGAAATACCGTGTCCATATTCATGTGCGATGATCAGGTTGTCAAAATCGCCATCTACTTCTGCCGGGCCACCACCAGAAGATGGCTGTACAAAGGAGATATTAAGGCCATTACCAGCATGTTGACGCAGCAACGCACAATCGGCTTTTTTCATCCAAACGGCGGGAATGGTTACCTGACCACCAACAGCGCCAGCACCGAATCCCGTTTTTGGTGGGGCTTCATGGTCGCAAATGATGCAACCAACCGCACCAGCTTGCTGGACGGTGAGCGCTTTTAGGCCAAATTCACATTCGCCACGATCGATCATGACGATTTTACCCGTAACATTGTTCGTAGGAGGAACACAGCCAACGGTAGGATCAACGTCATTATTGACAAAAACAACATCGGCAGTAACAGGTGTGTTGGTAATAGCCGCACCCCAGCCGCCCTGGCCGCCATAATAGGATCCAGAAACAATGCCCGGAGCGTTTGCCTTCACTATACCACCGCCTGTCGTGTTCCAAACATACATTTGCATGCGGCCGGGAGCACCATCAGGAGGTGTAGAAAAATTCGCATTGTTGGTGCCAGAGCCATCTAGGGCCTGTCCAGATACTGCATCGTTTCCTGCACCACCATTTCCATAGTTATTCATCTGAAAGTTACCAGCAGCTTCATTGAAACCGTAGCGGTAGGAAATGTCGTGAATCATGTTGTTCATGTAGAACAAGTTGGTGATGGCCGCCAATCTATTGACTTGAGGCTCAGCATTACCATCATACGGGAAATCAAAATTAAGCGTAGCGCCACCATCTGCTGATTCTGCTTCGGATGCTGTGTTGTCATTGGCACTGTCGTCAAAGGCCCATACGTTGTTGCCGCGTGTATAGGTGTATTCTGCACCAGTCGCGCCATTGGTGTCCAGCCAACCATAAGGAGAAGCATTTAGGTCCGCCGGGTTGGTTACAATCGAGCGTATGCCATGGCCGGGGCTACCGGTAGGCAGGGCAAAAACATTGTAGGTCTCGTCCATCAACAAATCCATGGCAGATTGCTGATCAGTATCTGGCAAAGAAACGCCATTCACAGCGTGTCCCTGACAATCAGCAGCATGGCCCAATGATGCAGCGTCACAATACTGCGTATGGTTTATTTTGTCCAAAACCAAGCCTGTGATGGCATCCACCCGGATATTCCAGATATCAGCTGTATTGGCTTGATCAATGATTAAGGTCCAGGACAAGCGGGCTGTCCCATCAGCTTGTTTTGTATAGCAGGCTGAAACAGGGATGTCGCTTTTTGAAATAGAACCTCCTTCAAAAACCCAATTACGCTCATTGATTTTTGTACGAAGGGACGGTAAAGGGAAGCCATTGAAGCCTATGTTCGCCATGGCCATTTCCAATGCTTTGGAAGCGCTCAGCGAGGGTAATGTTGTGTTCGCATTGCGCTGCAAGTCGTGTACAAAGCGGTGGCCAACATGGTAAACTTTGCCATTTGGTGCCACTGCCAAGCCAATCAGTGCATTGAATACAGGAATTCCCTGCTGTTGCTGCTGTACCCAAACATGCGTAACGCCATTGCGCTGGGTGAGGTATTCATCCGTAACCCGGATGTCCGCAACGTCCTGTTGCGTCAAGTTTAGGGAGCTGTATTGCGCCTGAAGGTATTCCAGCGCATTTTCCCGGGCAGTTCTGCTGTTCTGCGCAAAACTGCTACCAACGAAAAACAGCAGCAAAGTGGTTAAAAGGAATAAACGATTGTGTAATTGTTGTCGGATCATGTGCCGTAGCGTAAGATTTGGTTAAAAAAATGTTTTTCCAAGCTAAAACATGGCGAACAAAGGCGCAATTGAGCAAAGAAAAACTGGATTCCAATCCATTGTCATGGAATAAAAGTTGTCAAAGGTAGCATCCTGAAAACATCTGAAACTCCTCACCCATAAAAATGTCAAAAATAGCCAAGATCAAAACCTTGTTAGCCTTTGGCACTTTTTCTACCTTTGCGCAACCTGCCGTCGGATTAGTTCCTCAACCACTCCAAAAGCTATGAATATAACGAACTTATTTTCCGTTCACCTGCGTTGCTCGTCGGTTAAAATGTCCCGCATTTCGCCCTCCTCGCGCCTTGATGAACGAAAAATCTTGTTTCACACATTCATAGCTTTTGGGGTGTTTGCGGAACTCGGAATTTTCCACCAAACATCAAACTTTTCTTACTTGTGCCAGAAGTAAAACTTTTCTCCTGCTCAGCCTCCAAGGAGCTGTCCCTACACATTGCGAACCACTACGACACCCAACTTGGCGACACCTCCCTGGCGCGGTTCAGCGATGGCGAAATGCAGACCATCATCAATGAAAGTGTCCGCGGTTCCTACACTTTTTTCATCCAGAGCACTTGCCAGCCCCATGACAACCTGGTGGAGCTTTTGTTGTGGATCGATACCGCCAGAAGGGCTTCCGCTGGCTATATAACAGCCGTTGTACCGTATTTTGGCTATGCCCGCCAGGATCGCAAGGACAAGCCGAGGGTGCCCATCAGTGCCAAATTGGTAGCCAACCTGATCACCGCGGCTGGTGCCGACCGTATTATGACCATGGATTTGCACGCCGATCAGGTGCAGGGCTTTTTCGATATTCCAGTTGACCACCTGCGTTCAGAGGCCATCTACATCCCTCACCTCCAGGATCAGGATATGTCCAACACCATTTTTGCCAGCCCAGACGTAGGTGGCGTGAAACGCGCCAGAATTTACGCCATGCACTTTGGCTGCGAGCTGGTCATCTGTGATAAATACCGTACAAAAGCCAACGAAGTAGCTGCCATGACGGTCATTGGTGACGTAGCTGGTGCCGATGTTATCCTGGTAGATGATTTGGTGGATACAGCAGGCACGCTCTGCAAAGCAGCTGATGCGCTTATTGAAAAAGGGGCAAAATCAGTGCGTGCGATTTGTACCCATCCGGTACTCTCAGGGAAGGCGTACGAGAATATTGAAAAGTCGCAGCTGACGGAGCTAATTGTGTGCGATACCATTCCATGCCAAACATCCCCTAAAATCAAGGTATTGTCTACTGCCAGCTTGTTTGCACGGGCAATTCGCAATACGGTGGAGCATCGGAGCATTGCGGCGTTGTTTCATTGAGCCCAGCTAAAGTCACTTGGCAAAGCAGTTGTTCGTATTTTATACTATCCTGCAAACCAAACAGTCGTGTCATTCCGAGCGAAGCGAGGAACCTGGGTTACGATATATAGTCAGGTTTGGTTCCTCGCTTCGCTCGGAATGACACGACTGCTTTGCACCCTAAACCTCG
>Ga0105049_10009883_pt1 | contig 10957 bp, 6 predicted proteins | sample MAT06_FD_78087 | JGI IMG/M metagenome (GOLD analysis project Ga0105049, IMG submission 78087) | Freshwater microbial communities from Lake Fryxell liftoff mats and glacier meltwater in Antarctica - MAT-06 | ecosystem: Environmental > Aquatic > Freshwater > Ice > Liftoff microbial mat | place... | reverse complement strand
TCTCTCCGTAGGTGTCGTTGTAGGCGTAGCTTATGTCTGTTTGGTGAAGCTGATGTATAATAAAATCTCCATGAGTGGCAGGCAACTCGGTTATAATCTACAGAATAGCGGCGTTTACTGAAAGCTATCTATTGGAGCTAAGTCAAACTAATCATGTCTACACAGCTTTCCTATGTTTGGGATTATGATATCAACTCAACTCAATTTGATCAACTACTCGCTGGCGAACTTACACTTGGGCGACTTGATCGTAATTGGGCGGCAGTCCGTTTGCTCGAATATGCTCCTTACCGCGAAATTGTGACTCGTCTGGGTTTTCGTGCGCTTATTGCTGGATGGCCCACATGGCGCACTCGCGTGCGTTCCGAAAGCCGAAAACGTGGGTTTGATTTTTTGGTTGAATGGCTACCTAAACACCATCCCGAGTTGCTATAATGTCTACACCACACCGATCCTTTTATTGTCTTTCCAAAAACCCGCCTCAGCATGTTAACTACGCTTGATCTAACCCATTCTTACCGGGGTCAAGCTGAATTGATGCGCCTGATCAAGACTCTCCAACAACCAATGCCCACCCGTTAACTTCCAGATTCCCCACTTGTCAACAGCTTGTCAGCAAAGAAAGCTTCGCAACTCGTTTGCAACATGATATGATACATTGTATGATAGCTCCCGTTAGGATGTAGGGTAGACTGTCGCTTACAGCGCGGCGGCAAAACACATAAAGCCCAAGCATCAACTGAAGTATAAGCCGAAGTATAAGCCGAAGTATAAGTTGAAGTATAAGTAGTACAGCAATTCACCCGATATAAACGTACAAACATCATTATGTCATCCCAGTTCAATGATAGAAAGGGGATCCGCATGGACATTGGGCGTTCTTTTGAAAACAAGATCGTCACAATTGAGCGGTACATTTGGGAACAACAGAGTGGTTTTCCCGAAGCTACGGGCGCTCTGACCAATCTGCTCTATGATCTGGCCCTTTCGGCCAAGATCATCGCTAGCCATACAACACGTGCGGGACTTGCCGAAATTCTGGGCAGCACTGGCGCAGAAAACATGCATGGGGACACGGTGCAAAAGCTCGATGTCTTTGCCGAGCGCACGATCTACCGCATGAACGATCACACAGGTCGTCTGGCGGTGATGGCCTCGGAGGAAGAAGAAGAGATCATTCCGATCCCCGACAACTACCCGACGGGCAAATATGTGCTGATCTACGATCCGTTGGATGGCTCTTCCAACATTGATTACAATGTGAGCGTGGGCACGATCTTTGCGATCCATCGGCGCAAGACGGCGGACGGGCCAGGGACGTTGGAAGACTGTTTACAAAAGGGGCGCAGTCTGGTGGCGGCAGGGTACATTATCTATGGCTCTAGCACCATGATGGTCTATTCGACCGGCCAAGGCGTCCACGGCTTCACGCTCGATCCACGGGTGGGCGAGTTTCTCCTCTCGCATCCTGATATTCGTATCCCCGAAAAACCCAAATATTACAGCGTCAACCAGGGCTATGAACCGCGTTGGACTCCCCAAGTGCAAGCGTATACGCGTTGGTTGCAAGGCGAAAACAAAGAGGGTATGTCACTTTCGCTGCGCTATATCGGCTCGTTGGTGGCGGATTTCCACCGCAATTTGTTGTCAGGTGGCGTCTTCTACTATCCAGCAGAAGATAAAGGGGGCAAAGCCCAGGGCAAATTGCGCCTGCTCTACGAGGCCGCGCCCTTGGCGTTTCTGGCCGAACAAGCAGGTGGCTACGCGTCGGACGGTCATCAAGCGATCTTGGATATTGAACCGACGGGGTTGCATCAGCGTGTGCCACTCTTTATTGGCAATGCCAAGCTGGTGAAAAAAGCCGAGGAGTTGCTGCGCGGCGAGTAATCATCTGCAACGTACGCCCTATTGCTCGGTAGATTGAGGTAAATTGAGAGGGTAGCACACCCCGTGCTACTCGTTCATATAGAACGCTAGAATCCTATACACCACATTGGTGTGCTTCGTCGATTAGGTTGTTGTCGGCGCGAACCAGCGACGTAACGGACCTAGCGGCATGGATTGTCCCACGATTTTCATATCCTCGTGCCGCAGCGTGCCGGTAATACCCAAGGCAATTGCATAGATCAGCGCCCCCAAGGCAACAGCGATCCACAGATTGATTCCCCACCACGTCAGCAAATAGCTCGTGCCGCCCATGGTTACCACGGCTGTCACCGGCCCCACAAAGATCGAGGTCCACGGCACTGTGCCCACATGGCGCTTTACGCTGTAGTAAAACGGAAAGAGCAGACTGAATTCACTCAAGATCGTCACAAGGGCTGCACCCACATAGCCAAAGCCAGGAATCACCAACAAGTTGCCGACGACGTTAAAGACCACGCCGATGATAAAGGCTTTGGTCAGGTAGTGCTGTTGATTGACGGCGATCAGCACATATTGGGTGACACTGTTGACAAAGCCAATCGGAATGCTCCAAATGATCACCGTAAGCGCCAGATCCGAGCCGCCCAGATAGTGAATTTCGCGGCCAAAGAAGCGAAACGTTTCGGGCACATGCAGATATTGTGCGCCGCCGATAAAATAGACCAGATCGCTGGCCAAGAATGTTGTGGCCATGGCAATGGGCAGGCAGACAATCACCAGCAGCCGCAAGCTCAGCACATAGGCGCGCAATAGATTGTTGCCCTCGTTGCGCGCATAGCGACTCATCAGCGGAAAGATGGCCATGGTAAAGACGCTGGGAATAATGTTGAGGCCATCCAGATATTTCAGCCCAACGCTATAGAGGCCAACGCTGGTTTCGCCCGCCAAGGGCCGCAGCAGCCACACATCAATGCGCCAAAAGATCGTCGCCAACAGATGGTTGATCATCAGCGGCCCACTGCTATGCATCATCCAGCGTTGCAGTGGCCAATCCCAGCGCCACTCTGGCTGGAAGAGGGTACGGCGCAACAGGCCATAGAGCCAAATGCACTGCAACAGATTCATGAGCAGACTGACCGCCGCCAACCCCACATAGCCCCAGCCGAGCAGCAATACCAATGCACCCAGCGTGACCTTGAGCAGCGCCACGGCGTTGGTCAAGCCTGCGGGATACTCCATCTTTTCAAAGGCCATAAAGGTACTGCTCAGCGCGTCTGCCCAATTGGCAAAGAGCATGGACACCGCAAAGATGAGCAGCGCCTGTACTTCCTGCGTCCCAATCGGCGTGAGATCGCCCTGATACCAACCAAAGAGTGACAGACTGTCCAATGACCGATAGAGCCAGATCACCAATCCCAAGATCGGCAGGCTGGCTAGCCAGAGCAGCGTGCGCAGCGCGACCACGTTGGTCAGGTAGCGGCTGGATTGGTTTTTGTCTGCCGAGACATCGCGCGTGAGAAAGGTGCCCAAGCCATAGCGGCTGATAATTTCAAAAATGCCATAAACGGCCACCACGAACGCGTATTGCCCCGTGCCCTCTGGCCCCAATAGGCGCACATAGAGCATGGCAAAGGCAAAGTCAATCGCTTTGTTCACCAAACTCAGCGCCAGCGGCACCAGCGAATTTTTGGCAACGGTGCGCACTTCGCCCTCACTGTTTTCCGGTCGATAGAAGCGCCCCCACGCCCAATAACCGCAGAGCATCAACATCGTCATGAAAGCCAAAAAACTGACATAGAGACCCAACTTAACGCTCATGGGCGAATAGACAAAGCGTACCGTCCACTGCCCGTCGCTGGGCAGATAGACCGCCCGAAACGCGCTGTTGGCGCGATAGATCGGTGTTTCCTCTTCGGCACTTTCATCGGCACCAAAGGGACGAATAAAGGCTTTCCAGCCTGGGAAATAGGCATCGGTGAGGACCAGCCAGCCGCGATCACTCAGGTTGACATCGACAAAGACGTCATTGGCAGTATAGCGACTGATCTGTGCTTCTCTGAGTTGTGGGCTGGCCGGTGTTAAAGCATTTTCCTGGGTTGGCGCTTCATCGAGAAAAACTACCTGGCGCAAATCTGTTGCCAGAAGTGGTTGCTCTGCGCTGGCAACAACCTGGGCGGTGGGCACCACAAAAGCGCGCGGCAAGGTTTCCAGGTTTTCATAGACGCCAATCGCCGCGTCGCGATAGATCTCTTGCCAACGTTGGTTGGGCAGGTGGTGCTCGGTCAAAACGTATTTAACATTGAGCAAATCGAGCAACGGATTGTCCAAAATCGCATACGCGTCATCCGCCACATTGCTATAGAGCGGCGCAATTCGATTATAGAGCAACTCATTGGTCTGCGGTGCCAGACGCTCCATCAAGTCGACATATTGGCGCGTAATGATCGAGTCATAACCGCGGATATCTTGCCAGCCATAGTACATGCCCACATTGGCATTGAAGGTTTTTTCGCCGGGCAAATTAAAGGTCGTAAAGCGCCAGGGTGCCGCGTCACTGCCTTCGCGCGCATTCAGAAATTGCACGACAGGTGGCGTATTGGCCGCGTTAAGCGGCGAGAGTGCCGGATCGCTGGCCGGATTGAAGCGACCATGGACGGCGTACAAATCAAGCGCAACGAGCGCGATCAGAGAGATGGCAACAAGGTGGCCGGGCGCGTTCGGTCGCTTGCGCAGCAACCAAATGGTGAGTCCGCCACTCGCCACCGCAAAGAGCGCAAATTTTAGCAAGTTGGGTGCTTGATAGCTCCAGAACATACGGCCATCGCGAAAGGCCATCTGCGCCAGATCGCTGCTATCAATGATCCGCTGGCCCAGGTGCAGAAAAGGTTCGGGTATGAACAGGCTAATGCCAATTAGCACCAGCACGCCGCCGCCCGCCAAGATCGCCAGCAGCGCAAGGATATGATTGAGCGACCGCCAGCTACGCCACACGCGATTCTCGATGATTTGTTGCAAGCCAATGCCGGCCAGCAACGCCATGCTCAACGTAAAGGGAAAGACCCACCGAAACGGACTGTGTAGCTGACTCCACCCGGGCAAGCCATAAAAGAGGAGACTGTAGAGCGGTGTGCCAAAGGCAAAGAGCAGCGAAATCAGGGCCAGCCCTGCAAAAAAAAGCAGATGAATGGTTTGGATCGACGAAGCGCGGGCCGGAAACGCATACCCTGTATATCTGCGCCAGACCGCGAAAAGCGTAATACCTAACTCGCCAATCGCTACCGCCGCCAGCAGCCAGGTGGCAATCCCGACATAGTTGCCGCCCTCGACATAATTCTTGATGCCCCAGAAAATGGTGTCGATGGACTCGCCCAGCGCATTGGTCGTCACCGGCTGCCATTGGCGGTTCCAGATGTCGAACCATGTATGATGGCTGGGATTGCCAAAGACATCGGGCAGAAAGAAGGTGATCACATGGCGCGACGGCCAAGCCCAGCCCAACACCTGTTGCAACGTGGCCGAGCCCTCGCGAAAGTTGAGCGGCACCAATTCCAACAGCGGCAGCAACTGAATTCCACCCGCGGCAACACCCAAAACAGCCATAGTCAACAGCCAGCCAGCCAATTTGAGAATGCGCCGGGTGACGTGTGGTTTGTCCTGGGATACCGGCACAGGGCTATGGGCAATGCGCTGGCGTGCGACAAGCAGGCGGACCAGCGTGTACATACCAGTCACCAGCGCCGTATAATAAATCAGTTCTGGGTGGCCTGCCAGCACAATCAGCGCGATCACGGCGCTGCCTGCTGCCATATAGGGAATCGGGTGGAAGCTGATGTTCCCTTTTTCTTCTTGCTTGCGGATGATCAGTTCGACAATTGCCAGTAGCAGCGGCAGCCAAACGACTGCGGCGATGAACATGGTAAAGACCACGCTCACGATTAAAAAGCCACTGAACATAAAAATTACGCCGCTGAGCAGGGCCGGCAACGGACGCAGCCGCAGCACGCGCCCCAGGATATACATATTGGCCCCAGCCAGCCCAATTTGCAGCGCCGTAAACCAAGCATAGGCGGCTTCCAGCGGTAGCACGTAAAAGAGCAGACTGAGCGGATAGAAAGTGCTGGCCTGCCCTGCCGCTAGAAAAGGGGTGCCGGTAAAGATCTGGGGATTCCACAGCGGCAGTTGGCCATCTGCCAAGGCGCGCTGAATGTGCAATTTCCAGACCGCATTCTCCAACACCAAGTCGCTTAGCAGATTGTTATGGGGAATTAGCCCTGGCTGTAATGCGCGCCACGGTTGAAAACTGTAGAGATTATCGTAGGGTAGCAGCGTCGCGCCGGTGAGCGCCGGGAAAAGGACGGGCGCAAACCAGAGCAAAGCCAGCCCAAAGAGCACAAGCACCGCCACTAGATCGGTGCGTAAGAAACGTAGACGCATCATGGTAGGCGGGTATGGGGAGCAGCGATGGGTGATGGTGGCTCTGTGTGGGGAGCCAGCGGTGGCATGTCCTGGCGGCTGAGGGCAGGCGCGCCGTTGACTGCATCTACTCGCGATCTGCGCCCAAACTTGCGATAGCGCCAGCGGATCTGCCAGGTGCGCCAGGCCGATTCGACTTTCACGGGCATATCCAGCTTGCTTTGGCCGATGCGCCGATCTTCAAAGTGAATGGGAATTTCGATTAGGCGGTAGCCGAATTTTTCGCATAGATACGCCATCTCAACTTGAAAGCTGTAGCCGTTGCTGCGGATCTCGTTCAGCCCAATATCCAGTAACGCTTGGCGTTTCCACAGCTTAAAACCCGCGGTCATATCGCGCACCCGCAAGCCAAGAATCATGCGTACATAAAAATTGGCCCACCAACTCAACAGCCGCCGCCACCAACTCCACCCTTCATCCAAGGTGCCGCCGGGCACATAGCGACTGCCGATCACTACATCTGTATTGGTTGCCAGCATAACCCCCAGCATCTCTGGGATATAGGCGGGCGAGTGGCTAAAATCGGCGTCCATCTGAATAATATAGTCAGCGCCAGCGCCCAGCGCTTGCTGCATACCGGTCACATAGGCCGTACCCAGGCCCCCTTTGCCCACCCGGTGGATCACACGGATGCGTGGTTGGGCGGCTGTATCGGGCTGGTTGTATTGACGCGCCAATGTATCCGCCACCTGTCCCGTGCCGTCGGGCGAATTGTCGTCTACCACAAGTAGCTGTAGGTTGGGCACGGGTAGGGCCAGCAGCGCCGCGGCCATGGTCGGCAGGTTGTCTGCTTCGTTGTAGGTTGGCATCACCACCGTCAGCCGCAGATCGGGCTGTTGTTGGCGCTTGAATAAAAGTGAGCGATCCATGAAATCATCTTGTTGTTGCTGCATAGTTCCTTCGCGCTTGGATTGTAACATGACTATAGGGCGCGGTCAAGGCGAAGCGTTACTGGTGCCCATGCGCTGCGTGGGCACCCAGCGTGGACGCTCCGCGTCCAGGGCGCAGAGCGCCTAATCGGGCATTCCACGCAGCGCATGGAACGAGCAGGGTGCCGTAAATTCAGCAGCGTTTTGCCCCAAAAATGCCTGCTACGCCATAAGCTTGGTTTGACCAGCAAGCCAACTGCGGGTATGCTTATATCATCGCGTCAAAAATTGCATTATTCTTTCTAGGTGAACCGATGGCACTACCAGAGACCCTGCCCGACCCGATTGTACGCGATGATGATGAAATTCGCGAAGATGTGCATAACGATGTTCGCGAAGAGCCGCTCTATCGAATCCTGATTCACAATGACGATGTAACGCCCCTGGATTATGTGATTCGTATCCTCAAACGGATCTTTATGTTGTCACAAGAATTGGCCGAACACATTGCGGAGACTGCGCATGAAGATGGCGTAGCGATTGTCCTGATTCGCCCACGCCCCGAAGCGGAAAAGTTAATTGGTATTGCACGTACCCATGCGCGCGCCGATGGCTATCCGCTCACCTTTAGTATGGAACCCGATTGATCGCTGCCGCTTGCGCTACGCTGCTTAGTTTTCTTCCCAGTGTCTCAGGATGACTACTCATCACACTGATCCGGCCTGGGTGCATGGTCACGCCCATGAACCGAACCCAGCCCCACCTTCGCCCGATACGGCCTTCCTTGTTCGGCTTCCCAATGGCAAGACGTTGTCCTGGGATGTGGTTGACTTGCTTGCGCTGTCGCCAACCACAGTCGCCACTTGTTATATTGTCAGCACTGGTCACAGCACATCTGGTCCCTTCACTTTTACCGGCGTGCGCCTACACGACTTTTTGACCCAACTCCTGCCGGTTGGCGAAGTGTGGCACACGGTGGATGTAATCAGCAATGATGGCTTTGGCACACGGTTGACGCGCACCGATCTGCTTCAAGAACCGGCGCAACGGCCTGCCCTGTTGGCGTATACGCTCGACGGCCAGCCGCTCACGCGCGCCCAGGGTCTGCTGCGCTTGATTGTGCCCACCGAAACGGACGATGCGCTGCGTCAGGTCAAATGGGTGGCGCAAATTGTGGTTCACCGTGACGCTCCCTAGGCTTTTTGTTAGGCTCCCGTTTTCTGTGACGCCGTGTTTCTTCGTGGATCAAGTTGTGGATCAAATTCATGACGTTGCCCGCCCTGCTGACTGATTTACGCGCCGACGCTGGCTTTATGGCCAATGTCATGGCGTGGCGTACCCTGCCGGCACGCCCGGCACGCTTGCTACCCTATCCGGCTGCTCTGCATCCTGCTTTGCGCACGGCTCTGGCCGCACGTGGCATTGCGCAGCTGTATACCCATCAGGCGCGCGCCGTCGACCTTGCCTTGGCCGGCCAACATGTGGTGGTCGTCACACCGACCGCCAGCGGTAAAACGCTTTGTTACAATTTGCCAGTGTTGCACAATCTGCTGCATGAACCCGATGCGCGGGCGCTTTATCTCTTTCCCACCAAAGCCCTGGCCCAGGATCAGCTTGCCGAGTTAAGCGCGTGGCAAACGGCCTTGCCGGTTCATTTTCACCCTGCTTCCTATGATGGTGACACATCCGCCGCGGCCCGCCCCCAGATCCGCCGCCAAAGCCGCGTGATCCTCAGCAATCCCGATATGTTGCACACCGGCATTTTGCCCTATCACACAAACTGGGAAGCGTTTTTTGCCAACCTACGCTATGTTGTACTCGATGAACTGCACACCTATCGCGGCGTCTTTGGCAGCCATGTGGCCAATGTCTTGCGCCGCTTGCAACGCATTTGTGCTTTTTATGGCAGTCGGCCCCAATTTATCTGTGCCAGCGCGACGATTGCCAATCCCCAAGAATTGGCCGAACGGCTGATTGAGCAGCCCGTACAGTTGGTGGCAGAAAATGGCGCACCCAGCGGGGAGAAGCATATTATTTTGTACAACCCCCCGCTCTATGATGCCGAGCGCGGGTTGCGGCGTAGTGCCCTGTTGGAAGCACAAGATCTTGCCACGCGCTGTGTGCAGGCGGGACTGCAAACCATTCTCTTCGGGCGCTCGCGTTTGACGACCGAGGTCTTGTTGACCTATCTGCGCGAACGGCTGGCCAACGTACCGGGGTTTAGCCAGCCAGCCACTGCCATTCGTGGCTACCGTGGCGGTTATCTGCCCGGTGAACGGCGCGCCATCGAAGCGGGGTTACGTAACGGGACAGTGCGCGCCGTGGTCGCCACCAATGCGCTGGAACTGGGCATTGATATTGGCGGGTTACAGGTGGCTGTGCTCTGCGGCTATCCTGGCACCATTGCCAGCGTCTGGCAGCAGATGGGGCGCGCCGGGCGCACGCAGGAGGGAGCCCTGGCGATCTTAGTTGCCACCGGCGGCGTCCTCGATCAATATATGATTCAACATGCCGACTATCTGTTTGAGCGCTCGCCAGAACATGCGCTGATCAATCCCGACAATCTGATGCTGCTGGTTGATCAGGTGCGCTGTGCCGCGTTTGAACTGCCCTTTCGCCCTGCTGAAGCCTTTGGCGCGTCACCTTTTGCCGGGGAAGCGCTCGAATTGCTGGCTGAGCAAGGGACAGTCCAACGACACAATGGCCGCTTTTTCTGGAGTGGCGAAAGCTACCCCGCCCGCCAGATCAGCCTGCGCAGTGCCGGCAGCGAGACCGTGACCATCCAAGTCGCAAGTAGCCCATTGGCTGACAATAGGATAGGTATAGAGCGAGGTATAGGACGTGATGAAGGCGAGATTGACTTCTATGCGAGTCCAACTGGCGCAGAACCGGCGTCGGCGGTCCAGGTGATCGGCCAGATCGATCAGGCGAGTGCCCCGTTGTTGCTGCATGATGGCGCGATTTATATTCACGAAGGGCAAAGTTATCACGTTGCACAACTGGATCTGGCGAACAAGCTAGCCATCGTCACCCCAATTGCCGTAGATTATTACACCGAAGTAACGAACGAAACCGAAGTCCAGGTACTGAGCGAAGTGGCTGCGCACCCCATTCATGGCGCGCGGGTGGCCCATGGCGATTTACTGGTGAGCAGCCAGGTGGTGGGCTTTCGCCGGATCAAGCGCTTTACGCACGAAAATCTAGGAATTTTCCCGCTAGACTATGCACCGCAGACGCTGGAGACCAGTGGCTATTGGTTTCGTCTGCTGCCGGAAGTTCAGCAACAATTGGCCGCGCAAGGGGCATGGTTCGATTCGCTCAATGATTATGGCCCCAACTGGCAGGCCCAACGCCGGCAAGTGCGGGCACGCGATGGCTATCGCTGTACCCAATGTGGTGCGCCCGAACCGCAAGCGGCGAGCCGCGCGCGGCAACACGACGTCCATCATCTCGCGCCTTTTCGCACCTTTGGCTATGTGCCGGGGTTTAATGAAAATTATTTGATCGCCAATCGACTGGAGAACCTGGTTCTCGTCTGTCGTACCTGTCATCGGCGGCTGGAAAGTGGCGTGCGCACGCGCACTGGCCTCGACGGGCTCGCCTATGCCCTCACCAACATTGCGCCGCTGCATTTGATGTGCGATCCGCAAGATATTGGGGTACATGTAGTGCGCGGCGACAGTTTGCGGCCTGGGGCAGCAGCCGATCAAGCTGTCAATTGTGATGATGATCCGGCGACTCAGCCAGCC
>Ga0105049_10009882_pt1 | contig 10957 bp, 8 predicted proteins | sample MAT06_FD_78087 | JGI IMG/M metagenome (GOLD analysis project Ga0105049, IMG submission 78087) | Freshwater microbial communities from Lake Fryxell liftoff mats and glacier meltwater in Antarctica - MAT-06 | ecosystem: Environmental > Aquatic > Freshwater > Ice > Liftoff microbial mat | place... | reverse complement strand
CTCGACCGCGACGGCGTTGAACGGTGCAGCTGGCTCTCGCTGAATGACGTCGTCCTGCACAAGGGCGGATTCGCGCGCGTCGTGAAGTTCACCGTGTTCGTCGACGATGAAGCGATCGGTTCTTATTCCGCCGATGGGTTGGTGGTGTCGACGCCGACCGGCTCCACCGGGTATTCGCTCTCCGCGGGCGGACCGATCGTCGTGCCGACGGTGGAGAGCATCGTCCTCACTCCGGTGTCGCCGCACACGCTGGCCATGCGGCCGCTCGTGCTTCCGCCGCACGTCGAGGTCAAGGTGCGTGCCGATGATGGGCCGGAAGAACTTTTGGTGACGATCGACGGTCAGGTAGGTACTACCTTCACCGGTGGCGAAACGTTGGTGGTCCGCAAGGCGAAGAACGCGGTACAGATCGTGCGTTTCCCGGGCACCACGTTCTTCACGCGATTGCGCCGGAAGCTCGGGTGGGGTGGATTGTCCGAGCGCGACGGCGAGACGATTTGAGGAGGTAGGGCATGCTCGTCGAGCTTCGCATCCGCAATGTGGCGGTCATCGATACGGTGGTCCTGCCGCTGGCCGCGGGGCTGAACGTGCTGACGGGCGAAACGGGTGCCGGCAAGTCGCTGATCGTCGGCGCGCTCGGTATGCTGCTCGGTGAGCGGGCGGCTACGGATCGCGTGCGCAGCGGTGCTGACAAAGCAACCGTCGAGGGTGTTTTTGAACCCGGCGCCATGCCCGCGCTGCGGGCCATGCTCGACGAGCGTGGGATCGATGCCGACGACGAAACGTTGGTGCTCAAACGCGAGATCGGGAGCAACGGGCGCTCGCGCGCGTGGATCAACGGCTCGCCGGTCACCGCCGCCGTGCTCGCCGACGTGGGCGCGCGATTGGTGAGCGTGCTCGGTCAACATGATTCGCGACAGTTGGTCGATGCCGAGCATCAGCGCGATGTGCTCGACGCCTTTACCGGTGCGCTCGAGGCGCGCGCACGTGTCGCCGAGGCGTACGCGCAGCTCGGTGCGTTGCGCACCCGCGAGCGCGAGCTCGAGGTCCGTCGTCAGGAGGCGGCCAAACGTGCGGATTATCTGCGCTTCGTGGCGCATGAAATCGACGAGGCCAACCCCGTGGTCGGGGAAGACGACACGCTCGACGGCGAGATTCGTCGACTCTCTCACGCCGAAGAGCTGCAGACGTTGGCGGCGCAGGCGGCGACGGCGATTTCCGGTGACGAGCGAGCCGCGCTGACGCGCTTGGCCACCGTGCGCCGTTCACTGGTTTCCCTCGAGCGGATCGATCCCGATACCGGCCGCTGGCACGTGGGATTCGATGCGGCGGTGTATGCGCTCGATGAGCTCGTGCGCGAGCTCGAAACGTACGCCGAGTCGGTCGAGGCTGATCCGTCGCGGCTCCGCACGCTGGAGCGGCGTCGGGATCAGCTTCTCTCGCTCATGCGCAAGCATGGTCCGACGTTGCAGGAAGTGATCGATACCGGAGCCGAGGCGCGCGCCGAACTCGATTTGGTAGACGGGGGTACGCTCGATCTCGCCGCCATTGGCGATGCGCGCGCCGCGGCTGAAGGTGCGCTCGCCGAGGCAGCAGCGGAGCTGACCCGCCGCCGACAGTCTGGTGCGCAGCAACTGGCCCGCGCCGTCACGGAACTGCTCCCCGAGCTCGGTATGCCCGAGGGGAACTTGCAGGTGCTGCTCACGCCGGTCGATCACGTTGGTGCGTTCGGTGCGGAGCAGATCACCTTCGTCGCCGCGTTGAATGCGGGGAGCGAGGCGCGTCCGCTCGGACGCCTCGCGTCGGGCGGTGAACTCGCGCGCGTGATGCTGGCGCTCAGTACCGTCCTGGCGCGACTCCAGCAGGTGCCGACACTGGTGTTCGACGAAGTCGATGCGGGCATCGGCGGCGCCGTTGCATGGCAGGTCGGTGCACTGATGCGCCGTGTGGCGAAGCACCACCAAGTCCTCGCCATCTCGCATCTCGCCCAGATCGCAGCGCGCGCGCACCACCACGTCGTCGTACGGAAGAGCGCGATCGGCACGGTCACAACGGCGGACACCACGGTTGTTCGCGAAGAGCCTCGCGTGATCGAAATTGCGCGCATGCTGGGCGGCGACGCCGATCGGGAAGTCAGTCGGGCGCATGCGCGCGAATTGCTGGAACGGGGTGACAACGAGGACTGCGAAACGGCCGTCGCCACCCCCGTGCGTCAACGCCGCGGAAAGCCCGTGTAAATGCGCAGTTCGAGCCGATCCGTCGTTGACGCAGGTACCGTCCCGCCGGATCCGGACAGCGACATGGTGTGGGAGTACAACACCTCGGCCGGAAAACGCGAGCGGCCCCGCACGTAGCTGGCCAGGGTCGAAAAGCTTACACCGAGCGCCGCTGCGTGCACGGTGCGTGATGGCAAGGTGTAGTCGCTCATGAGCGGCGTACTCGAGGTGAGGTCGGTACTCTCGTAGCGATCCGCTCCCCATCGGCGTGCCATATACGCCGCGGAGATGCCGAAGAACTGTCCGATCGACAGGCGCGGTGCCAATTCGAGCTCGAATCGCGAGCCGAGTGACCGCGTGGCCGTGCCCACCGTCACCGCATCGAGCCCATTCGCCTCGTTGCGGAACGGCAGCGCGACGGCGATCTCGTCGGACAGCGGCGCCACCGCGCGCACCGTGGCGCTCATCCAGAAGGTGCGCGTGAGCACGAAGTCGGTAGTGCTGCGCATCAGCAGCGCGTTGGCTCCTTCGCCGATCGGCACATCGAAGGGATCGTCGGTGCGGTCCGCGCCGGCGGTGCCGAGACGCCAGCCGGCCGTCAGCATGCTGCGCACGCCGCGCGTTGGCGTCAGCAACCGACGTACCTGGTTGGCGTCGAAGCTGTCGAACAGCAGATACGAGGCCGTCAAGTCGATGTCGCCGATGCCCGCGCGACGCGTGTTCCCAAGCCGACTGTAGCCGAGCTTCCACGCCGTATCGCTCACGATGCGCGTCATGCCGCCCGGACCGTATACGGTGTTCGCACCGGCCGGCGCGGCACCTGCGGCGATGTTGGTCACACCGAACGCGGCGAAATCGGTACGGAGCGTGGCGATCGTCGTCCGCACGGCGGCCTGCGCGCTGCCGTTCTCGATCGGTACCACGGGCGCCCCACCCTTCGTCGCGTCGCCATACACCGACGCGATGGCCGTGCGCGTTGTTCCAGCGCGCACCAGCAGCGCCTGCGCCGTTGCCCCGTTTGCGCGGATCGCGTCACATCCGGTGGCCGCGGTCGACCCGCAACGCGTGATTTCGGCGGCCAGCTGCGTCCGCGCGAGATCGATCTGCGAGAGCACGCTGCCATTCGTGGAGCGGGCCCCGGCACCGGTGGCTGCGACATACGCCGGATTCATGCCGACGTTCGCCGTCGATCCCAAGCGGTTCAACAGCAACTGCGACGCGTCGCGTGACTCCACATACGGCACGAGGAGGCCCAGTGACAGGCGGCGCGAAATCCCCACATTGAGGCCCAGTGGGGCGATACTCTGCCGCACTTCACCGGTGGCATCGAGCGCGCCTAGCGAGAGCGCAAACGCCGGCTGACCCGTGAGCGAGCGCACCCCGGCTTCGGCGGAAACGAGTTGCGGGAAGACGGCAACGCCCGCCTGCGTCGTGCTCAGCGAGGCGAACAGGGGACGCTTATTCGAGCCGCCATTTGCCGATCGCGTGTAGACGGCGTCCCAGTCGTTCCACAGCCCTGAGATCAGGAACCGCTTGCCTCCCTTGGGTAGGGGAATCGCATCATCGCCAAGACCGGCCACGGCTTGCGCCTGAACGATCTCCGGCTGCGCCACCGCGATTCCCAACAGCACGCCGCTCGAGACGAGTACGGTGCGAAGCGAGGAGGCAAGACGATGCGCGGAAAGCAAACGGTAAAAGGCCAAGGCGAGTTGTCATGTGCGAGGTGAAGCCCAACGTCCCGGCCCATCGCCCGTATCAGGCGTCGGTCGGACGCGTCGTGCACCGAACCGGCTAGATTAGCCGTTATCAGAGGGGGCGTCAACGAAACCCCTTGTCCCGTCACTCGAGAGCGTGCTGTGCATCTTCCTTCTGTCCCCTGGCAACTCACCGGCAACCACTGGCTGACCCTGCCGTGCATCAACCCGACGGATGGTGCGATTCATGCGCTCGGGGTGCTGCATCGCGGGGCGCGGGCCGCGATCGAGTTCGCTGGATCGCCGGATTTCATGTCCGGGCAGAGTACCCCGCTCATGGGCCCGGTGTTGCGTGTCGATGGCGAAGTTCGGGTGCTCGCGGCCGAGGGGATCGCGTGGGAGCGGTCTGTTGGTTGGCTACCGACGTTTACGTGCACGATCGGATCGCTCGTGGTGCGGGGGACCATCTTTGCGCCGTACGGCCGTGACGCCGATATGGCCGGTGCCGTCTACACGTTCTCGGTGGAGAATCGGGGCGCGACCGACGTGCAACTCGAGATTGCCCTCGAGGGGGCGCTCGGCCATCGGCAGCAGCGCGTGCGGACGCCGCGGCCGTTTGACGACGACCATCTCGTGAGTGCGGGTCCCGACGACGTGTTGTTGCTCGAGGGCGCCGCCATTCCGGGACTCGCGGCGATCGCGATCGGCAGCGATGGCCCCGCGACGCTCGAGGTCCCCGCGGCCGCGTCTCGTGATCCGCGTCCGTTTGCCATACGGCGTGCACTGGTGGTGCCGGCGAACGGTGCTGTGCAAGTGGCGTTCTATATCGCCGTCGGTCCTGAGCGGGATGGGGCACAAGCGACGGTCGCCGTACTTCGTCGCCGCGGCTGGCGCGCACTGCTGACGGCCACGCGTGAAGCCCTCTCCGCGCTCGAACAGACGACCGGCAGCGACGTGATGGATCGCATCGTGAACCGCAATCTGCTCTTCGCCTACTTCTACGGCGTCGGACGTGGTCTCGACGATGCCCATTACTACCTGGTGCGCTCACGGGCCCCGTGGCACTCGATGGGCTGCACCGTGCGCGACTGGGAAGCGCTGATGTGGACGTTACCTGCCGTGCAGTTGGCGGACACCGGACTCGCACGTGAGCTGCTGGTGCGCGCCTGCGAGCTCCATGGCTACGCGCCGGGGCAGGGGGTGCACTACATCGACGGCACGCTCTTTCAGCCCGGATTCAGCATCGAAGGACCGGCGGCCTTCGCCATCGCCACCGACCGTTACATCCGCGACTCGGAAGATGACCAGATCGTCGAGGATCCCGTCGTGGCCGATACGCTGTATCTCGCGTCGGAAGACATCACGGCGCGTCGGGATGCGCGCGTGCCGCTGTTCTCCACCGAAGTGATGCCGTCCGGGGCGCCGGCGAAGTATCCCTTCACGCTGCATGGCAACGCGGTCGTGGCGCTCGCGCTCGATGTCTTCCGTCGCACGCTCGACGAGGAAGCGGCCGCTGCCGTGGAAGATCCCGCCGCCGTCCGTGCCGCAATCCGACGGCATTTCGCGGTCGATCGCGGCGAGAAGGCCAGGTTGGCGGTTGCGGTCGACCTGACGGGCAACGCGTCGCTCGACGACGATGCCGTCGGGTCGCTGCTCTGGTTACCGTTGTACGAAGCGCTCGATCGCGACGACTCGCTCTATCGTCGCTCGGTCCGCGCGCTGCGTGCTGAGGGTGCACCCGAGGGCGCCGGCCCGGAGGCATCGGCATCGCCGCTCCTGCCGCAGATCGCGCGTTTGCTGGGTCCTGAGGCGCAGGAGGTGCTCGCCTGGCTTCGTCGGGCACCGCTCGACAACGGCATTGCCGCCGAAGTCGTGGATGCCGAGGGGCGGGCGATCAGCAACGGTGGTGACGCCGCATTGGCGGGTTTACTCGCCCACACTGTGTGGTATGCCGCACATGCGCTCGGGCTTCGTGCCTGAATGCGCCGGGCGGCTTGTCCGGCTCGGGCCCCCCTGCTAAAATCCGGCTTACGCGGGAATAGCTCAGTTGGTAGAGCACAACCTTGCCAAGGTTGGGGTCGCGGGTTCGAGTCCCGTTTCCCGCTCTGCACGTGGCTTCAGGAGCACGAGAGTTCGCACGCGGGAGCGCTTCGGCGCTCCCGTTTTGCGTTGTGCGGCGGGGCGCGCTAAGCTCTTCGGATCACGTGCGGTGTGGTGGTGAGCATATGACGGCGCGATACCCGGATGGCGAAACCGGTAGACGCGTGAGACTTAAAATCTCCTGTCCCAAAAGGACGTGCGGGTTCGAGTCCCGCTCCGGGTACGCCGTCGTCGCTGCTGCCCCACACCGTGTGTAGTTGTTTGTACGAGCGTGTTTCGTACACCGAGTACCCCCAATGGCCTGGAGCCTAGATGCGAACAGTGCGCGACCCGCGCGGGACCACATGGATTTGCCTCGAACTGCCGGAAGTGCCGGTCGATCAGCGCGAAGCGGCCGCGTTGCTGTCTGCCGACATCGTGGCCATCGAGTGCAACTCGGGCGCGGAACGCGTGATCGCGCTGGTCGCGCCCGGGTGGGACGACACCATGGACGACAGCACGCTCTCGAAGACGATCGCGGACTTCATGCCGTAGGAGTCGAGCGGCGGCGATTGTATGTTTCGGCCATGTCTGACGTCGTCACGCTCGCCACCGAATTGCTCTCCGTCGAATCCACCACCGGCCGCGAACGGGACGCGGTGGATCTCGTCGCGCGCTGGCTGGTTGCGCACGGGTGGAATGTCTCGCTCCAGGAAGTCGAGACGGGTCGCTCGAACGTCTGGGCCACCCGCCGCGGCGGCGGCGTGACCCTCTCGACGCATCTCGACACGGTGCCGCCGTATGTGCCGCCTCGCCTTGAAGGCAGTCGGCTGTACGGCCGCGGGTCGTCCGATGCGAAAGGCATCGCGGCGGCGATGATGATCGCGGCCCAGCGACTGGCAGACGCCGGCGAGGAGCGGGTCGACTTGCTCTTCGTCGTGGGCGAAGAAAAAGGTTCGCCGGGCGCGCGCGCCGCGAACCGCTTACCGGCCACCAGCAAGTTCCTCGTGAACGGCGAACCGACCGAAAGCAAACTCGCGTCAGGATGCAAAGGCGCGCAGCGCGTGATCGTGCGGGTGCGTGGACGCGAGGCGCATTCCGCGTATGCCCACCTGGGTAGCAGTGCGCTCGAGCCGCTGCTCGATATGCTCCCGCAGTTGCGCGACCTTGTGCTCCCCGTCGATCCCATCCTTGGCGAGACCACGTACAACATCGGCGTCCTGCGCGCCGGCACAGAGGCCAACATCGTTCCCGGGCTTGCAGAAGCCGAGATCATGATTCGCCTCGTCGGCGATATCGCACCCGTAAAGCAGGCGTTCACGGAGTGGGCCGGAACGCGCGCTGAGTTGATATGGGGTTCGCACATTCCCGCCCAGTATTTTCACGTGCTCGACGGCTTCGAGGTGATGCCCGTTGCCTACACCAGCGACATCCCGCTGCTCGATCGCTGGGGGACGCCGCTGCTCTTCGGGCCCGGTTCGATCCACGTCGCTCACACGCCCATCGAATACATCGATGTGCTCGAACTCGAAGCGTCTGTCGGCGCTTACGAACGCATCGTCCGCACCCTGCTCGCATGACTACGCCCGTGACACGTTGGCCGGTCGCCGTGCTCGGCGCCACCGGTGCCGTCGGCCAAGCCTTCATTCGCCTGCTCGAAGGGCACCCGTGGTTCGATCTCGTCGAAGTCGCGGCCTCCGAACGCAGCGCCGGCAAATCGTACGCGTCCGCGACCCGTTGGCTCGAAGGCACGTTGCCGCCGGCCGTCGCTGCGCTGCAAGTGAAATCGTGCACGCCGGAGCAGGTGACGGCGCCGATCATCTTCTCCGCCCTCGACTCATCGGTGGCCGGCGCGGTGGAAGCCGCGTTCGCTGTTGCGGGACGGATGGTGCTCAGCAACGCCAAGAATTACCGGATGGAGTCCGACGTGCCGCTGGTGATTCCTGAAGTGAACGGGGATCATCTGGCGTTGCTCGCGCAGCAGCGGATCAACCGCGGATGGCCTGGCGGGATCGTGACGAATGCGAACTGCGCCGTGACCGTCGTCGCGATGGCGCTGGCACCATTGCATCAGGCGTTCGGCGTCACGAAGCTGTTCGTGACGACGATGCAAGCCGTGTCAGGTGCCGGCTATCCGGGCGTGCCGTCGCTCGATATCCTCGGCAACGTCATTCCATTCATCGGTGATGAAGAACCCAAGATCGAAGCCGAGCTGGTGAAGTTGCTCGGTACGTACAACGGTGAGACGATCGTCGACGCGCCGATCGTCACGAGCGCGCACGCCAATCGCGTCGCCGTCGAGCACGGTCACACCGTGTGCCTGTCCGTGGCGTTCGAGCGTGCGCCCACTCCGGAGCAGGCGTTGGACGCGTTGCGCGGTTGGAAGGGGTTCGCGGCGGTGCAGGGGCTGCCGTCGGCACCGGTACCGGCGCTCATCGTGCGCGATGAGGCGGATCGGCCGCAGGCGCGTCGCGACGTGAACGCCGGGAACGGCATGGCGGTGACCATCGGTCGCGTCCGCGCCGACAACCTCTTTGATCTGCGGCTGGTCGCGATGGCGCACAACGTCGTGCGCGGTGCCGCCGGCGGCTCGATTCTCAATGCCGAGCTGCTGGTGGCCACCGGGCAGCTCGACGGGTTGCTCGCATCGTGATCGTTTGCAAGTTCGGCGGCACGTCGGTGGCGGATGCCACTGCGATCAACCGTGTCGTCGATGTGATCGCCGGCAAGCAAGCCAGTACGCCCGTGGTCGTCGTCTCCGCGCTCGGTGGCGTGACGAACGTGTTGCTCGATGTCGCCCACAAGGCCGCCGCCGGCGAACTCCTCGGCGCGTTGCAGCTGGTGGAGCAGCTTCGTGATCGACACCTGCGTGAAGTACAGTCGTTGCTCGGCGAGGCGCCAGAAGCGGAAGAGCTGGCCCTGGAGATCAGCGCCAGCTTCGATGAACTGGCCCATCTCGCGGAAGCGTTCCGAACGCTCGGCTACCTCACGCCACGCTCGCTCGACACCGTCGCCGCACTCGGCGAACTGCTGTCGTCGCAGATCGTGGCCGCCGCCTTCCGTCACCGTGGCTATCCAGCCGTGTGGGTCGATGCCCGCGACGTGATGAAGACCAACGACTTCTTCACACGCGCGGAACCCGATATCGAGGCGATTGCGCGTGCCACGCAAGATCATCTACTGCCGCTGTTGCAGCAGGGAAAGATTCCCGTGATGGGCGGATTCGTCGGCTCGGCGCCCGGACGCGTGACAACGACACTCGGCCGCGGGGGCTCCGACTATTCGGCTTCGTTGATCGGCGCGGCGATCGAAGCGACCGCGATCGAAATTTGGACTGACGTAGATGGCATGCTGACCGCCGATCCCCGCGTGATTCCGAGCGCGCAGCTCATCGAGCGCATCAGCTTCGATGAAGCGGCGGAGCTGGCCGCGTTCGGTGCCAAGGTGTTGCACCCCGCCACGATCGCGCCGGCGGTGCAGCGTGGCATCCCCGTGTTCGTGTTCAACTCGCGTAAGCCGGAGGGGAAGGGCACGATGATCGCGTTCGATGCGCCGCGTCTTCCCGTGCGCGCGATCGCCGGCAAGCGGAGCACGACGCTCGTGAAGCTGCGCTCTTCTCGTATGCTGCTGGCGCCGGGCTTCCTGCGTCGGGTCTTCGAAGTGTTCGAGACGCATCGCACATCGGTCGACGTCGTGACGACATCAGAGGTGTCGGTGTCGGTCACGCTCGACGATGCCACCAACCTCGGTGCGATCCTGCAGGATCTGGCTGCGTTTGGCGACGTTGCGGTGGAACGGCGTAGCGGCATCGTGGCGATCGTCGGCGCGGGCATTGCCGACGGGAGTCGCGCCATCGCCGACGCGTTCATCGCGCTCGGACCAATCCCCGTGTACATGGCGTCGCTGAGCGCCACCGGTATCAACTTTACGCTCGTGATCGACGATGAGCAGGTCGTGCCGGCCATGCAGCGGTTACACGCGGCGTTTTTCGAGCGGGCCTCGTGAGCGGCGCGCCGATTCGCGTTGCGCTGATCGGCCTGGGGCGTATGGGTCGCGCGCTCGACGCGCTGGCCCCCGAGCGGGGCTGCGAAGTGGTCGCCCGTTTTGATGCGGCCGAGATGTCGAACGGCATCACCGCCGCCGATCTGCACGGCGCGCAGGTCGCGATCGAGTTCACCACCCCGGAGTCGTCGGTGGCCAACGCCATCGCGCTCCTCAGCGTCGGTTGTCCGGTGGTCGTCGGCACCACCGGGTGGTCGGCGCATCTTCCCGACATCGAAGCGGCGGCGCACCGTGTGCAGTGCGCCGCGCTCTGGTCGCCGAACTTCAGCATCGGCGTCCAGCTGTTTCTCGCGATAGCCGAAGACGCGGCGCGCCGCGCGCGTGAGGTAGCGGGCTTCGACGCGCACGTGGTCGAGACGCACCACATCGCGAAGCTCGACGCGCCGTCGGGCACTGGCCTCGCGATCGCGGAGCGGTTGCAGCGCGGACTCGGTCGCGACGTGCCGATCACGAGCGTGCGTACCGGTTCGGTACCGGGTACCCACGAGATCATTTTCGACGCGCCTTTCGAGCAGATCCGACTCGTACACGAGGCGCGCGACCGGCGGGTGTTCGCCGACGGCGCCCTGACGGCGGCCCGTTGGCTCGCCGGCGCGCGCGCGCCCGGGGTGTACACCATGCGTGACGTCCTGACATCGAGTCAGGCGAGTTCCTGACCACTCAACCCGAAACGACGATGGCGCAGCGACTCTTCGGGTGTGGTACTGCACTGGTCACGCCGTTCACGGCGGATGGTTCGATCGACGAAGTCGCGCTCCGGGCGTTCGTGGAATGGCAGATCGGCGAAGGCGTGCACATGGTCGTTCCGTGTGGCTCGACCGGTGAAGCGGTCACGCTTTCGCCGGCGGAGCATTGCCGTGTCGTAGAGATCACCGTCGAGCAAGTGGACGGGCGCGTGCCGGTGAT
>Ga0105049_10009880_pt1 | contig 10959 bp, 9 predicted proteins | sample MAT06_FD_78087 | JGI IMG/M metagenome (GOLD analysis project Ga0105049, IMG submission 78087) | Freshwater microbial communities from Lake Fryxell liftoff mats and glacier meltwater in Antarctica - MAT-06 | ecosystem: Environmental > Aquatic > Freshwater > Ice > Liftoff microbial mat | place... | reverse complement strand
TTCACATTATAGAGTCTGTCAAAATCCGCGATTGTGGTTTTTTCAATGTTTCCAATATGTGAAAGCCCAGCGGAATTGACCAAAATGGAAAAGTTACTTTCCTTTTCATCAATGAGTTCAAAAGCATCTTTTACAGATTTTTCAATCGAAACATCGCAGGCTATTCCCAGTGCTTTGCCACCTGCTTTTTTTATTTCTTCAGCTGTACTTTGAGCGGTTTCTAATTGTAGATCAAGGACATAAACTGAAGCACCTTGAACAGCAAGCGCAGTCGAAACTGCTTTGCCTATTCCACTTCCGCCACCTGTGACTGCTGCCGATTTTCCTTTGAGATTGAACATTTTTGATTGCAGGTTAAATTTCTGAAAGATGATTATGATTCAGAAAATGAATTCAAAAGAAAGCTGTTTGAACCAGAGTTCCTTATTTATTTTAAAAAGCTAAAAATTTAGTTTTTTAAGGAAGTTCAAACTTTGCTCTGCACTGCTTACCGGATTGCCTGAACAATTATCTTGCTCCACGATATAGTGTTGAATACCAGCTATTTTTGAGTGTTTAAAAATAGCTGCAAAGTCGATGCTTCCGTTGCCAACTTCCACAGTTGCCTTATCCTGCTTGCCCATATCTTTTACATGCACCAATGGAAACCGGCCAGGATTATCTTTAAAAAGGCTTTCAATATTTTGATCTGCTTTGGCAGCCCAATACAGATCCAATTCCATTTTCACCAGGTTGGCATCACAATTTTTGAGTAAATGACTATACAAAGTAGTGCCTTCAACTAGCTGAAATTCAAAATCATGGTTGTGATAAGCAAAAGTAACGCCGGCTTTATTACAGGTTTCTCCTGCTTTGTTGAGCGCATCAGCAATTCTTGAGAAGTCAGAAACGGTGTCCCTCAAGCTTTTATCCACATAAGGACAGACGATATATTTTCCACCTTCTTTGGCGAATGCTTCTACAAATGGTTGGAAATTCCAATTGAGAGCTGCAATTTCTTTACCTGATTCCTGGGCTGGAATGCCGAGTGGAATATGAGTGCTAACTACTTGTAAACCATTATCGTTAGCCAGACTAAAAAAATCCTTGGCGGACCTTCCCCAAAAATGGCCTTTTCCGGAAGGGTAGGTTTCGATTTCTTTATATCCAAGTTTTCCAAGTTGCTCCAAAACTTCTTTGCAGTCATCCTTCATTAAATTTCTGAAGGTATAAAGCTGGATACCAATGCTTTTTAAAGTTGCGGCACTTAAAATCTGAGGAAAACTGAGTAAGGAAGCAGCTGCAAAAGCTGAAGATTGTAGGATAAAATCTCTTCTGACCATATTATAAATTTTGTAGGTTTTGGTTAATAAGACATAAGGAATTCAGTATGAAAAGCAAGGTTACGATTAATGCTCAAATTAAGCCAATTGATTACAATTATTTGAGCAATCAATTTACCAAAGCCTGGTTACAGGATATTTATCAAATACCTCATCGCTGGAAATAATGTGTAGATTTTCAAAAATAGCTTGTGCGATTATCAATCGGTCAAAAGGATCATTGTGAAAAAGTTCCAGTTTTTGCGTTTTATAAATGTGTGATTTGGATATTGCGAGAAATTCGAAATCAAACTCTTCAACCCGCTCGATAAAATCTTGAAGGGAACCATTTAATCCTAAATCTCCACCCTTTCTCAATTTAATTGCCATTTCCCAAATACTGGCAAGGCTTAATAAACATTGATTTTCAGGATTATCAATAATATGATGTGCTTTTTTGGAAAGTAAAGGACTTTCAATAAAATACCAAATTACCGATTGAGTATCAACCAAAACTCTCATTAAATATAGTCTTTAAACTCGTCCATAGGAGCATTGAAATTATCTGAAATGAATAAAATCAGATCTTTGCCCATACCTGCTTTTCTAGGCTTTTTGTTAGCTTTTTGTAGTTGAGTTGTATCTTTTTCCAGGTTAAGGGTAACTTTGTAATTTCCGGGAGGTACATCTTTAACTTCTATGAAGTTGTGAGTTTCATCTATCCTGACATTGGTTTGGATGGTAATCATGCCATTAAATTATTTTTAAAATAAAATATTTAAAGGTAAATTTATCTTTAAATATTAACAAATGGTTGCAAATAATGTCGGTTGCAAAAGCCGACCCGATAGAAACGGACACATCAACAAGCTCAGGATCCTTTTTTCTGGTTTATTCACCTAAGTTTTTCGAAGGGCCAAAGCAGAAAAAAGTTTGAAGTAGATAGCAGGAATTGTCCGCCCAAATGCATTAAATTTTGAAACGAATGGCTGGTAATCTCAATTCAAAACCTCTGAATCGCTTTAATTTCTTTTCTTTGCGCACTTAATCCGAAAAACGAAAAATCTTTTTTTTACTGATAAAATATGATGAAAGAACTTATTCAAGGCTTCCCCGCTCAGTTGACGGAATCTTTGGAAATAGCTGCCAACGCAAAATTGAGTAAGGCCAAAGCGCCGATCCACAACATAGTAATCGCTGGAATGGGTGGTTCCGGAATTGGAGGATCTTTGATCAAAGCATTTACAGGTGACGAGGTAACTGTGCCGATAGATGTTTGCAAATCGTATGATGTGCCAGCCTATATCAACGCCAATACTTTGTTTATAGCGTGCTCATTTTCAGGCAATACAGAGGAAACTTTGTCAGCTGCGGAAAAGGCAAAAGCGAAAGGTGCTCAGATAGTTGCCATCACTTCCGGTGGAAAAATGGGTCAATTTGTAGCAGCAAATGGCTACGATTCTATTTCAATTCCAAGCCGTAGCAATAGTCCGAGAGCAAGTATTGGATACAGTTTTGTGCAGTTGTTTTTGATTTTGAATCACCATGGTTTAACAGCCAGCAACCATTTTGAAGAGATTAAGGCTTCAGCAGAATTGCTTGAAAAAGAGTCGGCTGACATCCATGCCAAGGCACAGGAATTGACTGCTTTTTTTATAAATAAACTTCCGATTTTGTATGGTGATACCAAATTGGAGGCGGTTTTGGTGAGAACGCAGCAGCAGATTGCAGAAAACTCAAAGCAACTAAGCCACGTGAATATTATTCCTGAAATGAACCATAATGAACTGGTTGGCTGGAAGTTTGCTGATGTGGTTTTCAAAAATGCTGCAACAGTTATTTTGCGAACTTCTTTTGACCACCCAAGAACAAAAATCAGGATGGATGTTTGTAAAGGTATTTTCGAAAAGGTTGCAGGTCAGGTGATTGAGCTTCACGCCAAAGGAAATTCTTTTGTGGAGCAATCTATTTATTTGATCAATGTACTTGACTGGGTTTCGTTCTATCTGGCAGAAGCAAATCAGGTAGATCCATTTCCGGTTGATGTGATCAATTATTTGAAAGACGAACTTTCGAAAGTAGGTTAATGAATGACAATCAAGGGTTTGGGAATTTGAATTTAGGTAACACACAGTCTGTTTCAATTTCTGAACCCTTGTTTTTTTTGTCAAAATCTGAACCTTTGGTTGTTTGGAAAGATTTGGGCATTCAGGATTATAAAAATGTCTGGGATTTGCAGGAAGAACATTTGCAAAAAATTGTTAATCAGAAGATTGAAGCCCGAACAAATGCTGAAATAGTACCAGACCATTTTCTTTTTTTTACTGAGCATCCACCCGTTTTTACCATTGGTAAAAGCGGATTGGCAGAACATCTGCTAATTTCAGAAGAAAACCTGCAGAAGGCGGGAATACAATATTATAAATCTAATAGGGGAGGAGATATTACTTTTCACGGACCTGGCCAAATTGTTGGCTACCCAATTTTGGATCTGGATCAGATTTATACAGATATTCATCGATATTTAAGAGAGTTAGAACAAGTTGTAATAGAGACACTTGCCTTTTTTGGAATTAATAATGCAGGCAGAAAAGAAGGTTTGACAGGTGTTTGGATTGGCGAAGAAAAAATTTGTGCAATTGGTGTTCGGGCCTCTCGCTGGGTTACCATGCATGGGTTCGCATTGAATGTGAATACGGATTTAGGTTACTTTGATATGATTGTGCCTTGTGGCATTACAGACAAGGCTGTGACATCCATGAAAAAAATATTGGGAATGGAAGTTGAAATGGAGTCGGTAAAAGAACAGATTCGGATTAATTTTGAGAAAATTTTTAAAGTAAGGTTGCATCATGAAATCTGACATCGCATTTCCTAAGGTTGTAGGCGTATCGATAGTGATAGGCAGAGAAAAGCATAAAGACGGCGGGTATGAATGGCGGGTATTTGTAATGAATTCTAATGATTTTGGAATCCGTAATGTGTTAGTTACCAGTAGAGGTTATGGCGAAATTGCAGGGGCAGCGAAGAAAACAGCCACTTTGCGCCACCATGTAAAAAACCTTCCACCACATTCAGCCATGCCTATAGAACTCATTCAACCAGAGCTTTTTGACCTTTGTAATGAGTTTTGGGTGAGCTATTATCTGGATGATGAAAGCAATAAGATTTTTGATAAGAAATTTCTCTTTTTACCAGGCTCCATTATTGAGGAAAACATGAGTTTCATACCTACACTTCAAATTGAGGGCGTTTTGCATGTATAGTAATGATGAACGATGAATGCAGAATCGTAATTGATAATTGATAATTGATAATTGATAGCTCATAATTCCTCATTCATAACTCACATAACTCATCATTCATTATTTAACTAGTGCTTCTTCGCAAAAAACCAGTTCTTTGTAACTACTACCTCACGTATCGCTGTAATGCAACTTGTAGTTTTTGTGATATTTGGGAGCGGCCATCTCCTTATGTAAATCTGGAAACTGCCAAAAAGAATTTTTCAGACTTAAAAAAACTAGGTGTAAAAGTTATTGATTTTACGGGTGGCGAACCGCTTTTGCATAGAGAAGTTGACCTTCTTCTCAAAGAAGCGAAACAAATGGGTTTTATAACCACGCTGACAACCAATACATTGCTTTACCCAAAGTGGGCTGAAAAAATAAGAGGTTTGGTGGATATGCTGCACTTTTCGCTCGATTCGCCCATAGAAGAGGAGCACAATACAAGCAGAGGCGTCAACTGTTTTGGGCATTTGCAGGAATCAATCAAAATAGCTCAAAGTTTAGGTGAAAGACCGGATATACTTTTTACAGTTTTTGAGCATAATCTTCACCATCTCAAAGCGATGTGGGATGAATATGCTGTAAAACAAAATCTGGTTTTGATACTCAATCCAGCTTTCGAATACAACCAGGTGCAGACAGGTAAAAGCCTTTCGGTGAGTCAGTTGAAAGAACTGAAAAGCTGGGGTAAGAAAAAGAATGTGTTTCTGAACGAAGCTTTTATTCAATTGCGTTTGGACGGTGGAAATCAGGTTTCAGATCCGGTTTGCAAGGCACTCACCACCACCATTGTTATCAGTCCTGATGATGAATTGGTTTTGCCTTGTTATCATTTAGGAATTGATTCCATTCCATTGAAAGGAAAACTTTTCGAACTATATAATTCAGAAAAGGTGCAGAGAATGAAGGCTTTAGAAGGGAAATTACCAGGTTGCCAAGGCTGCACTGTAAATTGTTATATGCAACCATCTTTCACTTCAAACCTGAACAGATATTGGTTTTTGGCTGCGCCTAGTGCCTTGAAATATAGTTGGATAAAGGGTACATGGAAGGGACTTTTTTAGATTGATTAGTTAGAGATAAATCATTGATAATCAAGTTTTTTTTTAATTATATTTGTTTTCTATTTTCGCCATAAGTTCAATTTAAAGTGAGTTATGGCGAAAGTATTTTATATGTACTTTTGCCATAAGTAGTTTTTTAATCGACTTGTGGCAATGAAGCAGGTTTCATATATTTGCCATAACTTAATATATGAAATGCTTATGGCAGATTTACACAACATAAAGATTCCACTTGTTGGTAGAAATTATGAGTATAATCGGATGCGTAAATTTTTGGAAACCAGTAGCTCTGAGCTTTTGGCAGTAGTAGGAAGACGCAGAGTTGGCAAAACCTTTCTTATTAAAAGAGTGTATGAAAATGAGATTGCTTTCCACATTACTGGAATTCAGGATGTAAGCCGAAAAATGCAGCTTGACAATTTTATTTATTCCAGAAATAATTTTTTTCCAAAGAGTTTACATTTTGCCAAACCCACAACATGGTTTGAAGCTTTTGTGCAGCTCAAAGAATTGCTAGGTAAAACCGCAAAGAAAAAACGTGTTATTTTTTTTGACGAACTGCCTTGGCTGGCTTCTGGTAGCAAGGAATTTTTAAAAGTGTTTGATAATTTCTGGAACAGTTGGGCTGTAGATCAAAATCTGGTGGTCGTTATTTGTGGTTCTTCGGCCTCCTGGATGATTACAAATATTATCAATAACAAGGGAGGGTTACATAATCGGGTTACACAACGAATTCATTTAAAGCCTTTTACCCTACTAGAAACAGAGGAGTTTTTCTTGCAACAATCTATAGTAATGCCTCGATATTCCATTATTCAGGTTTATATGGCTTCGGGTGGCATACCTTTTTATTTGCGGGAAGTGCAAAAGGGTGATTCTGCTGCACAGTCCATAGATAGGATGTATTTTGGTAAGCAGGCCGCACTTTATGGTGAGTTTGAAAACTTGTATCGAGCTTTGTTTAAAAACCATCAAAAGCATGTGGAGGTAATAAGAGCCCTGGCAAGCAAATGGAGAGGTTTGACCAGGCAAGAGTTGATAGAAATAACTTCTATGAAAACTGGAGGAGGATTGTCCACCATTTTGGAGGAACTGGAAGTGTCGGATTTCATTCATTCCTATTTGCCGTATGGTAAAAAGGAGCGTGACAAACTTTTCCGCCTCTCGGATGAATATTCCTTGTTTTTCCTTAAATTTATTGAACCCAATAAAAACCAAACAGGCTACTGGCTCAAAAATTTCAATATGCCCACTGTAAAAGCGTGGTGTGGATATTCTTTTGAATCTTTGTGCATGAAACATATAATTGGTATAAAAAATGGTCTTGGTATTTCAGGCATTTTCTCTCGTGAGGCCAGTTTTTTGAAACGAAAGGACAATACAACTGAAGGTTGTCAGATAGATATGCTAATAGATAGAGCAGACAATGCAATCAACATTTGTGAAATGAAGTTTTATGATGGCCTTTATACCCTTGATGCTGAGGAAGTAAGGAGTTTGCAACAAAAACGAAATGTGTTTCAAAAATCAACAGATACCCGTAAACAACTCTTTATTACCATTATTACCACCCAGGGCCTTTATGAAAATGAACACGCATATATAGCTGATAAGCATTTGAATATGAATGTGTTATTTTATCAACAAAATAATCAGGCATAATTTTTTTTGATTTAATTAAGCAAATTTTTAATGTGCTAAGTTTAGTTTCGATTTTATTTGATCACCTGGTTCCAGCTATTTTTTTACAATATTTAATGTATTCAGTTATTTCGTTTTTGTTAATGAATAGATACTATAGTAGATTCTTTTTGAATAAAATTCTAATTTATATTTTATTTTTTATATTTTATATCGGTACAGGTGAGATTTTTGCCCAAAGAAAGAGCAAAAATAAATCCTTGATAGATTCTATAGAAATCAATAAAGCAAGAAAGTTAAATGAAAAGGTGATCGAATTTTCCAAAGAATACATTCGCGTAAGTAAGAAAAAGAAAGACGAAAATTCTCCAGAAGTTGCATCGGTTCTTCAATCGCTTGGAGATGCGCTCCGAAGAACAGGGCGGGCACCAGAAGCAGAAGTTGTGCTGCTACAAAGTCTGGAAATAAGAAGACGGATTTTTGGCGAATCAGATTCCTCGGTAGCAAATTCCATGTTTAGTCTCGGAAACCTATACAGGGTGATGGGAAACCTTCCTCTTGCTGAAACTTATTATTTTAAGTCGCTTGAAATGAGAAAGTTGTTGTTTGGAGAATACCACGGAAGTGTTGCTTCATCATGCCATAGTTTGGGCAGTTTTTTTGCAAGAATCGGGAGATATTCAGACTCTGAAGTGTATTATTTAAGATCACTGGACATAGGCAAAAAACTCACAGGAGAGAGTGATATAACATTGGCAGATTCTTACAATGGTCTGGGCGTTTTATATAATGAAACTGGTGATTTTGCAAAAGCAGAAATATATCTTTTAAAGGCGATAGAGATTTGGAAAAAGGCTTATGGTGAAGATCATCTACATCTTGCATATCCTTTTAACAATTTCGGAAATCTTTTTGAGCGACTGGGTAATTTCTCGAGTGCAGAAATGTACATGTTAAAATCTCTGAAAATTTATCTCAATAATTTTGGTGAATACCATCCTGATGTTGCTGATTTATATCATAATTTGGGGGTACTACATTTAGAAAAAAAAGAGTATAACAAGTCTGAAAATTATTTTTTGAGGTCATTAGCTATTAAATCCAGAAATATGGATAGCAATAGCATTGAAATGGCATCTCTATATTTGAATATTGGTAATTTTTATTATTATACTGGTAGTTATAGTAAGGCTGAGCTTAAGTATCTGACTTCGTTAAAGATATATTTAAAAAATCTTCGTGAGGATCATCCTGAAATAGCAAACGTATATAATAATCTTGCCTCTGTTTATTCGAAGTTAGGAAATTATGGCCAGTCAGATTTTTTTTATACGAAGTCGTTAAATTTATATAAAAAATCTTTGGGAGAATCGCATCCGAGTGTAGCAACCTCATATAGCCGTCTTGGACTTTTGAATTTGGAACATGGCAATTTGGAAAAGGCAGAAGTTAATTATTTGCATTTTCAAAAGATTGAACAAGAGATGCTTAAACGGTATTTTCCTTTTCTTGCAGATACGGAAAAGGAAAAATATTTTGAAACTGAGAGGCCATATATCAATGTATTTAAGACCTTTTGCTTACTTAGATACGTTAGTAATCCTTCAATTACAGCTGATTTATATAACCATCAATTGGTTACTAAAGCTGTTTTGTTGAATAGTTCCTCTAAATGGCGCCGTAGGATAAAATCTTCTGGAAATCCAGAACTAAATGTGCTTTTTGAGGCATGGACCGAAAGCAGGAACATGTTAAACCAATTAATTCAATCAACTGATTCTACTGAGCGGCTTGGAATCGACTCTGTTCGAAATAAAACAGACAAAATGGAAAAAATGCTTTCGCTAATGTCTGAGAATTTTTCACAGTTAACGGATAAAACTGAAATTACCTGGAGGGATATTCAAAAAACCTTAAAGTCTGGTGAAGCAGCTGTTGAAATAATTAGAATTCATAAGTTTGGCGTGCGGGAAACAATAATTGATACATCGGATATTTTGCAAAAGTCATTTCAGGTAAAAGGTCTCACTGATACTATTTGCTACTCAGCGCTTATAGTAAAAAAGGACTCAGAATATCCAGAATTAGTTGTATTGGAAAATGGAAATGAGTTGGAGACCAAATATTTGAGTCAATATAAAAAGTGCATTCAAAAACGAATGATTGATAAAACATCTTATGCACAGTTTTGGCACAAGATAGATAGAAAGTTGGTAGGTATTAATAAAGTTTATATCTCTCCTGATGGTGTTTATCATAAATTAAATCTAAGTACGCTTCAAAATCCAGTAACAAAACAATATTTGTTTGATGAAAAAGATATTAGGCTAGTTACAGTTACTAAGGATTTAGTGGAACCTCAGATTATGGGTGGTGAAAATAAAAAGGCTGTTTTATTTGGATTTCCAAGTTACTTTAAAGCTAAAGCTGATTCTTTGGCTGGTAAAATTTCAAATAATAGTTCTGGATTTAAAAACTTCATCGGAAGTCTGAATGAGTTACCTGCAACAAGATCTGAGATAAAAATAGTTGCTGATATTTTGAAATCAAGAGGTTGGAATGTGGCTGATTTTACAGCAGAAACAGCTACTGAAGAAAATATAAAATCAGCCTTTAAGCCAATTATTTTGCATGTCGCTACCCATGGTTTTTTCCAGGCACAAGATACTAATACATCTAATGATCCTTTGTTTCGTTCCGGTTTGATGTTGGCAAATGCTGGTGAAACATTAAATGGGAATAAATCATTAAATGCTGAAGATGGCATTCTTACCTCGGCTGAGGCAATGAATTTAAACCTGGATAATACAGAACTAGTAGTATTAAGTGCCTGTGAAACAGGACTTGGTGAGATTAAAAATGGTGAAGGTGTTTACGGTTTGCAGCGTGCATTTAAAGTAGCTGGTGCCAAATCAATCATTATGAGCTTGTGGAAAGTGAGCGATGACGCCACTCAGGAGTTGATGGTTAGCTTTTATAAAAATTGGTTAAACCCCACCCAACATGCCCGAAGGGGAAGAGTAAAAACATCAACTGCTCAAAGCACAAAAATCGCGAAGACAGATCAACAAAAGGCAGACTCCTGGGGATTAGGAACTGGGTCGAAGCGTTCTGCATTTCTAAAAGCTCAAAAGGAACTAAAAGTAAAATATCCGGATCCGTTTTATTGGGGGGCTTTTGTAATGGTTGGGGAGTAGAAATTTAATTTTTTTTATTGGTGCCTTATTATAAATAGATATGCTATATATTTTAAAGTGATATTTTTTTAATTTAAAAAAGAATAAATTATATTTTTTTTTCTAAATCCATTTAAATTATGAAAAAAATTTATAATTTGGGTATATGGTAAAGATATTACTCAAATTTTATTTACTCTCTTAGATAACTTAAATTTTTGAAATATTTTAAGTAATGTGGATAGACAAAACAAAATATTTTTATATGAATTTTAATTTTTTTAGTCAAAAATAAGATTTAAAACTTAAAATCTCACTAAACAATGATATTGGTATCATTGTTTGCTGAATTCATTTTAAAAAAATATTCTACAGATAGCTAAAAATTGGTATTTTATTATTGTTCGACCAAAAATGTGAAAACAATAATTTTATAACAATTAAATTCTAAAAAAAATTAAACCCTCATTTTATCCAACAAAAAATT
>Ga0105049_10009878_pt1 | contig 10960 bp, 10 predicted proteins | sample MAT06_FD_78087 | JGI IMG/M metagenome (GOLD analysis project Ga0105049, IMG submission 78087) | Freshwater microbial communities from Lake Fryxell liftoff mats and glacier meltwater in Antarctica - MAT-06 | ecosystem: Environmental > Aquatic > Freshwater > Ice > Liftoff microbial mat | place... | reverse complement strand
CGCGTGGACCCGGTGATGCTGGAAGTGTTTAGCAATAGTTTTATGTCGATTGCCGAGGAGATGGGCTTATGTTTGCAGCAGACGGCGGTGTCGGTGAATATCCGCGAGCGGCTGGATTTTTCATGTGCGATCTTTGATCGCGACGGCAATTTAATCGCCAACGCGCCGCACATGCCGGTGCACCTAGGCTCGATGGGCGATTCAATCAAAACGGTGGTGAATAAAAATCGCGGCGCGATGGCGGCGGGTGATGTGTATGCATTGAATGACCCGTTCAATGGCGGCACGCATTTACCCGATGTGACGGTGGTGACGCCGATATTTTTAGCGGGCAGTTCCTCGCAACCAGCACAACAAGCGCCGGATTTTTTTGTCGGCTCGCGTGGGCATCACGCTGATATTGGCGGCATCACACCCGGCTCGATGCCGCCGTTTTCCACCACCATTGAAGACGAAGGCGTGCTGCTCGACAACATCAAGCTTGTGGCCAACGGTGTACTCAATGAAACTGAAATACGCCATCGACTCGCGAGCGCAAAACACCCTGCCCGCAATATTGAACAAAATATGGCGGATTTGCGCGCGCAAATTGCAGCGAACGAAAAAGGTTGTAACGAACTAAAAAAACTCGTCGCCCAATACGGCCTTAATACCGTCCACGTCTACATGCAGCACGTGCAAGATAACGCCGAAGAATGCGTACGCCGCGTGGTGGAAAGGCTAAACGATGGCGCGTTTAGTCTAACGATGGACAACGGCGCAACCATTAACGTAAAGGTCAACGTTAATCATCAAACGCGTAGCGCGACAATTGATTTTGCGGGCACCTCCCCACAGCTTCAGTCCAACTTTAATGCGCCCTCGGCGGTAGTGACTGCCGCCGTACTTTATGTATTTCGCATGTTGGTCAACGCCGATATTCCGCTTAACGCCGGCTGCTTAAAACCACTCACCATTGTCATCCCGCCGCACTCCATGCTGAGCCCAGTATTCCCGGCGGCAACGGTCGCAGGCAATGTTGAAACATCACAAGCCATCACCGACACACTCATCGGCGCACTCGGCGTAATGGCCTCCTCCGGTGGCACGATGAATAATTTCACCTTCGGTAATGATGACTATCAATACTACGAAACCGTATCAGGCGGCACCGGCGCGGGCGCAAATTTTCACGGCTGCGATACCGTGCAAGCGCACATGACCAACTCACGATTAACCGACCCGGAAGTGCTGGAATTTCGCTACCCGGTGCGTGTAGAAGAACACGCCACCCGCGCCAACTCTGGTGGCAAAGGCAAACACCACGGCGGCAACGGCGCAATACGAAAAATTCGCTTCCTACAACCCATGACCGCCGCAATACTAGCCGGACACCGCCACGTTGCGCCCTTCGGACTTAATGGTGGCGAGCCAGGCGAAGTCGGTGCAAATTGGGTAGAACGCGCAGACGGTACACGCGTGATGCTCGACTATGCGGATGAAGTAGAAGTAGATGCGGGTGACGTATTTGTGTTGCACACGCCGGGGGGTGGGGGGTTTGGAAAGTTAGATCAATGAGCATCGGTGCGCACGGCGCACGCTGCGAATGAAATTACCAATGTCTAGACGAGCAGAATTAAAACCTCCTAATCGAATTACTAATGTCTAGAAGAAAAAAACTGAAATCGAACAACACGCTTGCCTCCTCCCTTTGCAAAGGGAGGCTGGGAGGAATTTTTGTTGCGGCGAAGAGTCAATTTAGGCAGAAAAAATACAGCGTGTTGAGATAATAAAATAAATAACTCTCCGCTATTTATTCCACGATTTCTTCAGGCGCATTTTTCGAATGAATGTTGGTGATTGTTTAATGATAACTGTTTCTTGCTTTGCTATCTCTGCCCATAAGCCGAACTTCGACCAGTTCACGCTTGCCGGCATGTTCAACCGGTACGCTTATCTTGATCCAATTGTCGCGGCCACGCTCCGAAAAATCGAGTGACTTTCCTGATTGGTTAATGTTGAACATTTGTCCAGAAGGAAAAACACTAGACAAGTCAAGTACTAGGCCAACAGTAGAGCCTTTGTCCGGCATTGCGCAAATAGTTGGCGGGGTAATGGTTTCTGTCTGATTTTTGGCAGCTTGAAGTACTTTGATTTCGCCACCTCTCGGGCCGTAGCGTGCCCACTTAATGCGCATGGGCTTCGTATTTTGCTCGAAGCTTGATGTGAGACCTGCTTGACCAAACTTAAAGCAAACAGGTTCGCCGGTATTGCTTCGAAAAAAATACCCAAAGTCACTGGGACCTACTTGAATGCGCCATTCAAATAGCTTCCCAACATAATGGGTGTGTGGAAAAGGGGATAGTGCCTGATCTGACCTCTGACGTGTTAGCTCTGCTGGCACGGCGCGCCATTCTTTACCCGTTGAATCAACGCCTCCAATATCCACATCAAAGTCGATGTCCACGATAACAGTTCTCATTGACGCACATCCCGGCAATAAAACGAGAAGCCCGACTAATGTACGTGCAATTGTTACAACTCGCTGTTCTAGCATCCTCATGGTATCTCCAATCGACTTCAGAGTATTTAGGTTTGACAGATTATTCCTGGAGGACAGTCGTTGATTGGGCGCTCAAACCAACTCTCTACCCAGTCCCAAAACGAAGACCACCACTCACTAATCTGGTCCCAGACTACGTCAAACCATGACTCGGCGGCTTCCCATAATGTGTAGCAAGTTACACTCGGCGCAGCTCCATAACCCTGTGGCACCTCATTTAAGCAGGCCGAATGCACGTAGGAGCACACACAATAATCATGTCCATAGCATTCAACCGTTAAAATGTTGAAAGGCGTGAGTGAGCCCGGACCGCATGCCCCAAAGTTCGGATTAGCCATCGTTGTATCCAAGCATGACCCATCACCGTCTTTACGTCGCACTGCGAGGGGCGCGAGCGCAGAAGTTCCCATGATCCTATCAACAAACTGCTTCTCGACAAACTTTTCTTGCACGTCAGTGGTATCAAAAATTAGCTGCTTACCCTTTTTTTACATTCCCAACACCAGCCGTCCCCTGATTTTTGCTTAAGGGATCGAATAAACCTTGGCTATGCAGCATGAACCTAGCACTGAGCATTTCGCATCCAGATATTCTGTCACAAGACTGCTTGAGGGAATTCGCCAACGCTTCGCCTAGAACTGCTCGTACAGTATTTTGGTTAGGGTATGTTTCCGTTAGCAACTGCAGCATCATTACAACGGAGCCGAAGGAGTCGAGTAGTTTATTGACCGACGGGTTAGGGTCAATTTCGTCCAAAACAGCATACATGGCAGGTACCGCATCCAAAAGTGCTCTGCCCGCTTCGCCAGCAGCAAAACTTTTAAGGCGCAGTAGTTCACTATTATACGAATCTGATCTAAAGTCTTTGTTGCGTTTCAACAATCGCCTTATGTCGACTCCACCGACCGACACATCCTGCAAACGCTTTCCTTTGTCGTCACGACTTTTTGATCTACCTACGAATTGAGAAATTTCGTTTGTTTAAGAGTCAAAATGTAGCACTTGTCCCGAAGTGCCAATGCCTGGAAATGTGCGAGAACGAAACAGAATTCTTTTACCAGTCTCTGATTGATAGCCGACGAGCAATCCCTCGTCAACGTTAAAACGCGAAACAAAAATCTGGGGCGAGCCCAGCACCGTGCCAGAAGCTTTTAAAAAAGCAAGTGCAGACTTTGGGTCGAGTGGTAGAAAAGCACGTCTCGCCTCGAGCTTGGGTTCAGCTTGTATTCCAGCAGAAGGCTCCCCGTTGCCAAATGCGAAAGATGAAACTACGCCGATCGAGAGTATCCTCGCGAAACAAAGAAGTGACTTATGCCAAAATTTAGGGCATTTGTTTGATGGCTTACCTAATTTCTTATCCATTGTCATTCCAATCTGCTCAGCGCCAACATTTAAACGGCAATAACCCAGAAAGCTGACATTGCAGGATCTAGGCAATTGTGTCAACCAATGAATTTGAGGATGACGAGCGTTGGCACAAAGGACGCTAAGGTCATTTCTAAAATTCCAGTGCCAGAAACAAGCCTTGCTTATTGCCTAGCCACCGCCCATCATCGCTAATAACGGCAACTGTTTAACACTATTGTTAAAGGCCGCATGAGGGGTCGTTGGTCTATTTCGGTCAACGGCAATTGGCGCATAACATCTGAATTCCCCGATAGAAATGCTTACGTTTTAGACTATAAGGACTACCACTAATGGCTTTGTATAACCCTCCTTACCGGTGAATTCATCATCAATATTTATCTTGAACCTAACGGCATAAGCGGGCGTGAACTTGCGGTAAAGCTCGATGTGGCCGCCTCCACACTAACCCGCATTCTTAAGGGCTTAAGCCGTACTACGCCAGAAATGGCACTTCGCCTTTCTAAAGCAATCGGTCGTTCGCCTGAAAGTTGGCTCACCATGCAGGACAATTACGATCTTTGGGTGACGAGGCAACATGTGGATTTACGCAGCGTAAGCAGGCTAAATTAAAGGGGCCAGCGTTAATTGTTTTGAATCAAAGGCTTCAGCGCAAAAACTCAAATAGCTATGAATCAAAGGGTTCAGCGACACCATTCCAAAATCATACAACGAGCCAACTTTCTATCTTTACGTAAAAACACGAATTACCTAACCGCTGACTCGGTTATGCCAACTAACGGCAAATCGCAACAATCTGATTCGCCGATTCGCAAGCCAATAAAAAAAATCTTCCGGCACTTGCTTCATTTTGTGTGGCTTTGCGTCGCGCTTTTTCCAATCGTATGATTTTGGTTGATGCGTCAAAATGTAGCTGATCACTCCACTTGTGCCGGTGAATTTCGCCGCGAATGGATTTGTATCGCTATAGCTTACCGTGGTCATCGGTAAGCCAATGACTAAGCCTGTGCCCGTGCTGAATGATTTCTCAGAAAGAACTAAGAACGGCTGAACGTCCTTCATTTCGCTGCCAACTTGGGGGCTGCAATCGATCCACATAACATCTTGGCGATCTGGCGTCCAAGAATTATTTGTCGCCACTAAAATACCTCTTTGCCGACCAGCCCGGTTGCCATCACCTCGCCACCGTGCTTTGCAGGATCGAACAACGCTAATTTCTCAGCAAGCGTGAGCTTAGGTGTACCAACGGGTTTAACCATCACGCCCATTTCGTGCACGCTTAACTCAACGGGTTGCCCCTCGGTAAAATTCGCAGAGCGCGCGATGCTTGCAGGAATACGAACAGCTAAATTGTTGCCCCATTTGCGTATCGTTAAATTCGCTACCCGTGCCATAGCAATGCCTTAAATTAAATTCGTATCAACATATTGATACATAAATTGTTGGCGGTCAGGATTTTTAAACGAATGCGCTGCTAGATTCAGGGCGCGGCGGGCATCTGGTGAGAGCGAATGCCCTTGTTAGCCCAATGGACGGAAGATTTTTCAACAACTAAGCTGGCTTCGCGCAATACGCAAAATTCGCTTTCAATCCATGACCGCCGCAATACTAGTCGAATATCGCCACACTGGGCCTTTCGGACTTTGGGGCAGCGAGCCAAGAGAAGTTGGTGCAAATGGGGTGGAGCGTGCGAGTGGCATCCGCGTGACGCTCGACTATGCGGATGAAGTAAAGGTAGATGCGGGCGGCGTATTTATACTGCACACGCCGTGGGGGTGGCGGGTTTGCAAAATAATTAGCCCCAAGGATTTTTATTTGTTGGCTATTCCGATATGCTGTTTGCAAACGTTGGCTCGCGCAGGTATCGATCTGCCAGCATTAAGAAATCACATCCACAATTGAATAATTACTCTGGAGAATCATCAAGGCGATAGCCGAGACCTCGGACAGTTTTAATTAACGCTAAATTATGGCCATCATCGATTCGTGCACGTAAGCGTCTGATGTAAACATCCACCACGTTAGTGAGTGGGTTTTCATAGCTGCCCCACACGTTGGCGAGGATGCGCTCGCGGCTGAACAGTCGCCCGGGCGAGGTCATAAATAACTCTAGCAGCGCGAGTTCTTTCGCAGTAAGAATGAGCCGCTTGCCACCGCGATGCGCCTCCATGCGCTCACGATTAAAAACCAAATCTGCGATTTGAATGGTGACGACCGAAGCGGAAATTGCGGGCGGACGCCGTAACAACGCTTCAAGCCGCGCCAGTAATTCTTCAAACGCAAATGGCTTGGTGAGATAGTCGTCTGCGCCACAACGTAAGCCTTGTACGCGGTCTTGCACCGCATCCATTGCTGTTAGCATCAAAACCGGAACGCTCCAGCGCTCTGCACGTAGCACTTGGCATACCTCAATACCGGTGATGCCAGGCAGCATCACATCAAAAATAGCGATTTCCAAGTCTTCCCCTCGTGCAAAATCTAGCGCCGCCTCACCGCTCTTTACTGCGCTCACTCGATAGCCTTCTGCAGACAGACCGCGAACCAGAAAATCGCTTACGCGCGCATCATCTTCAACTAACAGCAATCTATTACTCATTACTCTCTCACTCTGACCTCAATGTCTGTCCTATGCATCGCAAATATGGCGCTTTGGATTTTTTTGAGCTGTTGATAGTGGCGATGGCGTGAATTAACGCGAAATCTGCACTAGATGACTAGGTACTTAGCATCAGCCAATGCATTGGCCTTGTCAACACGCGGCAAAGTGATGGTGACATCGGTGCCGCCAGAAACAGCAGGTACAACACTAATGGTTCCTTGATGTTGCAAAATAATATCGCGTGCAATCGATAAACCCAAGCCCGAACCCTCGGGGCGCATGCGGCACGCTTTGCGTCCGCGGTAGTGACGCTCAAAAATTTGCTCGCGTTCATCGTCATTTATTCCGATACCCTCATCGGTAACGGTAATCCTGACTTGATGCTGTTCCATCCTAATTTCAACCATAACCGTTGTTTCAGTTTGGCTATAGCGGATTGCGTTATCGAGCACAATGACTAGCACCTGCATGAGTTTATCGCGATCAGCCGCCACAATCACATCGTCTTCTGCTGCCGAAATGGATTGTGATATGTGAATGCGCCGATTGATGGCAATAGCGCGCATGCTGCTAATAGCTTGGCGCACAACACTCGTAAGCGGCAGCTGCGAGCGTACTAACATTTGATTTTCTGCATCAGTCCGCGCCAAAGAAACGAGTTCTTGAACGCGATTGCCTAGGCCTTCGGCCGCCTCAACGACTTTCACCAGCGCAGCACGATAAGTTGCCTCTTGCTGGGTTTGCTGCAAACGCGTCCCAGCGTGGGCCGCTTGGCGCAGCGCTACTTCTGCTTCGCCACGGATGACTGTCACCGGTGTACGAAGCTCATGGCTCACATCTGCAAAAAAACGACGGCGCCTTGCATCGAGCTGCAGCAGGGCATCGTGACTGCGAGTCAAGGCCTCGGTACGCGCTGCTACGGCAGCATCAAGCCCGGCGCGCACGTCTTCATTCTCGCGCCTCGCTGTCGCAAGTTTTGATGCCATGTCATCGAGGTGTTGTCCAATCCGCCCAAATTCATCGCCTCGTCCGCGCAGCGTATTTGGCAATGATTTGTATTGATCAGCCGCGATGGCGTCCGTGGTCTCTATAACGTCGGCGAACGGGCGATGCATCTCTCTTACAAAATACATCACGGCCAAAAAGCCCAATAACAACGCAAGGATAGTTAAGCCAATACTAGTTTGGCGAGTTGCACCAAGGGCGGCAGCGAGTTCACCTTCAGCACGGCCGGCGGCTTCCCTCTGCCGCAAGATCGCATCTTGCAGAACCACGCGCATATCACCGCCTTCGTAATACTCGAACGCATCAATTGTTGCCGCCCATCCATTGACAAGAGCCGCTCGTAGCGTAGTGGAGGCCGGGTTCTTGAGCGCGCTTTCGAGCACAGCAAAATTAGCGTTGAGATCGACTGCAATCTTTGAATCAAGTTCTGCGCCGTCCGCACCAAGCGCAATTTTGCGTTCTGCGGACGCGCTGAGATCAATCAGCGTCTGGCGCATTTTTGATAGCAAATCATCACGCGTATCGCTAGGTGCGCCGCTAGAGACGGACGTCTCAGCCAGCCAAACCTTCAGCCGCTGTTTGTTCGCCGCGAGTTCGAGGTAATGATTGAGCAGGTTAGTAGACACCATACTTTGCTCAGCCGCGCGACCCGCCTCACGTGTGGACCAAAGTACAAAGGCGCACTGGAGTACCGCAATCAAGGCGAGCAAAGCAAAAGCAAATGAGAGGCGGGTGCGAATCATATTCGGAAAATTGGCGGATAAGGGTGCTGATAGGCATTATTAAATTGTCAATAGCGTCGTAAAGACAATTGGCGGGACAATCAGTGAGGTCATATCACCCCGCCTTGCCCCGCGTTATTGACGCCACATTCCGCGCACGAATTACCAAACGCCATCAAGAACCTGAGTACGGTAATGACGAATGATGCAAGACGATGCGCATTTTACCCATATCGTCTTTCTTGAATGCCCATGTTTTATCAACGGTGGTTTGCTTGCCTGATTTGTCAGTCAGCACCACGTTGCCAATTGTTTTTGCAACGTCGCCATTAATATGAATAGCAGCGTTTCGGATCTCAACTTTTGTCCAGCCTTTCAACGCAAAGCCAGTATCCTTCGGGAAATTTGTATCGCCACCCACAAAGTAAGCCAGTGCGCCATCGCGCGTGACACGGAAGGTTTGCGGCGCAACTGTCAATGTTGGTTTAAACAACACTGGGCCCATGTTGTAGCCATAAGCGCTGTCAAGCACCGCCATGGCTGTTGCGCGTGCTTTTGTAATGCCGCCAGATGCGAAATCACTGCTGATTTGTACCAATGCATCGCCCCACGCCTTTTGTGCTCCTACCACTTCTGACTCTGTAACGTTTGCGTTATAGGTAGGCGCTTTGGCAGTTGCGGTAACCGCAAAGCCAGATGCGGCGATTGCAAGAATGAAGGTGGATAGATTTAATTTCATATGAGCTCCGGTTGGGTTAGAAGTTGCGAGTGGAAAGTCAACAACATCATTAAATACTCCCAAGATTAATGGTTTCTGAATTAAACATTAACGGCAGATTAAAAATCCGCGCATGTCTTAGCGATAATGGCTGAGGCTACAAAAAACCTCAACTGACGGTGCGAATTAAATTGGCAATGAAAATCAAAGGGCAGAGTTGAATGACATCTGCATTCATCGAAAGGAATAAAGCCGATTTATTCCCAAAACGCAGCCGCCAACAACACCAAACTATTAAACGCCACACGACCCGAAACCCCTTCATCCACAGGCACTTTCAAGGCATTGCCGCCAAACTCCTCGTGAATCAACGCATTTCAGACATCGCTTCATTGGGATCAACACCCTGAGTATTGCGAAAAATAACGCTGAACCATTAAACCCTGCCTTTGCTAAGTAAATTAGTGATAACTGTTTCTTGCTTTGCTATCTCTCCCCGTAAGCCGAACTTCGACCAGTTCACGCTTGCCGGCGTACTCGACTGGTACGCTGAGGTTGATCCAATCGTTGCGGCCACGTTCCGAAAAGTCGAGCGACTTTCCAAACTGGTTAATGTTAAACATCTGGCCAGGTGGAAAAAGTCTAGACAAGTCAAGTACCAGACCAACAGTAGAGCCCGCATCCGGCATTGCGAAAATAGTTGGCGCGGTAATGGCTTCTGTCTGATTTTGTGCAGCTTGAAGCACTTTAATTTCGCCGCCTATCGGGCCGTAGCGTGCCCACCTAATGCGCACGGGCTTCGTATTTTGTTCGAAGCTTGATGTGAGAACTGATTGGCCAAACTTGAAGCAAACAGGTTCGCTAATGTTGCTTCGAAAAAAATATCCAAGGTCAGTGGGGCCGACTTGAATGCGCCATTCAAATAGCTTTCCAACATAACGTGTGTACGAGAAAGGAGATGCTGCCTGATCTGCCCTCTGACGCGTTAGCTCTGCTAGCGCAGCGCGCCATTCCTTACCCGCAGAATCGACGCCTTTAATGTCTACATCAAATTCAATGTCAACGATAACAGTTCTCATTGATTTGCATCCCGGCAACAAAACGAGAAGCCCAACGAAGGTAGTTGCAATCGCCATAACCTGTTGTTTTAGCGTCCTCATGTTGACTCTAATCTTTTTCAGAATGTTCAGGTTTAACAGATTGTTCCTAAAAAGCAGTTGTGGCTCCAAGACTCAATCATTTAAACACTTAATGATCAAGACGCATCCAGCACCAACATAGCGACGCTTGCGCCGGTCGGCACAACAACAGCAGGTTTCGGAAAAACAGGATTGACCTCAAAGGCTATTAATGCCAAGGCGGAAAAAGTAAGTGGGATTTTTTCATCATAAATGGAGTCGGCGTGAGTAGGTTATGTGGGTTCTGCAGCCGCATCTTTAGATGCCAACTGTTGTCATGAAGCCTAGTGTTTGTGGTGATTGGCTGTAGCCCTTTGCAAGGCATCGCCTAAGACTGTGCTATCTAGGCAATGAAACAGAGACAGTAAAACTGCTGATTGCAGCAACTTCGTTGAAGCGACTAATTGATGCGCTTAGCAAATAAATGTTAATTCAAAATAATTGTCGTAATAATCACCTGTTCGGGTATTGACAACCACCCGTGCATCAGCAGCGTCGCCAATCAAAAAATGGCTCTTCCAATGCACCTGTGGATGACGAGCGATGAACTTAACGAACCTCTTAACACCGAAATTTTCGGACATGGCAAATGTCTCAACGCTATAAATTTAGATTGCTCGCATTGCAGCAATGATCGAGTGTTACCAAATTATTTTTATCGTGTATTGGCGGTTAAAAAATCAACGCGGATGCGCACGGCACACCCTTACAGCCAGACAATCGTTACGAAAAAGTTGGAAGCCCACCGATAAGCCGGATTCTGTAGCGACACTTGCGTGCCGTGACAGTCATTCCTCTCGAACGTACGTTACCGCACGCCTCTAGCACCCT
>Ga0105049_10009877_pt1 | contig 10960 bp, 10 predicted proteins | sample MAT06_FD_78087 | JGI IMG/M metagenome (GOLD analysis project Ga0105049, IMG submission 78087) | Freshwater microbial communities from Lake Fryxell liftoff mats and glacier meltwater in Antarctica - MAT-06 | ecosystem: Environmental > Aquatic > Freshwater > Ice > Liftoff microbial mat | place... | reverse complement strand
GCCATCGCGAGCGGGTCCTCCCTGAACTTGCAGGCCGAAATGGCCAAGGAGCGCATTGCCTCGCTCGATTCGCTCAAGTCCATGCCTCCGCTCCTCAGCCGCGCAGACCTCCCCAAGCCGCCGGAACCCCCCGCGCCCCCCGCGGCGTCAGGTCCGCCTGAGTTTTCTCCCACGTCCAACATCATCGGCCCGGCTCCGGATGCACCCGCCGCGGACGCACCCGCGACTGAAACCCCCGCTCCCGAAGCCACGCCAACTCCTGCCCCTACCACCACGCCTCCCACCGAACCGGTGCCCACGCCAGCCGAGCCCGGCACCCCAACGCCGACCCCAACACCGCCCACGCCAGCACCCGCTCCCGACACAACGCCGGCCACTCCAAAATGACGTCGTCCCGCCCCGGCGGACGAGACGATGCACGACGCACCGATGCCGCGGCGGCCGATGATGTTGCCCGCGCCGGTGGCCTCCTGCTCCCCGGCGGCAAAGTCTCCGAAGACGCCCTCCGCGCGGCAGTCGAACAAGGCCAATCCGCCGGCGTCGAGACAGAGGACGATGCCGAACTTCGCCGCGTGACCTTCGAAATCCGCCGCGACCTCAAAAAACGCCTCGACCGCTACCTCGTTGATCGAATCGGCTTCATGAGCCGGACGAAACTCCAGGTACTCATCGACGAAGGCGGCGTTATCGTCAACCAGAGAATCCCCAAGGCCTCCACCGTCATCCGCGCGGGCGATGTGATCGAGGTGGTGGTGCCGCCACCACCCCCCAAAAACATCCAGCCCGAGGACATTCCCCTCGCCGTCCTCTATGAAGACGATCTCATCATCGTCATCAACAAGCAACCCGACATCATCGTGCACCCGGCCCGCAGCCACCTCAGCGGCACCATGCTCAGTGCACTCGCGTGGCACTTCAAGCATTCCGGCGTCGGCGGGGGCCTCTCCGCAGTCGGCGATGAGTTCGCCCGCCCCGGCGTCGTCCACCGGCTCGACCGCCACACCTCCGGCTGCATCGTCTTTGCCAAGCAGGACGAGGCCCACTGGAAACTCGGCCACCAGTTCGAGCACCGCCGCGTCGACAAACGCTACATCGCCGTGGTCGAAGGGGTGTTTTCTCCGGATATCGAAGTGATCGACATCCCGCTGGGCCCCCACCCCTCGCGTGAGAAGGGCTTCCGCGAAAAGTATGTCGTGCGGCACGATGAATTGGGAAAGAACGCGGTCACCATCGCGCGGGTGCGCGAGCGGTACTTCATTCCGCCGGAACTCCGCAAAGACGCCAACGCCCCCAAGGGCTACTCGCTGATCGAACTGGAACTCAAGACCGGCAGAACCCACCAGATCCGCGTGCACCTCTCGCACCTGGGCTATCCCATCGTGGGCGACGACATGTACGGTGGGCACCCCTTTGTGGACATTGACGGCCGCACGGTGATCGCTCGCCAGGCCCTGCACGCCTGCACTTTGGGAATCCGCCACCCGCGCACCGAACAACCCATGGAGTTCACTGCGCCACTCCGCGGCGACATGGCCGACCTCGTCCGCACGCTCCGCGAAATGTCGGGCGGGGGAGTGCGGGTCGATGCGCCGGGTGCCACCGTGGACCTTGAAAAAGCAATCGCCTGAACCAAGACAACCAAAGCCGCTGAAAGGACTTGAACCTTCGACCCGCGCTTTACAAAAGCGCTGCTCTACCACTGAGCTACAGCGGCGGCTGCACAAAGTTTATGCCCGCCGCCAATCGCGCCGCCGATCACCGTGTCGGCGCGTGCTGGGGGACTGCCTTCAACCGCCCCGCCAATCATGTGGCCGAACCGGTTCACGGGGGTTCATTCCGCGTTACACTTCTCTCCATGCAATCGAAAGCCACAACCGTCAAGGCATACCTCGCCGAACTCACCCCCGATCGGAAAGAGGCTGTGGCGGCCGTTCGCAAGGTCATTCTCGCTGCCATTGATGACGACATTGAAGAAGGCATGGCTTCCGGGATGATCGTGTACTCCATTCCTCACCGGGTCTTCCCGGCCGGATACCACTGCGACCCCAAGTCGCCGCTCCCATACGCGGCGGTCGCGTCTCAGAAGCAACATCTGTCGATCTACCTCATGGGCGTCTATGTCGGTTGCGATGGGGGCGGCGCGTCCGAACTTTCCGAATGGTTCCGCACGGAGTGGCTCAAGACCGGCAAGCGGCTCGACATGGGCCAGTGCTGTGTCCGCTTCAAGAAACTCGAGGACGTGCCATTGGAACTGGTGGGCGAGGCGATTCGGCGGATGCCGTCAAAGCAGTACATCCGTGAATACGAGGCGGCAATGGCGACCATGGGAAGGATGAAGGCGGCCAAGGCCAAGCCCGCTGCGAAGGCACCGGCGAAAGGCCCCGCGCTCTCCGCGAAGAAGCCTCCGGCCAAGGCCAAGGCCGCCCGCCCAGCGAAAAAGAAGGTCGCGAAAAAGGCCTGACCGTGGGTTCGCTCCCATGCCGCATCGGGAGATCTCGCGTTCGTCGGATCCCTTGAGTTTCCTACCATTTGAAATTCAAGGAGTCATGCGATGGCCCTCTGGGGTGGAAGATTTGAATCCGGGCCCGACGCCCTCTTCCGCAATCTCAACGACTCGCTGAGATTCGACTATCGCTTCGCCAAGGAGGACATCGAAGCCTCCATCGGATGGGCCAACGCCATCCACCGCGCCGGCGTCCTCTCCGACGATGAACTCGCCCGCCTCACGACCGCCCTTGAGGCCCTGCTCGCATCCGTGCAAGCCAATCCAGATCTCCCGCTCACCAGCGGCCTCGGCACCGATGAGGACATCCACTCTTGGGTCGAGCGGAGCCTGATCGCCCAAGTCGGCGACCTCGGCAAGAAACTCCACACTGGCCGCAGCCGCAACGACCAGGTCGCCACCGACTTTCGACTCTGGACCCGCGCCGCCATCGACTCCCGCCTCGCCGAACTCCGGGCCTGTCGCGTCTCCCTCATCGAGTTCGCCTCGCGCGAGCGGGCAACAGTCATCAGCGGCTACACCCACCTCCAGCGTGCCCAACCCGTCTTGCTCGCCCACTGGGCCCTCGCCTACGTCGAGATGTTCGCGCGTGACGAGGCCCGACTCCGCGATGCCCGCCGCCGCGTCAACATCTGCCCGCTCGGCTCGGGCGCACTCGCAGGCACCGCCTACCCCATCGACCGCCATCGCCTCGCCACCGATCTCGGCTTCGATGCCGCATCGCGCAACAGCCTCGACGCCGTCAGCGACCGCGACTTCGTCATCGAGACGCTCGCCGCCTGCGCCCTGACCGGCGTTCACCTCTCCCGCCTCGGTGAAGATCTCATCCTCTACGGCTCGCAAGAATTCGCCTTCTTCGAATACCACGATTCCGTCTCCAGCGGCTCGTCCCTCATGCCGCAGAAGAAGAACCCCGACGCCGCCGAACTCCTCCGCGGCAAGTCCGGCCGCATCACCGGTGCCCTCGTCGCCCTGCTCACCACCGTCAAGGGCCTTCCCCTCGCCTACAACAAAGACCTTCAGGAAGATAAAGAACCCCTCTTTGACGCCATGGACCATCTCTCCCTCTCGCTCCAGGTGCTCCCGAAAATCATCGACACGCTGAAAGTCCGCCGCGAGGCCTGCGAAAAGGCTGCCGCGGGTGGCTATTCCAACGCCACCGACCTCGCCGACTACCTCGTCGCCAAAGGCGTGCCCTTCCGCGAAGCCCATCACCTCGCCGGAGCCGCCGTGCGCTTGGGCCTTGAGCGCAACCAGCCGCTCGAACGGCTCACGCTCGCCGACCTCAAGACCATCACCCCCATCATCGAGAGCGACGTCTTTGACCGCATCAACCTCCACACCGGCATGAGCAAACGCGAAGTCGCAGGCGGCACCGGCCCCAACGCCGTGGCCGCAGCCATCGAAGCCGCCCGCGCTGCTTTGTAGTGCGGGCTTCCAGCCCGCGCCCTCGTTTTCGTCAGCCCATCAACTCCCCCGCCCCAGCCACCCATCGACACCCGCAAGCGTCCGACCGAGCACGCCCACCGCCTTGTGGAACTCCTCCATCGAAACATGCTCATCGGGCGTGTGATCCAGCGAACTGTCACCCGGCCCATACGCCGCGATGGGGCAGCCCCACACCGGGGCCACCACGTTCATATCCGCCGTTCCCGTTTTCACCTGCTGCCGCGGCACACCACCCCCATCCCGAATCGCCGCCGACAACGCGCTCACCACCCCGCTCGAGCGCGGCTCCACGTGCGCAAGTTCCATCCCCGAGACCTCAATCAACGCCTCTCCCGCACGCCGACGACATATCGCCTCGATGTCCTCTCCGCAAACCCCCGGCGGAAGCCGGAAGCCCGCGGCAGCATCGATCCGCTCGCGCAGCCCGTCTCCGCTCGTGTTCACGTTCCGCAAGCCCGCCTGCACACGCCCAAACACGCCCTTGGCCTCCGGCGTCATCGCCGCTGCATCCCGCGCCACCTCGTGCCACCAACGCACGAATGAATCCGACACCGATTCCTCCGGCCCCGCCGAGTGAGTGCAGTTCCGCTCCAACGCGTACCGGACAATCGCCCTTCCCTTGTACCCAAGCGTGACCCCGTCCCACCGGCTCGGCTCGCCGATGATGCACGCCTCGGGCCGCAGCGTGGCCGCCAGATGCCGCGCCCCGCGCGACGTTGCGCACTCTTCTTCCACCGCGCCAGCCACCATCACCCGCACACCCGCGGGGATCTCTTCCAGGTTCGCCAACGCCACCACAAAGGCGGCTAACGGACCCTTCGCATCCACGCAGCCGCGCCCGTACAACAGGTCGCCCGCGCGCCGCACCGGCGGGTTGCCGGGGTAGGTATCGATGTGCCCGAGCAAAACGACATCACGCAGCGCAACCCCTCCAGTTCGCTCCCCCTCGCGCCAGCCGACCGCGTTCCCGGCTTCATCAATCGCCGTCTGCAACCCCAGTTCCCGCATCGCTCCCACCAGAAACTCAACGGCCCTCCGTTCCTCGCCCGAGGGGCTCTCGATGCACACCAATTCTTCCAGCAACGCTTCCGCGTGCGAAACCGGAACCCGCATCGAAACCCTCAACGGCGCAGTCACGAGAACACCGTGCCCTGCCCCGCCAAACTCGCCGTGATCGGTCCCCCGCCGGGCCCATTTGTACGAGCATCCCCGATCACCACCCGCAACACCCCCGCCGCTCGCGCATCGTTGGCCGCCAGCACCTTCTTCTTCATCCGGCCCGCGGCGACATCGCTCACCGACGCCCCCTCGCCCGGCTTCACCTCGCGAATCAGCGTCGATTCATCCGGGAACGCCCGCAGAACGCCCGGCACATTGGAGAGCAACACCAGCGTCTCGGCCTTGAGCGCAATCGCCGTCGCCGCGGCCGCTCGATCCGCATCCACATTGATCGGCTCCCCACCCGTCGAGAGCGCAGGGGGCGAAATCACGGGCGTGAACCCCGCCGCCAGCACCGTCTCAATCAGCCGCGTATCCACCGCTTCAACCGATCCCGAAAAATCGTCGCGGATCAGCCGGATCCGACCCTCCTCAACACTCCGGATCGCATCCTTGCGGGCACCCACCCACGTCCGCCCATCCAGCCCGGAAATCCCCACGGCGTTAACGCCCTCCCGCAGCAATCGCTCGACCAGGGCCTGGTTCATCACGCCGCGGCACGCCATCTGAAAAATCTCCAACGTCCGCCGGTCCGTCCGCCGGCTGGTGTGGCCCGAGGGCGACGTGATCGTCGTCGATGGATGCCCAAGTTGCGTCGCCAGCACGTTCGTTGCGTGCGAACCACCATGCACAATCACCACCCGACGCCCAGAGCGGATCACCGCCGCGGCGTCGCGCGCGAACCCGTCCAGGTCGACACCCTCCGACCCACCCAATTTCACCACGATCGGTAATGTCTTTTCGCTCACCATCATCCCCTCGCCACTCCGAACACCCAAACGGCCATCCGCTCAAATCTAAGGGTGCAAACCCCCGAACCCAAGGCCCGTCCGTTCCTCAAATCCGCACATCAGATTCATGCACTGAACAGCGCTCCCCGCGGCACCCTTCATCAGGTTGTCGATCGCGCTCAACACCACGATCCTGCCCGTCTCCGCATCAACCTCAAACCCCACATCGCAATAATTGGTCCCCGCCAGCAACTTGGGCTCCGGATACCGATGGATGCCGGAACGATCCTTCACCAGCCGGATGAAAGGCTCCGCGCCGTAGGCGTTGCGATACAGCGACCACACCTCCTTCTCCGCGAGCACCTTCGTCGGCTCCACGTGCAGCGTCGCCAGCACGCCCCGCACCAGTTCCACCGACGTGATCGAAAGATGACACGGAAACTCCCCCAACTCCTGCCGAATCTCCGCCAGGTGCCGGTGCCCCGTGGGCGCGAACGACCTCACCACCCCGCTCCGCTCCGGATGATGCCCGCTCGCCGAAGGCTCGGACCCGGCCTCCGATGAACCCACTTTGACATCCGCCACCACCGACCGGATGAACCCCGCCCGCGCCAACGGCGCGAGACCCAGGTTCACCGCCGTCGCATTGCACCCAACACCGCTCGCATACCTCGCACCCTTCAACCCATCCCTATGAAATTCCGGCAGGCCATACGTGAAGCGGTCCACCCAAGCCGACGCGGCGTGAGGGGTGCCATACCACTTGGCGTACACGCCGCCGTCCCGCAGCCGAAAGTCCGCCGATAAATCAATGATGCGCTCCGCCAACCCGGAAAACCGCTCGATCTGCTTCGACGCCTCGCCGTGCGGCAAACACAGGAAAAGCACATCGCATGGTTCGATGGCCTCGGGTGGGGTGAACTGCAACTTCGTGCGGCCCCGCAGGTTCGGGTGCGCCGAATGCACAAACACGCCCATCTTGCTCCGCGAGGTCGCCGCCGCGACCTCCACGCCCGGATGATCGAGCAACAGCCGCAGCAACTCTCCACCGGTATACCCCAATGCCCCGACGATCGAAACTTTCAAACCCATAACGCCCTCCGCTCCCCGCGCGTTCTTCGACTCACGCTCTCGATCCATCGCTCGGTGTTGACGGGTTGACCTATCGCGTCGTGCCCAACACCTTCTCCGCCCGTTGCCCCGCACGCGACGCCTTCGCCACCACCCATTCCACCATCCTCGCCGGAATATCAACGCCCGTCGGCGCAATCGAGTTGCGGAACTCCATCGTGTGGTTGATCTCGCTCACCAAGTACCCACGCTCCGGGTCTTCCAAAAGGTCGATCGCGAGCACCGCCCCGCCGCCACCCACACACTCCGTCGCCGCCGCCGCGGCATCCCGGCACATCGCCCCGATCTCCGGTGTCACCTCCAACTTCGAGGCCTTGCCGCCGCGGGCCGTGTTTGTGATCCAGTGCTCCGAATCCCGCACAATCCCGCAGATGGGCTCAAGCCCCACCATGAACACCCGCAGGTCACGCTGCGGCTTGTCCACATACTCCTGGACATAGAACACCGAGTGCTGCACACCCCCCAGCGTCCCCTTGTGCTCGATAATCGCCTCGGCCGCATCACGATCATTCACCCGCGCCAAAAGCCTTCCCCACGAGCCGACCGCGGGCTTGAGCACAGCCGGATAGCCGTTCTCTTCAACCGCCCGCAAGGCCGAGCCCTCGTCGAGCGCGATCCGAGTCCGGGGTTGCGGCACACCAGCCCGCGCCAACGCCGCCGTCGTCGCCAGTTTGTCCCCGCACAGGTCAATCACGCCCGAGGGGTTCACGCACGGCACCCCAAACGCCTCGAAGCACCGCACCGCCGCCACAGCCTGCGTCTGGCTGATGCACCGCTCAAACACCGCCGTGTACTTCAGCCACGGTGCCGGGTCCGAAAGGTCGAACACCAACTCACGAACATCCAGCAACTCATGCGGGATGTTCCGCTTCGCCAGTTCCTCGGCCAGCAACCGCTCTTCAACGCGTATCCGCGAATGCAACAACGCGATCATCGTGCGAACCCTCAAAAGTGCTCTTCATGCAGACCAACCCGCTTCTCCGCCCGCTCACACCACCATCCCGCCGCCCGATTCACTCCCCCCAATCTTCCTGAACTTCCGGAGCCAACGCAACCCTGATCGGCCCGGTGTCCGTCACCTCCAACTCCGCCCCGCACTCTCCGCACCGAACCACCTCACCCCGCAACGGCTCCCGGGCGAAACTCACCGCCGCAGCGCACTCGGTGCACTCGCACGTCTGAACCGCCGAATTCGTCATGCTTCCGTTCATCCAAGACTCCTTTCAATTTCCGACCAGACACAAAAACAACGAAGGCCCTCCGTACACCGGTGGGCCTTTCATCAACCGTTTCCCTGTTCGTTCTGTACTTTTCAGAACGCCAAAGGGGGAGGATGCAGGATCACCGGGCCGTGGGGCCTTTGGATTTACCAAGTTTTTTCGATTTTGACGGCGAGCCGACCACGACGCCACCGCCGCGGCTGACGCGGGCGAGGACTTCGGATTGGTCATATCGGTTCATCATCATGGGGGGGGAATCCCGAACAGCCTCGGAAACCCCCAAAGCGGGCGAAGGGACTTGAACCCTCGACTTTCACGTTGGCAACGTGACGCTCTACCACTGAGCTACGCCCGCGAATCGCTCTTCCTTGCCGCTATCGACAGGAATGCGGATGGGACTCTAGCCCCGTCACGGCCCATGAGTCAACTTTCCAAAGCCCCACGCGCCTCAAGCGTCCGAAATCTCACAGCCCAAGCCGCGTCAACGTGGCATCCAGCGTCGCCCGGCAAACCTCCTCGTTCCCGATCGGCTTGTAAGACAGCAAAATCCGCGTCCCACCGGGCACCACGTTCGCCGCAACCTCCAGCCGCGGATACGTGTTATACCGCGGCGGCCGGGCGATCAGCACCCCCGCATCCTCGGTCGAAGCGTTCGAGACAATCGTGTACCCGCGATCTCGCAGGGCCTGTTCGGCCGCCGCCAGCACGGTCGGAACCCGATGTTCGGACCCAATCACGGCCGACAGCGTCCCGGCGCGATAACTCGCAACCACCCCGGACTCACCCTGATAGGCCTGCCGAGCGGCACACCCCGCACCAGCCACCAGCACAACCGCAAGAACCACTCCCGCCGACATTCGATACCACGCGTTCAATCCTGCCCTCATCTGCGGACTCCTTCCATCATCCTTGCCGTCCCCGCAACCCAAAGCGGACGAAGGCTAACGTAGCACCCCTCCGCCCGGCCGCCCCGCAACCCTCATGCCCTCCCTCGGCCGACCTAATCCGTCAAGTCGGTCCCCCACTCGTCCCGCCACTTGATTCAACGCGCCCACCGACCTTTACTTGGACCCCCTTCCGGGCTGGAAGGGTGCTTTCTTCACGTCAGGGATTTCACCTGACACCAATTGGTCAATTCTTATAGACGGGGCCGTGCATGGCGATTCGCGTGAAATCTCGCAGTGGTGAGTCAACCGACCAGATGCTGCGTCGGTTCAAGAAACTCTGCGAGAAAGAGGGCCTCACCAAGGATATCAAGCGCAAAGAGTTCTACGAGAAGCCCTCGGAACGCCGCCGCCGCGCCGCACGCAAGAGCGTCGTCCGCCGCACCAAGGACGACATGCCCCTCCCGGCCAAGAACGATCTCAAAAAGCCCGACCGTCCCGACAGGTAAACGCCTGTCCGATCCTGAGTTGAATCTTCGCATCCAGAAGTTCTGAACGGGCTTGGGTGCCTTCGGGTTGGGGGGTTCGTCGAATGGTGGGCGGGCGGGTCGGGTTTAGCGCAATCACGCTCGCACAATCAGACCGACCCCACACTCGCTCCGGCCCGCAAACGCCGGAGCGTTTCTGTTCCCGGTGCAAGCGTTTTCTCCCTGTCGGCCGATAATCTCTTTACCCGTCGCGCGTCTCGTTCTTCGGGAAACCGGTTTCAGAATCGTTTGTCCGCGGCTGGACGTTCCCACCAACGGCCCGTCCATCACTTTCGGGAGACTCTCCTTTGCCAACGTTGACCGCCTCATGCTTGACCGTTTCGCGCTTGCCAGCCACGTTGTTCCGACGGCTGCTGATCGCCGCCCCGGCCGTGTTCACCGCGCTCGCGTTCTGGTTCGCCACACCGACCTTGGCCCAAAGCGGCGCAGCCTCCACAGAGGTCGTGGTGCCCGATGCCGCCCGCGTCCACAAGGCCGGGGGCGAGGTCAACATCATCCTGCCCGACCTCACCAACACCACCGTCAACGCCGAGTTCTTCGGCATGTCGGGCAAGAACATCCTGCTCTTCACCGGCATCCCCGTCTGCCTCCTCGGGCTGTTCTTTGGCGGCGTCATCTACATGCGGCTGAAAGGGATGCCCGTTCACCGCAGCATGCTCGAGGTTTCGGAACTTATTTACGTCACCTGCAAGGCCTACCTCTTCCGACAGGGCAAGTTCCTCATGATCCTGTGGTCCCTGGTCGCCGCGGCCATGTTCCTGTATTTCAAACTGTTGGTCCATGTCTCCTGGGGCGACATGGCCCTGATCATCATCTTCTCGCTCATCGGAATCGCCGGCTCCTACGGCGTTGCGTGGTTCGGTATCCGCGTCAACACCTTCGCCAACAGCCGGGCCGCCTTCGCCTCGCTGAGGGGCAAGCCATGGCCGTGCCACGACATCCCGCTTCAGGCCGGCATGAGCATCGGCATGGCCCTCATCAGCGTCGAACTGTTGATCATGCTCGTCATCTTGCTCTTCCTCCCCAGCGACGTCGCCGGCAAGTGCTTCATCGGGTTCGCCATCGGTGAGTCGCTCGGCGCCGCCGTCCTCCGGATCGCGGGCGGCATTTTCACCAAGATCGCCGACATCGGCTCCGACCTCATGAAGATCGTCTTCGGCGTCAAGGAAGACGACGCCCGCAACCCCGGCGTCATCGCCGACTGCGTGGGGGACAACGCGGGCGACTCGGTCGGCCCCTCGGCGGACGGCTTCGAGACCTACGGCGTCACCGGCGT
>Ga0105049_10009870_pt1 | contig 10967 bp, 10 predicted proteins | sample MAT06_FD_78087 | JGI IMG/M metagenome (GOLD analysis project Ga0105049, IMG submission 78087) | Freshwater microbial communities from Lake Fryxell liftoff mats and glacier meltwater in Antarctica - MAT-06 | ecosystem: Environmental > Aquatic > Freshwater > Ice > Liftoff microbial mat | place... | reverse complement strand
GCCAGCGCGACCTTCTCCAGCCGCCCGGGCTCCTCCACCCCGCCGGAGACCCAGGCCATGTCCGCCGGCTGCACGCCGTAATCTTCGGCCAGGATGGCCCGCGCCCAGACCGCGGCCGTCACCTGGTATTCTGGCACGCCGATGCGCTTGCCGCGCAGATCGTCCGGCCGCGCGATGCCGCGGTCGCGCCGGATGTAGATCGCCGAATGCCGGAACGACCGCGAGACAAAGGCCGGCACCGCGATGTAGGGGCAGGTGCCGCGCGCGGTGGTCATCACATAGGTCGAGAGTGACAGTTCCGCCACGTCGAAGGCCTGGTGGCGGAAGGCGCGGAAGAAGCTCTCCTCGGGCGTCAGCGGCATCGCAGCGAGCTCACACCCCTCGATGGCGATACGCCCGTCGAGGATCGGGCGCGTGCGATCGTAGTCGCCGCAGCCCAGCGAGATACGCAGATGGGTGCTGTTCATGGATGCGTCGCCCCGCCATCGACCGTCAGCGCCTGCCCGGTGACGAAGCTCGACGCGTCGGAGGCCAGGAACAACAGCGCACCGACCAGATCACCCGGTGCCAGCGCGCGCGGGATACATTGGCTGGCCACGATCATCACCCGCTGCTCGGGCGAGACTGTCTTGCGCTCCACCTCGGTGAAGGTCGCGCCGGGCAGGATGCTGTTCACCGTAATGCCGGCCGTGCCGAGCTCGCGCGCCATCGAGCGGCTCATGCCGATCAGTGCGGATTTCGACGTGATGTAATGAAGGTAGTTCGGCCGCCCCATCGTCACGGCGGCCGAGGCGATGTTGACGATGCGCCCAAACCCACCCGCGCGCATCGCCGGCAGCACGGCGCGCGCGCACAGGAAGGGGCCCGTGATATTTACGCGCATTACCTGCTCCCATTCCGGAAGGGGAATCTGGTCGAAGGGCCGCATTTCCAGCGTCGAGAAGATGGCGGCGTTGTTCACCAGCACGTCGATGCGGCCAAAACGCGCCTGCGTCGCCGCGGCCATGGCCTGGGTAGAAGCTTCCTCAGCAACATCGGTCTCCACGGCAAGTGCTGTGCCCCCGGCAGCCTCGATCTCGGCCACGACGTTGGCGGCCCCCCGGAGGTTCCGGTCGGCGATCACCACGGCATGGCCGGCGCCGGCCAGTGCTCGGGCGAAGGCGCGGCCGAGCCCCTGGCTGCCGCCGGTGACGATGGCGGTGCGCATCATGCCGCATGCCGCGGCAGCGCGCCGAGCGCCTCGGCAGCGCTCTGCTGCTTCCACCAGCGCGGAATGCCGAGGTCATCGGCGATCAGCCCGGCCGTGATGTAGCCCGCACCGCCCGAGATAGCCCCCCCCGGATGGCAGGCGGAACCCGCCATGTAGAGGTTGGGCACCGGGCAGCGGTAGCCGAAATGATTGTACATCACCTGGTCCGCGCTGAAGGCGCCCATGAAGATGTCGCCGCCGCGCATGTTCGGCAGTTCCTGCACGTATTCGCGTGCGGTGTAGACATGCTTGCCCAGAATGTTGCGGCGCGTGAGGTTGGGGCAATACTCGGCGAAGCGGTCAATGATCTTTTCGGAGAACTCCTCCTTGAAGTCGTCCCAGGATTGCGTGCCGATGTCGGGGTTCATCGGCATCACATGCCAGGCATAGGTCGTGTGCCGGCCCGGTGGCGCCTGCGTCGGGTCGAGCAGGCTGAGCGGGCCTGAGCCGAACTGGATCAGGCTCGGAACGCGATTCGCCTTCACATCCTCAAAGGCCGAGAACAAATCGCCCATGCTCTCCGCGCCGATGCTCCATTTCAGCGCGCGGTTGATGTTCGGATCGAAGCTCTCGGCGGCGAAGCGCGGGCTTTCCTGAAGCGCGAGATGTACGCCGAACAAGGTCCAGCCGGTGTACTGAAAATTGTCGAGCTTGGCTTTGAAGGCGGCGGGCAGTTGATCTCGCCCCAGCAGCCGCTCGAAGGTCTGGTGCACATCTAGCGTGCTGGCGACGAAGCGCCGCGCGCGCACGGTGCGGCCATCGGCGAGCACGATGCCGGTGGCGCGCCCGCCCTCCAGCAGGATGCGCTCGATGCTGACCTGCGGCACGAAGGTGCCACCGGCGGTGATGAAGCTCTCCATCAGGCCGCGCGCCAGGTTGAACGACCCGCCCTGGCAGAGCTGATAGCCACTTTCGAGATCGAAGGCGCGGATCACCGAACCCATCGGGCTGGTCTTGGACATTGTGTCCGTCAGCCAGGTGCCGAAGAGCGAAACCTTAAACAGGAACAGCAGCTTGACGTGCTCATCCTCGAACAACTCGTGCACTACATCGAGCGGCTGGCGGCGCGCAACGGAGAGGAAATCACGGCCGATGGGGCTCTGTTCCAGCAGCGCCTCGCGCTCGGCCTGCGACAGCGGCGCGTCGTAGCGTTCGGGCAGCAGGATGTGGCGCGTCATTTCCTCGGCGCGTCGGTTCCAGTCGCGGAAGGTCTGCGCATCGCGAGTCGAAAAGCGCGCGACATTCGCCACCGTCTCCTCCAGGTCGCGCCCGAACACCAGCGCGGTGCCGTCCTTGTGCGCCTGGCCGAACTCGTAGCGCGGCGTGATGTAGGTGACGCGATCCTCGAGGCCAAGGTCCTTGAACCACGGCGTCTCGCTGATGTGGAAATGGTTGATCGAATGCAGGTTGTGGTAGAAGCCCGGCAGCGTCGCTTCCTTCGTCGTCAGCCCGCCGCCGTAGTCGAGCCGCTGGTCCACCAAAAGCACACGCAGCCCCGCGCGCGCCAGATACGTACCGAGCACCAGCCCATGCTGCCCGGCGCCGACAATGATGCCGTCATACGCCTTTTCGAGTGCCTTGCTCATGGCGCATCGCCCCTCATAATCCGCTGAAGCCGGCGCGGGCCAGGTAGTAGTCCCAGGCGCGCGCCAGCGGCATGTCGGAGAGCAGCATGGTGGCGGTCTGCTCCACCTCGCCGGGCGTCAGGTAGGAGACGGGGCCATAGGGCAGGCTGGCAAGAATCGTTGCCGCATTGTCCTTCATGTACACGGCGGTGAACACCGCGCCGCGCAGGCTGGTGCCGACATTGCATGCGCCATGGCGGGCCAGCAGCACGGAGGCATGAGGGCCGAGCGCACGGGTCAGCGAATGGCCGCGCGGCAGGTTGTCCACCAGCATGTTGGTGTCGCCGAACTCGTCCTGGCTGTCCCACATCGGCACGGTGGCGCCCATCACACTGCCCATATGGAACACCGGCTTCAATTCGAGCTTTGTCACGGTGAAGGGCAGGACCGCGCGCGCATGATGGTGAACCACCGAGATCACCTCGGGCCGCGCCATGTAGATCGCGCCATGGATAGCACGCTCGCTGTACATGTGCCGGCCACGCTGATCGAGCGGCACGCCATCCAGCGTGAACTCCATGATATCGTCGGCAGTGACGGCCACCGGGCTGCGGCTGCGGCTGAGGAAGTAGCGGTTGGGGTCCGTCGGATGTCGCAGAGAGACATGGCCGAAATCGTCGATCACATCTTCCCGCGCGAGGATGCGGTTCGCCAGGACCAGCTCGCGGATGGCGTGTTGCACGGCAGCATCGAACATGTCGTTTTCTCCCTCGTGGTGTCGTCATTCTCGCAGACCTACGAACAGCGGACAAAGTCATTCGCGGTTTGTCTGCTCCCTCTCCCGGTGTATGTCAGCACGGGAGGAACACGATGAACCTACGCCAGCTGCGCTATTTCGTGCGCGTGGTGGAACTCGGCAGCATCACGCGCGCAGCGGAGATGCTGCACGTGGCGCAGCCGGCGCTGGGCCTGCAAATCAAGCAACTCGAGGAGGAACTCGGCGTGTCGCTGCTGCTGCGCCATTCCCGCGGCGTCGAGCCGACCCAGGCCGGCCGCCTGCTGTTCGATCGCGCGCGCGCCATCCTCCTCCAGGTGGAGGATACGCAGCGCGACGTCGCGGGCTTTGGCCGAACGGTACGGGAGAGCCTCGCACTTGGCCTCTCGCCCAGCCTCGTCGCCCTGCTGGCGCCCGACTTGGTACTGCGCGTACGGGCCGAGATGCCGGATCTCAATCTGCGTGTGCTGGAAGGGTTGAGCTTCACCCTGGCCGAGTGGGTGGAATCCGGGCGGCTCGATCTCGCGCTGGCCTATGACCCGCCGCAGCGGGCGCGGCTCGTCGCGGAACCGGTGCTGGAGGAATCGCTGGTGATGGTGCGCGCCGCCGCCGCCGAGTGCCGCGAACGGTAACGATGTTCGATGTGCTGGCCAGCGAACTTGCGCTGCCGGCGAGCGTCGATTCCATCTCCCGCACCCTGGCGGCGGAGGCCGCCCGGCATGGCGTGGCGTTGCGGATCGGCTTCGAGGTGCAGTCGGTCGCCGCCATCAAGCGCCTGGTCGCGCGCGGCCTCGCGCGGGCCGTGCTACCGCGCGGTGTGATTGCGGATGAGGTCGCGCGCGGCGAGCTTTCCGCCAGCCTCATCACCGACCCGCCGGTGCTGCGACAACTGATGCTGCTGCACCGCGAGGATCGCGTGCCGCTGCGCCAGGAAGCCACGCTTCGCGCCCTGCTGCTCGGCATGGCGCGCGCCATCGTGCCGCAGGCCTAACCGGCGAAGCTCTCGTAGATGCCGATCTTGCGCTGCAACGGCGCGTCATCAATGCGAAACAGGAAGGCCGCGCGCGTCGCCGAGCGGTTGGCGAGAAGCATCGGCGCATGGGCGGGGGCGGCGAAGACATCGGCCTCGCCAGCGCCTAGCTCCACGTCCGCAACCTGCGCTTGCACCTCGCCCTCCACCACATGGAAGACGGCCGAGGCGCTGTCGCGCGGCAGCGCAACTTCCTCGCCGGGCCGCAGCATGAGGGAGGAGAAGCCGAGCGTGGGCAGGCATTCGCGGCCTGTCTCCGGGTTCACATAGGCGAGGTGCACGGGCAAGCCCGCCTCGGCGTCGCCCGCCAGCGCCTCCAGCGCCGCGCGCACCTCCACCCAGGGCCAGCGCAGCAGCGGGTAGCGCGGGCGTTGCGCCGCGAGGCTCGCAAACGGCACGAGCCCGGCACGGCGATAGCGAGTGGCGGACGCATCGGGCGCGTTGCGGATACGCTGCGCGGGGCCGTCCAGCGCGAAGGACGCCTCCATGCCCACCAGCAGCGGCAGGTCGAGTGCATCGAGCCACACCACGGGCTTGTCGCCGCTGTGGCCATGCTCGTGCCACAGTGTCGCAGGCGTCAAGATCAAATCGCCCTTGTGCATCGGCAGGCGTTCGCCATCGACCGCGGTGAAACCGCCTTCTCCCTCCACGACGATCCGCACGGCGGAGGGCGTGTGGCGATGGTTCGGCGCCGTCTCGCCGGGCAGAATCAACTGCATGCCGACATAGATCGTGCCGGTGGTGTGCAGCCCGTCCAGGTCATGGCCGGGGTTCGACAGCACCAGCACGCGGCGTTCCGCCTTCTCGATCGGCGTGAGCTCACCCGCGCGCAACAGCAGCGGGCGGATGTCGGCGTAGCGCCACAGCGTGGGCCGCGTGCGCGGACGCGGCGCGCCATGCGGCAGGAAGCCGCGCATCGAGGGCCAGAGCGGCACGAGGTTCGCCGCCTGCATCGCCGCGCGGTAATCCGCGGGCAGTTCCTCCAGCGTGCCGAGGGCGGGGCTTTGGTTCATGCGATCTTCCTCTCGCGGGACGGCGCGTCCAGCGCGGCGCTGCCATCGAGGCCCGTGCCGCCATAGATCCAGCCGAGCGTGTCGTACCAATCATCCTGCGACTTCGCGGCCATGATCTGGTTGCGCAGCGTGGCATGCGCGCCGGCGGGGTGGTAGATGTGTTCGCCGATCGCGCGCGACTGCAACTGCACCCGGGCCGTGCGCAGCACACGCTCCCGGCGATAGGCTTCCAACGCCGTTTCGAGATCGCCCTGATGCGCCTCCACCATGTGCGCGAGGCACACCGCATCTTCCATCGCCATGCAGGCGCCCTGCGCGAAGTACTGCAGCATCGGGTGCGCTGCGTCGCCGAGCAGTGCGACGCGCCCCTCCACCCAGTTCTCCACCGGATCGCGGTCGCACAGCACCCAGAGCTTCCAGTCGCGGCCATGGCGGATGATGGATTGCGCCAGCGGATGCACGTGATGGAATCCGGCGAGAACCTCCTCCTCCGGTGCCGGCTTGCCGGCGACCGGCTCGGGCGCGTCGTTGTGGTAGGTGACGACCAGGTTGAACGCCTTCCAGCCCTGCAACGGGTAGTGGACGATGTGGCATTTCGGCCCGGCCCAGAGCGTGGCCGCGTTCCAGCGCAGCTGTTCGGGCATCTGCTCGGTCGGGATCACGCTGCGATAGGTGGTGTGGCCCGAGACACGTGGCGCGCCATCGCAGAGCATCTGCCGCCGCACCGGGGACCACAGCCCGTCGGCGCCGATCAGCGCCCGGCCTCGCACTGCCTCCCCCCCGGCGAGGAAGACCGTCACCTGCGTGCCTTCCTGCGCATAGCGCACCACTTCGGCCGAGGTGCGCAAGGTGATGCGCGGATGCTGCCGGCACGCCTTGAGGAACACGCCGTGCATCTCGCCGCGATGGATCACGGCGTAGGGGTTGCGGAATCGCGCGCGGAAACGCTCGCCGAGGTCGATATGGCAGATCTCCTCAGCCGAAAGCGCATCCATCAGTCGAAGCTGGTCCACATAAACCGCCATGGCGCGCGCGGTGTCGCCGATGCCGAGCCAGTCGAAGGCATGGAAGGCGTTGGGGCCGAGCTGGATGCCCGCCCCCACCTCGCCCAGTTCGGCGGCACGTTCGAGCACCACGACGGACTGGCCCTTCTGCGCCAGGCCGAGCGCCGCAGCCAGGCCGCCAATGCCGCCGCCGGCAATCAGAATGGGAAGGGTTTCGCCACGCATCATGGAGAGCTTTCGAAAAACAGACGGCTGGTTCATACCAGCCTTCGGGTAGGATCATTCAGGCTGAATGCCGGCCTCATCGGCGATGCGTCCGTTCTTCGCGTTCTCCTCGGCGAGGAAGGCCGCGAAGCTCGCCGGCGTGTCGGTGGTGAAGGGGTCGGCGCCCATGCTGGCGAGGCGCTGCATGATCTCCTCCTCCCGCCCGATCTCGCGCACATGCTGGGCCAGGGCTTCGGCCATGGGCAAGGGCAGGCCCTTCGGCGCCCAGAAGGCATACCACAGCGTGAAGTGAAGCCCGGGGAAGCCGGCCTCGTCCACTGTGGGCACCTCTGGCGCGGCGGGGCTGCGCGTGGGTGAGGTGACGGCGAAGGCGCGCAGTCGGCCTGCCTGCACCAGCGGCTGCGCCGAAAGCAGCGGGGCGACCATCAGCGCCACGCTGCCCGCGACCACGTCGTTAAGGGCCGGTGCGGTGCCGCGGTAGTTCGCCACCACCACATCCGGCGCGCCGAAGCGGCGCTTCACGCCCTCGGCCGCCAGATGCGCCATGGAACCACCGCCGGAGGTGGAGAAGGCGTAGCGCGCGGGCTCGCGCCTCATGTTTACTGCCAACTCCTGCAGCGTGCGGGCGCGCGAGGCCTCCGGATGCCCCACGATCAGCAGCGGCGCCGTTGCCTTGCGGCCGATCGGCTGGAAATCCGCCACCGGGTCATAGGGCAGGTTACGCACCACGCGCTTGGCCATGAGATGGATGTCGGCATTGGTGAGGAAGGTGGTGCCGTCCGGCGCACTGCGCGCGACCTCGGCCGCCCCGATGGTGTTGTTGCCGCCGGCACGGTTCTCGATCACCCAGGTCTGCCCAAGCCTTGCACCAAGGCGATGCGCATAGAGCCGCCCGAGCACGTCGATCGCGCCGCCCGGCGGGCCCGGCACGACAAGCCGAACCGGGCGCCCACCCTGCGCGGCGGCACGTGAGGCCGGCAGGGCGGCGAGGCCTGCGCCCAAAAAATATCTGCGATGCATGTGTTTTTCCTCCCAAACGTTTCGGCCATGTTGCTCACGGCTCGAAGGTGATGTGGATATTCTTTTCCTGCGTATAGGCCAGTAGCTCCTCGATGCCCTCCTCGCGGCCGATGCCTGATTGCTTATAGCCGCCGAAGGGTGCGCCGAGGAAATGCCTGGAGGTGCTGTTCACCCAGACATAGCCAACCTCCACCGCCGCCGCTGTTCGATGCGCCGCTGCCAGGTCGCGCGTCCAGATCGAGCAGGTCAGGCCGTACTCCACTGCATTCACCTGCGCCAGCATTTCCGCTTCGTCGGACCAGCGGAACACGGACAGCACGGGTCCGAAGATCTCCTCGGCCGCGATGCGCATGCCGGGTGTCACATCGGCGAAGACCGTGGGCTCGATGTAGTTGCCCTTCGCCAGGTGCGGGTCGGACGGAGGCTTGCCGCCGCAGACGAGGCGCGCGCCCTCGGCCATCGCGGCCTCGATGTAGGCCATGATGCGCGCATGCTGGGCGGCGCTGACGATGGCGCCGACTTCGGTCGCCATCTCGGTGGGCAAGCCGGGTCGCAGCGCCTCACAGCGCGCCTTCACGCGTTCGAGCACGGCGTCGTGGATGTCGGCGTGCAGGAAGGCGCGGCTGGTGGAACCGCAGGACTGGCCGTTCCAGGTGAAGTTCATGCCCGCAACCACACCCGCCGCGACCTTGTCGACGTCCATGTCGGGAAAGGCGATCAGCGCGTTCTTGCCGCCGAGTTCGAGCATGACGGGCTTCACCGTCTCGGCCGCAGCGCGCATCACCGCACGCCCGGTCGGCACGGAGCCGATCAGCGCGACCTTCGCCACATCGCGATGACCGGCAAGCATGGCGCCGGCCTCTCGCCCGCCGGGCAGCACGTTGAACACGCCGGGCGGCAGGATACCCTCGATCAACTCGGCGAAGCGGAGCGCCGAGAGCGGCGATTGCTCCGGCGGCTTGACGATCACGGTGTTGCCGGCGGCGAGCGGAGCGGCGCTGCGCATTGCACAGAACATCAAAGGATGGTTGAAGGGAATGATCTTGGCGACGACGCCGAGCGGCTCGCGCACCGAGAAATTCACGACGCCCGGCCCCATCGGGATGGAGGCGCCTTTCATTTCGGTGACGAGCCCAGCGAAGAAATCCATCCCCGCCGCGGCGATCATCGCATCCGACATCATCTCTCGCACGGGGTTGCCGCAATCGGCGGCGTCGATCATCGCGAGTTCCCCGGCATGGGCGCGAAGGATTTCTGCGATGCGACGCAGCAGCCGCGCGCGTTCAAGGGGCGGCGTGGCGCGCCAGCCGGGGAAGGCGGCGCGGGCGGCGGCGATGGCGGCCTCGGCGTCCGCCGCACCGGCCTCCGCCACAAGGCCGAGGTTCGCACCATCTCCGGGGCTCGTCAGGGTCGCGTAGCGGCCGGATGCGGGCGTGCACCACGCGCCGCCGAAATACAGGTCGCGATGGTCGGGCAGCCGGAGCGCGGGCGCTGGGACAGTGGGGCCTTGGGCATGCGTCCCGGGCATTCTGGTTTCCTCCTTTGGGCTGGTTATCGATGAGCATAGGGATAATCAGCATACTGTCAAATCAGATCTGCTGCAGCAGCCGCAGCCGCAGCTGCTGATGCCTCGCCCGCCAAGCCACGCCGGGCTTGACCGTCAGCCCACGCCGATGGTGTTGATCACCAAGACCATGCGTGTTGCTTGCACGCCGCCGCTGAACAGAAGGCCCTTTGCCGTGTCGATGGACGAAATCTATGCCCGACCCGGCCACCTGATCCGCCGCGCCCAGCAAATCGCGGTCGCGATTTTCATGGAGGAGACGGCAGGCTGCGATGTCACGCCAGTCCAATATGCCGCCCTCGTCGCCATCCGCGAGCATCCGGATGTGGACGCGACGCGCCTGTCCGCGCTGATTGCCTTCGACCGATCGACGCTCGGCCGCGTGCTGGACATCCTGGAGCGCAAGGGCCTGATGCTGCGCCGCGCCGCCGGCAATGACCGCCGCGTCAAACTGTTACGCGTGACGGAGGCGGCGGTGGCTCGCCTCAACACCATGGCGCCAGGGGTGGAGCGCGCGCAAGCGCGTATCCTGGGGCCGCTGCCGCCGGGACAGCGCGCCGCCTTCATGCGCGCGCTCGAAAGGATCGTGCTGACCAACAACGCCTTGTCGCGCGCACCGTTGGTGGCGGTGGTGGAGGAGTAAGCCCGCTGAAGCGCGCCCATTTTTTGCTTGCAGATGTGCAGCATGCTGATATTCTTTGTGCTTACTATAACGCACGGGGCAGCAAGCTCCGCCCGGAGGAGATGGACCATGCAGCACCCCAGGCCCTCTCGGATTCCGCACGAATCGGCGCAGCAGATCAAGGTTTGGTTCCGTGGCTGACGGGCCGGGGCAGATCGAGCTGCCCGTCGAAAGCGCCGGCGTCGGCAACCATCCTCTGTTCGGTTCGGATCTGCTGGCGGAAACCATCCGCGCGCTCGGTATCGAGTGGATCGCGCTGAACCCGGGGGCGAGCTTCCGCGGGCTGCATGACAGCCTGGTCAACCACCTCGGTAATCGTGAGCCGCAGATGTTGCTGTGCCTGCATGAGGAACATGCGGTTGCCATCGCGCATGGCTATGCGAAGGTGGCGGGCCGGCCGATGGCGGCGGTGGCGCACAGTAATGTGGGCCTGATGCATGCCTCGATGGCGGTGTTCAACGCCTTCTGCGACCGTGTGCCGCTGCTGCTCTCGGCGCCACCGGCCCGGTGGATGCGGCGCGGCGCCGTCCCTGGATCGACTGGATCCACACTAGCCGCGATCAGGGCGCGCTGGTGCGCAGTTTCCTGAAGTGGGACGACCAGCCGGCCTCGGTTCCCGCAGCGGTGGAGGCGCTGCTGCGCGCCACGCGCATCGCCACCACCTCGCCCTGCGGCCCGGTCTATGTGAACCTCGACGCGGCCATCCAGGAGGACAAGCTGGCCCCTGGCGCCGGCACCGTGCCTGCAGTCGCGCGCTACGCCCCGCCCACGCCCGCCGCGCCCGACCCCGCGGCGCTGGCCCTCGCGGTAGCCGCGCTGAAGGCCGCCCGCGCGCCCGTG
>Ga0105049_10009869_pt1 | contig 10967 bp, 10 predicted proteins | sample MAT06_FD_78087 | JGI IMG/M metagenome (GOLD analysis project Ga0105049, IMG submission 78087) | Freshwater microbial communities from Lake Fryxell liftoff mats and glacier meltwater in Antarctica - MAT-06 | ecosystem: Environmental > Aquatic > Freshwater > Ice > Liftoff microbial mat | place... | reverse complement strand
TGGCCCTCCGCAGTTCGGCGTGCTTGTCTGGCTATTCGTCTTGCAAAGTGCTGAGAAGCCCGGCCGGTGCCACCATAGAAGCGTGGGCGACCATTACCACTGAAATTTGGGAAATACCTCGCCACCTCTCCGGCCTGCGTCCCATTAGCGTAAAAGAATGGAATAGTGGCTCGGCGCGTCGAGGGACAGCGACTCCCGCACACTACCGTATACCCAGTCGCTCTTCGGTCAAGCGGATTGGTCAGATGAGCAGAGGCCTCCGATTTAATGAGGAGCTCTCCTGGATTAATGACCGTGATGGTAGCGCACACCTCCGATAGCTGATCACCGTTAGTGCTCGCTCGGGCCAGTAAATTTCCGGAAGGAAAAGCAGCTTGCGCAATGACCGCGAGAGTACTCAACGCTGCGATTATTGTTGACCGATTCATTGGCGGCACTCCTCTACAGAAATCTAGCACCTACGGCTGGGCCGTTTTATGACAGAGACTTAGTGATCTTCGGACCGGCGGCTTTTTTACCTAAGGTTAGGGAGCGATCGCGCGCGAGTCTCGGCACTTTCGCCGAAAAATACGGAATTTCGCTACCTCGAAATTCAATGGCAATTCCTATTTTTAATTTACGAAGAGTACCCTAAGAGGATGTTCGGATAGTTTAACTTTCATGATGGATCCCAGAGGAAAGGCTGCCTTGGTAAGGGAATCTAGGATCACAATTCCTTGCGAATCATTGAGCGATTCAAGGACCAGCTCCTCTCCTTCTCTCACATCGCCTTCGGGAAAAGTATTCGCGGGAAGCCGGCCCGCATAAGGCTCGCGTAGTATAAAGCGAAGTTCGGGCGAAGTGCGGGCAAATGAGGAATCCAGAGCACCGCTCTGGCGACGCACCGAACTATACCACCCGGTTGAGCCGGCTCCCGTTGCAATCAAAAGCCCTGAGCCTTTGTGCAAGTCCTGACGACCACGGTAGTTAAGGAGATGCTTCGACATTTCAAAAAAATGCAGTTCTCCGCACCCAATATCGCAGAGCGCCCGTCCTATCGGCATTCCATCGGTCTCCACGTCTGCTCGTGCCCATTTCTCAACGAGGTAATTCCCCTGCGCAAGACGCTCAAGAAAGTGGGGCAGGTCCTCGAACGTTAGTGAGCAGAGTACTCCGTCGCTGTGCTCCGGATATGAGTTTACTCCGACCAGCGGCGTATCCTCCACGAACTGGGCAACATATTGGAGGTGATTGTCGCCTCCTATTGAGAGCACAAGCTTTGCCGAACGTAATGCCTCGCTGCTGACTTGGTCTCTTGAGACAAGGTGATGAACACCCAGCATTGTAGCAATTGCTCTTTCTGTTGATTTTTGGCGTTCATGGCTTTCCACGAGAAGTAGGTCACGCGCGCTGCCTTTGGATAACTCCTCCTTGAAATCGTGAACTGACTTCCTATGTTTTCCTGCTAAGTACTCGAGCTTCGAGAGTCTTGTAACGGCAACAATCTCAGTTGCAAGCAGGGGAGTTTGCCCGGTGCCTGGTGCTTTCGAGGGGCGCCATTGGCCCGTCACTAATGGAGGGCTGGGTTGGATTTCCGCTCCCATCGATAGGCCAGTATGCGGTTCGAGATGTCCGGCAGACAGGTAGGAGTCAGTTTTCGTCAGAGCGCCAAGCTCTGAGCTGCTTGTGATAGTTGGCTTCGGGTACGATGGTCCTTCCGCGACCGCGAGAAGGTCAGCGGGAAGAGCCCGAGCGGCAGGGCGGGGTTGGGCGGTGCCGGGTGCTTTCATAATTGCCTCACAAACGCTTGGTGGTGAAGGCAGAATAGTAATAGTGACTGTTATTGCCGAATTAATATAGCAATTGGCAGTAGTTTAACTATAGAACTGGTAATAAATACACGAACGGCTGCCTTCCATGCTTAAGGCCCTACGTGCCCTACGACCAGGGCCAGGAACTTATTGTGCAGCCGTCTCTTCTGTGGCGCAGCCTTCTGCCGATATTAGAATAGTGAATTGTCTTAGATGCGGAAAAGACATTGGAAACGCCCTAGGCTCCTGCGCCGACTGTCGGGAGGGGCAGTGGGAAGGTGCGGCTTCGCAGGCGATGCGTGAAGGGCTCTCTCCCCAACGCGGAGCTGTAAGCGAAATGTCGAGGCCTTCTGCGCCTACTTTCGTTGCGTATGGGGTCTCGCTCTTGCTCGTGCTCCTTGCTGCCGCAGTATTTTTGCAGTCGGAGTACTTTTATTATTGGTTGAAGGGCATTCCCCAGAGGACGGGGGATAAAGATTCCTTCTTAGAGCTGACGCTCGGCAGGCCCTTCACCTACTCAGGCGTTGTGTTTGATGCAGGTGAGATGCCGGAACAACTTCAGAAAGCAGGATTCGGTGCCCCTCTTCTCCTGATGGAGAAAGGTGCCTACAACGAGTTTGGTAGACGGTTTACTAACTCCGGTGCCTGTCCTACTCCTTATCTCAAAGAGCATCTCACCAATGTTACACCAATTTCTAACGAAGCTTTTCTCAAGGTTCCGCGGGAAAAGCTGAAGGGGAAAACAATTCAGCTCTCTGGGTACCGAGCAAAAATTAATTCTGGTGTTCTGGGGAACCTACCCTTCTCCATGGGAAGTGGTGCAGAGACTGTCGTCTTTGTCTCGAACGTCACTTTGGGGGCTGACTAAGCATCATCCTTATGATGAGCTAAAGGCTTGAGGCTCCACGTAGTCGTTCTCAGCCATATCCAGCCCCCAGTTGGGCCAAAAAGAATTGGAGTCGCGATGTCTTAGAGGGCCACTCAACGCTAGCCATCATTGCTAACAGCCCGCCCCGGCTGTGAGCAATGACGGCTAGACTGCATTTCAGGCGATAAAAGCCTCTGTGACCAATTTCTTTTCAATCGAGACTTTTCATATAGAGTCAAACCGAGAGAGAGCCGCATTATGAAACTATCCGACAAGGAAAGAATTGTTCTCGCCGCAGCTGAGCTAAGGGCTGATGCTCCGATCTCTGAACTTAGAAAGGACACAGGCCTTCGCGAGCACACTATTCGCTATGCCCTGAGGCGCATTATCCAGCGTAAGGTTGCTACTCCAATTCCCCTCATAAATCTCCAGGTTTTGGGGATGACAGTGTTTAACATTTTCTTCTCAGTGGGGGCTGAGAAGCGAGCCACCAAGGACGCGCTCCTTAAGGCCTTCTCTCAATCTAAAGAGGTCGTTTGGATCGGAGAGTTCGGCGGCGAGTTCCAGTATGGCATCGCCGTGGTGGGAAAGCATGTTGGTACAGCGCTTGATTTGCTGAATTCCTTGGCTCAGAAGTATCAGAATGTATTTTTCGAAAAATCAGTTGCTTGGCAATCGTCCGTTACCCTGTACTACCGGAAGTACTTAACACCCAAAAGACTGCCCATTCGCCCCATCGTTTGCCGCTACACCGACCAGACAGTGGAAATCGACGAGATCGATGAGAGAGTGCTCAGTGGGCTAGCCTCGATGGGCGGGGAGTCTCATCGTCAAGTAGCCATGAGTCTTAAAATGCCATTGTCGACGTTCGAGCTTCGCGTGAGAAAGCTGACCGAACGTGGTGTGATAGCCGGACATATCCTATCGGTTGATCCGACCCTCTATGGAATGCAGGGGTATAAGCTTCTTGTTTATGGAAAGGGGCTCAATGCCGCTTTGGCAAAAGGGTTAGGCAAGTTTTGCGAACAGCATCGCTCGATCACTTACCTTATCGAATGTATTGGGAGCTGGGATTATGAAATTGGCGTAGAAGCCCAGCACCCTCAAGAAGTTACTGAGGTGGTGCAGGAAATCTACGAGCATTTCGGCGCCCTGATTAATAATGTGAAGCTGCTTAATAAGTTTAGTGATGTTAAGATTCGCTGGTACTTTTAGTAAAAGTTAGGGTGCCGTATTGGTAGCGCGGCATGTCCCTATGCCGCTAAATCACATGCAGGCGGTTACCCCCGGTGAACAGCCATCAACATCGAACAATAAGGAGGCATTGTTTAACGCCGTAGCTACACGGCGCGCTACCGGAGGGCGCGATATGACAAAAACGCAGCCTTTAATAGATGTGCACTTAGCTCCAGCCGCGGGTCTTGGATAACTCCCTCCTCGGCGAGAGACAGCACATCCTCGATGTCCAGATAGGCCAGGTCTACTACCTCATCGATATCCGGCGTGAAGGAACTCTTCACACGAGGATCGATCTCTATCGCAAAGTGATACGCTCGCTCAAGGGCAGAGTCAGGAGACGTATAGCTAAAGCCAAGAAACTGAGGAATGCTTGCCGGCTCGAGCCCAGCTTCCTCACGAACGCCTTGAGCGCCGCGTTCTCCGATTTGCGCGAGTGTCATCTCCCCTTCGAGCGACTCGGCTACTCCGCCGAGGGAAGTGGCCTTGAGAAGCTGCTCGGGATAGCCGCTTAGCAAACTTGGGACAGCAAGAGCAGGGCGAATCTCTCGTTTGACAAGGAGGTGCGGCCGGCCGCCAATGAACGTGTAGGCCGCTACATCAACTGCATCTATGCCTTTGCGCAGCATGAGAGTGACTTCCTGCGCTGGTGTTTCAAGGTCTAGCTGAATAAGAAAGCGCGAGCTCGAAAGGAAGGGTTGCGGCGGAGCCGCAGACTCACGAAGGGTAACATAAGCAACCCGGTCTTCCTGTGGGCTAGAGTTCATCCACTTTTTAACTGAATCCCCAGCCACAACTTGAATTCCTCCGTTTGAATCATTTCCGAATGTTTCAGCCGAAAGCTTAGAGGGCAGGGAGGGGGACTCACCAAGATAGCGGGCGGAGCGGAATGCCGCGAGAAGGACCCTTAGATCGATCGTTTCACCGCTCTCGAATCCAGAAATAATCTCGACTAGCGGAATAAATCGCTGACGTGCTCCAAGAGTTTGGGGCTCATCCATGCGTCTTAGTGTGCACCACTCAATGGAGCCGCCAACCGAAGGGAAGAAATTTCCACCTAATGAATTGCCCTTATTCCGATACTCCTCACGGTGCGGGAGAGCGCGATACTTTGCCCGGGTTGAGAGAGAATCGAAGGGACAAAGTGCAGCTCTCACTGCCTCTAGGGGAGACCCAGATTCTTCTACGAGGATCTCTCCGCCAAGGCGCCCGTGTCTTAGGTAAACGGGAAGCGTCACAATCGAGTCATGCCTGCAATCAAAGGTATAGATTCTAGGCGCACAGAGTGCTCGGCCAGCGGTATTCAGCAAACCTACCTCAAAGTGTCGTAAGGGATTCTCCTCAAGTCGCAGCGCTTGAATAAGTGGATACCCCGAGGGGGCCGGCGGATTTGTAAGTGTCTGTGGGAATGCGAGGTGCTGAGACTGCATAGGAGATCCGAATTCTTTGATTCAGTTAGAAAAGGGGGCTCTACCCGGAGGAGGTGAGGGAGAGCCCGTCTGGATTAATGCAGGGTCTCGCTCGGGGACTCTCGTAGTCCACCTTGAGGTTTCTTTCGTTGAAGCCGTGTGCTCGGTCGCTCGCTACGTCCCACTTTTGAGATGGGAATCATGGTTTCGGCGGTCTCGCCCACTTGCACGATATCCATCTTGGCAGCTCGTGAGTCATAGACTCCGCCCACTCCAAGAGAGTCAAAGAGCCGAATTCCAAGCAGTTTTTCGGCTTCCACAAACGCTCGCACTTTTGCTGTATCGGCAAAGCCGCTGGAAAGAACAATTTTCACGTCCTTAAAGCCTGCTTCATCAAGCGCCTTTCGAAGTGCGTAAACACCGGTCACGGTCACTCCGTTGCCATACCAATATTTGGCGCTCGGATGATCTACTTCTAGGAGCGGCGTTCCGGTTGCCCTCCACGCATCTGCTTCAGGACCATGTGGTCCGCGGAGTGCCCCCTGCGCAATGTTCTCGCCGCAGGTGTCGACGCGCACACCGTAGAGCCTGCCCTGTAGAGCCCGTGCAGTGTCGACGGAGTCGTCAATCTCGCGATTGTTGTAGTCGATCAGGGCAATTCTCGGGATCTTTGGATCCATCTGTCTATCAAATGCCACAGTTGCTTCTACTACGGCCCGGGCATGCCCTACTTTCCATGCCAATATGTTCTCAAGAACATGAGGAATGGTTCCGATTCCGATTAGTCCGGCTGAAGCGGCTCCCGCATCTGTGGAGCAACCACGTGCGCCTGCGTCGAAAGCTGCTGCCGAGATGGCCTTATCTTCGTTGTATCTCCAATGGCGTGCTCCAAAATAGATGACGGGGCGTCCGTCCGCTGCTTCAACCACAGAATTCATTTTTCTTTGCACTGCTTCGACGTCAATAGTGGTGACGTTGTCAGTACGAAGCGTTGTTTCAGCGCTGATGACGCCAAGATACATGGTCTCAAGAGCGACAATATCTTGGATAGGACCCTCAATCGTCATTAAGCTCTCTCCCTTTCCAAAGACCTCGCCATCTTCAAGGCTAGAAATACTTCCTCCATGCTCAAAGAGTGGGGAGTATTTTTCTATGATGGCGCGTGCCTCTTCAAGCCCGCCAACAATTCCTGGACCCTTGCGAATCATGACTTGAGCGCGCACCCAGGGATTGAGCTTCTCACCTTTAAGAATCTCTTCTGTATTTAGAAAATACTTATCCGCGAATGGTCGAGCTGACTCTGGGAGCTGAAGGATACGAGCAGCGGCCGTGCTGCTGTTTAATTTTCCTGCTGACGCTTCAGGAATAGCTAGGTCGATAAGTGGTCGTTGAGGACTGAGTTGTGGTGACGGCATAAAACGCTCCGTTAAATAATGGTGAGCGCAGGATGACGTCCAGGGATCCTACTTCCAAACGGGCCGAATATTTAACATAAATAGCGTTAAGCAGTACTAATTCGGACACTCATTTACCCTTTAATGTCTAAATTGGCACATTGGGTTAGCAGACGACGTGTACTCGCCATGCCTACGAAAGGAGAGCCCAGCTATGAAAGTTCTTTTAGTGATCGATCTTCAACGTGACTTCTGTCCTGGAGGAGCGCTCGCCGTATCTGAAGGCGACAAGATTGTTCCTCTAGTAAATCGGCTTATGAGGGAGGGGGATTACGATCTTCGTATCGCAACGCTTGATTGGCATCCCGAGGATCACGGGAGCTTCGCCACAAATCATCCGGGCAGAAGTTGCTTCGAGTTAGGAGAACTCGAGGGTGTTCCGCAGGTGCTCTGGCCCGTGCACTGCGTGCAGGGATCTAGCGGCGCAGAGTTTCATTCCGACATAGAGGCGCAGCGCTTCGACCATATAGTGCGCAAGGGCCTGGGTCCGCTTATCGACAGCTATAGCGGGTTTTTCGATAATCAAAAACGCGGCGCAACCGAGCTCTATGAAGTTCTAAAAGCGGAGGCTACACGACGGGGCGAGTCTCCTGAGGAGATTGAGATCCACGTTGTGGGGCTTGCTCTCGACTACTGTGTCGGCTTCACGGCGCTCGATGCGGCGGAGCTGAAGCTAAAAGTTTCGGTGGTGGTTGACGGGACACGAGCAGTGAATGTGAAGGCCGGCGATGATGAGGCGATGCTTCGCCGACTTGTTGGAGCCGGTGTTCAATTAATTCCTTCAAGGGACGTTCTACCAGAGATTGCACAGACCGAGAGCGTGAGAGGAGTAAAGGCACATGAACGTCGTCCTGAAATCCAGCTCTAATCCTGTTAGTCGGCATGCGAAAAGGGGAGAGATTCCCCATCTACAAATGCCGGGTTCAGGCACACCAGAGGGAAACCATCAACCCTTACTTGTCTCGCTCAAGGGCTTAAGCGGCCGCGTTGGGATCCTTGGCGGCACCTTTGATCCGGTCCATGTGGGGCACTTGGCAAGCGCTCAGCTTGCGGCCCGGGCAGGCCGACAAGACAGCATCATTTTTGTGCCAACGGCGAAGAATCCACTCAAAGATAAGAGTCCACAGGCGGGGAACCTTGCGCGCCTGGAGCTTCTTATCGCTGCGCTGGCGGACGAACCTGGAATGTTTGTTTCCCCTGTGCAGCTTTTGGGGGAGGTTGGCAATTATACGATAGACCTGGCGAGGCATATCAAGCGGAAGTCTCCTCTCGCCGAGCTTACCCTTATCATTGGATCAGACTGCCTCGCGGATCTTTTAAAGTGGAAAGATATTCACGAGCTGCTTGAAATAGCTCAGTTCGCCGTAATTGAACGCCCCGGATATCCGGTAGCGGCTGACCTTCAGCTTGATGGATTTAGCGCGAGGGAGTATCGGCTGATACTGGGTAACATCCTGCGGGGGGTTACTGTAGAGGCTAGTAGCACCGTCCTCCGGCGGGAGCTTGAGAGTGGAGGTGAGGGAGGCGGGATGCTTCCTCCTGGCGTCGGGACGCTGATTAGGGAGCGAGGGCTCTATCGAAGGGGTTAGTCGTAAGATCTTTTCGGCGCCGTCGGCCGCGGCCGGGGCGCAGTCCCAACGCTTACAGCCGAGGATGTGATCTTGGCAAAACTATTTGCGGGCAGGTTAAAGGATAAAGATGATATAAATTCAATTTTTGAGTCGCATGCAGACCAGGGCTCGAATGTTAGATTGGATTTGAATTATTTGATTGAACAGATGCAGGGATTAAATCTTCATTTGCCGCAAGAAAACTTGAAAGAGGCTCCTACTGCGCTTCGTGTGCTTGCAAAGCAAAAGAGAATTATGAAGAAACGTTTTCCATAGTTTATATGCAGGATTAGGAAAATCAAAATAGCCCCTTAGAATGATTAAGGGAGTAGCCGTTTTAGTTGGCCAGGGATTTAAGTTGGTTGAAGCACTTTGCAAGAGGCGCTGCTTTTGGAGATCTCTGCCTGGGTTCCAAGGTAGTGCGAGTGTTTGGAAGCGGTCTTTCTAAGATTGTACTCGGTGAGTGGCTGGGGAAGGTGGTGAGATCGCCGGTTATACCGCGGATGAAGCGGACGGATCCTGTCAGCCTGGATTAGGCGAAGTCATCAGCAGGGGGCTCGTCGAAGAATTCTTGCGCTGGAGCGCGTGGCAACTTTGGCGGGGCCCGGGCCCGCGGGATGCAGAGAGCATCCGCGATTTTGAGGGGTTGCTGTTTATTGGTGAGGAAGGCTCACGGCCGTGAGCCTTTGTGGTCCAATTAGAACGTCGCCCTGCCAGGCTCTGGCGAGACAAGCCCTACCCCGCCGAAACAAACGCCGCGCATTGGCGTCATGCCGCCGAATAGGGCCCCATCAGAAATTCGAAATCTTAATCTCGTGGCAAAGGAAGCATTGATGGAGGACGGGCTAGCCCTTCACGATCGAAGTTCGCGAATTCAACCACTTCTATGAGTCGCTCCATGTCGCCTGAGGTGTGAAATTCAGGGATCTTGGTAAGGAAGTACCTCTTGTCTCGTCTCTCGCCGATTTGTTCGGCGGTAAGAGCGTGGGTGTCAGCAGCTAAAGCTCCATACTGCTCAGATACTTTAGGAAGTAACTCCTCCGCAATGGAGAGGTAGAGTTCCGCCGCCGCAATATTCTCTCGCGAGGGCTCCATGTTAGCTATTCCTTCAAGTGTCTTGCCTAACCGAAGTGAGGCAAGCTTCAGCTGTTCAAGGAGCACGTCAATAGAACCGAGATAGTTCTCGACTCCCGCTGAGTTATTTTTTATAGCATATGATTTGAGGAGTCCTAGGTTAAGCGCAATCCGCGGGATCTCAGCACGCCAAAGCCTTTCGAGCCGAGCTTTGAAGGGATTGAATCCCTCTGAAGCCTCAGCTTCATCGCGCATCAATTCTTCGAAGCGGCTTTTAAATATACTTAGATTCGTGGAGGCCTGCGGGCAAAAATCAAGCGCGACCTGAGCAACGACGGGATGCTCCTTCCAATAATCATACATCAAATCGGAGTTTGGACGGTCGCGTACAAAGTAGCCGATTAATTTTGAACGAATTACTTGCCGCCATTGTTCATAATCAGGATGTTCGAGGATAAAACGTGGAATCTCGCCCTTTACCACCATGGTGTAGAGCGCTGCGAGTTCTTGCTCAGGGTCGAAAGAGAAGGTGCTCACGGCGATAGCATCAAAGATTCGGGCAGGCGAAGGCTCGCCGCTTAGGTTCTCGTAAAGGTCGATTCCCATGCGCCGTGCGGTCTGTGCGTCCCCATAGAGCGCATAGGCCTCGTTCGTCATCAACATTTCCCGATTTGTGGCCATGGAATGCATGACTGGGGCACCACCTGCACCGATGGCAATTCGGCCGTTGGCATCGGTAAAGTAGGGAATGAACTCTCCAATTCGATAGTGGCGATGGTCATGGTCCATGAGCAGCCCGAAACCGGGCCGGTCATTTATAGTACCATGCCCATCCTTAGGCTTAGGGCTTTCAGCAAGTAACGGACTGAAGAAGGTTGCTTCAGAAGGATGGCCCACCGAGCTAGCATCCTGGCCTCCTCTTTCAAACATTCTGCGTACCTGACTTCTCAGCGCCGGAGTAGCAAGAAGTCCCGGGAGATGATCTTTGATGATGTCAAACCCTTCGCTCGATTCCCCACTCAATGCAGCGAGCGTCTTGCCGGTACGTGTAAGAAGTGCGGCGCCTCGTTGGGGGACCAAAGAAGAATACCCGTGCTCTACAATACCGGCTGAAAGTTGAAGAAGGAGATCCGAGCAGCCGCCTTCCCAAGCAAGTTCCCGCACGTCACATGCTTTTATAAGAAACGTGAAATTTACAGTGTTAGTTTTTTTCTTGCTCTGGACGCAGGTGGGATCTACTTCCATCAGATACACATGGTCCCCGTCAGGACTGAATCCAGGGCTTCTAAAGCCCTGCATCACAGTCTGTTGGGTGTCTGGCCTGATAGAAAGGCCAGTTTCTTGCTCAAGGGCGCTTACCGCTCGCTCTTCGAGTTCAGTGAGTGTTCTTGCTGAGCCTATGGCCCCCGTGACAATCTCGGCGTGCCGTTCGCTCGTAGCAAATGCAATCGGATGATCGTGGTTTTCTCTAAACCGCGCTGCTAAGGCTACGCGTGCGCCAATGTTTGCAACTAAATAGGGCTCTG
>Ga0105049_10009862_pt1 | contig 10972 bp, 7 predicted proteins | sample MAT06_FD_78087 | JGI IMG/M metagenome (GOLD analysis project Ga0105049, IMG submission 78087) | Freshwater microbial communities from Lake Fryxell liftoff mats and glacier meltwater in Antarctica - MAT-06 | ecosystem: Environmental > Aquatic > Freshwater > Ice > Liftoff microbial mat | place... | reverse complement strand
TTGCATGGATGCTCCTTTGCATAGCGGCTTTGGAATCCCGCGCGAAGCGCTTTTGAAAGATGCGCGCCACTGGGTGGCCAAGCCGCACAAGCCAATGCGCCGGTCGCGAGAAGGCTAAAATGTCATACCAAACTGTGTCATTGCGGCGATCCCACTGGACGAGAAATCGTTCTTCGCCGCGTTCAATGTGGCCGGGCAGCGTGCCATAGGCAAAGCCAAAGCGCCAACTGCTCTCCGTTTCTTCCTGGATGGTATAGACAATACGACACGCATTGAGAATGTGTACACCGCCAACCTGGGCCATAATACCCACAGTGATACCTTCAATGAGCGGTGCCGTTGGCCAACAAAGGCGTAGCCATGCTAGGTTGAACATTTCCCACTGTTGCAATGCCGCGCATGCTTGGCGATACACCCGTTCGCCATGGCCCAACCCGATCCGGTTGTGGTCAACTACATAGTTGCGCGGCGTGGTGGCTTTTGTTGCGCCTACGTCCGGATAGCTGAAGGGTTGGTTCGCCTGTTGCTGGAGAAAAGTGTCAATTTGCATGGCCGTGGGCGCACGCAGATAAAACTGTCGTGAACTATCCGCACCAGGCTGTGTTTGTGTGTAAACCATCGAACCCTACCTTATCTCTACCCCAATCCCGCGTACCGCTTGCCCGATTGACTGGCGCATGACTAACCACAGCACAGGTGCCGCGCCAATCCAGGCCGCCAGCAGCGCGCCTAGCAGATCGACCAAGAGTAAGCCGAGCACTGCCCAACTATTGCCTGGTTGGCCGGCGATCGACCAACTCGCGAGTGCCATCAAGGCACCCAAGGTTCCGCCGCCCAACGCTACAATCGTATATTCGAGCAAAATTAGTTGGTACCCTTGGCGACGGTGGGCGCCCAGGGCCAGCAACAGACCAACGGTTTTGCGCCGTTCCCAAACCGCAAGGGCTGCGACCGTAAAGACCAGGGTTGCGCCGGCCACCAGCACCAACCCAGCCACCCAAAAGGGAAAGCGCGCCTGCCCCTCCGAAGCCAGCCAACTAAGCGCGGCCATACCCACTGCGTAGGCCCCAGTTGTCAGGGCAAGCGTCATGCCCGCGGTCTGGTTGGGGTGATGGGCCAGGCCTTGAATCGCCAGACTCCACAGCGGCCAGACGGGTGAACGCGGCAAGCGTTGATAGAGCCGCGTGAGCAGCCAGCCACCCAGGGTTAACAAAATCGCAAAAAGCTCGGCCAGCAGGCCAAGGATGAAGGCGGCCATCATCGGCAGCATTGCAAAACCTACACCCCAGGTCAGCAGACCAGCGTACAGCGCACCCAATAACGTACTGCGCCTGTTGTGCTGAGCACCATTATCTGCACTCTGTCGCTTAGTGAGCTTGGTCAAGCGTACTGCCGTGTGCATAAAAAGCACCGTCGCGCCGAGACCGGTCAACAGCGCGGTTAAAAGTGTACTGGTTGCCAAGCTGTGTGTGCCAGATAAGCCGAAATAGGCTGCCGCTGCTGGCCAGCTAATACGGCTCAGCCCCCAGCCAAACAGGATACCAGCACCGCTGCCCAGCAACCCTGTCGCCAATGCCTCGCATGTCAATAACAGTAATAAACTAGGATAGGGCAGGCCAAAGTTTTGTAATAATATCAGCTCTGGCGCACGACGTTCGAGGCTGGCAAGGTAGGCATTGGTCAGCCCCAGGCAACCGATCAGCAGCGTGACCATACCCGCGCCAGTCAACACGCCGGGCGCGCCCAGCAGATCCAGCAACCAACCCGGTAGCAGCCAACCCGACAACACCTGCCCCGTGCCTTGCGCGCGCACATGGACGGCAATGTTGAGCCAGGCCAGCAAAGCCGCCACGCCAGGGGCCAGCCCCACCAAAGCCAGCAGCGCCAACTGCCATTCACGCCGCGCCACCGTGCGCAGATAGAGCGGCGCGATCCGTCGTAGGCGCGTCATGAGGGCTGCCCCGGATGCAACAAGCGCGCTTCGATGCGATCCAGCCATACCAGATCTGCTTCGGCGTGTAGAATCGCGCCATCTAAGAGGCTGGCGGTTACCTCGTCGTTTTGCATTTCGGCGTCGGTAAGGGCGCGTTCTAGTTCACGCAACTGTTGCAAATAGACTTGGCGTTGTCGCCAGAGCAGCTCACTCAATTGGGGGGATTGCTGCCGGATACTGGCGAGGGTAGAGAGTTTAAGATAGAGGTCATCTTTGAGTTGGCGACTGCTCGGCACGGGCGTGCTGAGCCACTCGGCCAACGCGGCAGCCCCCGTTTCGGTGACACGGTAGACCTTTTGATCGGGCAGGTTCTCCTGGGCAACGCGATTATCCAGGGTGATCTGGTCGGCTTTTTCTAACAAGCGCAAATTGTTGTAGATCTGGGCTTGCTGCAGCGGCCACAACGTACCCAGGGCTTCGTCATACCGCTTCTTCAATTCGTAGCCGTGATTCGGCTCTTCGGCCAGCAGCGCCAGCAAAACGTGTTTTAGGCTCATGGTTAACCAAATCTCAACGATAGTAACTATGGTTAGTATATAACCTCTTTGAGAGTTTGTCAACCGTCGATTTCCAATCAAAAACATCACGACAGGGCTAGTCGGCATGACCAACCCTTCGTGTGTGCATGGTGGCCAGGGTAGGTCGCTTGGGCCGTACCCCCGCAGTGATTGTGGTCAGAGTAGCAACTTCACTGTAAAGCGACAAGGTGGGATAGAGGGGAATCAACTCCTCTTTTGCGCTTTGGCGAACCGCTTATGCTCGTTTGCCTTCTGTTTGCTTCTCTGTTTCCATTTTATCTGGCGGCTGTTGATGCTTCGTTGAAAAAACGTTTATAATGGTGTTGCCAAGCGTAACGCTTTTTCTGGCGGGCATTTTGCTGTCAATACGCATAGTATAGGCGCTGGGCGTAGCTCGTGCCGGATTGGGGATCACAGGCAAGCTGTGTTCTACCGCACAATGGGCAAAATGGTAAATGATAACAGGTCTAACCGAGTAGACCGTCAGCGAAATTATGCAGGATTTACCATAGTTGTAGGTCACGTTTGTAACGTGATATGCTCGTTCTATGCCAACTATCCGGTTCTTAAGCGAACAAGTATCATCGCCAAGGCTTGGATCGGGCGGTGTTGTGGACTTGGGCAGATTGTCATGTTACAAACGTGACCTACAGTAGTGTGCGTCCTACGATAACTAAAAATAAACATTAGGAAGGAATGCGATGACAGAAGCAGAAACAAGCGAAGAGACAATCAAGCTTGACCAATTTCTCAAATTGGCGCAGATCGTCCAAAGTGGTGGCGAGGCCAAACATCTGATTCAGGCCGGCATGGTAATGGTGAATGGTGGCGTTGAAATGCGCCGCGGGCGCAAACTACGTAGCGGCGATGTCGTGAAAGTAGATGGTGAGGAATTTGTCGTTGAGACAGAATAGCCACCCCTGGCACGCATGATTTGATCTGTAGTAAAGACTTCAGTCTTTTTAGATTGCGGTAAAGATTGAAGTTTTTACGAGCTAGCAACGGTTGGGGCGGGCGTTAATCCTTCGGTATGCGGCGAGGATGGTGTCACGTGCGCAAGTACACCGTCGCCGGCCAATACCGGCTCCAGCGCGCGAATCGCACATTCGACCATGCCATCATCTGGCTCGCGTGTGGTGAGCTTTTGCAAGGCCAACCCAGGGCTGATAAAGGCACGCATGAGCGGATTTTCATCGTGGGCTGCGCTAAACCGAATAATCTCGTAGGCGATGGCGGCGACAAAAGGCACCAGCACCAGCCGTGTGACAAAGCGCAGCAGCAAGGCCAACCAAGTTGGCTCAACGTTGGCAAAGGTTAGCGGCGCAAAGAGAATAATGCTAATCACCAAGACATAGAGCAGAAAACTGGTGCCACAGCGCGTATGTTGCACACTATGTTTTTGCACCTCGGCCACTGTCAACGGTGCACCGGCTTCATAGGCATTGATCGTCTTGTGTTCAGCCCCATGATAACCAAAGACGCGCGCAATTTCGGGGATGCGCCCAATCGCCCAGAGATAGATCACAAAGAGCAGCAGGCGAATGACGCCTTCAAAGACGGCATCGACAATCGGGTGATCATTGACTGCGGCGGCCAACAGGCGGCTGGCCAGGGTGGGCAAGAGGAAGAAGATCGCAATCGCAAAGGTGAGGCTGCCGGCAATGGTGGTCCACGCCACCGGCCCAGAAAATTCAACTTTTTCCTGGCCTTCTTCTTGCGACGAAACTTCGGCGCTCCAGAGCAAGGAACGCATGCCCAAGCCCAGCGCATCCCACAGCATGGCCAACCCGCGCACAAAAGGCCACTGGCCCCAGCGGCTGGTATAGATTTTGGCCTTGAGTGGCTCTTCGTGTAACACAATTTCGCCTTGCGGATTGCGCACAGCGACTGCCATGCTTTTGCGCCCCCGCATCATTACCCCTTCGATCACGGCTTGACCGCCGTAGTATTGTCTGCTCATAAGTGAGCATTGTAACATTTGCCAGAATGGCGGTCAAACGCTTAGGATCATTAATAGGAATTCGCATAGCTGACGACAGCGCTTGGCAGGCATAAACTAGTGCCAGCAATGGTATTCTTTACACTAGTTCGTAAAAATACGCTATAATCTTTATAACGGGATGATTTTTTTCAAAATAGGCGTTACGCAGTTGGCAGCGTTGCCATCTCTGGTGGCAGGCCGGCAGGATGCCGGCGTTCCCAGGCAACTGCGTAACTCCTATCAAAATTAGAAAAACCTTATGGCATCTTATACTCGAACACATTTGAAACAATTAGAAGCAGAAGCAATCTATGTGATCCGCGAAGTGGCTGCGCAGTTTGAACGACCTGTGTTGCTGTTTTCGGGTGGCAAAGATTCGATCATCATGTCGCATCTGGCCTATCGTGCCTTCTATCCAGGGCGCATTCCTTTTCCGTTATTGCATATTGACACTGGGCACAACTTCCCCGAAGCGATCCAATTTCGCGATGACCTGGTGCAGAAGTTTAACGTTCAATTGCTCGTGCGCTATGTGCAAGACTCGATTGATCAAGGCCGTGTGACCGAAGAGACTGGCCCGAATGCCAGCCGCAACGGGCTGCAAACCGTCACCCTGCTCGACGCGCTCACCGAGTTGAAATTTGAGGTGGCAATGGGCGGTGCCCGGCGTGATGAAGAAAAAGCGCGCGCCAAGGAGCGTTTCTTCTCGCACCGCGATGCCTTTGGCCAGTGGGACCCCAAGAATCAGCGCCCCGAGCTTTGGTCGCTTTTCAACGGACGCAAACACCCCAATGAGCATTTCCGCGTCTTCCCCATTAGCAACTGGACCGAAATGGATGTTTGGCAATATATCAAGTTGTATCATATTGAGATCCCCACGCTCTACTTTGCCCATCACCGCAATGTGATTCAGCGTGACGGTATCCTGTTGGCGGCATCGGATGTGGTCAAGCCCATGAAGCATGAAACCGTGGCGCAACGGCTGATTCGTTTTCGCACTGTTGGCGATATGACCTGTACGGGCGCGGTCGAATCTGATGCCGATTCGTTGGATCAGATCATTCAAGAAGTGGCGTCGGCACGCGTGACCGAACGTGGCGGACGGGCCGATGATAAGCGATCCGAAGCCGCCATGGAAGATCGCAAACGGCTCGGCTATTTCTAACCGGCTATTGCTTACATGCGGAAAACCACACAGCCTGAAGAGATGGTATGCCGACTGGCGCCATCTATCGCACACGAGCCTGCGCAGCAGGGGGAGCACAACGAGATCATGACTGAACAGACAATTGCCAACCAGCCAACCAATGGCTATGTTGCCAAGCCAGAGCCGGTAACGCAACTTAATACCTATACGGGTAGTGATGCCTATCTGGCGATGGATATGCTGCGTTTTAGCACTGCTGGCAGTGTGGACGATGGCAAAAGCACCTTGATTGGTCGCCTACTCTATGATAGCAAGGCGATTTTTGAAGACCAACTCGAAGCAGTGGAGCGGGCCAGCCGTCAGCGCGGCGACGCCTATGTGGACCTCGCTTTGCTCACCGATGGCTTGCGCGCCGAGCGCGAACAGGGCATTACGATTGATGTCGCCTACCGCTATTTCGCGACACCCAAACGCAAGTTTATTATTGCGGATACCCCTGGGCATATTCAATATACGCGCAATATGGTCACGGGCGCTTCGACGGCTGAGTTATCGATTATTTTGATCGATGCGCGCAAAGGCATATTAACTCAATCCAAGCGTCACGGCTTTATTGCCTCGCTGTTGCAAATTCCGCACATTCTGGTCGCCATCAATAAGATGGATCTGGTGGACTACGATCGCGAAACCTATGAGCGCATTGTGGCCGATTATACCGATTTTGCCGCCAAACTGTCGATCCAAGATCTGACCTTTATCCCCGTATCGGCCTTGATGGGCGACAATGTGGTCAACAAAAGCGACAAAATGCCGTGGTACGAAGGACCGAGCCTGCTGCATCATCTGGAAAATGTCAATGTCGGGGCCAGCCACAACCTGGTCGATTTTCGCTTTCCTGTGCAAACTGTCATTCGCCCCCACCAGGATTTTCGTGGCTTTGCCGGCCAAATCGCCTCGGGCAGTATTATGCCAGGGGAAGAAGTGGTCATATTGCCGTCAGGCAAAACCAGCCGCATCAAAGAGATTGTGACCCATGAAGGCGATCTAGACGAGGCCATCGCTGGGGATTCGATCATTCTGACGCTTGAAGACGAGATCGACATCAGCCGGGGCGATATGATTGTGCGCAAGAATAACTTGCCCCAGGTCGATAATCAGCTCGAATGCACGATCTGCTGGATGAGTGAGGAACCTTTTAACGCCAATACCTCCTATATCATGCAACACACCACCCGCCGCGTGCGCGCGTTTATCAATGAACTCAACTACCGGATCGATGTGGATACATTGCATCGTGAGGAGACCGAAACGCTGCGGTTGAATGAGATTGGGCGCGTCAAAATTACCACCACCCAGCCACTCTTCTTTGACAGCTATCGGCTGAATCGCGCGACCGGTAATTTTATTTTAATTGACCCCAACAACAATACGACAGTTGCCGCCGGCATGATCCGCCGCAGCTCGCGTACACTAGAGGAAGTGGTGCCGCAACCTTTGGCACGGCAGAAATCCAGCAACGTGATCTGGGAGAGTAGCCAGATCAACCGCAATATGCGCGAAAAACAAAATGGTCATCGTGCGGCGGTGCTTTGGTTTACGGGGTTGTCGGGCTCGGGCAAATCGACCGTGGCGCGCCAACTGGAACGCCGCCTCTTTGAGATAGGCTGTCGCACCTTCTATTTGGATGGCGATAATGTACGGCACGGGCTGAATGGCGATCTGGGTTTCTCCGATGCAGATCGCAAAGAGAATATTCGGCGTGTGGCCGAGGTGGCGCGGCTCAGTTTTGAGCATGGCAATCTGACATTGTGTACCTTCATTTCGCCCTTTGCCGCCGACCGCGACTTTGCACGCACGTTGTTGCCCGATGGCCGCTTTGTGGAAGTTTACGTCAAATGTGACATTGAAGTTTGTAAACGGCGCGATCCCAAAGGACTCTACGCCCGTGCTCTGCGCGGCGAAATTCCCGAATTTACCGGCGTCACGTCGCCCTATGAAGAGCCACAACAGCCCGAACTGGTGGTTGAAACCGATCTGCAAAGCGCCGACGAGTTGGTCGAGCGCATTCTGGCATATTTGATCCGCCAAGGGATCCTGACCGATCCACAAGCCCCGCCCACCGATCTCGAATTCCAAATTTGAGTGTAGCTTTACTGCTGCTTATGTCGGCTTCGCGCTTGCGTGAAGCCGACATAAAATTGCCCCAATCTGTATCCTTTTTATAGATACTTTCTTATAAGGATGATGGGATTTTGCGTATAGAATGTATATAGAAAGGCGTTACACAGGTGGCAGCGTTGCCATCTCTGGTAGTAGGCCGGCAGGATGCCGGCGTTCCCAGGCCACTGCGTAACGCCTATATAGCATAAGCATAAGCACCATTGCCGTTGTCACGCCAATACCGATTTTGTCCGCCATTGCTAATGGGCTATAGACTGAACAGGTGACCAGAATGAAAGACGCGCTAATTTCAAAATTTAAAGCAAGTGATGCCCACGTTGCTGTGATTGGGTTGGGCTATGTTGGGCTGCCATTGGCCCTGAATTTTGCCAAGGCTGGCTATCGGGTAACGGGGATTGATTTGGATCAACGCAAAGTGGATGCCATCAATCGCGGCGAATCGTATATTGGTGATATCGCTTCGGAAGAGTTGGTCCCTTATGTGCGCTCTACCCTAGTAGCGCAGATCGATGACGTGCTTAACAGCACACAGTCTGCCACAAGTGCATTGCCCGGGGCGCTGCCCATGTCGGCGCAATCTGGTCAGCGTCGTGGCTCTTTGATCGCCACCAGCAACTATGCCGTGTTGGCCGAGTGCGACGCCGTTTCTGTCTGTGTACCCACACCCCTCAACAAGACGGGCGATCCAGATATCTCCTACATTGCTTCGGTGACAGAGCAAATTGCGCGCTATTTGCATACCGGCATGGTGATTGTGCTTGAGTCTACGACCTATCCCGGCACGACGACCGAAGTCTTGTTGCCACGATTGGTAGAAGCCAGTTCCTCGCTACGCGTAGGTGAAGATTTCTTTCTGGCCTTTTCGCCAGAGCGTATTGATCCGGGGCGCAACGACTGGATGACCCACAACACACCCAAAGTGATTGGTGGCGTTACCCCTGCCTGCACAGAAGTGGTCGCTGCCTATTACGGCCAGGCCATCGAAACGCTGGTGCCAGTCTCCTCACCCAACGCTGCTGAAATGGTCAAGCTCTTTGAGAATACGTTTCGCTCCGTCAACATTGGGCTGGCCAATGAACTGCTGCTCATGTGCGATAAATTGGGGCTTGATGCGTGGGAAGTGATCAACGCGGCGGCTACCAAACCCTTTGGCTTTATGAAATTTACGCCTGGGCCTGGCTTGGGCGGTCACTGTATTCCCATCGACCCCCAATATCTTTCCTGGAAGTTGCGTACCCTGGCCTATACGGCGCGCTTTATTGAGCTAGCCAGCGAAATCAACACCGAAATGCCCCGCTATTGGGTGCAAAAGGTACAAGATGAACTCAATAACGTGGGCCGCGCTGTCAAAGGTAGTCGTATTTTGGTGCTGGGCGTGGCTTACAAAAAGAATGTCAACGACATGCGCGAGTCGCCAGCGTTGGATATTATCCATCTCCTTGAAGAAAAAGGGGCTCATGTCTACTATCATGATCCGCATATTCCCTCCTTCCAACATGAAGGCATGGAAATGGTAAGTGTCACCGATCTAGACGTTGCGCTGCGCATGGTGGATTGTGTGGTCATTGCCACCGATCATGATCTCTATCAGTGGGATGAGATTGGGCGTAAAGCGGCCCTGATTGTAGATACACGGCATGTTATCGGCTGATTCTCTAGAACGCCAACTGCAGTTGTCTGAATAATCTCATTTCTCGGTAGTGAGCTGCTCAAAACTTTTGGGCAGCTTTTTCTTTTGACTTCTTTGCTTGGAAAATTGACGGACTCCCGAAAAATTGTGTATGCTTACAGGTTGTTTGAAACGCACAAGCGATAAGCCGCAAATATAGGGCGTAACGATAATTGCGTTCTATGCGTATCAATAAGAGAATGAATACAACGAAGGAAATCTATCCATGACCGTTCAGACACCAGAGCGGGTGCAGGCGCAAGATGCCTGGGCTGCCGAAGACGAGATCGACCTGCGCCAATACCTCGACACCCTGATCCGTTGGTGGCGTGAGATCGTGGTGATTACCCTGGCTTTTGTCGTGCTAACTGCTGTCGCGATTATCATCATGCGCCTGATTTTGCCCGCTCAATATGAAGCGAGCGCCGATGTGGCGATCGTGCGCACGGTCAGTGATGTCAACTTTGACGAGCGCTTCCGGACTAACGCAGAGGAATTAGGTGTAGATACCGCCAGTCTGAGCGCGCGGCGCAGTGCTTTATTAGGGCTAGTGGCGACTGGCGCCATTGCCCAAGAGGTGATTACTGAATTAGGCGATACGTTGAGCGAAAAAGAGCAAAATCCAGCGGCCTTGCTCGAGATGGTGGAAACAGAGTTGGCCAGCGTTGACGGTACAATCGGTGCCAGTGACTTAATTCGCATCAAGATCACAGCGAACGATTCAGAAAAAGCGGCGGAAATTGCTAACGCTTGGGCGCGCATTTATGTGCGCACGGTCAATACTATCTACGGTCAGGTACCCGACGAAGTGTTGAATTCAATTGAAACCGAACTGACTACGGCTGAACAGCAATACCTTGCTAGCCAGTCTAAGCTAGAGACGCTTATCTCTACCAATCGCATTGACGAGCTATCTAGTTTAGTTACGGTATTGCAGCAGCGCATCAATCAAGAAGTCTCGCTGCAACAGGCATATCTCCTGCAATGGCAGCAGACCCAAGAACAGCTGAACACAGTGCGCGCTTTACGGACTCAGGTGGAGCAAGGCGGTGACGGTGCGGCCCGCAGCAACATGGCAGCACTCCAGATCCTGAAGATAAGTGTCTATGGAAGGTCGCCGATGGAGTTGCAGGTAGAAGTGCGTGATCTACCCGATGTAAACCAAGCGGCAATGTTGGCCGATCTGGAAGGCTTGACCCAGTCTTTGGAACAGCGCTTGGTAGATCTTGACGCTCAGATTGCGGCTGGCCGCACTGTACTGGGGTCGGAAGAAGCGGCAGCGCCGGAAATTACGACGGTACTAGCCGAATTGCGTACCAGCAAAGCTCAACTAGAGACCGAAACGGCCAAACAATTGCAGCTTACGCAGCAACGTGATCTGCATTGGGGAACATATAAGACTTTGAGCAGTAAAGTGGCTGAGTTGAACCTAACCCGCGCCGCTGCCAGCAGTGAAGTGCGCTTTGGTGCACCAGCTGTGGCA
>Ga0105049_10009861_pt1 | contig 10973 bp, 12 predicted proteins | sample MAT06_FD_78087 | JGI IMG/M metagenome (GOLD analysis project Ga0105049, IMG submission 78087) | Freshwater microbial communities from Lake Fryxell liftoff mats and glacier meltwater in Antarctica - MAT-06 | ecosystem: Environmental > Aquatic > Freshwater > Ice > Liftoff microbial mat | place... | reverse complement strand
GGTCGATGTGCGGCGTCTTGCGTTTGTCCGCGCCGTAGCAGCTCACGCCATCGAGACCGAGGTCGTCGGCGAGGATAAAGATGATGTTCGGCTTGGCGTGGGAGGCGGCGGAGGCGGCATCCGGTGCCGCGAGAATCGCGAGACTTAGGATGAGGTGGCGTAGTTTCATGAATCTGGGGGGTTACTGGTTGGGGGGACGATATCTGGTGTTGCTTCGGTGCGGTATTGGTTACTCCCCCGCTTCCGCGTCGCGGTCGCGGGCGCTGATTTCGGCCATTACTTTGGTGAGTCGCGAGACGTGTTCCGGCTGCGCCGCGGCGAGGTTTCTGGTTTCGCCCGGATCGCTGGCGAGGTTGAAGAGTTCTTCGCGCCCGGACTTCCTTTCCTGGTGGACGATGAGCTTCCAATCGCCCATCCGCACCGAACGTGCCTTCCATCCGGGCGCGACGGCATAGAGCGGACGCTCGAGCAGCGGCGTGTGTTCCAGAAGCAATGCGGTAAGGTCGGCGCCGTCCCACTTCAGATCGTGGTCGGGCTTCCAGCCCGCGATCGCCGTGAGCGTCGGCATCCAATCGATGATCTGCACAGGCGTGGCGACCCGGCCGGGCTTCACGTGCCCGGGCCACGAGACGATCGTTGGCACGCGCGTGCCGCCTTCGTAGAGATCGCCCTTCTCACCGCGCCACGGCTGGTTGTTGCCGGGCAGTTTTCCATCCGGGCATTGGTCGTCGGGATACTTTTGATCGTTATTCCCCGCGGTGCTGCCGCCATTGTCGCTGGTCAAGACGACGAGCGTATTTTCCCGCACGCCTTTCTTTTCCAGCGCCGCGAGGATCCGCCCGACGGCGTCGTCGAGGTGCATCACCGACGCCGCGTAATGGCGGGCGAGTTCGCCGGCGATGCCAGGAGGCACCCGCGCGAGCCAGTCCGCGGGCTCCTTGATCGGCAGATGCACCGCGGTGAACGGCACATAGAGGAAGAACGGCGCATCACCGCGCGACTCGATCCATTTCGTGGCTTCGGCCGCGATGAGATCGGTGACATGCCCCTCTTCATCGACGAACGTCTCGTCGCGATGCCAGGTGCGGGAGAACGGCCCTTCCTTGTAACGATGATTCCAAGGGGCCACGCCGCCCGCGAGCGAGCCGTAGGAATGATCGAAGCCGTAGTGATTCGGCCCCTGCCCTGGCAGCGAACCGAGATGCCACTTTCCCGTGAGACAGGTGTCGTAACCCGCCGCCTTCAGGGCTCGCGGCAGAGTCACGGTGGCGATCGGCAGAGCGCGTTTGTTCTGCGGACTCGTGACGCCGAAGCGGCTCCAGCAGCGCCCGGTCATCAACGCCGTGCGCGTCGGGCTGCAAACGGGAGCGACATAGTGCTGGGTAAGTTCCAGTCCGGTGGCGACGAGCCGATCCAGATGCGGCGTGGGCGCACTGCCACCGTGAAAGGCCACGTCCGCCCAGCCGAGATCGTCGGCGATGATGAAGACGACATTCGGCTGCGGCGCGGCAAACGCCGCGGTGACGCTGAAAAGCAGAACAAGGAGCAGTCGCATGGCTCAAGGCACGACGATCGACACCGCGCGCACCGCCAGGGTGCCATGGGTAAAGCCAAGCCCGAGCTTCGTCTTCTTCCGCGCGATGGCCGGGTGTTGGAAGGTCTGCGAAAAGTCCGACCCCAGCGCGACGGTGCAGCGATCGTCGGCAAACTTCAGCTCCGCCTGAACCCATGCGCCCTCGACAAGCTTCGGCCCATCTTGGACCGGGAGTGCATCGGGCTTCGCTTTATGCCCCTGCTCCTTCCACGCCCGCACCACCAGCGGCGAGCCACCGAGCACGTAACGGAAGACGTGACCCTGGTCGTCGTTCAGCGTGAAGACGAACTGCTTCACCTTCTCCGCGCGGATCGCAAAGCGCACCGTGGCGTCGGTAAACGCGGCGCCGTACCAAATGATGGGTCCGTGGTCTTTGTTCTTCGTGTAAAGGGCGTCGTCCTGGGTGCAGGTGGCGACGCCCCCGGCGAGTTTCCAGACGCCACGCGCCGGGGAGAGATCGCGACCGGGGAGTTGCGGGTCGGTGAATTTGTCGTCCACGAGCGGCGCCGCGACGCACGATGTGGCCAGTAGCAGGAGGATGGGGAGGAGGCGCATGGGGAGTGCAAGGGTAACGGCGTGACGAGGGACGATTGGGACACGGAGTCGTGACCCCGCCACTCAATGAGCAGGGGCGCCCGTGTCCGGTGAGGATCCTGGGGGCGAGGGCGCCCCTGCTCCTTGGAAAAAGGAGCGCCCTGCTTCCGGGACCGCCGGTTTCACAACTGCACGCGGCGCTCGCCGGTGCCGGGCTCGAGCGCGGTCAGCGTCTGGGCGTCGGGACGGTCGCGACCGGCTTTGACGATGTATTTTCCCGGGGCGTAGATGCGCGGACGGAAACGGTCGCCCGGCACGCGGACGGTGTAGAGGATGTCGCCCGACTTTTCCTCGATCACCTGGACCACCGGGTTGGTGGCGCCCTCGAAGATCAGCTCCGGCAGATGACCAGCGACCTTTCGGCCGTCATTCGCATCCATCGCGACGGTGATGGGCCAGCCGGGAAATTGCACTTTTTCGCCGCCCTGCGCAGCGGAGAAGCGCGGCCAGCACTCAAAGGTGATCTGGCGCGTCTTCTTATGGAAGCGTGCGAGGCCGTAGCCGTCGGCGCGCTGCTTCTCGTCCTGGATGTCGCCGGGGTTGGCGTAGGCCATGATCGACATCTTGTTGCCGAGGCCGTCGAGGAAGTCGCCGGTCCATGGGAGCGGGCTGCCAGGCACGGGGTTCGGGCCGGGCTTTTCGTCGAGCGGATGCCACCAGCGACCGTAGATGGTATTCACCAGCGCCGGGCTGGTGAAGCCGTAGGGGCCATCGCCGAATTCGCTGATGCCATTCTTCGCGACGACCGCGAGATGCTGATCGCCGCAGAGATGCACGGCCCAGGCGCGGCGGATTTCCTCGAGCGCGCGGTTGCGCGGCGTCTGCGGCCAGCCATTGCAATCGAGGTCGGCGAGCAGGCGCTGATCGCGCCCGCCGTGCATGTGGACGGCGCCGCAGAAAGCCGTGGCGGAGAGCACCGCTTTCATCTGCGCGCCGGTCCAATCCTGGCCCCAGTCGCGGAGAAATTTCTCCTGCCGCGCACCGAGCAATTGCAGCCCCGGCAGATCGACGGTCTTCGGATCGTAGCTGGGATCGTTGATGTGATCGGGGCGCGGTCCCATCTGCGGAATCTTGCCGGCAGGACCGGTCTTGAACTTGCGATCCTCGAGGATCGCGAAGTCCACGCCGCCGACGCGCAGCCGGGTGAAAAAGACGGTAATGCCGCGCTCGACGGGCGCCGGGTCCACGGGATCGGGCAGATGCCACGACTGCTGCCGCTGCACTTGATTCACGTACTCGACCGGGTAGCGATAGCCGCCATCGGCGTCGCCCTGGATGGTGGAGCGTTTGCCATTTTCGCCCCACAGATTGCCGTGGCCCACGTCGTGATCGTCGGGGATCGAGACCGTGGGCCGATCGCGCATGACGTCGCGGAATTGCAGGCCGAATTCGATCCACCCCGCGGTGTGCTCGGTGTGGCGATAGGTCTGGTCGCCGGCAAAGAAAAGCAGATCGGGATTCTGCGCGCGCAGGTGCTCGATGATCTCGGGGCGCTGCCCCGTGGTGCGGCTGGAATTGCAGGACATGTTCGCAACGACGATCTCCTCCTTGTCGATCGGATCGCGCCGGATGAGGCCATCGAAGACCGCCTTCTCCCCGTGCCGCACGCGATACGGCACGTCCTGGCTCGCGTCCCACCCTTCGATGCGAAAGTGCGCGCTCCAGCCGGGCAGCACGACCGGGGTCTTCGCGATTTCTTTCCACTGGCCGTCGCGCTGCACTTCGAGGCGCGCGGTGAGTTCTTCCCCAGGCTTCAGCGGATAAAGCTGTGCGGTCATCTTCAGCACGCCGCGATCCTGGGTATAGAGCGCAAAGGCGACGACCTCCTCGCGCGGGACATCGAGCGGCGGCGGCGGATTCGAGACCTTCGATTTTTTCGTCCACCACTCGCCGACGGCGAGCGAATCGAGGTTGGGAAACTCCGCGCCATAAGGCTGCGGATTCGCGGCCTCCGCGGCGCGAAGCCAGGAGGCGGGCCCGCGCCAGGCGAGGAGCGCGGAGAGCTGGAGGAGGAAACGGCGGGTGATATTCATGGGAGACGGTGGAGGGGGTTTGGGAGCATCGAGAGCAAAGCCGCGCGGTGCTCGCCTAATCGCGTGGAGCGGATGCTTTCGGACAAGGAAGAAATCTCCGTCGTGCCGCCACCCTCGACGCGCGCGCGGCTTGCGACGACGCTGGACGGCGATGAATCCGCACACCTGTCGCCAGTGCGCCGCCGAAGTGACGGCGGAGGACGCGGCGTGCCCGGAGTGCGGCGCACCGGAACCGGCGAATCGCGAGTGGAAGCCCGGCGGGTACGAGTGGCGCACGCAGGCCACCTGGATGGGCTACCCGGTCGTCCACATCGCCTATGGCTGCGATCCGGCGGGGCGACCTCTCGTGGCGCGGGGCTTGGTGGCGATCGGGATGCGGGCGTCGGGCGGGATCGCCTGCGGGTTTGTGGCGACGGGCGGGCTGGCCATCGGCGTCGTGAGCGCGGGGGTTTTTTCCTGCGGCATCGTGAGTGTGGCGCTCATCGCGGCGTGCGGGGTGAATGCGCTCGCGCCCGTCGCGATCGGGGTGGTCGCCGCCGGCGCGATGGGTGGCGGCCTGCAATTCATCGGCTGGAAGGTGCTCTTCTGAGCGGTGGCGCCGGCGGCGCGCCGGCGCGGATTTGGGGGGCCACCGTGGACTTCGCCCGCTCATGGACGGCCTGCGCTCCCGCCGTTCACGACGAGTGCGCTATTTTTTCACCACGGAGCGCACGGCCTTCTCGATCCAGCTTTCCATGCCGTCGGTCTGCTCGGGATGGGGACTGGAGACCAGCACCTGCCCCTGGCCAAAAGTGCCGCGGGCCCAGGCCGGGCTGTTGACCATCACTCCCGCGGGTGTGCCATTCTCCGCCAGCTCGGAGCGGAAGAAGGCGAGCGTCTCGTAATCGGGCACCTCGGGGCGTCCGGCAGGCTGGATGATGGGCCCATTAGCGTAGCGGATCTCGACCTGCTTCGGGGGCATCCCAGTGACTTGCTCACCAGCCGGCAGGACTTCGATCTGCACCTGCCCTTTGCCCCGCATCCACTTGGAGGAGACCGTCTTTGCATCGAGCACGCCGAGGCCCCAGCTAAAGCCCGAGCAGGCGAGATACGCGCCCGCGCAGACGCCGACGTAGCCGCCACCCTTTTCCACAAAGTCGCGCACCTGCTGCCGGCCCGCGTCCCCAAGCGCCGCTGCCTGTTTACTGCCGCTGCCGCCGGTGAAAACGACCACATCGTATTCCTTGAGCACGCCCGCGGCGATGTCGGTGCCTTTCACGATCGTGACCTTCATGTCTTTCGCCGTGCCGAGCTGCTCGGAGACCTTGGGGATGCCTTTGCCAAAGGAACCGGCGTCGTCGAAGAGCGCGACGCGAACCGGGCGGGCGTCGCCGGCCAGCGCGGCAGAGGAGAGAAGACAGAGGAGGAGGAGGGTACGTGGCATAAGAGCGCGAACGCTAGACCCGCTCGCGACCGTTGACCAGCCCCGCGCTGCCTCACCCCGCGATTCTCCTTTTCTGCCGCAGGCCGCGACGAGTACAACCGCCGCCATGAGACGCGCGATCTACCCCGGCAGTTTCGATCCCGTGACGCGCGGGCACCTCGATGTCGTGCAACGCGCGGCGCGGATCTTTGACGAAGTGATCGTCGCCGTGGCCTTCAATGAACAGAAGGCGGGCTTTTTCTCCGCGCCGGAGCGCGAGTCATTTCTGCAGGACGCCGTGCAGGGCATCGAAAACGTGCGGGTCACGCGCTTCGACGGGCTGCTCGTGGAATTTGCGCGCGCGCAGGGGTGCCACGCCGTGATCCGCGGGCTGCGGGCGGTGAGCGACTTCGAGTTTGAATTTCAGATGGCGCTGATGAACCGGAAGCTCGATTCGCGGATCGAGACGATCTTCGTCATGCCGCGGGAGGACTACGTGTATCTGAGTTCGCGCATCGTGCGCGAAATCGCACGGCACGGTGGAAATGTGGATGCCTTTGTGCCAGCTTGCGTGGCCCAGGCGCTGCAGAGAAAGTTCAGCGCATGACCGTCGGCGATCCGGCTTTGGCCCTCCGCCGGCGTCGCCCCACCGGAGCCAGATTCCCATGAAAGTCCACGTCAGCCAGATTCCACCCGAAGGGCTCCACGTCGCCGGCACCGAGAGCGCCGCGATCCTGGACCTGCGCGATCCCCTCACCCAGCCCGCCGGCGAGGTCCACTTCGCCCTCGACGTCGGCCTCAGTGAAGGCGGCCTTTTCGCCACGGGCACGGTCGGGGTCGATCTCGACCTGCAATGCGTCGCCTGCCTGGAGACGTTCCGCTTCCCGCTCGAGGTCATCGGATTCGCCTGCCAGATGGAACTGACCGGGGCCGAGGCGGTGGACTTGACAGAGCCGGTAAGGGAAGACATCCTGCTCGCCCTTCCGCCCCATCCGCACTGCGACTGGAACGGCAAGAGAGTCTGCAAAGGCGCGACGGTCCCCGCAATCACGGGCACTGCCGCCGCGCTGGCTCTCGAGTCCGAAGCCGAACGAAGCAAAGTCGTGTGGGGGGCGCTGGACCAGCTAAAATTGAAATAACGATACCGATATGGGAGTTCCAAAACGCAAGATGTCCAAGATGCGGCTGCGCACGCGCAAAGCCGCCAACCGCTGGCACGCGCCGAAGCTGAACAAGTGTGGCCAGTGCGGAAGCACGGTGCCCTCGCACATCGTCTGCCCCTCGTGCGGCTACTACAAGGGCCGGCAGGTGCTGACCATCGAAGCCTGACGGGCCGCGGTGTCCGAAAGACGGCGGCGCCCGCGCGCCCCGCTCGCAGATTTCGCAGCCTGACTTCCACGGGTCCCGAGAGCCGCGTCTCCGCCGCTTCCGCCTTCTGAGCTTGCCCCGCCCTTCGAGCTTCAGACCCTGGTACACGACGCGATGAATATCGCGCTCGATGCCATGGGCCACGACGATGGCCCGCCCTCCCTCGTGGCCGGAGCGGCCCTCGCGCTCGGTGAGTTTCCGGACATCGCCCGGCTCTATCTCACCGGCGATCAGGCCGCGCTCGAGGCGGAGTTGAAAAAGATCGGGTGCAACGATCGCCGGATCGAGATCGTGCATGCGACCCAAGTGGTGGCGATGAGCGACAGCGCGGTGGATGCGGTGCGGCGCAAACGCGACTCCTCGATCAGCCGCGCGGTCGATCTGGTCAAGGAAGGCAAGGCCGAGGCCGTGGTCAGCGCCGGCCACACCGGCGCGGCCGTCGCCGCGAGCACCATCAAGCTGCGCACCCTGCCGGGCATCGATCGCCCCGGCATCGCCGCGACCATGCCCACGGAGACGAATCTCTTTGTCCTCATCGACGCCGGGGCCAACACCGATCCGACCCCGGCGCAGATGCTGCAAAACGCGATCATGGGCGCGGTGTACTCCCAGCATGTGCTCGGCTACACCGAGCCCCGGGTGGGCCTGATGTCGATCGGCACCGAGGAGGAAAAAGGCACCGACTTTACCCGCGAAACCTTCGAGCTGCTCAAGGCCAGCGGGCTGAACTTCCGCGGCAACATCGAAGGCCACGATCTTTTTGGCGATCCCGTGGAAGTGGTCGTCGCCGACGGCTTCACCGGCAACATCGTGCTCAAGACCAGCGAAGCCCTGGCTCACGCGATCTTTGCCTGGCTGAAGCACGAGATCATGCGCAGCCCGATTACGAAACTCGGCGGCCTGCTCGCCAAGCCGGCCTTCAAGACGATCAAGAAGAAGACCAGCGCCGACGAATACGGTGGCATGCCGCTGCTCGGCGTGAATGGCACCTGCATCATCGCCCACGGCGGCAGCTCCCCAAATGCCATGAAGAACGCCATCCGCATGGCCTGCGAAGCGATCCGGCACCAGGTGAATCCGCACATCGTCGCAGCGATCCGCGCCGCCAGCGTGACGCCGGCCTCCGGCCGGTGATCGACGATGGGCACCGACCGGAGGCTGGTGCCCGATCGCCCGCGAAATCCGATGGGAATGAAGTGCCGCGCACGCACCCCTTTTCATCACCCCCGCCGCACCTTGATTGGCCGCGGCGTCCGTTGCCAAGCTCTGGCGGGGCCCGTATATCTCCGCTCGCTCGCTTTCCATGCTGCTCTCCGATCTCATCGCCACTCCGCTCCGCTCGCCGCTCGTCCGGCGTTTTGCGGCGCTGCTCGAGCCGATCTCCGACGCCAGGCTGGCCGCGCTGGCGCAGCGGTCCGCGGGGCTGACGCGGCAGCATTTCGGCAAGGCGATCCGGCTGTTTGCGCCGCTCTACCTGTCCAACGAGTGCATCAACAACTGCGCCTACTGCGGCTTCTCGCGCGACAATGCGATCCTCCGGGTGACGCTCGAGGTGGCCTCGGTGGTGAAGGAGGCGCGGCACCTCGCAAAGGAGGGCTTTCGCAACATCCTGCTCGTCGCCGGGGAGCATCCGAAATTTGTCTCCGATGGGTATCTCGAAGCGTGCGTGCGTGCGCTGGCCGCGGAGATTCCGAGCGTGGCGCTGGAGGTCGCGCCGATGGAGGCGCCGGAGTATGCGCGCATGGTCGCGGCAGGTGCCGAGGGGCTGGTCGTGTATCAGGAGACGTATGATCGCGCGGCCTATGCCGAGCTGCACACGGCGGGGCCGAAAAAGGATTACGACTGGCGGCTGGCGTGTCCGGAGCGGGCGTATGCGGGCGGCTTCCGGCGGATCGGCGTGGGCGCGCTCTTCGGCCTGAGCGAGTGGCGCGCGGAGGCCCTGGCCCTGGCCGCGCATCTCGAGCATCTGCTGCGGCACTGCTGGCGGGCGCAGTTCACGGTGAGCCTGCCGCGGCTGCGACCGTGCGCGGGATCTTTTGAACCGACGCATCCCCTGCCCGATCGCGACTTCATCCAGCTCCTCTGCGCGCTGCGCGTCACCTTTCCCCAGGTCGGGCTGGTGCTGAGCACGCGCGAACCGGCACCGCTGCGCGACGCGATCCTGCCGCTCGGCATCACGCTGATGAGCGCGGGCAGCCACACCGAGCCCGGCGGCTACACCGGCGAGGGGCGCGAGCGCTTGCATCACACGGTGCGGGGCCGCGAGGTCGCGCTCGATCCGCAGCTCGCGGCCGATGGAGCCACGGGCCAGTTTGAAATCGCCGACGAACGCACTGCGGGGGAGATGGCTCAGGTGCTCCGCGCGCAGGGGCTGGAGGCGGTGTGGAAAGATTGGGACGCGGCGATCCTGGCGTCGTGAAGCTGCTCGTGAACGGCGAGGAGCGCGTGGAGGAAAAGGCGCGCGACGTGGCGGAACTGATCGCCGCACTCGGACTGCCCGCACCCGCGATGCTGGTGGAGCACAATGGGCTGGCCCTCCGGCGCGAGGAGTGGCCCGCGCGCCCGCTCGCGGAAGGCGACCGCATCGAGATCGTGCGGATCGTTGCGGGCGGATAGGGGGCGCTGCGCGGGAGCGTCCGGCGGCTACGGGTCGATATTTGGAAAAGCCCGCGCCCAGTTGCCGGTGACGGTGGAGGCGGTGAAGGTCGCAGTGCCGCCGCTCTGCGAGACGCCTCCGCCAAAGCTTCCGGCGGCATTGCCGGAGATGAGGCTCGACCTCACGACGACGGTCCCGCCAAAGATGCCGAACCCGCCACCTTCGTCTATGGCGGTGTTGTTGACGATCCGGGTGCCGATGATCCGCGAGACGGTGGCGCCCGTGGTATCGAGCAGCAGGCCGCCGCCGTCGTCTCTGGCCGAATTGCCGGCGAAGAGACTGCTCTGGATGATCAGGCTGCTGGTCGTGCGCAGATACATCCCACCGCCGTCGTCGGTGGTCGCGAAGTTCCCGAGCACCCGCGCGCCCTTGATCAGCACGGTGCCAGCCCCGGCGGTATCCATGGCGCCGCCACTCGTCGCTCGATTGCTCTGAAAGAGTGTCCCGTTGATCGAGACATTCACGGCATTCGCGCCGGTGCCGGTGGTGCTGATGCCACCGCCATCGCCCGTCGTGGCGAAGTTTCCGCGGAAGGTGCCGCCGGAGACCGTGAGCTTGGCACCGGTATCGGCAAAGACGCCGCCGCCGTTCACGCCGGTGTTTCCCGTCACCACGCTCGAGGTGAGCGCGAGCGCGGTGCCGGCTCCGCCAAGGGCGATCGCGCCACCGTTCGTAGTGGCCGTGTTGCCGGCAAAGGAGGAACTCGCCACCGAGAGCACGATGGCGTCCGCCGCATGAATGGCACCGCCGCTCGTGGCGCTCTTGTTCCCGGAGAAGATACTGCCGGTGATGCTGACATTGTGCGCCCCCTTCAAATACAGCGCGCCGCCGCGGGCCGCGGCGCTATTGCCATCGAAAAGCGAACTCTTGATGACGACACGGTCGCCACCATTGTCGGCGAAAGCACCGCCATTACCACCCGCAGTGTTCCCAGTGAAAATGCTGCGGTCGATCGTCAGATTGCCGTCACCGAGAAACAGGCCGCCACCATTAATGACAGCCACGTTGCCGGTGAAGGTGCTATTCCGCACCGTGGCGGCCCCGCCAAGTTCGCGGTCGATCTGCAAGCCACCGCCGGTGCTACCGGCGGAATTGCCGATGAAGGTCGTGGCATCGACGACGATCTGGCCGGTGGTGGAGGTCGTCCGCAAGTACATGCCGCCGCCGGAAATGCCGGCGTTGTTGCCGGAAGCCAGGCTGCGCGTGATCGAGATCCCGCCGATGGCAAGTGCATAGAGCCCGCCACCACTTCTGGAGGACGTGTTGTTGATGAACTGGGTTTTGTCGATCCGCACCGTGCCGGTCGTGTCCACACGAATCCCTCCT
>Ga0105049_10009859_pt1 | contig 10975 bp, 7 predicted proteins | sample MAT06_FD_78087 | JGI IMG/M metagenome (GOLD analysis project Ga0105049, IMG submission 78087) | Freshwater microbial communities from Lake Fryxell liftoff mats and glacier meltwater in Antarctica - MAT-06 | ecosystem: Environmental > Aquatic > Freshwater > Ice > Liftoff microbial mat | place... | reverse complement strand
TCCCATCATTGTTTCAGTTGCCACAGAACTGCTCCCCTATTGGCTTATTCGCGACGATATCCCCGAAGCAGAACGCATTACCCAACATGCGGTTGTCGTTGTAGGGATTGACGACCAATATGTTTATGTCAATGATCCTGATTTCTTTGAAGCCCCGCAGCGCGTTGAAATCGGTTGGTTTGAAGATGCCTGGAAAAACCAGGCATACTGGTATGCACTGATTCGTAAACGATGGTCTCGTTTGCTGTAATCGTGGCTTGATTGCCCTGCCGCTCCCCTATCTGGTAAAATAGAATGGTCAATGACCCAGCTATACTGAGCAAGGTGACAAATGATAATAGTTTTAGAGTAATTCTCTCTGGTGACCATTATCATTTATGAGCTTTTGCAGTATATATGTTGATTGTGCTGACAAATTATGGCTACAATTACACAAATCGATACGGAAAAACTGATTGAAATCGCCAAAGCGCAGGATATTACCTGGCTTGCGCTCTTTGGTTCCATGGCGCGCGGGGAAGCAACATGCAAGAGTGATGTTGACCTAGCAGTGCGCTTTGGCAAACCGATTACCCTGTTCGACCTGGTTGATGCACAACTGGCGATGGCGGCAGCGTTGGGACGTTCCGTCGATCTGATTCCCGTTGATGATGCCTACCGCTTTATCCGCCAATCTATGGCCAATGATCTGATCGTCCTGTATGAATCCAGCGCTGATGAGCGTGCTCATCACCTTGCCAAGGCGGGCATCCTGATCGTGCATCAATCTTTCGGTAATGAAGTCGCTTTCGCGCACGTTCTAGACGCTGCCATTACTCCCCACCATCCGTTTTTGCCGATGGTGGCCACTTTATCGACCTTGTCTAGTGTGAAATTAGTTATATCTCTGGTACTCTCGATGTTCTTAAGACGCAGCGATTGCCGTGATCAGATCTTTGGTGATATCGAGGTTCTTAAGTTTTTTGTAGATTCTGTCCACTTCTTCGATTTGATCGAGAAGACTTCCACTTCCTCCTTTCTGTCTTTCCATATAGATTGCAATTTTTGCGAACGACTGAGCATGCTCAACTGGGACGTCAATGACTTTGTGTTCTGTCTTGCTCACAAACGAGGGCTGTCCTAGCGGTGTGTTCGCTGCACCAATTGTCAAGTGCATGGGATCTCTCAAGACCCAAAGTGTATCCTCGTTCCCATCAAGAAGGGCAAACCAGAAGTAATGATGGTATGTTCCACTTTGCTTCTTGATGCCAGCATATCTCCTTGTTTCCACAATGCCTGTTCGGGAAACCTTAACAGTGAACTCCATTTCATCCTGTGCCGCATGTACCACCCGGTGATCCTCTACTGTGTTTGTTGCCCAAAGTGCCTCATGGTCAGAGGAGTAAATAACCACATTGCCATCGTTCTGAATCTGAAGAAACGCTCCCGGATTTCCATCTGTGCCAGTAGCCCAAACCGCATTACCGTCCGGCCCACGGAGCACGAGATTGCCATCCCCTTGCATGTTGGCACGAGCGACATCGTGTCCATTAGTGTCCGTTGCCCAGAGGGCTTGATGATCGGCTGCCATCAGCCGATAAAGAACAAGATTTCCGTCGCCTTGGAGTCCGAGCTTAAACAGACCATTTTCAGATATGAGCGTCTCACCATTATTGAGACGTTCACCTGCATGAAGTGCTGAACGCTCACCAGTTCCGAATGCCGCTTTAGTGGGGTTCAATACGGATGTAGCAGCAAGAGCTGTAGTCAAAAACATGAAAGTGCGTCTCGAAATCATATTAGCCTCCTATTCAGAGCAGAAAGTGAGTTAATAGAGTGTAAACTAAATAATTCGATAATGTGGACAAGTACGTGTCGCATAGCTTATGCCACATCTTCCTCACTGCACCGGCGTAATCCGCACCAACGAGCTCAGATCCTCCAACGCTAGCCGGGGTTGGTCGTCGAGCCAGCCGCTGAAGCGGTCGGTGCGATAGGCTTGGGCCTTTTGGGGATAGTAGGGAATGATGTAGACCACATCGTGGTGGACAATCTCCTGCATCTGCCAGACCAGCACTTTGCGTTTTTCTGGATCCAATTCGACGCCTTGCTGAGCGTAGAGGTCGTCGTAGCGGGGGTTGGCATAGCCGCTTTCGTTGCTGGCCATGGCGATCGCGGCGCTGCTCATGATATTGAGCAGAAAGTTAGGGTCTGGATCAGCGAACCAACCCCAGAGGATGATATCGAAGTCAAAGCCAGGGCAGCAAAGCGCAATCAGCGCGTCAGGATCGACCGCCTGAGGCTCGACCTTGACGCCGATCTGGCGCCAATTCTGGCTAAGTAGTTCGGCCATGCGCGGGGCAGTGATCACGTCCGTGGGCCATTGCAGACGGAAGATCAGCGGTCGCGCGCCATCGGGCATTTCGCGCACGCCGTCGCCATCGCGGTCTTGGTAGCCGGCGTCATCCAGAAGTTGATTGGCCAGCACCAGATCAAATTGGTAATCCTGGAGCGTGTTGTTGTACCAGGCGCCAAGCCCGGCGGGGATCAAGGTTAGACCGGGCTTGCCCAACCCCAACAAGAGCACATCGATCAGCTGTTGTTTATCGGTGGCGTGCGCGAGCGCCAGGCGCACGTTGCGGTCCAGCAGCGCCAGATGGCCGGTGCATTGGCCGCCGGCCGCCTGCGGGCAATCTTGTGCTTTGATCTGGTTGATCACAATGTCAGCGACTTCGGGGAAAAAAGGCGCACCCGTGACCAGCTTGACGTTGGGGGCGTTGCGCAAGGTCGGCACGGTCGGATGAGGCAACTCGGTGATCATGTCCACTTGGCCGGTTTGAAGCGCCTGTACCAATGCGTCCTCATGACCAAAGGTTTGAAAGATCACTTCGTCAACGGTGGGCGGTGTGAGCGGGTGCTCTTTGTTGGCGGCCAAGTGGACAAATTCATTCTGCTGGTAGGCGACTAGCTTGAAGGGGCCACTGCCGATCAGCGTGCTGTTTTGAAATTCCACCGGCTCCTTGCCGGTCGTGTGCGCCGACCAGATGTGGGCGGGGAGGATGTAGAGATTGATCAACTGGCTCTCCAGGTTGGGGATCGCCTGGGTGAGCTTGATCACCACGGTATGCGGGTCGGGCGCCTCGATGGTGTCAAAGAACTTCGTATAAGCGTTGAGGAGGGGAAAATCGACGTTGGTTTTGTAGAAATTATAACTAAAGGCAACGTCCTCGGCGGTCAACGGCTGGCCGTCATGAAACTTGAAGGTGGGTCGAAGCTTGAACGTCCACTGCTTGCCGTCGTCGGCCACGGTGTAACTTTCCGCCAAAACGAGCGAGTAAGCGCCGTCGAGTTCGAGGTTGAACATGGCGTCGTAAACCAAGTCAAAGATGGTGTACGCCGTATAGAGTTGCGCGACGCCAGGGTTCAGCGAATCCGGGCTGCCCATGCGGCCGATGCGGACGACAGCCGCGCTAGCGGGCTTGGTCTGCACCAGGACGCCAACTTGCCCTGCATCCTGGATACAGGCCGTCAATAAAACGCAACAAGCAACCACCAAATAAAATCGTTTCCATCGGCTCATCTTCACTCCTCCTCTTGTTCTCGATGCGATGATCAACCGTTGCCAACCGGAGGATGCCGGCAACGGTTGTCACGCTACTACTGCGGCTGCGATTATTTAATGCTTCATTTCCGTAAATGCCACCATCAAGTGTTCATAGGGCGTTCCGGCAAACATGATGTAGGGGCCACCCGAGTCATGATCGGTGGAATAGAGGGCAGGATCAAGTGTCTCCGGTGAGACGACCATGATGTGGGGACCGTCGATCACCCAATCTTGCCCAGCCGGCGGTGTCATCAGGCTTGGATCGCTGTTGCTGGCGACGCTCTGGCCTTGCAGCATATAAATGATCCCGATGCCGGTGTATTCTGGTGCGCGTCCGGCCAGATAGGCACGGATAAACTCCAGCCCGTTGCCATCCATACACATGGGGTCATTGGTCGGCGTGAAGGGCAGGTCGGGGAGACAGGTCCAGTCGTTGCTGCCCTGGCGCAGTTCCACCAGCTCGCCGCCCGGCTCCGTCGGCAAATCCACAATCGTGGCATCGTGGGCAAGCGACGGCAACCCGGCACTCATCGCATTCGCAATCTTATCGCCGCCCGGTTGTGCGGCTTGCGGGGTGATCGGCTTACAGCCAACCAGCAGTAGGGCCAGGAATAGGGTGAATATATAGATCGGTTTCATAAGATTTTCTCCTGTGGATGATTGAACGAATCTGCTCGTAAATACTAATTTGTGAACTTTTTTGTTCTGACAATTGATCGATAGGCATTCCTCCTTGTCCCACTATTCGCTATCCAGAGGGCAGACTACTCGTCCAAATATCGCGCTGGATCTGCCATAGCCCCTGTTGCCATTTCCAGATGACGACATACTTGCCAACATCCAGCACGCGGTTTTGGTGATCGAGAAAGCGATACTCGCCCACATCATTGATCGTTTCGATCAGGCAATCCACTTCGCGCGGCGTGCGCTGCATGGTGCCGATACCCATGTCGATACAGCCTTGCCAGAACGCCTGGATCGCCGCCCGCCCGCAGATGGTTGCGCTGTAGGTTGGCAGCAATTGTCCTGCTTCGGCATAAAGCGCAGCAATGCCAGCCGCATCGCCCTGCCGAAAACTTGCCATCCACTGCTGGTGAATGGTCATAATGGCGGCGTGAATGGCTTCCATCGTCGGCTGGCTTGGCATGGTGAGCAACGGTTGCCTCCGCCCGGAAAATGGTCGTCTGTCCAGTGTCAATAGCGGTGAGCCCCTGCCAAACTTGGCCGTTGGACTGACGGCGATGGTTGATTGCGCTGATGACTGGGTTGATGGACATAGTGTAGCAAGCCGCCCGTTGCGAAAGCGTTGCTTGGCAGGGGCAAAAGCGTTGCATGTATGCAAATAGAAAAACTATTTTATTAATTTTTGCAACAAAATAGGGAAATCGCAGAATTCGGCTTGCGCGCCTCTTGTCGAGATTGGGTAAAAGCAAGCGCTATCATGTAAAATGGGGCAAACGTTTTGCTTACAGTAATACAATAGAGGCTCAGCATGGCCCCAGCGCTGCAGATTCGCTTGCTTGGCACGTTCCAGCTCGCCTATGACCAACAACCGTTGACCACGGTCAATAGTACACGGCTGCAATCGCTGCTGGCGTATTTGGTGCTGCACGCTGGCACGTCTCATCCACGCCAATATCTCGCCTTCTTGCTCTGGCCGGACTCAACGGAAGCGCAGGCGCGCACTAACCTGCGCAAACTCTGCTTTCAGTTACGCCAGGCGTTGCCCGCCCCCGACCAGTTTCTACAGATGGACAACCACACGCTTCAGTGGAAACCGGCTGCGCCCTATACCCTGGACGTAGACGAGTTGCGTCAACTACTAAAGACCTTGGCGCATGAGCCGCCATTGTGCGAAAAGCTGACCCAGTTGGTGGACCTGTACGTGGGCGAGTTGCTGCCCAGTTGCTATGACGACTGGCTCCTGCCCGTGCGCCAGGAGTTCCACGACAATGTGATGAGCGCCCTCAATCGCCTAGTGGCGTTGTTGGAGCAGCAGCGGGCTTATCTCGACGGCATCCGTTATGCACGGCGGCTGCTCCAGTTTGACCCCTTGCAAGAGCGCACCTACCAGCATTTGATCCGCTTGTATGCGCTCAACGGCGACCGCGCCGGTGCACTGCGCACCTACCACGACTGCCTGATGATGCTCAAACGGGAACTGGGCGTCGAGCCGGACGCGGCGACCACTATACTTTACGAGGAGATTCTGACCGGGCATTTTGCTACACGGCGGGCAGCGGAGGTCGGAAGCGACCCTGCGCTACCGCCCATGCCCGTTGTGCCCAGCCACAACCTGGTTATCCACCGAATGCCTTTGGTCGGTCGAGCCCAGGAACTGGCGCCATCTACCGGCGTCGAACCCTTGCCGCTGGTGGGCCGCCACCACGAATGGGCAGTGCTACAGGCGACCTGGCAGCAGGTGATGCGGGGCAAGGCGCAGTTCGTGACGATTGCTGGCGAGGCCGGCATCGGCAAGACCCGGTTGGCCGAAGAGTTGTTGGCGTGGACGAGTCAGCAGGGTGTCCGCACGGCGCGCACACGGGCCTATGTCGCCGAGGGCGCCCTCGCCTACGCCCCGATCACGGAGTGGCTGCGCAGCGAGGCGCTGGGCCAGGGGCTAGATCAGCTAGAGCGCCTTTGGCAGACGGAACTGGCACGGCTCCTGCCTGAATTGCTCAGCCAACAACCCAACCTGCCGCAACCCTCGCCCATGGCCGAGGGTTGGCAGCGCCAACGCTTTCATGAAGCATTGGCGCGGGCTATCCTGCTAGGATCAGGGCCGCTGCTCTTGCTGCTGGATGATGTGCAGTGGTGCGATGCGGAGACGCTAAGCTGGCTGCATTATCTGTTGCGCTTTGACAAACAGGCGCGGCTCTTGGTGATAGGTACGGTACGCACCGAGGCGGTCGATGAACAGCATCCGCTACACGAGCTACAACGCCAATTGCAACGGGCCGGGCAGCATCAGGCGCTGGAACTGGTGCCGTTGAGCGGGGAAGAAACGACCATCCTCGCCGGCCAGCTAACCGCTGCGGATATCACAGGTTGGACGTCGCAACTCTATCAAGAAACGGAAGGGAACCCGCTCTTTGTCGTCGAGATGGTGCGCGCCGGCCGCTGGGCGGACACGCACCCAGCGGCGCGCCTGGAAGGCAACCGCCATTGGGCGCGAAGGCAGGACGGACAAGCCACGGCGCTGCCGCCGACGGTGCAGGCGGTGATCGCCACGCGTTTGGCGCAGCTCTCGCCGCTTGCTCGCCAGCTGGCCCAGGTCGCAGCCACGATTGGCCGCGCGTTCACGTTGGCGGTGTTGGCAGCCGCCAGCCAAGCCAGCGAAGAACAGTTGGTCCAGGCGTTGGAAGAGCTGTGGCAGCGCCGGATCGTGCGCGAGCGCGGGCATGGTTATGACTTTAGCCACGACAAAATCCGTGAAGTCGTCTATACCGCGCTCAGCCCCATACGCCGCCGCCTGCTCCATCACCAGGTGGCGGGCGTTTTGGAGCAATTGTATGCACATCAGATCAATGAGATGGCTGGGCAGTTGGCTACCCATTACCGGCTGGCTGAAGCACCGGAAAAGGCACTACCCTATCTGGTGCAAGCGGGCGATCATGCGCAGCATTTGTCCGCCAAGCTGGAGGCGCTGCGTTACTATCAAGAGGCGTTGGCATTGGCCCGGGCGGAGGATGTCTACTATCGCATCCTTGCTAAACGCGCCATGATCTACCTGGACCTATATCAGGGGCAAGCGGCGGTGGCGGACTTCCACCGTTTGCTCGACCAGGCCAGACAGGCTGGCGAGCGCAAGCAGGAACTAAAATTCCGCTTAGGGCTGCTGAACGCCTATTATGTCGTTGCGCTCGACGATCAAGAAACAGATGCCGCCCTCAAAGTTCGCACACTTTATAGCACTACACAACTCCTGGCGCGTGAACTTAACGATACGCATAATCTTGTCCGCTCGCTGCTCCTACCGATCTGGCACTTTTGGCCTGCATTGCGAGACCAGAACCTTAGGGATACCAGGGAGGCTTATGCCTTGAGCTGTGCGCTGGGCGATGAAGAGTTGATCATGGAGAGTAAGCTAGGTCTCCTGATTAACGCGCCTGAGCAGGAGCAAGCGGAGGTGGGCGACCTTTTCATCCAGGAATTGCAGGCACGCCGCGACCTGGACCGGCTCAATCAGGCTTACTGTTATCTGATGTGGACGCACTATCACCTCGGCAACTTTCAGCGCATGGTGGCCCTGTGCGATGCGGGCATTGAGGTGGCCGCCAAACTGGGGATGCCGCCCGTCGTCTACCCCACGCTCAAAGCCTTCGCCTTGCTCAACTTGGGGCAAGTTGGGGCGGCCTGGGCGTCGCTGCAACAAGAGGTGGCCGACGAGGCGCATGTGATGGGCAGCATCTTCAAAGCGACAGGCATCGGCATGGTTCTTTTCGAGGTGGGCGCCTATGCGCGCGCTGCTGCCATCCTCGAACAGGTGATCGAGCGCGCCGACCGCATTCACCGCGGCTGGCTGCGCGAATGGGCAAGGCTGCATATGGTACGCGCGCTGATTCGCCTCGCCCAACCCGGCCAAAGCGAATGGCAACGCGCGGCACAAGCACTGGCGGCGGTCGATCCGGACGTACTACATGCCCTTACGCCTTGGCATACGTTTTGGCTTGTGCTCCAGGCAGAAATGGCATTGGGTGAAGGCCGGCACGCCGCGGCTTTGCAAGCTATTCAGGACGCCAATGCCATCCTGACGGCAAACGGCTATCAAGCGAACCTTGCCGCTGCTTGGGAACTCCAAGCACGTCTGCTCCTGCAATTGCAGCGCCCCGCCGAAGCGCTTGCGCTGTTGGCGAAGGCTTTGCCAATCGCAACGGAGATTGGCTATCTAGCGCTGACCTGGCGGCTCCATGCCACCCAGGCGCATACGCTCGCAGCGCTCGGGCAAACGGCAGCCGCGGCCCAGGCATGGCAGACCGCCGCCCAAATCATACAGCAGTTGGCGGCCACGATCCCCGATAGGCAACTGCAGCAGGGATTCCTCTGCGAGCCTCTGGTAGAATCCATTCTCGTCTGTGCCCAGATAGGAAGACAAGTGACAGGATGACAAAATGACCAAGTGCTATTCATCCTGTCAGCGTCCGACGTAGTCGGCGTCATCTTGTCATCCTGTCAGTGCAAGAATTTAATCGGCATAAAGTCTAATTTACAATTGTCCGTGGGCCATGATCGGCAGCACGATGTGAGACGGTCGCTGCGCATCATGGGAAATCGAGTTGATCGCGACCTGACCCTCCACTTCTTCGCCAAAGGGTCCCCCTGTGTTGAGATTGCGATCAAAACGGGGAAAATCGCTGCTGGTGACATGGATGCGAATGCTGTGCCCGGCAAGGAATGTGTGCGCGGTGGCCGTCATATCGATCTCGAAGCGATCAATCTCTCCAGGCTTCATCAACTGCTCTCGTGCCAGGGGGTTGTGATGACGCGCCCGGAGAATGCCATCGCAAATTTTGATCGACCGTCCATCCGGCCACACATCGCAGAGGCGCACCACCCAATCGGTATCGGGGGCTGAAGAGGAGGCGTACAGAACGGCCTTCACCGGTCCAATGACGACCACGGGTTGCGCTAGCATCGCGGCGGTATACGTCAGGAGCCGCCCCTCCTTGTCGCGTTGATCCACCTCGTTGATGGTTGAGGATGGGCTATGGCCAATGATGGGATCTTTCGGATCGTATAAATAGGCGTCTGGTTGCTCATCGGCGTTTGGCAGTTCGAATGTCAATTGTCCGCTGTTGAGCGAGTGTTCTGTCTTTCCTGTGCCTTGCCTGAAGTAGAGCGGTGTATAGGTGATGCCAGCCGGTGGCCACTGTTGCAACTCAAGCCAACGGTTCTCGCCCATCAGAAACACGCGCACAGCAGGTTCATCAGCAACGCCGTTGTCCTTTTCTTTCAACCAGTAATCAAACCAGCGCAGCGCCATCTGATTGAAATCCATGATGGCGTCGGCGGTGAAGTCTAAAGGCGCGGGCGGCTCTGTAACGAAATCGCCGTCATGGGTCCAAGGCCCCACGATTAAGCGTTGTGCGTGACGGCATTTTTCAGAGCGCCCTTGTTCAAAAAGACCCGTAAAATGCGCAAGGGTGCCCGCAAGACAAAAGTCATACCACCCGCCCACATGCAGGATCGGGACATCGACCTCAGCGAATCGCTTGCTCGTATCCGTTTGATCCCACCACTGAACATCAGACGCATGATCTAGACGTTCAAAATACCAGGGCGCAAGCCCTTGCACGGGTGGGAAATCCTTCAGGGGAAGATGCCGATACCACCTTTCGATCTCTGCCCAGGCTTGATTCAAACGTAGGCGGATCTGTTCCTTGTCCTCATGTGTGGCGAGACCCGGCAGACAATTGAGTCCCATCCACAAGGCCCATCCTCTGAATTCTTGCAAACGATAGGCGCCCCCTGGAAACGCAAATTCTCTGGCCGCGCCGCCATAGATTGGAACACATGCCTTGAGACTAGGTGGCCGAGTGGGTGCAGCGACATATTGTAGGAACGCCCCGTGTGAACCGCCGTACATGCCGACATTGCCATCCGACCACGGCTGCCGGGCCGCCCACTCAATCGTGTCATAGCCATCCTGGTTCTCCCCCCAGCCGTCATTGATGAGCGGGAAAAACACGCCTTCTGAATGGGCTGTGCCACGAATGTTGTTGTAGACATAAACATAGCCGCGCTGGCTGAAGAATGTTCCAGCCTTGACATTGGTCTCCTCGGCAGGGTCGGTGACAAAGCGCTCGACAATGACGGGCCACTTTCCTTCCCCTTGTGGGCGATAGACATCTGATCTTAAAACTGTGCCATCGCGCATGGGAATGGGAACGTGACGGTCCACTTGAAACGCATGGATAGATTCCGTGGGTGACATGGCGGCCTCCTTTAGTCTACAAATAAGCGATTATAGAATAAAGTATACACCGCAAATGGGAGCTAGGACTAGCGCGGCATTGGAACCGAATTAAATCCAGTGTCAAGTAAGTTTTACAGAGTTATTTTGTAGATTCCAATATTGGATATTGAATATTCACTACAGGTACACTATCCAATATCTATTATCCAACTTGTTTCTTGATAATAACTAATTACGTAAAATAGGACCATCAAATGACATTCGACCTCTTTGGCCCCGAATTTAAGGCCGATCCCTACCCCACCTACCGGGCGCTGCGCAGCGAACAACCGCTGTGCCGGCGCGTCAATGCCGATGGCAAGGCGATCTGGTTTGTCACCCGTTATGCCGATGTAGCTGCTATTCTGCGCGACCATACCCGCTTCGTCAAAAACGTGCAGCAGACGATGACGCCAGCGGAGCGCGCCGCTTTGCCG
>Ga0105049_10009857_pt1 | contig 10979 bp, 11 predicted proteins | sample MAT06_FD_78087 | JGI IMG/M metagenome (GOLD analysis project Ga0105049, IMG submission 78087) | Freshwater microbial communities from Lake Fryxell liftoff mats and glacier meltwater in Antarctica - MAT-06 | ecosystem: Environmental > Aquatic > Freshwater > Ice > Liftoff microbial mat | place... | reverse complement strand
GTTTGGTTGTTACCGGCCTCGTCCGCTTCATCATCATCGAACACGAAAGCTGCGGATAAGAACCGCAGCAGTCCAAAGCCTCCGGCGGCCCGGATAAGCGAACAGACTTTTGGCAAACGGTCTGCCCCGCAAACGGCCGACCGATACAACCCGAGGACTTATCCAATTTGGAGTTCTCCAGACTGAACAGCACATTAACCCCGTGTGGTTCCGAACAGGAGTGCAAGAGTCTTGTTCTATGCAGGGCAAACTCTCGCACGAAGTCATAACCTTCGCCATTTCCCCGTCCCCCACATAGAGCCTTTGGGACGGATCCCAAATATAGATTGTTGCACATGCAGCGTCCCTCTCTGATAACCTGCCGTGTGCAGTCTAGTTCCACGAAGTTACCGACCATGCAAATACCACTGCGACATCCCCATCCTGCCACCATCTTTCCCCTGCTGACGCCCCCTCGTTCCGACCGCAAAGCCTGGGACAAGCGTCTCCTTGCCATGCTCCCCGGACTGATGGCAGCATGCAGAGTCGTCCCCATCCTTCTGGTGCTCCTTTCACCGGCGCTCCGGGCGGCACCCAAGTTCGAACTCCGCGACGGCGACGTGGTGGCAATGCTCGGCGACGCTTTCATCGAGCGCGAGCAATACGACGGATGGATCGAGCTGGCCGCCACCACCAGGTTTCCGGAACTGGATCTGAAATTCCGCAACCTCGGCTGGACTGCGGACACCCCGGCAGGGGAATCCCGCCGCGGCCTCAGCCTCTTTCAGGCAGGGCAGGAGCCGGAGGGCGAAGGCTGGAGCCAGCTATTGAAACAACTGGAAACCTACAAGCCGACGGCGATCATCCTGGGCTACGGGATGGCCTCCTCCCTTCCCGGCGGCGAAAGCCCGGAGACCTTTGAAAAAAATCTCAACCGCCTCCTCGACGAAGCGCCGAAGGCAAGCGGCCACGACATCCGTTTCCTGATCCTGGGACCACCGCCAAGGTTCGCGAAAAGCCACACGGATGCAGCCGAACTGGCAACGCACCGTGAATCCCTCGCGCGGATCGAAACCATCCTCTCCGAAACCGCTGCCAAACGCGGCCTTCCCTATCTCTCGCTCTCACCACTCGCGGATCATCCGGAAAATTCGCTCAACGGCATCCACCTCACCTCGGAAGGCTACAAGGCCACCGCGCGCCTGGTTGATGACGCCCTCGGCCCGCAGCCAGGGAACCGGGACAAAGGAAAGGCCGCCGAAGCCCTGCGCCAGCACATCATCCGGAAAAACGAATGGTTCTTCAACCGTTCCCGCCCCGCGAACATGGCCTACATCTTCGGTTTCCGGGCCAAGGAACAGGGACGGAACGCACTCGAGATCCCACGCTTCGACTCCCTCGTCGCAAGGGAGGAGGAAGCGATCGCAAAATCCCGCGACCTTTCCAAAAGCATCATCATCCCGCCGTTTCCCGAGCGCACAGGTTCGGAAGCCGCAAAGATAGCGACCCAGCCCCGCCCATCCTTCTCGGTCGCCGATGGGTTCGAGGTCAGCCTGTGGGCGGAGAACCCCATGTTCCACAAGCCGACCCAGGTAAACTTCGATCCGCGCGGGCGCCTATGGGTCGCCAGCTCCGAGACCTATCCCCAGATCGAGGTCGGCCAGACCACCGATGACAAGATCATCATCCTCGAAGACACCACGGGCGACGGCGCTGCCGATAAATCCACCGTCTTCGCCGACCGGCTCTCGATGCCCACCGCCGTCCTCCCGGATGCCAGCGGCGGGGCTTTCGTCGCGCAGTCCGCAGATCTGCTCCACTTCACCGATACCGATGGCGATGGAAAAGCGGACTCGAAAACCCGCGTCCTCAGCGGCTTCGGCACCGAGGACACCCACCACAATCTCCACACCCTCCGCCGCGGGCCTGACGGGCGGATCTGGATGAACCAATCCGTTTACACCCGCTCCATTGTCGAGACACCCCACGGCATCGTCCGGCTCAATAGCGGTGGTGTCTTCCGTTTCGACCCCCGCAACTGCCGGTTGGAAATCATGTACCGGGGCTTGTGGAATCCTTGGGGTCACCAGTTCGACAAATACGGCCAGTCTTTCCTCAGCGACGGTGCAGGCTTCAGTGGCGTCACATGGGGAATGCCCGGTGCGATTTTCGAGGCCTACACCGGCGCAACAAACAAGCTTGGGTCGGTCAGCCCGGGTGCCTACCCGAAATTCTGCGGGCTGGAGATCATCGGCTCCACGCATTTTCCAGCGGACTGGCAGGGGAACCTCATCACCTGCGATTTCCGCGCACACCGCATCGTCCGCTTCTCCATCGCGGACCAGGGCGCGGGCTACGTCACCCAGGAACTCGGCGACCTGCTCCGCTCCGACAGCGTGAATTTCCGCCCCATCGACGTGAAAACAGGCCCCGATGGCGCACTCTACATCGCCGACTGGGCCAACCCCATCATCAACCACGGCGAGGTCGATTTCCGCGATCCGCGCCGTGACCGGGAACACGGGCGGATCTGGCGGGTTTCCAGGAAAAACTCGGCATTGGAGAAAACAGCGGATTTTACGAAATCCTCCCCAGCGGAACTCATGGCCGCATTTTCAGGAGAAAGCCGTTACGCGCGCGAGCAGGCAACCACCGTCTTGTTTGACCCGGCGGAAAACAAAGCCCCTGCCATCGGGAAGCCCGGCACGGACTTGGAACACCTCTCTTCACTCCGCCTCGGTGCGATGTCCGGCAGCGGTTTGTTGACGACCGCCCGCAATTCTTTCCAATCCAAATCCGGCGAAGTCCGTGCCTCCGCGATCCGCCATCTTTCGGAAATGAAGCCTTCCACGGAAACGCGCGACCTCCTCACCGCCGCCATTGCAGACCCCTTTCCCCGCGTCCGCATCGAAGCCATCCTCGCCCTTTCAAAAGACTCCGGAGCGGACTCCCTTGACCTTTCCCTCCGCGCGCTCGCACTGCCCGGCGACCGCTTCATCGAATATGCGCTCTGGCTGCACATCCAGGAATCCGGAGCCGAATGGCTCGCGTCCATGCCGGACGACACCCCTTCCGCAACGCTGGAGTTCGTCCTCGCGAATCTACCCCCTAGCGAGGCCACCGCCGTAATCCGGCGGCTTTTCCCCGGCCGGCTACCCCGCGACGGCTCCGGCCCCTGGTTCCAGCTCGGCCTCTCCAGCGGGGACGGCGAGGTCATCGCCAAAATTTACAAACAGGCGGTTGGCGGAGGCTTCGATGAGACCAGCCGGAACACCGCCCTGAAGGGTATCAACGACGCCATCCTACAACGCGGCGTCCAGCCAACGATCGACACGATGGGACTCGCGCCTCTGCTCGAAGGGAACAATATCACCGCCATCGAACTCGCCGGCACCCTGGCCTCCCCCGCCCTGCTTCCCTCCCTCTCCCGCCTCGCAGACACCTCCGCAGCGGGACTCGCCGCAATCAGAGCGCTCGGAAACTACGGGGATATTTCCGTAGAGCGCCTCCTCGGGAATTTCACCGGAGAAGAAACCCCGCTGCCTGCAAGGATCGCCGCAGCACTCGCCCTCGCCCGCTATCACCGGGACTCCGCGCTCCCTGCCATTGCCTCCATCGCGGCAGGCTTCACCGATCCCGGGGCCGCTCGGCAGTTCTGGCAAAAATCCCTTTCCCAAAAGGAAATCTCCCCGCAGCTCGCCGAGGAATTGAAACGCAACCCATTGCCGGAAAAGGCCGCTTCCCTCGCCCTGCGCAGCATCCCGGACATTTCGGAACATGATTCCCTCCTGAAAACCCTCCGCCTCCAGGCCGGGGAGAAAGACGTTCCCATGGACACCGCCACCCGCATCCGGGAAATCGCCGCAGCGGCGAAAGACGGCGATCCCTACCGGGGCGAACTCATCTACCGCCTTCCTGCCCTCGCATGCACCGCCTGCCATGCCATCGGTGGTTCCGGCGGCATCATCGGCCCCGACATGACATCCATCGGGGCGAGCGCACCACTCGACTACCTGATCGAATCCATCATCAATCCCGGCGCAAAGGTCAAGGAGGGCTACCATTCCGTCATCATCGGGACAACGGACGGGCGCGCCATCTCCGGCCAACTCGTGGGCAGCTCCGGGGGCAGCCTGACCATCCGGGATGCCGCAGGAAACGAAACCACCATCCCGGAGAATCTCGTTGCAACGAAAACGGATGCCGGAAGCCTCATGCCGGGCGGACTCATCGATTCATTGGGCAAAGACCAGACGGCGGATCTCTTCGCCTTCCTGTCCTCCCTCGGCAAGCCCGGTGACTTTTCCGCGAATGACAGCAAGTCGCCGAAATTCTACGCGGTGGCCGTACGCAACCAGGATACGATGGACGCCGCCGCACGCGGTGACCAGTCCCTCCCCTGGATGAAGATCAATGCCACGGTTAACGGCCGTCTGCTCCCTTCCGATTACTACTCCTCCGGCTTGAAAGGCGGCACTCCGATGATCGCCACGAAGATCCAGCTCGCGGAACCGGGCGAACTCACCGTCACCTTTGCCGAAGGGTTCCATCCCGCCGAACTGTACATCAACGGCCAGCCCACCACCGGCACCACCCGCCTCCCCGCGGGCACCCATACAGTCGTGTTCCGGGCTGACAAACTGGACGGCCCCGTCCGCCTTCGCAGCAACACCGGGACGTTCCTTCCAGAATGGTGACCCTGTGGGAACTTTCCCCAAAGAGGCAGGACTTATCCTCGGTTTCCGTTCAGCAGCCGAACAGGATTAGCGCAGATCCGGAACGATGAAAATTTCAATGGCCAACGGATATCCGAAAAATCCTAGGATTTGGGGGAGAAAGTTTTGGAAGTCACTTTCTTCATCTGCGTGCATCCCGTCCCTCTGTGGTTAAATTTCTTCAAATGTAGAATCGACTTTGAAGATGCCTTTGCCCGCCTCTCCCAGACCCGATTCCGCCTGAGCACCCAAGTGGTCGCCATCTTGCCCCAGCGACATCCATCCGGCCCGACCAAGGAATCCTGACCCGACATGGCCTATCCCTGATCCCCCGTCCAAGCATCCGCCGTCTTCCCGGTGGCTCCGCAACGCCCGCCAAACAAACGGAAAACGACTTCCCAGAGCTCTGGATCTGGAAAAATGTTAAAATGCAGCACTGACCCGAGTGACGATGCGAATCCTGACCCCTTTGGAACCCTTACCCTTTTTTGTGCATCCCCAATGCTTCCGCGTATTCAGCGGATAGGTCAAACCCGAGATCGATGGAGGGATCGATCAATTGGAAGCCCACGTATCCGATGCACAGCAGATGCAGCCCGGAGAATTTTCCAGCGAAAGTTTCCAGATTACCGGCGAAATCGATCACCGACTTGGCTGTCTTATAGTCACCCTTCGTCATGGCTTGTGCGCCTTCGTTGCGGATTCTCTGGATTTCCCTCGCGGACTTCGGTGGAGAGGAGATCCAGAGCTTCCTCGACGTCAGTGTGTTTGCTCGTTCGTTTCATCGGCTGAGTTGTTCCATAAGATCAGTTCAGGAGTTACGCTCCCTCAAGCACTGCGCCTGGTGCCAGCATTCGAAGGCTTTGGGGTCGGTTTTCTTGAGTCGGTTCAGGTTGGTCCAACCAGCGTCCAGATTGGCATCACGGACGGTGTTGATATCGATCTCGGCGGCGAGGAACGCCGTGAGGTCAAATTGCGTTTGGCCCTGCCGGATCAGTTCCGCGACCAAGGCGGCGCGGCCAGCGGCGAGACGGGATTCCGCAATCTGGAAGGGTTGGTTGAAAAGGTGACTGTCGAGTGCGCGGATGCCGTCGCCGAAGAAGTCGATCTTCTCATGGGTTTCCTGCGGCCGCAGATCCCGGCGGCAAACCCAGAAGGCGGCGTCCTGGGTGTCATCGAGTGCTTGATCGATGGTGCACTCATCTCTCCCCCACCGCAGTTGCTCGGCATGAACCGCGCGGTAAGTTTGCACGGCATCGTTGAGATTGCCCGCAATGATGGACAACTCACCCACGTCGAATAGGTGCTTCACCACCTTCATCGGCCGGGGATCGCCGGGAGCCCCTGTGCTGACGACAATGGGCTGATAGAGGTAGCCGATGGACGAGGGGGCGAAACAGGCAAGCTTGTCCGCCAGCAGGCAATCCGCTGTGGGGACGAAGACCTGGACTTCCTCCTCGATCTCGAAAAACGAAGCACGCACCACTTTCGCCACGGTGGCGGCGTAGGGGCTTTCCGCCGTGATGACATCGAGCTGGATCGAGTGAACGCCTCCTGGATCCAGGGCGGAGCTATAGGGAATCCGGAAATGCACGGTGGGCGGTGCCTCGCGGTCACGGCGCTCCTGATGTTCGTAGCCGATGAAGGGTGGAAGGTTCGTGGTCGCCTGATCGAGCACTGCTTTCAAGCGCTCGGTGGATTCCAGGCTCAGGATGTCCACATCGATGGACAATCGGCGGACCGGGTCGAAGAACAGGGCGAGCGAGGTTCCGCCCTTGAAAATGAAGTCCAGTCCCAAACGCTGGAGGCGGCTGACCAGCTCCAAGGCGAGGATGTTTTTCTCCAAGGTGCGCAGATCGCGGGCCTTGAGGGCTGCCGCCTGTTCCCGGATCCAAGCCTCTTCGAAACAGCGGGGTGAGATCATGGTGTCGGTTTGCGGATCACCCTATTATCGGAGAATTCCTTCATCTTTCTCCAATAATGGGTTTTTCATCCGCCCCGATCAGACCCGCCAGATCGAGGCGGTGTTTGCCCAGCCGTGCGAGCAGGCTGGCCATTTCCACCCGGTGGGTGGTCAGGAGCTTGCGGGACATTTCCTGGCGCTCGCCTTCATCCATGAGGTGCAAGCGGCCGTTCTCCAGCATCAGGTCCACCAGCACGGTCTCGACCCGTGGTTCGGTGGCGGGGTCGATCGCACGGCGGATGCTGCGAATGACGACGCTGCGGTCGCCGGGGGTGAAAGCCTTGGCGGTCTTGGCGGTGGGGTTGATGATCACGCTCCAGCCCTCGTTGCGCAGATAGGCGGTCACATCATCCTCACAGCCACTTTCGACATGAACAAACAAAACGAACTTGCCGAGCAGATGGTGCATCCACGAATTCACCTGCCGGGTGGACCAGACGTAATGAGGAAGGAAGGGGAAACGCTTCGCCAGCGAATCCCGTAGCGAGGCGGTCGCCTCGGGATCGAGTACGGCGGTCGATGCCAGAGAGCTATACCAGCCGCGCCCGGCATCGTGGATCACCTTCTTATCCATCGCCTCGCTGAAGTATTCGCGGAGCAATCCCGGCTTCGCGGCCAGCGGCGATGCTCCAAGCGCGGAGCGAACCGCCGCAAAGGAAACATAAGGGCGCGTTCCAGCGAGTTCTTTCAGTAGAGAGAACAATCCGGATTTCATGCTGGAAGGCGCGTGGTTCATGGGGTGATGAATTCGGAAGAATCCGAGCGAGATTGTAGGCTGGTTTGTCTCTGTGGGCGATAGAGGATGGTCTGCTCTTCCCGCGCAAACGAACCTCGGCGCAAGGCGCGGGCGGTAAGGATCGTCGCCATCACCTTTAAATCCGGGTCTTCCGTCACATGGATCATCCGGCCGGAAAGTTGTTCGACCTGCTTGATCAGTTGTTGGGCAGCGGGGTGCAGTGGCATCGGAAATAGAGTTCAAGCTCTGAGCAAGAAATTCAAGAGCCAAGAATACAACCATCCCCCGGAGGCACTATTACTTCATCTTTTTGAGCCGACCCTTGTTCTCCATCAGATCCGCAAATTTAGACCATCTCATCGGACGCTTGTTGACAGAGTTACCTGTCGCAACCCACTCAATGTTTCCCCGACTGATCAACAAGGTCCCGAGTTTGGAACCGTTTTCGTGCACGTCGAAGGTGACATCCATTTTGGTGATAAACGCGTTGCTGATATCCATTCTTACTTCATGGGCCATGCAGAGAGGCTAGAGTCGCCGGATTACCCGACAAGAGAATTCACGGCATCGTTTCCTCAATCTTCATGTCGACATTTCAGCCACAACCTAGCACCCCCATGCCTCAAAAAGGTCGTCGAAAGAAAAATAATACTTACTTAGATTCCCTTTACTTTTCTGCAACTGTTCCTTTCTGACCGCTGGATTGAAAACAAGACGAGGCTCGCCCATGAAGATGAAAGACCGCTTCTTTCCACTTATCCAATCCCACTCAGGATGATCCATCAAATCATCTGTCCCCTTGAGGTGGAAGATGCTTTGCCCGTCTCTCCCAAACCCGATTCCGCCTGAGCACCCAAGTGGTCGCCATCTTGCCCCAGCGACATCCATCCGGCCTGACGAAGGAATCCTGATCTGACATGGCCTATCCCTGATCCTCCGTCCAAGCATCCGCCGTCTTCCCGGTGGCACCGCAACGCCCGCCAAACAACCGGCAAACGACTTCCCAGAGCTCTGGATCTGGGAAAATGTTTAAATAAGACACTTATTACCAAGCACTCACTGGCGGAAACCTGTCCCTGTGGGAACTTTCCCCAAAGAGGCAGGACTTATCCTCGGTTTCCGTTCAGCAGCCGAAGATCCACACGCTGGTCAGCGTTCATTTCCAAAAGAAACACCGTAGTGCGCCCAATATCGGTCAGGCCGGTGACGCGGGCGGATTCGATCTTGAAATGATCCGCCCACAGGTTTTGCCGGGGATGGAAAAGGGTGACCAGCGCGTCGCCGTCAGGATCGCGGCTGGTGAGATTCGGACCCTTGAAGAGATTACAGTGGTGGCAAGCGAGAGCGAGGTTCGGGAGATCGTCCGTCCCACGATGCTGGCGGGCGATGATGTGCTCCACGTGGTACGTGTGGAATGGCTCCCAACCCTGGTGCATCCCGCAATATTCACAGCATCCCTGCGAGCGAGCGATGACAGCACTCCGAACCGGATCGGGGACGGCCATCAGGCGGCGGAATTGAGTTTCAGACGGGCCTTCGTCTGCAATAGGCCGAGGAAGTTGCCGAAGGAAATGGCGCTGTGGTATTCGTGGCGCTCATCCTCGGTGAGCAAACCCTCATTGGCACGTTCCGCGAGCCATGCCATCCTCGCCGCCGCATCCTCGGGTGCGCACATGTCCACAAGGGCATTGAGTGCTTTTGCATCAAAGGTGTCCGCAACTGCGGAAAGCATGGTTTCCATGGCATTCATGGCGGAGAGATTAGACCAGCACGTCCGGACGCGCAATTCCGTTTTTGGGTGGCCAGCGGCAAGGGAATGTCTCGCTGCCCCTCTTCCCTTCCCATCAAAAATCGAAAATCATCAATCCAATCGCCCCCTACTCCCTACATGCACATCACCGGTGCCGCCGGCCTGTTGTGCGATGCCACAAGCGCCGGTTTGATCCGCTTTAAAGATGCCTTTGCCCGCCTCTCCCAAACCCGATTCCGCCTGAGCACCCAAGTGGTCGCCATCTTGCGTCAACTCCATCCATCCGGCCCGACCAAGGAATCCTGACCCGACATGGTCTATCCCTGATCCTCCGTCCAAGCATCCGCCGCCTTCCCGGTGGCACCGCAACGCCCGCCAAACAACCGGAAAACGACTTCCCAGAGCTCTGAATCCGGGGAAATGTTATTTTGCGAGGACTGACCCGAATGGCACTAACTTAAGGGCTTTTTGTATCTGGAACGGTGGGCGATTTCCATGCCTTCACCACGTGGATTGGTCATCAATCCGAAAGGCTTGGGCCTTCGTTTCACCAGGCGGGGTTCCCTTCTCCCGGGGCGTCCGATGACGAGATCCTCCGCCGTCGTTTCGAGCATGTCCTCGATCATCCTTCTGCGCTCCTTGCGGGAGCCTGTTCCCGAGATCACCGGGATCCATTTATTGATCCGATCCAGGCTTCCTTTGAAACTCACGCGGTCGGGTTCGTCGGCCTGAGCGATCACCGCCCGGAGAAGGTTGTAGGATATGACGTGCATCAGAAGTTCGCGGTAGATCATGGCTGGCGACTTCGTCCGCAGCACGTCCATTCCAAGACTTGTCTTGAGATCGTCGATGAACAGCTCGACCTTCCAGCGCCGGAAATAGAGTGCCGACATCTCCCCGTCGCCCAAGGCGTCGGGATCGGTGACCGTGGTGGTGAGTTCGATCTTCGTGGTGCGGAAGCCAGATTGCGGTGGCGCCTCCACTGTCAGAATCCTCACTGCCATCGAATCGGGAAGCTCCCCGTAGGTCTTGGCGTCAAGCCATTCAGGCTTCTTCGAGGGTTTGCGCCACCGCTCCAGGCGGCCGTTTTCACCTATGCGAGTTGAATGTTTCGCGGCCTTGCGGCAGCCGTGGTTGCGGATCACCACGCGGACTCCCATTCGGTCGAGCAGGGCGAGAGTGAACCAGCAGCAGAAGCCCGCGTCCGCCACGACGGTGTCGCCCGCTTTGATATGCCGCCAGAGCCTCAGCCACAGCGTTCTCTCGCTGCCCTTCTTGCTACCTTTCAGCGTGCCTCGCGCCATGGCGATCCAGGCTCCCGAAGCGAGATCAAAGAGGCCGACGATGCGCATGCTGGGGAAGCCCAGTCCTTCTTTCTGGCTTCCCGACTGTGGCCAGCAGGCTTGGTTGGCTTCGGTATCGGGCATGCTGACCGTCGTGCCGTCCACTACGAAAGTGCGCGGAACACGGGCGGGACTGAGTGCGGCGACTAAATGTCGATGGATCGCTATGAGCGCCCTGATCGGGAAACGCACGCGGGCACGGCAGTAGGCCGTGTCGCTCGACGAACAAAGCACCTCGCCGAGTTTGCTCTGTAGCGTCTGGACAGAGGCGACCCCGGAGCGGCATGACCCGTTTCCTAGAATCTGGCAGAGAAAAGTCCAGAAAACGACAGGAACGGTGAAGACGCGGTCGCGTCGGCCCTTGGGTTTGGCGAGAAGGCGCGTAGGCACCAGATCTCCGAAAAGCTCCTCCGTCTGCCGTGTGCAGAAAGTGGATAGGCTTGCCGCTTTCCGCCGCATCGATCCACCCGGCCTGCCAGGCGGACGCCCGTAG
>Ga0105049_10009855_pt1 | contig 10979 bp, 3 predicted proteins | sample MAT06_FD_78087 | JGI IMG/M metagenome (GOLD analysis project Ga0105049, IMG submission 78087) | Freshwater microbial communities from Lake Fryxell liftoff mats and glacier meltwater in Antarctica - MAT-06 | ecosystem: Environmental > Aquatic > Freshwater > Ice > Liftoff microbial mat | place... | reverse complement strand
TTTCTGCCTGTTAAAGGCTCATTGATGCGGTTTGCAAGTTCAAATGACGATGAGCCGCTTGCAATTACTTTCGCTGTTTTAATGTTATCGTAGATGAGTTTAACCCAGAGGCCGATATTCTCAATGCGTTGAGCTTCGTCTATCAGCAAAAAATTATTCTTCCCAGTCAGCGATTTTAACCTGTGAGACGTGGGATTTTCAAGCATTTTTCTCACATCGCTTTCATCGCCATTCCAGATAGTTACGTTTTCGAGGCCACTAACAAGCTCTTCAAGCAAAGTTGTTTTCCCCACCTGCCTTGCGCCATTGATAATCAATACTTTACGGTCGTTGAGCTTTGAGTGGAGAATTTGCAGAAGCGGTCTTCTTATCATATTCAGGAGCTTAAGGCCTTGCGAAACAGTAAATTACGCGAATGCAACCGTGTAATTAATATAAAATAGGCGATTTCAATAGAGTGGTTTCGTCGCTTGTCCATAAATCCAGCTCAATGTTACCCAGTTGGTATTTTTAAAAAGAGCAATAGATTTGGCGAGGCCGCATCACTACGATTAAGCAACGACCATTTTCCGCGCGGCGGTTTTCTGCGAAATAAATGCTGGCAAATAGAACACATAGGAGAGAGGCAGACGGATTTAGTTACCGGCGTAAAAGCAAGAGTTAAACAGGCGCACGATGTAAATCCGGCCAGGGTGAAAACGGGGCTGCTTTTTTGGAGATGTGCCAATTCTATATTCGGGAAAATAGTGCGCCCGACGCCCATAGGGATCAGCAGGGGCATGGCTGGCCGAGGTTGTTATGCGGACAGGAATCGCAACTGGACCGATGCTACAGTGAGTTCCACCGTCCATTAAATCCGGATATAGAAAGTGCCGGAGGATGGTAAATTCGACCGACACTTTTTTCCGTCTGAAGTTGTGTTAACACTATGAAAAAACCGCGGTTGACGATAGGATCTGGTTTTTTTGTTTGGATAAACTATAGAGCAGAAAAAGCACAAACATCCTATTTAGAGTCTGTCTATAAAGTCTCCTGATGTTGTTGAACTAGTCCGAAGAATGGTCATCCAGCCCAAAAGCGGGACTCCGCTTTTTCAGCCGTCGTGCGTCTAATGAGAAGCCTCTGTAGTTCAGACTCGTGGCTCTGTGGACACCCATCTATTTACCCTCTTGTCCTTCATTTAATCATTCAAACCTACTAATTGCTCATTTTGGCTATTAGTGTTATTTTACCTTAATACCTTTCCGCAATCTTAATCGGTGAAACAAAGCTGATGAGATTTCAGTAAGTCTAAAAAATAGTTTTAACAGTCAAAGTTGGTATATCGGTTTATATATATAGTAATGTTGATGCTTGTAACCAATGGATTACAGGCGCAAAACAACTATTATTTCGATCGTTTTACCATGGCCGATGGCCTTTCCAGCAATCAGATAAAAAGCTGTTTTGCCGACAGTCGCGGATTTCTGTGGGTATGCACGGCCAACGGACTCAATCGGTATGACGGTTATACATTCAAAAAGTACTTCAACAACCCTGATGATCCTTCTTCGCTTCCATCCAACTTCATCCAGAATGTGTGTGAAGACAAAAGCGGCAAATTATGGATCGCGATGTATAATGGACTTGCAACGTATGATTACCGGAAGGACTGTTTTAAAACATTGCATCCGGCATTTGAGAAAGGGTATGATAAAATTGAATCGGTTTTTTGTGACAGCAGAAGCAGAATCTGGTTAGGAACAAATCTGGGACATTATCTGCTGGATACCACCGGCAGAATAGTGAAGCACTGGAAGAACAGCGAAGGATTAATCGGAGACGCCACAAGTGCAACTTTTGAAGATAAAGAAGGTCGGATTTGGGTAACAGGTGGTGAGGGCGTATTCAGGTACAACGAAACCACACGAACATTCACTGCTTTTCAGGTAAACCAGCCTCCGTATATGACTAACAATTTCTATAAAAATAATTGCATTTCAATTGGAGCCGAAGATGAAACCGGATTTTATATCGGTTCGTGGGGAAACGGGCTGAGGTTACTGGATAAAAAAAGTGGTGAATTCAACTCTTATTTGCCATTCCCTAATGCAAAAGATTTATCCTCTTCAAACTCTGTGTTTACAGCGGCTCTTTTCAATAATCAAGTGTGGGTAGCCAGTGATTTTGGGCTTGCAACCTTCAACCGTGAAACCCACAGATTTGCATTTATAAATGATTTGAATCTTTCTGAGTTCCCGGCCCCAACAGGTGCAGCGGGGTTGTATGTTCATAATGCTGTATTATGGATTACATCAGGTATTGGTTTGTATAAACTCGATTTGCGGAAGCAATTATTTACACCACATAAAATTAATTCGATTGAAGAAAATTCCCCTTGTCTTGAAGGATTTAACGATATAGCTCCACTTAAAAATTATCCCGACAGCCTGATAGTGAGCACCTGGACCTGCGGTGCATTTGGCTACAATATTAAAACACGGACCTTAAAGAAATTAAAAGATCCTGCTATTGATAATCATAATGACATTTATCCGCTCGAGTTTAACCGTTTTATTTTTGACAGAAAAGGCAACCGTTGGGCTGCGTGCAGTCATGGTATTTATCATACAGATGTTACGGGGAAATCATTGTTTATAAAACCATTTCCGCAATTAGTAGGACTTGCGGATGAAAATTACATTAACGATATTTCTGAAGATTCTTCGGGAAATATATGGGCTTTAAGCAACAATGGTATTTATTTATTTAGAAATGGAAATTTAAATTATGATCGCATCCTCACCCGGAATGATCAGTCTCATAAAAATGAAGCATTCGGTGCCTGGTTATCTGTTTGCGTTTCGCCTATTGGAGATGTTTATTTGCTCCAACGGACAAATACCAGTGGGCGTAAAGCAGGGATAACTGTTTTTAAGAATAATAATAAAACGTTTTATCATTACAAATCGGGTGAGGGAATATTCAAGAATTGTCCTTATCCCAATTCCGCATACGGCATCTATTGCGATAAAAAAGAAAATATCTGGTTGTGCAGTGGAAAAGGATTGTTTGTTTTTAATATCAATAAACCAGAAAAATTCAAAAGATATAATTCAGCACATGGACTAATAAGCGATAACTGTCTGAGGCTTGTTTTTGACTTGAAAGGAAATGTCTGGACATCGGCACAGGATGGAGTTTCTTACATCGATGTCTCCAGCGGAAAAGTCTCGAATTACTATTGTTCCGATATCCTCCCCGAGGCACATGCGGCGGCCCTGGCTGTTGACTCCAAAGGCCTGATTTACATAGGTTTTTCCGGAGAATGGCTGTTTGTTTATGACCCGGCAAAAATTTATGCTTCCACATCACTGAAGGAGGTTAAAATAACACGTATCCGGGTTAACGATAAAGACCTTACTGTTTCAAGGTCTTTAAGTCTTCCGTATGATTTCGCTAATCTAAACATCACGTTCAGTGCGATGAACTTCTTGTCGCCCGATGACAATCTTTACAGGATTACCATTTCATCCGGTTCGCAAAAGGCTGCTGTTAATGAAACATCGTTGAATGAATTAAATTTTGCTTCGTTACCGCCAGGCAAGCATTTCATAAAAATTGAGTCGCTAAAGGATAGCAATTCCAGGCCAGTTATTTTTACGGTAGATGTTTCACCGGCAATCTGGCAAACGATCTGGTTCAGGGTAATTGTAGGTTGTCTGGTTCTTTTATTAATTATAATTATTGTAAGGAACCGTATTAACATCCTGCGTAAAAGGGAATTACAACGAACAGAATTCCAGAAAAAGATAGCAGGGGCGGAAATGGCCGCTTTACGTTCGCAGATGAATCCGCATTTTATTTTTAATGCATTAAATGGAATTCATAGTTTAATCTGGGAACAAGACTTCACGGAAGCATCAGAATATTTAACTAAATTTTCACGGTTAACCCGGAAAGTGCTAGAAAATTCGAGGTCTCAACTAATAAGTCTGGCTGATGACCTTGAGGTATTGCACTATTTTATTCAGCTGGAAACATTGAATTTCGAATTTGGATTGAATTACAACATTTCGATAGCATCTGATCTTGATACGGAAATAACTCGTATTCCACCATTAATTCTGCAGCCTTTTGTTGAAAACGCAATTAAACATGGCCTGAAAGCGCTCGATAAAAAGGGTAATCTGCTTATTGAAATTAAACGAGTGGGCGATGAATTGGTCTGCATAGTTGAAGATAATGGAATTGGTCGGATTGCAGGCGCCAAATTACCTGGGCACACATCATTGGGCACAACTATCACAGAAGAGCGTATTCAGGTTTTCAATGCACTGTATAACAGTAATGCAAAATATTATTTCGAAGATTTATTAACAGTTGAAGGAAAGGCGGCAGGAACAAAGGTTTATATTCACCTTCCATACATGACATGATTTAGTAGATTTGTCGTTCAAATCTCTTTCCATGCTTTCGGCGTTAATAATAGATGATGACTTCAATTGCCGTAAAATCATTAAGAACATTCTTGAAAAAGAGTTCAAAGGTTCTGTCGTAGCCGAATTGTCGGCCCGCAACGTTGACGAAGCAGTGGCTGCCTATCAGGAGCATAAGCCAGGATTGATTTTCCTGGATGTTGAACTAGGAAATCAGACAGGTTTCGACTTTCTGGAGCGCGCCAATCTGGAAAATGCGAAAGTGATATTCACGACTGCGCATGCCGATTATGCTGTGAAGGCATTCAAAGTAAATGCGATTGATTACCTGCTCAAACCTTTTTCTCCATCAGAACTGATTACGGCTGTGGAGAAGGCACTAAAAGAACCAGCTTTAAAGCCGGCTGAGCAAAACATAGATTCTCTCATGCGTTATATTCAGGGAGATTTCAGCAGGCTGGGATTACCAACCCAAAGTGGCATTGAGTTTATTCAGGTAAGTGAAATCATCCGTTGCCATGCAGAAGGCAATTATACCAAATTTTTTATGAAAACCGGCAAATCTTATCTGGTTTCAAAAACAATAAAGGTGTATGAAAAGCTGCTCGAGAACGAAGGTTTTTGCCGGGTTCATGCATCTCACCTCATCAATATGAAAGAGCTCACCTCCTACCGAAAAGGAGAAGGTGGTGAAGCAATTATGACCGATGGATCATCAGTAGAAGTTTCACGCAGCCGGCGTGACGAATTTTTGTCGAAGCTCAGGTATTGAGCTTTCACATGAAACGGAATTAAAGCGGAAGGTTTTATAAGTAGCATATCAAAATTCCTTCAATTACTCATTCATTCCCGCAGATTACACAATTATGCTTTCCAGGATTAGGGCCTGAATCTACTTTCACACCCATAAACGGGTATGAGATTTTTTCCTAACCATAATCCTCATTGCATGAATTACTTTTTTAATTGGAGCAAGGTATCGATGATTTCGGTATTGCTTCCCGCGGCTTGCCGGACAATGGCAAAGCTGCAAAATTTGCTTGAAGAGCAACACATCAATTGGTCAGCGCAACCTATTAGCAACAACAGTTACAGCTTTTCCGAAACCGGGCCAGGAATGCTGCGTGAGTTCCGCAATTGATCAACCGAAACTGCGACAAATGCTTAGTGAAGAAGTATTCCCCCCGGATTGCTGAGCAAACCGGGACAGGTAATAATCAAATCAGTTTTTAATCCCTAACAAACGATCTATGATGCTAACACCAACCAATCGAAAAATGCGCCCTGCACTTGTCTGGGCCGGCTCAAAAATGATGATGGTTTATCTCTTTTGCTTGTCAGTCTATGGCTTTGCAGCAACGATTCCATCAGAAGTTTTTCCGGAAAATCCTTCCTTAAAGGTTGCAGATGTAGAAGCGCTGTTTTCACTGAAGGAGGGAGATGCAATACAAATTACAATGTATGATTCCGAAAATAAAAGCTATCAGCTAGCGGGCAAGGTAATTAGCCATCTGAATCCAGGACCCGGGACAGGATCTTTAGGCATCCTGCTATCAATCGCTGGCACAGATGCAAAGCTTTTAATAAGCCGAAAAATTCTGTACGGCAAAACCGTTTATCGGATTATGCTACAGGATAAGGTTGCCAAAATATGGTACACAGCGAATGAGCGAACCGGAGATTATTATCGGCTTGTGCGTACCAGTGAAAATGACATAATAACGGAGTAATCATGAAAAAAAACCTTCTTATCCTTTTTCTAGGCATCGCAGGATGTTTTACTGCCAATGCGCAAGTGCCAATTTTAAACAGCCGACCATCGGCGACTTCTGTTTTGTTACTTGATTTTGATGGCTACGTTGATCTTTCATTTCACTGGGATATTGGGTTAATCGCACAGCCTTCTGGATTTACATCAACTCAGATAACCGAAGTATTTTATCGTGTTTCAGAAGATTACCGAATTTTCGACATCAATGTAACAACTTCAGAAAGTGTATTTTCTTCAACTCCGGTTTCGCAAAGAGGCCGAGTAGTAATAACTCCCACCAGCTATTTTGAAACGAATGAACGTCCCACGTCAATTGGTGTAGCAAATGTCGGGTCGTTTGGCTATGGTGACATTGCTGGGTTTGCATTCACAAATAATGAGACAAACCAAAATAATCCAAAGAACGTTGCTGAAACAATTTCACATGAAGCCGGCCATATGTTGAATTTGAGGCACCATAGTTTGTTTAACTCAACCTGCAATAAGTTGCAAGAATACCATCCTGGACAAGGTTCAGGTCTAACATCATGGGGGCCGATTATGGGTAATGCTGGGTTTTCCCGTAATGTTGTTACCTGGTATAATGGTGCAACCAATAAGCCAACTTGTTCCGAGGAATACCAGGATGACATTACAGTCATCTCAACCACCAATGGCTTCGGGCTGGTCGCAGACGCAGTTGGAAATAATATGCAATCGGCAACCGTTTTACCCATGATCAACGCCGAGGCAGGTTTCGCCAGTATCATAAATAGTAAGGAAGATGTGGACGTTTACAAAATCACGGTGTCGACACAGGGAATTTATACTTTCGCTGGAACTCCTTATGCGGTCAGTACCGGATCATCTTCAGGAGCCAATCTTGATGTGCAATTAACTCTTCAGAATGCGGCCGGAGTCGTGCTTGCCGTTGGCACCACTTCAGGTCAGCTTAATGCATCAATCAGCAGAGAGCTTACGCCTGGCGACTATTATATCACTGTGGACGGAGAAGGCGAGGCATTTGGAGGCTACCAGGATTTCGGTTTTGCAGGACCGAATGATTATGGGAGTGTAGGAAATTACAACCTCAGTATTGTTGGAAAGCTATATTGCATCCCGTCGCATTTTTTCTCATGTTCAAGTGGAGATTATATTAATGGCTTTTTCTTCGGAACTATATCGTCGGCGGGTAGCGGTTGCAGCGGTCAACCAAATAATTATTCGTTCAACACCGCTGTTCCGACAACTGTTATGCAGCTTGGTGCAACTCACCCAATTAATGTAGCTGTTGGACCTCAGGCAAATTATGTGGGCATTTGGATTGACTTCAATAACGATTATGATTTCGATGACTTGGGAGAAAGTGTCGGTGGTGCCTTTGTCCCGGCCAATTCAATTGTAGGCGGCAATATAACCCTTCCAACAGATCCTGCGTTTGTTGGCATTCGCCGCCTGCGGATCCGTAGTCAACGTAATAATATTATGCTTTCAAATCAGTCGTGCTCAAACATCGATTGGGGCGAGACAGAAGATTACTATATTAATCTAAGTAATACATATTGCACTGGATCGTATACTTTTCCTTGTAGTTCAGGAGATTTCATCAACTCGTATTCATTTGCGGGAACTACGACTTCAAATACGGGCTGCAATGGGACAACAAATAACTACTTTATAAGTCAAACAATACCAACACAACTAACACTGCTCGGCTCAACAAACCCTATATTGTTGAGTTCAGGGCCTTCGTTTAGCGCATACATGGGTGTTTGGATAGACTATAATAATGATAATGATTTCGATGATTTTGGAGAATTTGTATTTAATGGGCTTGCTGTTGCAGGAACACCCTTAATGGGTAACGTAACAATTCCAACCAATAATGCATTTATAGGTGCTCGAAGAGTGCGGGTGCGCAGCCAATATGGTGATCCAATTAACGCAACCATGGCGTGTACGAATTTCACTTATGGAGAAACGGAAGATTATTACATAAATATTATTGGGACAGTATTAATTGCAGGTTCGCTTACCGCCGCAAATCAAACCCTTTGTGAACCTGCCAATCCGGGTAACATAACATTTCAAACTGCGGCTACTAGTGGTGCCTCGTATCAGTGGTACTATAAAAACGGCACCGTTATAGGGCCTACAACGGATGAAGTAATAGGATCTTGGCTTCCAATTACAGCCGCTACAACTTCATCCTTTGATCCACCCTCAGGTTTAGATGTTAACCGCACATTTGCTTGTCGTGTTTCCCTTGGATATCAAAGTAAATGGTCTTCAGGAGTACGTCAGGTAACTGTACTTTCTCTTGTAAACCGAGGAACACTTAATACCGGTAACCAAACATTTAATGGTTCAGGAGATCCTTCAAGCATTACCTTCGGTCTATTAACGGCGCCGTCTGGTGGTGTGGGAACTTTCTCCTACCAATGGTATTCGGCCGTTGGCATTCAGTCTGCACCAACTGGTACGCTTGTTCCACTTGGGTGGTTTGTTGTTTCAGGTGCTACAAGTTCAAGCTATAATCCTCCGATTATCTCTTTAAGCACATCTTATGCTGTTCAAGTTAATGCAACAGGAACTCCTGATTGTGGTGGGGCAGCCTGGGCTTCGGGAGTACGTCAGATTACAATTATTCCAGCCACATTTACACCCGGTGTGCTTACTTCTGGTGATCAAATACTTTGCTACGGAGGTGATCCGGCGTTAATTAATTTCTCCGCTGCTGCAACATCAGGTTCAACCTACCAGTGGTATTTTAGAGATGTAATTGGCGTAGCACCTGCGCCAACAGCGCCTATTGCCGGTTGGACAATCATCACAGGTGCTGTATCAGCTTCTTATGATCCTGCTGCGCTTACAAATGCACGCCAGTATGCTTGTCGTGTAACAAACGGTGCAAACAGCCAGTGGGCTTCGGGAGCGCGTAGTATCAGTATGCTACCCTCTTTTAATGCAGGAACTGTAACCAGTGCCGACGAGGTATTTTGCGGATCAGGCAATCCCGCGCCAATTTACCTGAGCAGCATCCCAACCGGGTCGGGTGCTTACCAGTGGACGTGGTATTACCGCGAAAATGCGATAGGTGATTGCCCCTCAGGCTCCACTATTCCTGCAGGCTGGATCCAAAGCCCTGCCAGCGGAACCACAGATATCGGCTCAGATATTTTCTGGGATCCTCAAAGCGCAGGTGCGGTGAATTCAGGGCGTGCTTTCGCTGTTTTTATAACACCAGTTGCGCAAGGAAACGTTCCTGCTTGCGGAACACCACAATGGGCTAACAGTTGCCGCAAAACAGTTGTTAACTCCTGTACCGGTTTCACCCCCGGTGTTTTAACGGTGGGCAATCAAACACTTTGTAATCCGGGTGATCCGGCAAATATTACTGTCGCAACGGCGGCAACCGCGGGATCAACTTATCAGTGGTATTTCCAAAATGGCATTGTCTCTGCTCCGGCTGCAACAACAGCTATCGCAGGTTGGACATCGATTGCAGCAGCTACGGCAGCAACGTACGATGCACCTTTAGGATTGATATTAAGCAGAACTTACGCTCGACGTGTTATCAACGGAGCAAATAACCAATGGTCCTCCGGTGTACGTCAGATTACTGTTCTTCCGGTTTTAAATCGCGGAACGGTGGCTTCAGCAAACCAGTCATTGGCAAGTCCTGCAGATCCAGCAAGTATAGCTTTCTCAACTGCACCTGTAGGATCAGCCTCTTTTGGGTATCAATGGTATTTTCAGGCAGGAATTGTTGCTGCACCAACAGGTTCGGCAATAACTGGTTGGACACTAATTACGGGTGCTACAGCTTCCAGTTATGATCCACCAGGTGGGTTGACAGCTTCCAGATCGTATGCTTGTTTTGTAACTCCAACCGGAACACCGGCATGTGGAACTGCAGGTTGGGTTGGTGGGGTAAGACAAGTCACCGTTGGTGCCGTAAGCTTTACACCAGGTGCACTAACAGCAGGTAATGCAACGCTTTGCAATCCTGCAAATCCTGCAAATATTACAGTTGCAACAGCAGCTACAACAGGTTCAACTTTTCAATGGTATTTTCAGAACGGCATCATCGCAGCACCTTTAGCAACAGCAGCTATCACAGGCTGGACATCTATTGCAGCAGCTACGTTGGCCACTTACGATGCACCTGCAGGATTGACCGTAAGCAGAACTTATGCCCGCCGCGTTATCAATGGAGCTAATAATCAATGGTCATCTGGAGTTGTTCAGATTACAGTTCTTCCGGTGTTTAATCCAGGAACTATATTAGCAGGCGATCAGACGTTTTGCAATACTGGAAATCCTGCTAACATTACTTTAAGCACGAATCCTTTGGGTTCTGGAGCTTACCAATGGAGATGGTATTTTAGGGAAACAGCAACAGGTTTATGTCCATCAGGAGCTACAATTGGAACAGAATGGCTAACTAATACTACGTCTACCAATATAACAGGAACTACTGTAACGGGTGCAGGTATTAGCTTCGACCCAATTGGTGCTGGAGCAGTTGGAGCAGGAAGAACATTTGCAGTCCTGATAACTCCATTGGCAAACGGAAGTATCCCGGCATGTGGAACTGCGCAATGGGCGGCAAGCTGCAGAAAGACAACTGTAAATTCCTGCAGACTTGGTGAAGACGGACAAGAAATCATAGAACAGGCGCTTGAATCAGAGGCTCCGTTCCTTGGACAAAGTTTTCCTAACCCAACCCTCGGAAGCTTCAAAGTTCCTTATTTCCTGCCTGAGTCGTATGTTTCCGGAAGAATCATTCTTTATGATATCACCGGAAA
>Ga0105049_10009852_pt1 | contig 10980 bp, 8 predicted proteins | sample MAT06_FD_78087 | JGI IMG/M metagenome (GOLD analysis project Ga0105049, IMG submission 78087) | Freshwater microbial communities from Lake Fryxell liftoff mats and glacier meltwater in Antarctica - MAT-06 | ecosystem: Environmental > Aquatic > Freshwater > Ice > Liftoff microbial mat | place... | reverse complement strand
TCTCTTGGCTACGGAATCCATACAGGAAATTTCTGCATCACAATTTCAAAGAGATGGCTATCTTCATGCCATTGTAACCATTGCCGCAAATGTAGATAGGAACTGCTCTGAAACCAATCGATATCCACGTAAGCAAATTGTCTAATGAAAGGGAAAATCGCCACATCGGCTAAGGTTTGGCGATCGCAAATCAAAAAATTATTGTTCTCCTTTAACTGAGATTCGAGGAATTGTAAGAATACTTCTCCCTGCTGGCGATAAAACCCTTGGGGATGATCGGGAAAGCGATTGGGATATTTGTATTGATCAAGGGACTTTTTGAAGGTGGAGTCGTTGGTATAGACTAGCTTCTGCGCGATCGCCTCTTGTTGAGCATCTAGTTCTAGCCATCCTGCTGGATCTCTTTGCCGCAAAGCCCAATTCATGATGTCTAGACTTTCTTCTAAAACTATTGAGTCTTTTTCGTTAAATATCTGCATTACAGGTGTTGTTCCTTTTGGCGAGATATCTAACATTGGTTGCGGTTTGTTTTTTAGGGAAACTTCCCTAAGTTCATAGTCAATATTGGCGTAAGCGATCGCCATCCTTGCCCGAATCGCATAAGGACAGCGCCGAAAAGAATAGAGAATTGGTAAAGACATTGCCAAAAGCAGTAGGATAATTGCGCCGCAATCATCCTACTTGGTTGTGAGATTAACTTACAAATAGCAGTTCATTAAGCTTACTTTTTAAGTTTTGGGATACCATAAGCGGATTGTAAATTTCTCCTGCGTAGGGTTGCCAAACGTAACTAGGACTAAAAGCGCGGAATGCCTTTGATATTCCCAGTTCTTGTTCGAGTGATTTTGCTAAAACTAGTCCTGCGATCGATAAACTAGATGATTCTTCAAGAATTTCGCTATAAGTTCTGAACTCATCAACTTCAACACCGACTAGTGCATAACGGAATGCGGGAGCAAATCGTAGCGACTGATAGAGTAAGATACCTAATTCTGTCATTAGGTAGGCACTTTCAGGACTATCTATTCCCACTTCGCTAAGATCATTAGGTGAAACTCGACACCACCAATTTTCTTCTATGTCTTGGAATATGTCCGTGTGACATTGGCAATGGCGATCATTTGATAGCAACAATGATATCTCCTCAAAATATTCAGCAAATTTATGGGCATTGCCCTCATTATCGCCACATTCTGCTGACAAACTAAATATCCATACCATTTTCATAGACTCCTATTGTTTGTTTATCTGGCTAATCAACTCTTTCCCAATATTTTTGAGTATTTGCCAATGGGTAGTGTTGTAGACTGGTAAAAGCAAAATTACAGATGACACTAAAAAATTCCCGCCAATTGCACAATATATCAACGGCTATATTTCTCATTTCCACAGATGTGCGACACAAACAAACGTTTTAAAGTCAAAAAATATAGTTTCTATCTTGCGATGGGGTTTATCAGATTAGATATTTATGATAATATTGCATTCAATATGTAAGAAATACAGTTTTCCAATTTTTGGGGGGAAAGAATCATGGCAGTTGGGAATAATTTTTCTGATCAATTAAGGAAAGTAAGAGTTAACAAGAAAATTATTACTCGGTCTATTAGAGACTTAGTAGCAGATTTTCAAAGCGCAAAAATTGTAATCCCACGCTATCAGAGAACTTTTGTTTGGGATCTTGAAAAACAATACAGATTTATCGAATCCGTTTTTATGGATATCCCAGTACCACCATTGTTTTTCTTAGAAAAGTTTGACGAAGAAAAAGAAATAACTATTTTTGAAATTATTGACGGCGTTCAAAGACTAACAACTATTGGCAACTTCATTAATGGAGTTCTTAAACTTTCCAACCTTGGTAATTTACCAGATCTTAATCAATCTACTTTTCAAACTTTACCACCAATCATCAGTGGTCTTTTTTATGAACGTCAACTTAGTACAATAATTATTGAAGATTCAACTGAACCTGAAATTCAATTTCAGGTTTTCGGACGACTGAACATGGGGTCAGTTTCTTTAAATGCTCAAGAGCTAAGAAATTGTATGTTCCAAGGGGAATTTAATGATTTTTTAGGTGCTTGTAGTAAACATCCAGTTTATAGAAACCTCTTAGACCCATTTCCGAAGCTTAAGCCTCCTAGAGAAGGTAAACCTGATAAAAATAGAATGTTTGATGTGGAGCTAATTCTAAGATTTTTTACTTTATATGATTTCTATAATAAAGAAACTAATCAGTATCCAGAGTCACGAGTAGATAACTTAAATGTGTATATGAGGCAAAGGAATGCAGATAGTCCATCACTTTCTAGTAAAGAGGATTTAGAGATACTTCTTGATAAAGCTGTGAAGATGGTAAAAATGACGTTTAAGAACAACCACTTCAAAAACTTTAGTGTTAATAGCAGTAAAGGGAAATGTGGCTTCTCAAACCTACTTAATTCAGCAGTATTTGACGTACAAATGTTAGGATTTTGTGATTATGAAATTTCTGATATCGAGGACAAAACAGAAGTCATTTATGATTCTTTCTTAGATTTGTGTTCTTACAATCTAGATTTCACAAAATCCCTGACTGTATCAACGAATAGTCAAGTAAACGAGAGAATGGGGATTTGGAAGCAAAAACTCAATTTGATTATTGAAAACTTTGGGCAATATTCTAAGGAACTGGAACAGAAGAAAAATTTATTTGATCACAATCCTATTTGCAATGAATCAGGAGAGGAAATCGAAATTTTTGAAGAAGCAGATTTCTTTGAAGGCAAAATATACCACAAGTGTAATTCTCCTAAGAAAAACAGAAAAGAAGTTAAAAGAGAGACTATAAATACAACTGTCAGTGTTTGCTTCTCAGAAGAGAAATTGGAATTTGACAATACTACTGACCTAATTAGTTTTCTAGTTCAACATATAGAAGATGGAATCAATAGTGATAGGCATGACATTGATAGGTTACAGTCTTTACAATTTATCGGAGAGTCTGATGAATTATTATCTAGGATGTCTGGCATCAAGAAAATCAAATCTTTTGGAAGTTTGAAAAGTAGCAATGGTAAATCTTTATATATTGCAACAAGTGGATCTCGTAACGAAGTTATTTCAAATTTAAGACAGTTGATTTCTTTGTTTAGCTTTACCAAAGGCATTAGAATTGCTGATTAGGGTTTCAAGTATTCTTCGCTCATATAGGACGTGGGAAAGTTGTTGATCTGCACAGATGATATGGGCAATCAGAGGTAGGCTACAACAGTCTATTTAAGTTTTAGAATAATTCACTTTTTAGAGTCATAAAATAGCTATGCCACATTCTTTTTTAATGTTATGCCAATTCGCAAAAGTATGTTGACACACTTTTGCGAATTAAAAACTAGGTTAAGTAAGGATTTTTTAGTTAAAAAAGTAAATGGCGATGCTATTTCCTAAATCGGTACTACTCAACGGTGACAGACTTGGCTAGATTTCTGGGCTGATCGACATCCAGACCGCGATGAGCAGCAACGTGGTAAGCCAAAAGCTGCAAGGGTATTACGGTAAGCACAGGCGAAAAAATTTCATCAACTACAGGAATTGGCAAAATGTGATCGAAAACCTCATCGGCGGCAGGATCATCTAGGGGCGCGACCCCGATTAATTTGGCATCTCTAGCTTTGGCTTCTTGAGAATTGGATAGCACCTTTTCATAAACAGCCCCAGGAGTAGCGATCGCCACCACAGGCACGCCTTCATCTAGTAAAGCGATCGGTCCATGCTTCATTTCCCCTGCGGGATAGCCTTCCGCATGAATGTAACTAATCTCTTTGAGCTTGAGTGCGCCTTCAAGAGCGATCGGAAAATTGATGCCACGACCGAGGAAGATAAAGTCTTTGGTATGAGTGAACTGCCGCGAAAGGTCTTCGATATAACGTTCTTGGCTTTCGAGAATCCGTTCCATATAGGCAGGAAGTTGTCGCAATCCTTCAACTAGATCTTGGTTTTTTGCCTCAGAAATTGTCCCTTTAGCGGCTCCAAACTCTAGAGCCAATAAGTAGAAGATCAGTAATTGAGCAATGAAAGTCTTAGTCGCGGCAACGCCAATTTCAATTCCTGCTTGGGTATCGATCACGGCATCGGCGATTCTGCCTATAGAACTTTCAACGCGATTGGTAATGCCAAGACAGCGATCGCCTCTGGACTTGGCTAACTCTAGAGCGGCGAGAGTATCTGCGGTTTCGCCCGATTGGGTCACACCAATGACAAGGGTATTCGCTAAAGATGGCGGCGGCGAGTATCGATATTCGGAAGCATATTGAACTGTAGTCGGAACACCCGCAAGTTGCTCTAGTAGATATTTGCCAACTAGAGAAGCGTGCCAGCTTGTGCCGCAAGCGATTATTTCCACCCGTTCTATTTTTTCAATAAATCCTGCGGGCAGACGCAAATGAACTTGATTGGCTTCAGTGATATAGGTGGCTAAACCAGAGCGGAACACCCCAGGTTGCTCGTAAATTTCTTTGAGCATATAGTGCTTAAAGCCCTGCTTCTCAACCATCGTGGGGTTCCAGTTGAGGGTTTGGGGCGCACGGCGCAAGCGATCGCCTTTGGCATTGTAAACCTGTACTGATTCTCTTGTGATTCGGGCTATTTCGCCATTTTCGAGGGCAATCACCGTGCGAGTATAGGCTACCAATGCGGGAGTATCGGAGGCGCAGAAGTTCTCATCTTTGCCGATCCCAATTACGAGGGGGGCTTGCTGACGCACAACGATCAATTCATCGGGATATTCGGCATGGATGACGGCGATCGCATAGGCTCCTTGCAGCTTTTCGACAGCTAGGCGCACCGCTTCAAACAGAATTGAGGGTGACTTTTCGGGAATGATATTACCTTGCTTTTCTATTTGATGGAGAAATTCGGCAATCAAATGGGGAATTACTTCTGTATCAGTCTCGCTGACAAAGATATGACCGAGTTCTTTTAGATCTGTACGCAGTAAATGATAATTTTCAACGATACCATTTTGAACAACGGCGAGATTACCGATCGTGTTGGTGTGCGGGTGGGCATTGTGTTCTTCGGGTTTGCCGTGGGTTGCCCATCGGGTATGTCCAATGCCAATGGGCGCTTGAGGAGCCGTATCAAGTTTCAGCTTTTCTTCGAGTTGAATCAATTTGCCCTTTGCTCTTACTCGATGAAGATTGCGATCGCCGAGGGGAATTGTCGCAACGCCTGCGGAGTCATAGCCGCGATATTCGAGCTTGCGTAAGCCTGAGATTAAAACTTCATTTGCCGAACGATATCCGATATAGCCAACAATTCCACACATAATGCTCCACAGATGAGGCTGAGTTCAAAATCGATTACTGTATTTAAACATATAGCCGTAAACCAGAATTATGAGTGGTGGCGCAAATAATGGCTCTCAATGGTGTGGTTGAATGACAATACCGCCAAACCTAGCCTCATCAGCCCAGCATTCTACGCCTTCTAAGTAGGCAAGTATAGCTAAATCCAAAACCCAAAAATCTGTAGCGCACGCTGCGCGTGCGCTACAGATTTTTGGGTTTATTTTAGTAAATCTTTAACTGCTTCTTCAATGTTTGGTTGCTTAATTAGAGATTCGCCAACTAATACCGCACTTGCGCCGCAGTCCTGAACAAAGTCCAAATCTTGACGAGTGTAAATACCAGACTCACTGACCCAGAGATATTTATTTTTAAGCTCAGGTGCTAATTTATCGATCAGAATTTTAGTCTGCGCTAAGTTAACTTCAAAAGTTTCTAAATTTCGATTGTTAATGCCAATTAACCGCACATCGGCAATTTCTAAAACGCGATCAAGTTCTGATTGAGTATGTACTTCCACTAACGCGGTCATGCCTAGCTCGTGGATCAAAGCTTGCAATTCCGTCAAATCAGTATCTGTGAGAATCGCGGCAATCAGCAATACTGCATCAGCGCCATGCGATCGCCCCATATAGATTTGATAGGGGTCAATAATAAATTCTTTACACAATAGCGGCAGATCAACGGCTTGCCGCACTAGTTGCAAATTCTCAAAGCCACCTTGAAAAAATTCGCGATCGGTAAGTACCGACAAGCAGCTTGCGCCCCCACGCTCGTAGGCTTGAGCAACTACTACAGGATCAAAATCTTCACGAAATACACCCTTGCTAGGTGAGGCTTTTTTGACTTCGGCAATCAGAGCAGGCTTAACTTGCGAATTTTTTAAGCTACCGTAAAAGTCCTTGGCTGGTTGCATATTGACAACCTTAGCCTTGAACGATTCAAATGTCTCGCTGGCATACATTTGAGCAACTTCATACTCCTTCTGCCACACAATTTTTTCTAAAATATTTTGTGGCTGGTCGCTGCTGTCAGCGATCGCATAACCTTTGCTGCTAGCTGATTGAGATTGACGGCGTACTTGCATTGACGGTCGATGTTATGTATGAGGCGAGTCTTGCCTCACCATACTACTACAGCGCTTTAGGCGCTAGTCTTAGCATCGCTTTTAGAAAATAAAGTTTCATATTGAGAGTTGCTAATGCACTTCCCGATTCTTAGTGTTTTGTAAATTATGAGCTTTCTTAACAAGCAAAGCGCTCATTTTTCGGTATATTTGCCTATGTAATCTGAGCTAAGCATAGTTTTTATGAGCGCGATCGCAAACTCTAACCAACCCGAAGACAAAGCCAAGACTTCGCGAGTTCAATCTGCCAAACGCAACGGATGGGCTAATATCCCTTGGAAAAAGTTATCCAGCTTGCTGATTGCGATCGCGCTGTGCTTTTACCTCACAGCTTGCGGCAGTAAGGATGAGACTGTTACCGTGGCTCCCACTAAGCCAGTATCAATCTCGGCAGGTATCGCTGAAGTTGCACCACCACAAGAAATTCAACGACTTAGTCGCCTGCTTGATCGCTACGAACCGCAGATCAGCATTATCAGTCCCAAGCCAGATCAAGTGCTTGCTGATACTCAGGTATCCGTAAAACTTGACGTTAAAAATCTGCCGATTTTCAAAAATGCTGAATTTGGCTTAGGTCCTCACGTTCACGTTACTTTAGATAATCAAGAATACAAGCCTCTCTATGAACTGAATCAAACCATGACCTTTGACAAGCTCAGTGCAGGAACCCATACGATCCGCGCTTTTGCCTCTCGTCCTTGGCATGAAAGTTTCAAAAATCAAGGAGCCTATGCCCAAGCTACCTTTCATGTCTTGACGAAGACTGGTGAAAACAATCCCGAACCCCAAGTGCCGCTATTGACCTACAGCCGACCTGTGGGAACCTATGGTGCGGAACCAGTTATGCTTGATTTTTATCTGCAAAATGCGCCTCAGCACCTACTTGGCAATGATGACGAAATGCTCAATGATTGGCAGGTTCGCGCCACAGTTGATGGACAGAGCTTTACCTTTGATCGTTGGGAGCCAATTTATTTAACAGGATTTAAAGCTGGTCAAAACTGGGTCAAGTTGGAATTGCTAGAGCCAGATGGTGATGCGATCGCCAATGTTTTTAACAGCACTGCCCATCTAATCAACTATCAGCCCAGTGGCAGTGACACCCTATCGCGTCTAATGCGTGGTGAAAAGATTGCCAATATTGATGCGATCGTTAACCCCGACTATGTACCACCCGCACCTGTCGCAACTCCTGCACCTGAAGCGATCCCCGCTTCTGAGATCCCTGCTCCAGAGGTTGTTACCGAACCAGAAGCTTTAGAACCTGTAAAATCAGAGGCTCAAAAAGCAAGTCAACAGGAGGTTGAAAAAACTGTGCAAACGGCTCCAGAGCCAGTAGCTAAACCTGTTGAACCAGCACCCAAAGATGAGCTTCAGCAAGCCACCGAGCCTGACCCAATTTCTACATCTGAAGAAGCGATCGCTGAACCTGCTGTCGAAAAGCCAGTACGGAGGAATTATTTGAAAGATTATTTTGATAAACGCGCCAAGGATATGGCGGCAGCTAAGGTAACTGACCTATCGGCAACTACCTCAACACCTATCGAGGTATTGCCAATCAAATAAAAGAAGGCGGCGCATTGCGCCGCCTTCTTTTATTTGATTACAGCTTATTGAGATTTTAAAGGGTACAGAGAAGTTTTTGAAAGTGCAAACACTATATGCGTTTAGGGAGCAGAGAAAAATTTGAGTATTGAGCTGAATTGTGAAATTTACCCCGAAATTGCTGATCGCCATCCAATTGCTCTGGAAACATGGCAGGAATGGTTTGCAATTTGGGGAAAATATTTGTTGTCTGCCCAAGGAGATATGGAATATGAACTATCACTGGCGATCGCTGATGACCAAACCATTCAAGAGCTAAATAATCAATATCGGCAGCAAGATCGCCCCACCGATGTATTGTCCTTTGCCGCCTTAGAATCCGACGTGCCAAAGATCCCATTAAGTATGTCTGGTTACCTTGAACCAACTTATTTGGGTGATATTATCATTTCGCAAACAACTGCCATCTGTCAGGCTCAGGAACGTGAACATTCCCTAACCTATGAACTGGCTTGGTTAGCGGCTCATGGTTTATTGCATTTGCTCGGCTGGGATCACCCTGATGACCAAAGCTTAGAAGCAATGCTGGCTGAGCAGGACAAGATGTTAACCCTGATTTCCCTATCGTTGTAATCGTGTTGTGGGCGTTTAGCGATCGCAGTACGATTATTCAAAAATGGAAATTATTCAAAAATGGAAACTCTAAGCAACATTTTTTAGTCCTAACAGAGGAAGACGTGGATAGTTAACGCAGTTTCTCGCAATACAAATCAAATCTATTGGCAAAATCTATTTGGAATTAGCTCCATGAATAATGATTTAACGCTACAAAGACTTTTCACATTCACAAAGCCTTTTTTGTCGGAGCAGATGCCAGAAAGCAATCAACTTCAAGACCCTGATCTCAACAATCTTCAACGCAATCAATCCTTTCAAGTCGCCACAAATTTGTTGCATAGTTTTCGATATGCAGCTCAAGGTGTCAGCTATGCTTTTCGCACTCAAAGAAATTTTCGGATTCATCTTGCGATTGGCGCGATCGCTCTCAGCTTGAGTGTTTATTTACAAATACCAGCAGTTTCCTGTGCGGTAATCAGTTTGACGATCGCCTTAGTTTTAGTTTTAGAGTTGCTGAATACGGCTTTGGAGGCAGTTGTCGATTTGACAGTGGGGCGAGAGTTTCATCAACTAGCCAAAATTGCTAAAGATTGCGCCGCAGGTGCAGTTTTAGTTGCGGCGATCGCCGCCGTAATTGTGGCTTTGATCTTGTTGCTACCGCATTTATTTGAGTTGATTTTCTAAAACCCAAGAAAAGCTTTGAAAGTCTGGCGAAGCCAGACTTTCAAAGCTTTTCTTGGATAGCTGTCGCTAGTCTTGTGACCCAAAAGAGTGGAGCAGCGCTCCACTCTTTTGGGTTTTGATACAAGTGGCGGCAGCTATAAACAGAGAAGCCCAGCAACTAGCATTACTTTGTAACGCTAGTTGCTGGGCTTCTCTGTTTGTGGTTGGCGAAAGAGCAAAGCGTTGTAATATGTGGATAAGAGGCTGTTAAAGCCCTCTATGCTTAGTGGCAGTCAGTGGTAAGCCCTTCAAGATTTACTTCATCTTCAATTCCTTTAGATACCTGACCATGCTGCTATCAATATCTGACTTCTTTATCAGAAGACCTGTATTCGCAACAGTCTGCTCCATTGTGATTACCCTGCTGGGAGCAACTTGCATCTTCTTACTGCCTGTGGCGCAGTATCCAGAGATTACGCCGCCAAAGGTGACAGTCACCGCCAATTATGTAGGCGCAAACGCTGAAGTCGTTGAGTCCACTGTAACTAATATTCTCGAAAGAGAGCTAAATGGTGTCGAGGGCGTGCGTTATATCACCTCCACCAGTTCTAACGACGGTACTAGCTCTGTCAACTTAGTTTTTGATCTAGACAAGAATAAAGATCTTGCGGCAGTTGATGTCCAGAACCGAGTTTCCACAGTGCAATCTCAGCTACCTGCCCCCGTTCAACAAACTGGGGTAAGGGTGAGCAAGGAGTCCTCTGGTTTTCTATTTGCGATCGGTGTTTACGCTGAAAATGGCGAATATGATGATCTTTATCTAAGTAATTACGCCGATCTGTATATTGTGGACGCGATTAAGAAGGTCAATGGCGTTGGCAATGTGATCATTTTTGGGGAGCGTAAATATGCCATGCGAGTTTGGCTTGATCCCAATAAACTAGCGGCCAGAGGGCTGACCGCCCAAGATGTATCCTCAGCGATCCAAGAGCAAAACCTACAGGTTGGCGTGGGTCAAATTGGACAGCAGCCAAATCTACCCGATCAACAGTACCAGCTATCGATCTCGGCGACAGGAAGACTTAAAAGTACTGAAGAATTTGCGGAGATCGTGATCCGTACTGCTAGTGATGGGTCGTTAATTAAGTTAGGGGATGTCGGTCGAGTTGAGCTAGGCGCGGAGAACTATGGTTCCTCGTTGAGATTTAATGGTACTCGCGGCATAGGTTTGGGCGTATCCCAACTACCCGATGCCAATGCTCTAGATGTGGCTAAGGCAGTCAAGCAAGTATTACTAGAATTCAAGCCCAATTTCCCCCCAGGGCTAAATTACGAGATCGCCTTTGATACCACTAGTTTCATTGAGGCTGGAACTGAGGAAGTGATCATTTCGCTTTTGATTGCGATCGCCTTGGTAATCTTGATCATTTATTTATTCCTGCAAAATTGGCGGTCAACTCTAATCCCCGCGATCGCAATTCCTGTGGCTTTGGTGGGGACGTTTATCTTTATTAAACTACTAAATTTCAACATCAATACGCTGACTTTATTTGGCTTGACCCTTGCGACAGGGCTAGTTGTTGATGATGCGATCGTGGTTGTCGAAGATGTCACCCGACGCATTCAAGAACTAGGAGATCCGCCTATCAAAGCCGCGATCGACGCGATGAACGAATTGCAAGGCGCGGTGATTGCCAGCTC
>Ga0105049_10009851_pt1 | contig 10983 bp, 9 predicted proteins | sample MAT06_FD_78087 | JGI IMG/M metagenome (GOLD analysis project Ga0105049, IMG submission 78087) | Freshwater microbial communities from Lake Fryxell liftoff mats and glacier meltwater in Antarctica - MAT-06 | ecosystem: Environmental > Aquatic > Freshwater > Ice > Liftoff microbial mat | place... | reverse complement strand
TGCTGAGTCTTTAGCGCCGATTGAACCTCAAGCTCACTTGGTAAACCTGCGCGCTCTGTGACACCCATCTGACGAGCAGCCTTTTGTAGCGCCAAAGCAACATGCACAATACCTTCCTCTGCTATCAGCCGGGCAGCTCGATAGCTCACCTCTGAAGAAGCTTTGTGGTGACCGGCGCTTTGGTTGCGCGTGGTAGTCCGCTGTGCCGACAACCGGTTTGATCGGCGCCTAGTCATGTAAGTACGCCAAAGCAGGGTACGCCAGAGCGACGTCAAAAGATCTGATTGCGCACCTCTTCAGAGGGCTTGTTGGCTTCCCGGAGCGCAGCAGGGCCATCGCCGACATTGCCTGCATTTTCCGCGTAAACGAACTCCATCAGCGCTTTACCGTCCTTTCCAAGCGCGCCGTAAAGTGGCACGAGTGTAATGCCGGTTGGCGGCTCAAAAGGTTGCTCGGGAACGCCCTTTAGCACTTTCGCCATGTAATACATCCAAATTGGCAACGACGCGCCGCCCCCAGTCTCATTTTCTCCCAGCGACGCTGGGTTATCAAAACCAATCCAGGTTACCGCAACGAGGCCAGAGTTGTAGCCGGCAAACCATGCGTCAAGGCTGTCGTTGGTCGTGCCGGTCTTGCCTGAAAGGTCATTGCGTCCCAAGCTCATTGCTCGCGCGGCAGTGCCATATCGAACTACGTCACGCAACAGACTGGTCATGATAAATGCGTTACGGGGATCAATGACGCGTTCTGCGGCCTTTCGGTTTTGGTCGGGACTACTACCCTCTGTATCAGCGCGCTCTGGCGACGATTCGAAAAGGACCCCACCCTTGTCATCAGTGATCCTTGTGATGAAGTATGGTTTGACGCGGAAACCACCATTGGCAAAAACTGAATATGCGCCCGCCATCTGCAGCGGTGTCGTTGCGCCGGCCCCCAAAGCCATCGTCAAGTACGCTGGATGTTGTTTCGGCTCAAAACCAAACCGCGTTATGTAGTCCTGCGCATAGGCCGGACCGATTGCCTGGATGACCCGTATCGAAACCATGTTCTTGGACTTTGCCATCGCTTGACGTAACCGCATTGAGCCCTCGTACTTGTTGTCGTAATTCTTGGGCTCCCAAATTTGACCGCCATTTCTGCCCGGATCGAAGATTACGGGCGCGTCGTTCACCATCGTGGCCGGCGTAAAGCCCTTCTCAAGCGCGGCCGAATAAACGAAAGGCTTAAAACTGGAACCAGGTTGGCGCATGGCTTGTGTGACATGATTGAACTTGTTGGCAGTGAAATCAAAGCCACCGACCAAAGCTCTAATAGCACCGTCTACAGGATCGACCGACACAAGGGCGGCCTCAACCTTCGGCAACTGTGCGACTGACCATTGACCCTTTTCATCGCGCGACAATCGGATGACTGAGCCGCGTACCGGCTTATAAGGTGACGCCTTTTCGTTCAACGCGCGGCCGATGAACTTGAGCGCATCGCCAGACAAAGTCACGGTATCCCCCCGCTTGGTGTGAGCGATCACTTGCTTATTGTCTGCAGCTAGAACTACAGCGGGCATCAGGTTGCCAATAATTTCCTTTTCCTGGAGCGCCTCTTCGATCGCCTCTTCGGCCTCGTCCTTTCCGGCCGGTATCGCAATCAATCCTTCCGGCCCACGGTAGCCGTGGCGCCGATCATATTCCAGCACACCCTTATGTAGCGCCACTACCGCGGCTTCCTGATCTACCCGTCGAATCGTCGTATAAACCCGAATTCCACTCACATAGGCCTTTTCGCCATATTGCTCAAGTACCGATTGCCGCGTCATTTCCGCAACATATTCGGCGTTCACTGAATACATCTGGCGTTCACGATTGAACTTCAATACTTCCGCTTTGGAGGCTTTGACACTTTCGTCATCCAAGAATCCCAGCTCGTTCATGCGCCTGAGCACGTAATGCTGCCTAAGCACAGCTCGCTTGAGGTTGTTGAATGGGTTGTACAGCGATGGCGCTTTCGGAATCCCAGCCAGCATGGCCGCTTCCGCCGCTGTAACCTGTCCGATGTCCTTGTTGTAGTAAACACGGCTGGCGGCGGCGAAGCCAAAGGCACGATTGCCCAGGAAAATGTGATTCAAATAGATCTCCAAGATTTGATCTTTGTTCAGACTCTTTTCTATCTTAAAAGCGAGCAACCACTCTGAAATCTTGCGGGTGAGCGTTTGCTCATTGCTGAGGAAGAAATTTCTCGCCACCTGCTGTGTAATCGTAGAAGCACCGCCTTTTATCTTCCCAGCCATGACATTTGTCGCAGCGGCACGTATTAAGCCAAGATAATCGACGCCGCCATGCCGATAAAAACGCTCGTCCTCGGCCGAAATAACTGCCTGCTTCATTACCATTGGAAAATCTTGCACGCGAACGAAAGAGCGTTTTTCTTCGCCAAACTCACCGATGACGTCGCCCTCAACGGTATAGACACGAAGCGGGAGCTTTGGTCGATAGTCAGTGACCGCTTCTATCGACGGCAGATTCGGGTAGAGCAACACAACCGTCAACATGACTATCCCGATGGCAACCAGCGCCAGCGACATGAGCAAGATAAAAGGATAAAACCACCAGCGAAGCGTCATATATGCCTAAAGTGACGAGTGTCGGTCCGAATTATATCGATGCGACCGATAAATAAGCCCGACGGAGAGTAGGTTGAAATAACATCATGGCAAGATCATGGCATGAAGAAAGCGACGTGCGCGTTATTAAAGCTTTTTCGAGGTTTGAAAGAAAATGCTTTACACGTCCTAAGGTTGTTGCTAGCATTTAATGTAATTTGTGCGTTGTAAGCCGTAAGTACCCAATACAGCAAAGGTAGTTCAACCACCATGCTTAAAGAAAAACTGGCATCCCAGTTTGATTTCCTGCGCGCGACTACGCCACCGCTGATTGGCGTGGATATCAGCTCGTCTTACATCAAAATGGTGGAATTGGCGGAGGCAGGGAAAGGGCTGTACCGAGTAGAGCGCTACGTCATTGAACCTTTACCGAAAGATACCATTACTGACGGCAATGTCGCCAACATCGAAGCGGCCGGCGAAGTGATGCGTCGTGCGCACAAGCAAATGGCAACGCGTATCAAAAATATTGCACTTGCACTCCCGTCTGCGGCTGTTATTACCAAAAAAGTAAACCTCAACGGTAACCAGCGAGAAGAGGATATGGAGTATCAGGTGCAGTCTGAAGCGAACCAATACATTCCGTTCAGTCTTGACGAGGTAAACCTCGACTTTCAAGTTATTGGACCAACGCCGAATAGCGATGAGGAAGTAGAAGTTCTTATCGCGGCGTCGCGCAAAGAGAAGATAGAAGACAGGGTCGCTGTGGCCGAAGCGGCGGGCCTAAAGACAACCGTGATGGATGTCGAGTCTTACGCCGCTCTGGCTGCCTTTGACATGATATTGGGCGGCACATCGGGAATAGAGAGCAAAGACGTGACTGCGATTGTCGACATTGGTGCGCAGTCGACGCGCGTTATCGTGATGCACGAAGAACAACAGGTCTACTCACGTGAACAACAGTTGGGTGGATACCAGTTGACACAGGACATTTCCCGGCAATTCGGCATGCCTGCGGAAGAGGCCGAAGTTGCCAAAAAATCTGGCGGCCTGCCGGATAATTACGGTCCGGATGTACTGCAGCCGTTCAACGAAAAAATTGTGCTGGAGATATCGCGCGCGCTACAGTTCTTCTTTACCTCAACACAGTTCAACAAGGTAGACCACATTCTGCTGTCAGGCGGTTGCGCGATGCTCGACGGCCTGGAAGAAATGGTGGCTCAACGTACGCAAGTGCACACGCTCGTGGCGAACCCATTCGCCAACATGGCGCTTTCCTCAAAAGTAAAGCCGCGTCAATTAACCATAGATGCGCCGGCGCTAATGGTTGCTTGCGGTTTGGCGATGAGAAGGTTTGACCCTGCATGATCCGTATTAATCTACTTCCCCATCGTGAGGAAAAGCGAAAGGCACGACAGAAGCAGTTCGCAATTCTCGCCGGATTTGCGGCAGCTATCGGATTAGCCGTTGCGGGAGTACTTTGGGTCGTTTTCGACGCTCAGGTAGAAAACCAGAAGAGTCGCAATAAGTACCTCGGCGAAGAGATTGCCAAACTCGACAAGCAAATAGATGAAATCAAACGAATTCGTGAAGAGACCGCTTCATTGCTGTCAAAAAAGCAGGTTGTAGAGGGCTTGCAAAGCAATCGCTCAGAGCCTGTTTACTTGTTGGACCAGCTGCTGCGCCAATTGCCTGAGGGTTTGTATCTCAAGACGATTAAGCAAACCGGCGCGAAAATTAGCGTTACTGGATACGCACAGTCCAATGCCAGAGTTTCCGCCTTTATGCGCAATATCGAAGCTTCGCCATACCTCGGTAACCCTAACTTGATCGAAATAAAAGCAGTAACGGTGAACACGCAGCGTGCAAACGAATTCATGCTCGATTTCATCATTAAGCGGGTAAAAGCTGAAGACGGAAAAAGCGCGGCCAAACGTACCGATCCCGTCAAGCCAGGTGAGAAAAAACCATGAATAAGTGGTTAGAGGACCTCAAACAACTAGATACGAAAAACCCGGGCGGATGGCCATGGCCGTTCAAAATAGCGGCAATGCTATTGATTTTCATATTGATTCTTGTGGGAAGCTTCTTTTTGCTGTATCAGGCGCAGTTGGACGATCTCGCCAAGGAAGAAAAGAAAGAGGCCGATCTCAAAACCGTTTTCGTTGAAAAGAAAAAGCTGGCAGTCAATCTCGAGGCGTATCAACAACAGCGAGCAGAAATTGAACAGGCTTTCGGCGCGCTGCTAAAGCAGTTACCAACGCGATCTGAAATGGATGCATTGTTGATTGACATCAACCAGGCTGGCTTGGGGCGCGGATTAACATTTGATCTTTTTAAGCCCGCCGCTGCAGAAAACATAACCGAGTTTTATGCAGAGAAACCGATCAGTCTGAAGGTAAACGGCAATTACCATGACTTGGGCGCCTTTGCGAGCGATATCTCGAAGCTGCCTCGCATCGTATTGCTGAACGATCTGAGTATCGCTGCCGGTAAAGATGGGGCACTTACGATGGATGCCGTAGCAAAGACTTATCGCTATCTCGATCCAGATGAAGTCGCTGCGCAGCGGAAGTCCTCGAAGAACGCGCCAGCGAAACCTGGGGCCAAATGATTATGCGTAGCGCAAAGTTCGCCCTGCTGTTATTGGTGCCAGTCGCAACCTTATTCGGTTGTGGCGAGGGGTTCTCGGATTTGCGGACCTTTGTCAAGGAGTCCGATAAAAGCGCGACGAAAAAAATCGAAGCGCTACCTCAAGTGAAACCGTTTGCGCCATTCGCTTACGAAGGATTTGACCTTCCCGACCCATTCAAACCGCGCAAACTCGCTACCAAGCAAAGCGACAGTGCTGGCGGTCTGAGCCCCGACTTGAACCGCCGCAAAGAGCCACTTGAGGCGTTTCCTTTGGAACAACTGAAAATGGTTGGAACACTTACCCAACTCGGCGCGACCTACGCGCTCGTGAAAGCGGACAGGACGTTGTATCGGGTGAAGAAGGGAAACTATCTGGGGCAGAATTTTGGGCTGATCACCGAGATCAACGACACCGAAGTAAAACTTAAAGAAATCGTACAAGACACCGCCGGAGACTGGACAGAGCGCCAAAGCGTGCTGCCCCTGCTCGAAGGAACTGGGAGGTAACAGTGAGCTACACCGATCAAACTCTAGCCATGCCGGGCGCTCGCGCACCAGGGACGGTATTTCGCGTTTTTGCGGGTATCGCAACGATGTTGGCGGGATTGCTGTTTAGTCTGAGTGTCTTTGGCCAGCAGGCACAACCAAACCTTCTTGAATCCATCAGTACGTCAACCTTGCAGGGTGGCAGAGTCATCCTCCGCGTCAACTTCAGAGATGCACTGACAGCGGTTCCGCCCGGTTTTACCGTCACCAATCCGGCGCGCATTGCGCTTGATCTGCCCAACGTTGTAAATGGCTTGGGGAAAAGCACCGTAGACGTTAGCGAGGGCGATGTACGTTCGGTCAGTGTCGTGGAAAGCTCCGGCCGCACCCGCATGGTTGTCAACCTGACGCGCACGCTAACCTATACTACGGCGCTAGATGGCAAGTCGCTGGTCATCACGGTAGAAGGGGGGCTGGCAAGCGTCGCAAAAGACACCAGCCAAACGACCAAGTTTGCGGAAAGCGCCCCTGTCTCGGCGGCGCAGAAGTTCAATATTCGCGACGTGGATTTTCGTCGTGGCGCGAACGGTGAAGGCCGGATAATAGTAGATCTTTCATCGCCAAACACTGGTATCGACATTCGCCTTCAGGGTAAGAATGTTGTCGTCGACTTCATCAACACCGCCGCTCCCCGCAATCTACTGCGCCGATTGGATGTTCTCGATTTTGCGACACCTGTTCGCTTGATAGACTTGCTCAGTCAGGGTGCCAACACACGCATGCTGATCGAACCCAAAGGCTTGTGGGAATATTCCGCCTATCAGACTGACACGCAGTTTATTGTTGAAGTGAAGCCGCTCAAGGAAGACCCTAACAAGCTCGTCCAAGGGGTGGGCTACAACGGCGAAAAACTTTCTCTGAACTTCCAAAACGTTGAAGTCCGTGCCGTTTTGCAGGTGATTGCTGACTTCACCGGACTCAACATTATTACCAGTGACACGGTTGGTGGAAGCCTCACGCTGCGTCTAAAAGATGTACCTTGGGATCAGGCGCTTGACATCATTCTTCAGGCAAAGGGACTTTCGAAGCGGAAGAATGGAAACGTATTGCTCATTGCGCCGTCGGATGAGCTTGCAACCAAAGAAAAACTGGCGCTTGAAGCGATACAGCAGATATCAGAGTTGGAAGCGCTGCGTACGGAAAGCTTTCAAGTGTCATATACCAAAGCGTCCGACGTACAAGCGCTGATCACCAACAAGGACCAGAACATATTATCCAAACGCGGACGCGCGACTTCGGATGCTCGTACCAACACCCTTTTTGTCAACGACACGCCGACGAAGCTGGACGAGGTTAGAAGATTGATTGCCCAGCTGGATGTGCCGGTGCGCCAAGTGATGATTGAAGCCAGAATTGTGATTGCTGATGACAAGTTTTCGCGCGAACTTGGCGCACGTTTAAGTGTTTTGTCCGGGACGAACAGAGATGGACGCAATATCGGCTTTGCTCCCACCGACAACTCCGCATTAGCAATTGCACAAGGAAACTCAGGGTTGCCTGTCCTTCCCAACGTGGATCTCCCTGTGGCCGGGGCGGCGGGCAAATTCGGCATCTCAATTCTGAACATTGCCAACGGCAATTTGCTTGGACTGGAGCTATCCGCGTTGGAGACAGACGGTAGGGGCAAGGTGATATCGAGCCCGAGAATCATCACTGCGGATAAACGCAAGGCGACAATTAGTCAAGGTACCGAAATCCCATACCTGACGCAGTCCTCGGCGGGTGGCTCGACGGTGTCGTTCAAACAGGCAGTGCTGTCCCTGGACGTTACGCCGCAGATCACGCCGGATGACAAAGTAATCATGGACATCGAGATCAAAAAAGATTCGGAGAGTGGTCGCGCGGTCGGCGGCACACCGATTCTCGACGTACGAAATGTGCGCACTCAAATACTCGTAGAAAACGGGGAAACCGCAGTACTTGGTGGAATTTTTGAGCAGTCCACTTCAACCAATACAACCAAGGTGCCGTTGCTCGGTGATATCCCGCTCATCGGAGCCTTATTTAGGAAAACGCAGAGAATTGATAACAAGACAGAGCTGATGGTCTTCATCACACCCCGGATCATCAAAGACCAGCTAAACGTGCGCTAGTATTGCTGTCGCCAGTCAGCTCCCGTAATTTCCCACCGAAACGGGGCACCCAAAAAGGTGCCCCGTTTGTGCTTTATACGCCGCCCGCAAAATGCCGCCGAACACACCAAAGAAACGAAATATTTACCTCATCGGCATGCCAGGATCGGGAAAAAGCACGATTGGCCGATCACTCGCAAAGGTTTTGCAGATCAGTTTCGTCGATGCTGATCATGCGCTCGCAACCCGAACCGGTGTCGCCATTGCGACCATTTTTGAACTCGAAGGTGAGGTAGGGTTTCGTCAGCGTGAAGCGACCTTGATCTCTGAACTGTGTGAAGAGTCCGGAATTCTGGTGGCGACCGGTGGAGGCGCCATTCTGTCTCCCACCAATCGCGAACTGCTACATCGGACAGGTGTGGTCGTCTACCTCAAAGCAAAGCTTGATGACCTATGGACGAGAACCAAAAACGACAGCAAGCGCCCGCTTCTGCGTACCAATGATCCGCGATCGGTGCTGGCGTCTCTACTTGAGACCCGCGAACCCCTATACGCCGAAATTGCGGATTTGGTAGTCGAAACCGTTGGGTACCCCAAAGTTTCGCGGCTAGTCAACGATATTGTGGATCGCCTGGTGCAAAATGGCCTGTGGGAACCACCTGCACCTACGACGTGAACAACGAGCATGAACTCCGCTGACAAACACGAAATATCGCTAAACGTATCGCTAGGTGACCGAAGCTACCCAATCTTCATCGGTCGATCCTTGCTAGCGGATGTCGAGCGGTTGATTTCCTATCTGCCAAGCCGCCGGGTAGCACTCGTGACCAACACGACGGTCTACCCGCTCTATGGCGAGCCATTGATTGCAAAGTTGAGACAGCAACGGATTGAGGTTTTGCCAATCTGTCTGCCCGATGGCGAGCAATATAAAGACTGGCCGGCGCTGAATCAAATCTTTGACGCGTTGCTCGAACATGCCGTTGATCGCAAGACCACACTGATCGCCCTAGGCGGAGGCGTGATCGGAGATGTGGCGGGATTCGCAGCAGCCACCTATCAACGCGGTATTCCATTCATTCAGATACCCACGACGCTATTGGCCCAGGTCGACTCCAGCGTCGGTGGGAAAACGGCGATCAATCACGCGCGCGGCAAAAACATGATCGGTGCGTTCTATCAACCGCAACTCGTGGTGGCCGACACCGATACGTTGAAGACGCTTCCGGATCGGGAATACCGTTCAGGCCTCGCCGAAATCATCAAGTATGGTCTTGGTTTGGACGCCGCTTTTTTTGACTGGCTGCAGGCCAATATGGACGCACTCAATCAACGAGATCCCGGGGTGTTGGCGTACGCCATCAAACGGTCCTGTGAGATAAAAGCCGAAATCGTCGCCGCAGACGAACGAGAGACGATGAAAGACGGCGGCCGTGCGTTACTGAATCTAGGCCACACTTTTGGCCATGCTATTGAAACGGCACTCGGATATGGTGTGTGGTTGCACGGTGAAGGTGTCGCATGTGGCATGGTGCTGGCCGCCGAGCTCTCTCACGAACTCGGCACGCTGGACGCCACGTCGATGCAGCGCGCAACCGCCCTGATACATGCAGCTGGATTGCCAACAACCATGCCCAATATCTCCAGCGAGGTGATGCTCTCGCACATGCGTCGCGACAAAAAGAATGAGGACGGAAATATCCGATTGATCTTGCTGGACGCCATCGGTGCCTCAAACGTAAATCCATCAATAAGCCCTCAACGACTCCATCAATTCCTTGACGCCAGAACACGTCAGCCCCAGGCCCAGCATTGACGCGGTTTAGCAACCAAAATTGCGTCAAGAGGCCCATGAATAGGCGTTCTGCGTTTCCGCCATGACGCAGAATCGAGGCTTCAGCTTCCTTGAGATGCGCCAAACGGCCGCAACGATCTCAGCCCAATCGCTTTAGAAACACGCCCATCTCTTTGGCCGCCTGCTTGTCTCCCTTTGCTTCGGCAGCAATAATTCCCTTCTGGTAAGCGTCGCGCGCGCCGTCGAAATCGTTACTTTGCGCCAACGATTTACCCAACAACTTCCATGCCGCTGAATAGGCGCTATCCTGCGACACGGCCGCGCGCAAATGCGCTGCTGCCTGCGCGCTATCGCCACACTTCAAATATTCACTGCCAAGTGAAAAACGCAGCAACGGATTGTCCTTGCCTTCCGACAACATCTTCTCAAAATTCTCGATCATTCCCATCGCCTGGCCTCCATCACATCCAAAATACGAAACGCGTTCGTTTCAGCTATTATCAACGCAGCCAACCATACGTATCGAATTGGCCCCTATGCGCCACTTTTCAAATCTCTCCATTGCGCCTTTGTCCGTCGCAACCCTCACAGGAGCTTAACGTGTTCCGATTCGCCATCCAAGCCCGCTTTCTAGTTAGTATCTTTCTTGCCGTATTCGTAGTTTCGGCCGTTGCCCAGGCGCAAGCAAAATCGCGCGACGTCTCCATTGGGCTTCAAGCAGCGATTACCTCCATGGACCCGCACTTCCACAATCTATCGCCCAATAATGCGTTGTCGCTGCATATTTTCCAGCCGCTGATCCAGCGCGATGAAAATCAAAAACTGGTTCCGGCCCTCGCGACATCCTGGAAGGCGCTAGACGACTTGACGTGGGAATTTAAGCTACGCAAGAACGTTCGCTTTCATGATGGTTCGCCCTTCACGGCCGAAGACGTCGTATTTACCCTGAAGCGCGTCCCCGACGTACCCAACAGCCCTTCCTCGTTCGCAACGTTTACCAAACCGATTATCGACGTAAAAGTGGTGGACCCACATACAGTCGTCTTCAAAACCGCTGCCGCCCACGTATTGCTACCGTCGGACCTTGCCTCCGTGATGATCGTCTCCAGGCTACATGGCGAAAAGGCAACGACGGCCGACTACAACTCGGGCAAGGCAGCAATCGGAACCGGCCCCTACAAATTCGCCGAATACGTGCCCAATCAACGCGTCGTATTTACTGCAAACTATGGCTATTGGGGTGGCGAAGAGCCATGGGAAAAAATCATATACAAAATACTCACCAACCCGGCAGCCCGCGTTGCTGCGCTGCTTTCTGGTGATGTGCAAATGATTGAAACAGT
>Ga0105049_10009846_pt1 | contig 10986 bp, 8 predicted proteins | sample MAT06_FD_78087 | JGI IMG/M metagenome (GOLD analysis project Ga0105049, IMG submission 78087) | Freshwater microbial communities from Lake Fryxell liftoff mats and glacier meltwater in Antarctica - MAT-06 | ecosystem: Environmental > Aquatic > Freshwater > Ice > Liftoff microbial mat | place... | reverse complement strand
GTCGCGGCATCCTCAGTCCCCTCGATCACCAGCACGTCCGACGTCCGACCGACGGTATCGCTGAAGGGCGTCGTTCCCCGCACCGATTGAAGACGATCCCTGATCTGCGTTGCGGAAACCGGGGGCCGAATCCCCTCGAGCACGATGGCGACGCCGCCTACGAAATCGGGCACTTGGTTCATGACCGCGGGCTTGTCGATAACCGCGCCGAGGCGTGCGGTCGTGATCGGATAGACAGGAGCCCGCACGGCATCCACCGCATCGGATCCGCGGAACTCGATCGGGGCGCGGTCGGCCATCACGTCTTCAAAGGCTCGCGAGATGCTGTCCGAGATCGCCTTCGTGTCTTTTCCGAGCGTCTTGACCGTAAAGGTGCCGGAGCGCATGCCAGTGGCGTCGGCGTTGACGACCACCACGTCGGCGTTGCGCATGTCGGCCAGCCCGGGGTTGGTGTCGGCGATTGCTCGCACCCGGCTCACGACTTCGGCCCTCTCCAGCATCACCGGCTGCCCGTTGGCGTCGGTTTTCGTCTGGATGGTGATGGCCGTTCCGCCCCGGAACTCGGTGCCAAGCATCTCAGAGCCCCGGCTGATGATGACCGCGGTGCTCAACGCGATGAGGCCGGCGAACACGGCGAAGAACACATAGCGGTAGCGGAGCCAGTTGACGTTGAGCGTCAACAATCGCTGCACGGCGGGCACCGCCAGTGGCAGCATCGTCGTCTTGCGCCAACGGAAGTTCTCGGTGCCGACATCAAAGATAAGTTTGGTGATCACCAACTGCGAGAAGAGCGTCGTCACGACGCCGATGCCCATGGTGATAGCGAAGCCGCGGACCTCGGGGGTGCCGATGAACGGCAGGCCAAGAACAAAGCACACGATGAGATTGGTGAGGTTGCCATCGACAATGGCGGACATGGCCTTCTCATACCCCAACCTGACGGCCTTGCGGAGGTCGGCGCCCCCAACAATCTCCTCACGCATCCGCTCGAACACGAGCACGTTGGCGTCGACCGCCATCGCGATAGCCAAGATCACGCCCGCGATCCCCGGGAGGGTGAACGCGGCCATGTTGAGCGACATCGCGCCCACCAGAAGCAACAGGTTGATGGCGAGCGCAAAGGTCGCGATAATACCGCAGTAAAAGTAGTAGGCCATCAAGAAGGTTGCGCACATGATGAGCGAAAACACACCGGCCTTGAGCCCCGTCCGCAGATTCTCAAGCCCCAGATCGGGCGTCTGCGTGTTGACGCTGATGGGAACCGGCGACACCCGCGCCTGCAGGCTGCCGCCGCCGAGCACCCGAACCACATACTCGATGTCGGCCGCATCAAACTTGCCCGTGATCGTTCCCTGGGCCGATATGGCGTTCTGCAAGTTGGGCGCTGTGTACACCTGGTCATCCAGAAGCACCGCCATCTTGTTGCCGACATTCTTCTCGGTCATCGCTCCCAGCAACACCCCGCCGCGAGAGTCCATGGCAAAATCAATCGACGGCCGACCGAGTTGGTCCTGCCCTTGGCGTGCCGTCGAGACAGCCCACTTGTCGCCCTCAACCGGCACCAGTTGCTTGCCGGGAATGGACCACAAAAGAAGGTAGTAGTCGCCCTGGTACGACTCGCCGACATATCCCCGCTGGGTGAAATATGCCGCTGCTCGCTCCGGACCCGCGAACAACGCATCGGCCTCGGCCTTGTTGTCGACCCAACCCTCGATCTGATTGATGCGGAACCATCTCGCATCGCTCGATTCAACGTTTCGCGGCCCGCGCTCCTTCAACTGATCCCGCAACTTCGCTTCCTCGGGATATTCGCCCGGATTCACCGCGATGCGGAACGTCAACACGCCCGCGCCCTTCATCAACTTGATAAGGTCGTTCGGATCGTCCAGCGTCCTCCGCTTGGAGGCATAACTCTCATACGTCGCCAGCACCCGTTCGATGTCGGCGAGCGAATCCGGGTGGGACTCCAGCAGTTCCTTCTCGGCCACTTCGCGCGGGCTGGGAATCTCAATCAATTTCGCGCCGTCGATGATCTGCCGACGCTTCGTCGCGGCGTTGACGACCTCCATCACTTCCGTCGAATCCAGAACCGTCCTCAGCACCGCCGTCCGTGCAGTTTCATACGCGATGTTGGCCGACGCCACCGGCTCAACTAAGGCGGGCTTGGAAGCCGCGTCCGCCGCGTCGTACGCGGCCTGTTTGGCCATCCAATCGTCATAGGTTGTGCCGGCCGTCGCCAGCAGTTCGGCCCGCTTCGCGCTGCCTGCGGCCATCGCTTCGAACGCGCCGGACCGCCCGGCCCCGGGGAGGCGGATATCGCGCTCCAGCCGGCTCTCGGTCAGGGCCGATTTGCCGAGTTTGGCCACCTCTTCGTCGAACGCTCGGCGCAGATCCTTCACTTCCTTCGACGGCGAAGGCATAGTGATCTGAATGCGGTCCCGCCCCTGCGCCACCATCGAAATCTCAAAGAGGCCGTTCGGATCCACACGCTGCTTCAGGACGTCGATGGTCCGGGCGATCACCTCGCCCGGGTTCTGCTCATCATCGACCTGAACGGTGTACACCAGGCTCACACCGCCCGCGAGGTCCTTGCCCAGCCGCAACTTCTCGCGGGGCGGATTGACCGCCAGAGCACAGACCACAACGACCAGCAGCACGATCAACGCACGCGTAATGATGCTCTTCTGCATGTCTTCTCAACCGACGTAAACCGATCACACCCGTAAACCGATCACACCCCGATCACATCGTGTCCGCCGCAGAACGACAACGCCCGCCGCGGCCGGCCCGCTTACACCAACGCGCCCTTGGCCTCGGGCTTCGCTTCCGCGATCGAGTCGGCCTTGCTGCCCGATTTGCTCTTGAGGATCGTCTGAAGGGCCGTCCGCGCAAACCGGATCCGACCGGTCTCGACGTTCAGGACGATCTCGTCGTCCGCAATCTCGTGAATCGTCCCGATGATCCCGCCGAGCATCTGCACCTTGTCGCCCTTCTGAACGCTGCTCATCAACTCGGCCCGCTTTTTCTTTTCTTTGCGGCCCGACATCGTGCTGAACAGAATCATGACCAGCAACATACCGGGCAAGAGCCAAATCATGGGGCCGAGACCGCCCGCCGCCGGGTCCGCCGTTCCGCCCGGGCCAACCGGACCCGTTGTTCCGCCATTCGCGACCGTCCCGCCCGTGGTGCTCGGTGCTGCGGTCGTCGCCCCGTTGACATCAAACGCCCCCGCCGCGGGTTGCGCTGGCGCTTGGGCGAGAACCACCGGCACAATCACTTCAAAAACCTGCATGCAAACGCCTTTCGGGGAATTACTTTCGCCTGAATCAGAACGCCACAATGCGCCCGTTTCATCGATTGAGGAACACATGGTTTCATGGGGCTTTGAGCCGCCACAAAACCGGCCTCGATCCTACGCCGACAAATCCGGCAAATCGCCGACGGTTTCCCCGCCAAGCAAAGCCGCATCGCCGGATTCCGGCTCGCCCGCCGCCACAGCGGCCGCAACCACGGGGGCCGCGACCGGCCACCGTGCCAGCAATCCATCCCAATCGCCACTGCACACCGTCCGCCGCACATCCGCCATGAACCTCTGAAAATGCCTCAGGTTGTGCAGGCTCACCAAGATCGGCCCGAGCATCTCCTCGGCTTGAAACAGGTGCCGCAGGTACCCGCGCGAAAACGCACGCCCGCCCGGCGTCCGCCATCCGTTCGTCCCGGGGCTGCACACCGGACAGTCACAGCCCTCCTCGATCGGCCCGGCATCCTCCGCAAACTGCTTGTTCCGAAGCCGGATCTGGCCGCCGCTCGTGAACGCGTTCGCGTTCCGGCCGTTGCGCGTCGGAAGCACGCAGTCGAACATATCAACGCCCGCCCGCACCGCCACCAGCAAGTCCCGCTCATACCCCACGCCCATGAGGTACCGGGGCTTGTCGGCCGGCAACATCGGAGCCGTGTGCGCTACGACCCGCGCGATGTCATCGGTCGATTCTCCAACCGCGACGCCCCCAATGGCGTACCCCGGAAGGTCCACGCCCGTGATGTCCGACGCCGACCGGGTCCGCATCGCAAGATCGGTCCCACCCTGCACGATCCCGAACAGTGATTGTTCGTGAGGACGTTCGTGGGCCGCTTGGCACCGCTCGAGCCACTTCCGCGTGCGTTCGAGCGCAATCTCAAGCCGCGCGGCGTGGTCATACCCCTTCTTGCCCGAGTCTCGCTTCACGGCCGACGTCAGCCGCGGATCGATCGCGGGCCCAATCCCTTCCACCGCCAACCCCGCCCGCTGGGAGGGCGGACAGTCATCAAACGCCATGATAATGTCGGCACCCAGCAGGTTCTGGACCCCGATGGCCCTCTCGGGCGTCATCCGAATCTTGGAACCGTCCACGATTGATTTGAAAGTCACTCCGTCGTCGTCCAGCGTGTTGCTTTCGGCCATCGAAAATGCCTGGTACCCGCCAGAATCGGTAAGAATCGGCCCGTCCCAGTTCATAAATCGATGGACGCCGCCCATCCGGGCCACCAGTTCCGGCCCCGGCCTCAGAAGCAGGTGATAGGTGTTGTTGAGCACAATCTGGGCGCCGATACCGGCAACCATGTGGGGTGCAATTCCCTTGATGCTGCCGCGTGTGCCCACCGGCATGAAGGCCGGCGTGTCGAACGAGCCGTGCAATGTCTCGACGCACCCCAGGCGAGCGTTGCACACCGCCGACCGGTGCGCAACCGTAAATCGCAGAGGCCGATCCGTAGCAGAGCGGCTCACCACTGATCCTTCACACGCTCTTCACGCCGCTTCTCCTCGGTTGCGGATTCGAGGAAAGCCTGCTCCTGCGGCGTCAGGCTCTCGATCTGTGTAGCGCTGATCTTCGCAAGAATCCGCTCCAGTTCCGCGTCACGCCTGGCCGAGGCCCCCGTCTTGGTGGGCGCCTTGGCGGCCGCCGCTCGGTCCGTCCCCGCCAACTTCAACTTGGACTTCTTGCGTGAGTCCCCGAGGACGTCGAAAAAGTCTCGCAAAAGGTGCGCGTTCCGGATCAACACGAACCCCGCGATCGCGCCGCCGATGTGGGCCGCTTCGCCCCCGGCGTTCTTCACGCCGAAAAGCAGGCTCACAAAAGCAAAACCCACATAGATGTACGCCAACGGCTTGAGACGAATGGGCACAGGCAACATCAAGAGGGAGGCCTTTTCATCGGGCTTGATTTTGGCGCACGCCATGATGACGCCGAAGACCCCCGCCGAGGCACCCACCAGCGGTGTCCGCGGGTCCTCGAACAGAAAACCCGGGATACGCACGTGCAACTCCTGCACCATCCACCACCCGATGGCGTTGAGCAGAAAGTACATCAACGCGCCGCAGATACCGCACGTGAGATAGAACCCGACGTACCGCTTCGACCCCAGTCTCGCCTCGACAAGGTCGCCGAAGTAGTAGAGCCCCAGCATGTTCATGAACAGATGAATCAGGTTGGCGTGAAGGAACTGAAACGTCAAGACCCGCCAGAACTCCAACCCGCCTCGATAGTGGATTTCTTCCGTCGAAAAGTGCCCGAAATCACTCAATGGGTCGGTCGGCCAAGGGAACATGCCCACCCGGTCCGGGATCAGAATCTGAATCGCCATCACGCCCAGATTGGCGAAAATGAGCATCGAGTTCGCCGACCGCCACACCGCCCGCGATCGCCGCGGCGTCCCTTCGCGTGCATATTCCCGATCGTCCAATCCCATCGGCAGTCCTTTGCCCGTCGGCAGATGTCAAAGCCCGCCCTCACCCTTCCCGGGGCTTGGCGTGGCCACCACTGTAGATTGTCCCCCGGCTTGGGATGCCGACGCCTTACGCCCGATCGGGCCCGTTCCGCCCGCCCGACAACCGCCGCCGACGTTCGGCCTCAAGCACCCCACGCTCACGCTCGCTCAACGAAGCCAACCCATCGCGGCTGATTTTCTCCAACACCTCGTCCAGCGTCGGTGTCTCCGGCTCGCCATCAATCACATCCCCCTCGGGCAGTGGCCCCGCCATGCCCCTTCGCACTCCCCCCAACCCCGGCTCGCGCCCCCACTCTCGCCCCGACTGTTGCATTTCCACAACGGCCACCCGCCGCCCGTCCAAATAAGTCACCAGTGCACCGATCGCCGCAACCGCCATCAGCCGGGTATGTCCCATCGCCGCGGCTGCCACGAACAGCGTCATCGATGCCACATAGCCCACCCGCGCTTCGCCATGGGCCCGTTCTCCCGAGGGGTCGCGCCACAACAGCCGCCCAAGGTCAAACGGAACCATCGGAATGACGGCGTTACAAAGCGTCACGCACACCCCCGCGACATACAGCCACCACACGACCAATCCCGGTGTCAACGTGGTCGCGTTCACCGCCCCGATCGGGTCAAACGGATGGAACACGAGCGGCCCAAAGTTCCCCACCCACACCGCGAGCGCCCAGAAGCCCGTCCAGCCGACCCCGCCGATCAACCCCCACCACTCCTTGGCGACGCCCCGCTCGCCCCGCCGCCCGACAGCCGTGAGCCCTCCTAAAGGCCACACCACACCGAGCGAGCCGTCATCCGCCGACCGATCGCACGCAAGACCCTTCATGAACTCCCGCCAAGTCGCCGCCAACGCAAAAGCGGCCACCGCAATCGCCGCCGATCCCGCTCGATGTCGCCCGCCGAAACTCGCCGCGGCAATCTCCGCCGCACCCCAAATGGGCATCACGGCGTGCATCCGCAGCCGCACACCCATGCAATGGAAAAGCGGAAAAGACCACGACACAGGGTCTTCACCCCGCCCCAACACCCGAGCCAAAGCCGCGGGCGGGGTGCCCTTGGGTGGTTGCTCAGGATGGAATCGCCAGTCACCCATTTTTACCTTCAAACACCCCTCGACGGGCCGCCAAAAGCAGCACCGCAATGGTCTTGGAATCCTCGATTTCGCCCAGATCAATCATCCGCAGAACTTCCGCAACTCCCAGAACGATCGGCCGAATGGCCTCGTCCACTTCTAACCGCTGACTTGAGGGCACAAGCCCCGTGGCCACGAACGCGTGCATGCGTTCATCGGTCATCCCCGGTGACAAGTGAAACCGGCACAGGGGCGTCAAAGTTGCAGCCACGAACCCGGTCTCTTCCTCCAACTCACGCGCCGCACAGAGGACGGACTCTTCCTCGCGGTTTCGTGTGCCCGCGGGCAGTTCCAACAGTTCACGCTCTACGGAAATCCGATAGTTCCGAATCATCACCAGCCGCCCGTCGTCCAAGATCGGCAGCACCACCACCGACCCCGGATGCCGCACGACTTCACGCTCGATCGGCTCGGCCTCCCCCACCGACCAGCGAACAACCTCAAGGTCAAACTTCACGCCCCGGTGCACAAGCCTTCTCGCGATCTCCCGAATACGCTCCGCCAACGGTTCGTCCCCCTCGTGTGTCGCTTCCCCGCTCGCAGCCCGCCCTTTTGATCCGCTCGGCGGAACAGCCCCACCCGTGCAACCCGATTCGATCGTACAACTGGTCGGCGTCCATAAAGCGTTCGGGGGCCCTCCCGTGCTCGACGGCGTTTCCATCGACTTCCAACGCGCCAAGACCACCGTGGTCCTGGGGCCGTCCGGCTGCGGCAAGTCGGTCATGCTCAAGCACATCATCGGGCTTCTCCGGCCCGACGCCGGTGAAATCTACTTTGAAGGGCAACGCATTGATCGTTTCACCGAACGGGAGTTCGGTCCGGTCCGGCTCCAAGTTGCGCTCATCTTTCAGATGTCCGCCCTCTTTGATTCCATGACCGTCGCCGAGAATCTGGAGTTTCCACTCCTCGAACACACCACACTCACCCGTGCCCAACGCAAGGACCGCGTCGCCGCCGCCCTCGAAACCGTCGACCTCGCCGGTGCCCAGCCCAAACTCCCCTCCGAACTCTCCGGCGGGCAGAAAAAACGCGTCGCCCTCGCCCGCGGCCTCGTCATGAACCCCCGCGTCGTCCTCTACGACGAGCCCACCACCGGCCTCGATCCCATCCGGGCCGACGGCATCAACGAACTGATCCTGAAACTCCAGAGAACCATGGGGGTCACCAGCATCGTGGTCACCCACGACCTCATCTCCGCCCGCAAGATCGCCGACACCTTTGTTATGCTGCAGGCCGGACGCGTCGCCGCCAGCGGAACCTACGAACAGATCGAACAATCCCCCGACCCACGCGTCCAGGCCTTCATGCACGGACACTACGACTCCGGTGACGACCGCCTGGCCGAACGCATCCAGCGCGACACCGCAACAGCCGCCGCCGAAAACCCCTGACTCCGCCCACGATACTTGTTCGAAATTGGCTTCCCTACCCCATGCTCATTGCCGAAAGTCGTCCCCGCAACCTCTCTTGGCTCCACGCGGGGCCGCTCCTCTTTGGCGATTGGGGCACCAGCCGCCTCTACGTCCTGGGCCTCGCCTTCTACTACGTCGGCCACGCCTCGGTCTTCTACCTCACCATGATGTCCGTCATCATGGCGGCCGTGGCTTGGGCCTACACCGTTGTTTGCCGTTGCTTCCCGGAAGGTGGCGGCGTCTACTCCGCCGCCCGCCAACTCTCACCCACTCTTTCCGTCATCGGAGCCACGCTCCTCCTCTGTGATTACATCGTCACCGCCGCCCTCTCCGTCGTCGAGGGCTTCCACTACATCGGGCTTCACGGCAGCCTCGTCGTCATGGCCTCCATCGCCATGATCCTCGTCATCGGCCTGCTCAACTGGTTCGGAGCAAGGGCCGCCGGCCGTTTCGCACTTGTGATCGCCGTCGTTGCCATCGCCGCTTCGCTCTTCATCGCCGTTCTCTGCCTCCCGATGATCGACGATGGCTTCCGCACCGTCAGGGCCACCGTGCCCGGCGTCGATTCCGCCGCCGACCGTTGGACCAGCCTCGTCCGCATTGTCCTCGCCCTTTCCGGCGTCGAGGCCGTCGCCAACATGACCGGCCTCATGAAGCAGCCCGTGGCCCGCACCGCCAAACGAACCATCTGGCCCGTCCTCATCGAAGTCATTGTGCTCAACATGATCTTCGCGCTCGCCCTCAACGCTCTCCCGCCTCTCCAGGCCGTCACCACGCCCGACTTCGTCACCCACGAAGGCATCGCCGGCCTCAAGCCCGAGAACGTCCCCGACGCGGTCAAGGCCTACCGCGACACCGCCGTCAAAGTCCTCGCCACTCATTCCGCCACTCAGGTGTTCGGCGCAGTGGCCGGCAAGGCCATCGGCGTCGGAGCCGGCATCATCTTCGGCCTTCTGCTGTTCTCCGCCGTCAACACCGCCGTCATGGCCATGGTCTCGGTCATGTACTCCCTCGCCCAGGACCGCGAACTGCCGCGCTCCCTCGCCCGCCTCAACTATTCCGGTGTCCCCTGGATCGGCCTCATCGTCGCCGTCCTTCTCCCCATCGGCGTCCTCCTGTACGAAGCCGATCCCAAAGCCCTCGGCGAGTTGTACGCCATCGGCGTCGTCGGCGCCATCGCCATCAACGTCGTCTCCTGCGCCGCCAACAAACGCCTCGCCCTCAGCCGCCCCGAACGCATCGGCATGTGGGTCCTCGGCATCCTCATGTGCTGCATCGAACTCACCATCATCATCGCCAAACCCCACGCCACCGTCTTCGCCGCCAGCATGATCGGGGCCGTCCTCATCGCCCGCTTCGCCGTCAAGTCCCGCACCATCCACCCCAGCGAGCCCCTGCCAGAACCCACCGGCGGCTGGATGTCCGCCCTCACCGTCGGGCCCTCCACCATGCCCGCCTCCGGCCCCCGCATCATGCTCGCCGCCCGCGGCAGAGACCAAGCCGAATACGCCGCCGACCTCGCCAAAAAACGCGGCGGCTCGCTCTTTGTCATCTTCGTCCGCACCATCCGAGTCCTCGACGTCGCCCCCGGCTCCCTCCCCCGCGTCGAAGACGATAAAGACGCCCAGATCACCCTCGGCACCGCCTCCGTCATCGCCAAAGAACACAACGTCCCCTTCTACCCCATCTACATCAGTTCCCCCGACATCGCAAACGAAATCCTCGACTACACCGTCACCTTCGGCTGCGACACCCTCATCATGGGCAAAACCAAACGCAGCCTCTTCGCCCGCCGCATCGCCGGAGACGTCGTCGCCAAAGTCGCCGAATTCCTCCCCGACGACGTCAGCCTCATCACCCGCTCGACAGCAGCAACCGCGGCAACCACCCCCCGCACGCCATGAATTACTGAGCCCCGAACGCACGCTCGGGAGAATCACGCATCGAGCGCACCCCGCCCATTCACGTACAACCTCCACTCCCGCACTTCCAAACAGCCCGACGGGCTCGAAAGTAAGTAGCCGGGGCGTCGGAGCCGCTTTGGGCGACACCCCCGGAAAGCCAACCCAAAACGCTCGGCAGCCTGAAAGGCTGTTACCCGAATCACCCGAAGCGCATCACCTCACGCCCCACGTCCACGTCACCCCCGCGCCCTTGCGACCGGCGGTCCACCGCCTGGACCCTTGTCGCCCACGCTCCCCGAACCCGTGTCACCCTGCCCGTTCACGCCGTTCTTCGCTGCCATGAGAGCCTCCCGCCCCCATTGTTGAGTGCCCAACGCTTATGGGGGACGGAGCAGCGGGCGGCCCGTCGAAACCACGAGCAGCGCACACGCCGGGACTGGGATCGGCACGTGCGTCGGTTGGTGGACATCGATCACACGCGTGCCCAGAAGATCACGCCGGTGATGGACAACCTCGACACGCACCGCACGGCCAGCCTGTACTAAGTTTTTGGGCCCGCCGAGGCACGGCAGTTGGGCGAGCCATTGGGCTGACGTTCCGCTAGAACCAGAACCAGTACGACCCGATCGAAACGGGAGGCACGGCCCATCCCGCGGCATCCCACACCTGATTCGGCTTCACACGAAGTGAGTACGAGCCGTTATCCGCAGGATCCCAAGTACCTCCGCGAGCCGGAATTCGATACCCGACGGTGTAAGTATTTGTCGCGGCG
>Ga0105049_10009844_pt1 | contig 10987 bp, 9 predicted proteins | sample MAT06_FD_78087 | JGI IMG/M metagenome (GOLD analysis project Ga0105049, IMG submission 78087) | Freshwater microbial communities from Lake Fryxell liftoff mats and glacier meltwater in Antarctica - MAT-06 | ecosystem: Environmental > Aquatic > Freshwater > Ice > Liftoff microbial mat | place... | reverse complement strand
GGTTCACCTTTGCGTTGTAATTTATTGTAAACAACCCAATAAAAAAAAATGTCAAACGAAATTCAAGCTAAATTGGTTCAGACAAAAGCATCGCTAGCATTAAAACAAAAATTAACCGACAATAACAAAAAAGCGGCCACTCACTTCCACGCTGTTAAAAAACATAATATTGATACATTCAAGCATCACGAAGCTGATAATTATCATAAGGCTGCAACGACTTTAATGTTAGCAAATGGTTATCAGATTTCTGCAAAAGAAATTCAAAAGAAAGAATTTACAAATCATGCTCAAAAGGCAACGAATAAAATGTAATTCCCTTTAGAATTTCTTAAAAAACACCATAAGAAATTATGGTGTTTTTTTATATGTGTGATTTATGTAATCAATATAAATTTAGATGTAATTTATCTAATCTTTATGAATTTACTTTTACACCATTCAATAAAATTAAAGATTAGAAAAATGGAAATTAAAGAATTAGAAAACACCAAAATATATATTGCAGCAGAATCTTTTGATTATATACCAAGTGCAGTATTGATAAAAAAAGTAATAAAAAAAAACATGGTTAATGTTAGCCCACTTTCTATTTACATAAAAGAAGTTTTAGCAGTAAAAATTACTCTTTGCCACACTTTTGTTCAAACAATAGAAGGCGAGGTAAAAACAATAATTGATTACATAATAACAATCTTAAGAAAAGGCGAAGCAATAGTAATTGCTGCAAACACTAAAAATAAAATTATAGCAAATCAAAGATTTAAAATGCTTTCTTCTGCTATTAAAAGTGGCTACGGAAATTTGATTTGGCAAAAAATAAATTAAGTAATAATTAAAAAAATGATTGAAGTAAAAAACGAAGGTATTGTATTAAGTAAAAGAGATTTTTGTTTTGAAGCAGAGGGGGTTTTAAATCCTGCTGTAATACAAAACGAAACCGGAATACACATGTTTTATCGTGCCGTTGCAAAAAAAAATTATTCTACAATTGGTTATTGCAAGTTTAGCGATCCATTTACTGTTGAAAGTCGTTTAGATTGCCCCTTATTGGTTCCTCAAAATGATTTTGATTCACATGGGATAGAAGATCCCAGAATTGTAAAAATAGACGATTTGTATTACCTCACTTACACAGGTTATGACGGCGTAAATGCTTTAGGCGCTTTGTCTGTTTCAAAAGATTTAATAAACTTTGAAAGAATAGGAATTATTGCACCACAACTCACATTTGACCAATTTAGAAAATTAGCAAGTGCAAGACATGAAGTAACGGAGAAATATTTCCGTTACAACATTCACGGTGGTTCATTTAAGAAGAATGGAAAGCAGATGTTGTTGTGGGACAAAAATATTATGTTTTTCCCTAGACGTATAAATGGGAAATTATTTTTTCTACACAGAATAAGACCAGATATTCAGTTGGTTTGCATAAACGAATTATCAGATTTAACTATTGATTTTTGGCAAAAATATCTTCTGCGTTTTGAAGAACATATTTTATTAAGCCCCAAACATAAATTTGAAATTAGCTACATAGGTGGTGGATGTCCTCCAATTGAAACTGAATTTGGTTGGTTGCTAATTTATCATGCTGTTCATGATACTTTGGCAGGGTACGTTTATTCGGCTTGTGCTGCACTTTTAGATTTAGAAAATCCGCTTATAGAAATTTCAAGATTGCCCTATCCCTTATTTAAACCTCAAAAAGAGTGGGAAATAAATGGCATTGTAAATAACGTGTGTTTCCCTACTGGCGCAGTTGTAATTGAAGACAAATTATATATTTATTACGGTGCGGCAGACGAACAAATTGCATTAGCCTCTATGAGTTTATCCCAATTATTAAAAGAATTAATTTCCAATAAATAAAATTATGATAGTTCAAAAAAATTTAATACCGGCAACAATTTCAGGAAAATTAAATCCTGGAAATATTCTTAAACTAATTGCAAATAATCCAATTGGTAAGAAAAAAGAAATAAACGAAATTTTAATAATTAGTTCATTTCCACCAAGAGAATGTGGTATTGCAAATTACACCAAAGATTTAGTTGATTCTTTAGAATCAAAATTTAAAAATTCGATAAAGATTAATGTTTGCCCACTTGAATCTAATTTCGAAAAACACATTTATAGTCAAAGTGTTTGTGAACCATTAAATGTTGATGATGTAATCTCATTTCAAAATACACTTGAATATATAAACACAAAAAGCAAAACATCATTGGTGATTATTCAGCATGAATTTGGATTTTTTTGTGGTAAAGAAGATCTTTTTTTTAATTTTATTAGTTCCATCGTAAAGCCTCTTATTGTTGTGTTTCATACAGTTTTACCCAGTCCTAATTTAAAGTTGAAAATTAACATTCAAAGAATTTCAGATTTCTGTGAATCTATTGTTGTGATGACAAAAACTTCTTCAGCCATTTTGGTAACTGATTACGAAATAAGTGAAGATAAAATTTCTATTATTCCTCATGGAACACATTTAGTTAATCATACCGATAAAATAAATTTAAAGAAAAAATACCTGTTAGAAGACAAATTAGTTTTGTCGACATTTGGATTAATTAGTTCAGGAAAAAGTATAGAAACTACTTTGTTTGCTTTGCCAAAAATTATTGAAAAAAATCCTAATGTGATGTTTTTAATAATTGGAATAACACATCCATCAGTTGTGAAAAACGAAGGAGAAAAATATAGATTATCTCTTGGCGAAATTGTGGTGAATTTAAAACTTGAACAACACGTTAAATTCATAAATAAATATTTGGCTTTGCATGAATTGTTGGAATATTTGCAGCTTTCAGACGTTTATTTGTTTACTTCCAAAGATCCCAATCAAGCAGTTAGTGGCACTTTTTCCTACGCAATTAGTTGCGGATGCCCTGTTGTTTCAACTCCAATACCACATGCCAAAGAAATAATAAAAGATGACAATGGTATAATATTTAATTTCGAAAATTATGAGGAACTATCAAATGCTGTTATTAAATTAATAAACAACGAAGAGCTTAGAAAAAATATAAGTTCAAACTCGTTGCACAGCATGGCATCTACAGCATGGGAAAATTCTGCAATTGCACATGCTACACTATTTAGTAAGTATTTTACAGCAAACAACAAACTCGAATATCAATTGCCTAAAATAGATTTTGCACATTTAGACAAGCTCACAACTGATTTTGGAATCATTCAGTTTTCAAAAATTAATCACCCAGATATTACCAGTGGATATACCTTAGACGACAATGCAAGAGCTCTGATAACTGTGGCTGCACATTTTGAAATTACAAATGATGATGCTGATTTAAATAGAATAAAAATTTACTTAAACTTTATAGATTTTTGTTTACAGCAAGATGGAACATTATTAAATTATGTTGACGAAGAATATTATTTTACGCCACAAAATTACTTAACCAATTTAGAAGATTCTAATGGTAGAGCAATTTGGGCTCTAGGTTACTTAATTTCTTTAAGCCATATTTTGCCATCATATATTGTTGAAATTGCAGAACATATTTTTGAGAGAGTAATTTCTAATTTCGGTAAAAATTATTCTTCTAGGGCAATGGCTTTTGCAATTAAGGGTTTGTATTTAAAAGATTCAAATAAATTAAACTTTCAACATAAAGACCTAATCATTAAACTTTCTAACAGATTGGTAGAAATGTATAAACATGAATCAAAGGAAAATTGGAATTGGTATGAAAGTTATTTAACCTACGCAAATGGTATTATTCCTGAAGCGCTTTTGTGTGCATGGCAAACCACAAATGACAAAGTTTATTTGGATATTGCTAAAGAGTCATTTGATTTTTTAATTTCTAAAATATTTGTTGGAGATAGCATTAAAGTAATTTCAAATAAAAATTGGACAGAGTATAACAGTGAATTTAACTCAGATTCTTGCAATTTGCATAAGTTTGGTGGAGAGCAACCCATAGATGTTGCATACACAATTTATGCGTTAGAAAAATTTTATGAAGTTTTTAAAAATGAAGATTACTATAAAAAAGCAAACATTGCCTTTAGTTGGTTTTTAGGAAACAATCACTTAAATCAAATAGTTTATAACCCTTGCACAGGTGGTTGCTACGACGGAATTGAGGAGCACAACGTTAATTTAAATCAAGGATCAGAATCTACTGTTAGTTATTTGTTGGCAAGAATTAAATTAGAAAAATTATTAAAGAGCAAGATTAAAAAAGTCAATTACAGTAATTTTAATTTAAATTCTATTTTACTCTAAACTTATTTATTTTGACTTTAAAAATTAAAAATTATTTTCTTACTTCTTTCTTGCTTTTCGTTTGTTGCTTAAATTTTTTAAGCGCTTGTAAAAATTCTAAAAATCAAAAGAATAAAAGTAACTCTAACTTTGGCTTTAAAGAAGTAAAGAATGGCAATTTTGTTTTTGATTCTTTATCGTTGCAAAGTAATTTAATTAGAATTACGCAAAGTAAAAAATTCCAAAACTCAATAATTGATTTTTATAAAAGTAGAAATTATGAATTTGTATGGATAAATAAATCAGGTATTAATGAATACGGAAAAAATTTATTTAATTTTTTGGATTCCCAAAATCCAAATTTAGTTTCTTCTTATGCTAATATGCCTTCAAATGATAACTTTAAGAAAACTTTTAATAGTGTTTCAGCTAAAAATCGTGCAGGTAACGATAGCTTAACTTTAAAGTTAGAAATATTATTCACATTAAATTTCTTTGAATATGCCGAAAATAATTGGCAAGGAATATCCGAAAATAAATCAGAGAAACTGGATTGGTTTATTAATAAAAAAAAGATAAAAATTTCTGCGTTGCTCGATTCACTCTTAAAATTTGACCCTTCAAAAGTGTCTTCATACGTGCCAGTTTACCGTCAATATTCTTTGTTAAAAAAACAGCTTACATATTATCAAAAAATTCAAAAAGAATTTAAAGTTCAAACGTACGACACAAGTTTGTTTAGTTTGAATTTAGGAGACACATCAAAGCAAATAATATTTATAAAGAAACAACTTTATTTATTACAAGATTTGATAGTTCTTGATTCAAGTAAAATATATAACACTGCTTTGGCTTCAGCTATTAAAAGTTACAATCAACGCAATGGTCAAGAAGTTAACGGAAAAATCTCAAAAGAATTTATAGCCAAACTAAATGTTCCAATTAACGATTTAATTATTAAATTATTAATTAACATGGAGCGGTGCAAATGGGTTCCAGTAGAATTAAAATCAGATTATATTGTAGTGAATATTCCTGCATTTAAAATGTATGTATATCAAAGTGGTAATTTATTTTGGAACTCTAATATTATAGTTGGAAAGTCTAATGAAACAAGCAAAACAATAATATTTAATGATACTTTAGAAACCATTGTTTTTAACCCTTATTGGAATATACCAACCAATATAATTGTAAGAGAAATTCTTCCTCAAATAAAAAGAAATAAAAATTATTTGCGAATTCAAAATTTAGAAGTAGTTTCTAATTCTGGAAAGCATATTCCAGAATCATCAATTAATTTTAATAAATATACTACTCATTTTCCATATATAATTCGTCAAAAACCTGGTTCCAATAACTCATTGGGTTCACTCAAATTTTTGTTTCCAAACGTCTATGATATTTATTTGCATGACACACCACAAAAATATTTGTTCGAAAATTCAAGCCCAACATTTAGTCATGGTTGTATTAGAATTCAAGAGCCCATCAAACTTGCGAAGTTTCTATTAAGGAATGACAAGAATTTTGATGATGCAAAAATTCAAACACTGTTAAACCAAAAAAGTGAAAGACATATTCTTTTAAAGGATAAAGTGCCAATATTTATCGCATACTTCACTGCATGGGTTGATAGAGAAGGAAAACTTAATTTTAGAGATGATATTTATAAACACGATCAAAAAATGGAAATGTTATTGTTTGAGAAATAAAGTAATATTTAGAGATTTGGCACTGTTTTGTACAGTTTGATGATTAAGAATTTTCACTAATTATTTAATCAATGAAAACTAAAATATTTTGTCTCTTTTTAATTTTATTCTCACTTCAAGCTTCTAGTTTTTCTAGTGATGACAAACTTAAAGATGATTCTAAATTAATTGAGAATGAACTTTATCAAACGTTAAATTTATATGAGCTTGGCTTAAACGAAAATGTTTTTGACAAAGCAATTATTGGATTAAATAATTTGGTTCACAATGGAAAAATAGTAAATGGGAAAACTGTCTCTATTATTGATTTTTCTCAATCTTCAAATTTAAAGAGACTTTATATTATTGATTTAGAAAATAGAAAAGTTCTCTTTAATACTTATGTTGCACACGGCAGAAATTCAGGTGACGAATATGCTACTCAATTTTCCAACGAAGAAAATTCTTTTCAATCTAGTTTGGGATTTTATATTACAGATGAAGTTTACACTGGAAGTCATGGAACATCATTAAGATTAAAAGGAATTGAAAAAGGAATTAATGATGGAGCAGAGCATAGAGGAATTGTAATTCATGGAGCTAAATATGTTGCTAGCGATTTTATAAGAATCAATGGCCGGTTAGGAAGAAGCCTAGGTTGTCCTGCTGTTTCGGAAGAATTGTGTTTGCCAATAATTAATACTACAAAGAATGGAACATGTGTTTTTATTTATCACCCTAATAGTAGTTATTTAAATAAATCGTTATTGATTAATTAAGTATAAAATTCTCTAATTTTATTTATTATTAATTAATTCGTAAAAAACCATCCCTAATTTTATATTGGATTACTTTTTATAGTTAAAAAAAAGCAAGATGGATTTAGTCAGCAGTACAATAATAAAAATTCCCAAATCGATTTTTTGATTGTCGGTTAATTAACTGATTTACTATCAAAACTAAATTCTGTTTTCATCTACTTTATCCAAATTTCTATTCTTAATAAAATGGGAATTATGTAATGTTTGCAGTTAATTGTATAACGAATTTAATTCTCCTTTTATCAATTTTGACGAGTTAATAATTTATGCTTTCGGCAAAGATTTTTATTTTCTGAGGTAAAAGATTATAACGTAAATTTTAACTTAGAATATTATAATATGTGTTTTTCTGCAAATGCTAGCTTTTCCGCCGCCGCTGTTCTAACAGTAATTGGTGTTGTGTCAATAAAAAAAACAAATCATCCTTCTCAGTTTGCTTTTGCTTTTATTCCTTTAATTTTTGCCATGCAACAATTTTCCGAAGGCTTCTTATGGCTAAATCTTCCAGAAGGAGGTAATCCAACAATTGTTAAATATGCAACATATTGTTTTGTTTTTTTTGCTCAAATATTTTGGCCTATTTGGGTTCCTTATTCTATTTATTTGCTAGAAAAAAATTCTAAACAAAAAGGAATTTTAAAAATTTTATTAGCATCCGGAATCTTAGTTTCGTTTTACTTAACTTATTGTTTAATAACAATTGGTGTTGAAGCAAAAATTATAGAATATCACATTGCATACATCCAAAAATATCCATTGTCGTTAAGAGCATTTGTTATTGCATTTTATGCAATGTCAACCGTAGTTCCTTTGTTTGTTTCTAGTTTAAAACATATGTGGATTTTGGGTTTTGCAGTTCTCATTTCTTATTTAATATCTGTTTATTTCTATCAACAAAACTCATTGTCTGTTTGGTGTTTCTTTTCATCAATAATGAGTATTGGAATTTATATAATTATTAAACAACAATCGGAATCCAATATTTCTAAAGTGCAATTTTTTTAAACTTAAGTTACATGAATTCAGTAGAAAGTTCGCCCAAAAAATTATTCGATAACAAAATTATTTTCCTGTTTTATTTTGTTTTAATTGGTATTATAATCGTTGTTTTTGCTTTTTTTTATAACATCAACAAATCAAAGCTTAGTGAAGAGTTAATAAATCATACACAAAAAGTTTTAAAGGTAAATGACAAACTAATGATTGATATGCTTCAAGCAGAATCTCAATCTAGAGGGTATCTTTTAAGCGGAAATTTATCATACTTAGATTCTTTTAAAGATAACTTAAACGAAATACAGAAAGATATTGCAGAATTAAAATCACTAACTCTTGATAATGAAATGCAACAGGAAAGAATTGATTTATTAAAAAAAAATACAGACGAACGAATCTTAATCATTACAAATAATATTAAACTAAGGAAAAAAAGTAATCAGTTCACAAATGAAAATTTAAACGAAGTATTAAAAAGTTCAAGGCTTGGCAACTTAAGTAAATCTTTAATTTTAGACTTTAAACAAGAAGAAATTTTATTACTGAAGAAAAGAAGGCAAGAAAATTCACTAGACAATGATAACTTAAACATTGTTTTTATTTTTCTTCTTTTTTTTATTCTGGCATTTTTACTTTTAATTGCACTTTTAGTAAAAAATCAAAGAGAGAAATTTCACATTTCTAAGGAACTATTTAAAGTAAAAAATATTTTCGAAAGTTTATTTGAAAATAATCCCACCCCAATATCAATTCAAGATTATGCAACAGGTAGATTTATTAATGCTAACCAACGTTTCTTAAATCTTTTTGAAATTGATAGCGTTTCATTACTAGCTGATAAATCTTTTACAGATTTGTCCATTATTTTAGAACCTAAATCATTAATTGAATTTAATCTTCTTTTAAACAAAAACAAAGTGGTTATCGATTTTGAAATTGAAATTGTAAAAGCGAACAATAAAAAAATTTGGGTTTCATATTCTGCTAGAATTTTATATATAGATAACGTTCCTACAATAGTTTCGGTACTAATAGATATTTCAAGTAGATTAATTGCTGAGCTTGCTCTTAAAAAAAGCATACAAGAAATAACAGATTACAAATATGCTTTGGAGGATTCATACATTATTGCCATAACAGACAATAGAGGAATAATTGAATTTGTGAACGATAATTTTTGCAAAATATCTCAATTTTCACGAGAAGAATTAATTGGTAGAGACCATAGAATTATTAATTCTGGTTATCATTCAAAAGAGTTTTTCGAAAAACTATATCAAACAATTCACAGCGGTAAAATTTGGAGAGGAGAAATAAAAAACAAATCCAAAAATGGAAATATTTACTGGGTAGATAGCACCATAGTTCCTTTCTTGGATGAATCTGGTAAACCTTATCAATTTGTGTCAATTAGAATTGATATCACAGATAGAAAAATGGCTCAGGCACAACTAGAGGATTTAAACAAAGAATTAGAAGGATTCTCTTATTCTGTTTCTCACGATTTAAGAGCTCCATTAAGAGCAATGAACGGTCATGCAAAAATTTTGCTCGAAGACTATTCTGATAAATTGGATGAAGATGGATTAAAGTCATTAAACTCTATTGTTAGAAACTCAAAAAAAATGGGAGAGTTAATAGATGGTTTGCTAGAGTTTTCGAAGCTTGGAAGAAAAGAAATTGTTGCTTCTGAACTAAACATGAATTTAATTGTAGATTCTGTAAAAGAAGATTTAATTGATTCTTCTGATAAAAAGATTGAATTTAAATTTCCTGATTTAATTTCAGTAGTTGGTCAGCCTCTACTTATTAAACAGGTTTGGGTTAATTTAATTTCAAACGCAATAAAGTATTCAAAAAAAGATGTAGAAATTTCTATTGAAATTAAGTCTGTGCAAAAAGGAAATTTTGTAGAATATTCTGTTAAGGACAATGGTGTTGGTTTTGACATGAAATATTACGACAAGCTTTTTGGAGTTTTTCAACGATTACATTCCGCCGAAGATTTTGAAGGAATGGGAATTGGATTGGCAATTGTTCAAAAAATTATCCAACGTCATAAGGGTTCCGTTTGGGCAGAATCTATTTTGGATGTAGGCACTGTTTTCTATTTTAGTTTACCATTAAATAAAAATTAATATAAATACTTATGAGCACTCACAACATAGAAATATTATTGGTTGAAGACAACATTGATGATGCAACTTTAACAACAAGAGCCCTAAAAAAAAGTGGTCTCACAAATATTATTTACCATGTTCCAGACGGGGCAGAAGCGTTAGATTTTTTATACCAACGTGGACGCTTTGAAGATTGGGAAGATCAAAAACATTTAAAATTAATTTTACTCGATTTAAAAATGCCTAAAGTTTCGGGATTAGAGGTATTGGAAATAATTAAGGCAGACGAAAATCTTAAAATAGTTCCTGTAGTTGTGCTTACCTCTTCCAAAGAAGATCCAGATATTAAAAGATGTTACGAATTAGGAACCAATAGCTATATAGTGAAACCTGTTGAAAGCGAAAACTTTTTTGAAACCATAAAAGATCTAGGTTTTTATTGGATGTTTTCTAATCAATCGCCGCAATAATGGACGTAGAATTACGGATATTAATTTTGGAGGATTCTGAAGACGATGCCGATTTACTTATTAGATTTTTAAAGAAAGAAAACATAAAATTTAATCACCAAAGAGTTTATACCGAAATAGAATTTATTTCAAAAATTTCTAATTATAGTTTCGACCTAATTATTTCAGACCATTCTATGCCTCAATTTAGTGGTATGGATGCATTTAGAATTATGCGAAGTCAAAAATTAAATATTCCATATATTATAGTTACTGGAACTGTTTCTGAGAAAATTCTTTTAGAGTATTCAAGAGAGGGAATTGATGATTATATTTTTAAGGAAAACCTTTTAAGGTTACCAAATGCAATTGAACATATTTTAAGTAAAAAAAAAGTAGAGATTTTATTAAAGAAATTAGAAATTGCTCACAACGATATAAAAGACAGCATCAACTATGCAAAACAAATTCAAAATTCAATACTTCCTGATACAGTATTTTTTCATAATTATTTTGCTGATTGCTTTTTAATTTTTAAACCAAAAGATACTTTAAGTGGAGATTTTTTTTGGTTTAAGCAAATAGAAAATAGTTTTTTTATTGCCGCCGCCGATTGCACAGGACATGGAATTCCAGGTGCACTTTTGAGTATGATTGGCATTGAAAAATT